>Ga0306920_100000975_pt1 | contig 35034 bp, 30 predicted proteins | sample flu12Cox44000170_FD_204666 | JGI IMG/M metagenome (GOLD analysis project Ga0306920, IMG submission 204666) | Lab enrichment of tropical soil microbial communities from Luquillo Experimental Forest, Puerto Rico - flux4day.12C.oxic.44.000.170 (v2)... | ecosystem: Environmental > Terrestrial >...
GCCCAGATCTTCGAGTCATTTGAATCACTTACGGCGCGCGGTCGTTAGGCAGATCGCTTCTCCTGGAAATTCAGGCTAGTACCCGATGCCGAACACAAAGGTGCAACAGGGCGCCTCGCTGCGGGTCGCTGCGGCGCCGTACACGCTCTGACGGATGGAACAGCGCTGGTCGTTGCCCAACAGGGGCACCACGCATCAGCGCGCCGCATCAGCCACTCTTGCCGGGGGCATCTGCGACACGACCAATCGAGAGGCGCCGCAGGTGTGTTGACGAGAGTCAATGTGGATTCTGATTATAGTTGGTAGCATACAAAAAAGGAGATTGCGTCATGAAGGCAAAACTTCTTGTAGCAGCTTCGATCCTCGTTTGGGGATTGGCCATGGCAGCCGCGCTGTTGGCCCAGGTCAACAAGCCGATCGACTCTCCGTCAGCCCAGGTGAACAAGCCGATCGAGTCGCCGTTAGCTCGTTCTCAACGGTGTGTCGGCTCAGAATGCGGACTTGTCCCATCGGGTATTGCGAGCCGCGAGCCATAACTGCAGAATCGAGGATTGAGAAGCCACATCGCAACGACGCCCGATCGGGTGAGTGGCCGATTGTGAGAGTCGATGCAAGCCGATCGATCGAGCGCAGTCGCATGCCAAGGCGCTGCGCGGCCATGCTGGCGGTTCCCCGGACGACGACCCTGTGAGTTTTACATCTTGCGCAGCGTCACGCGAAGTTCAGTCCGGTCTGCCCCTGCACACCCAGTGGCTGTAGCACGATTGAGTTGATCGAGCCACCGATCCGCACCTTGCCGCCACCGCCCACTCCGAGCGCCAAATCTGCGGCTGCACCAGCGTAGGAACCGCGCAGAGCGCCGCCCGCGTCGGCTGGGAGGCCGCAAGAACCGTCCAGATCATCGTTGTCGTTCCGGTCAGGCCGACATCGGCCTTCAGGTTAATGACCATCTCGAATTTGGTTGGCTGGATAACGGGCAAATCTGCCGGGTTGCAGCGTCGGCGCTGGCGGCAAGGCCGTCTTCATGTCAGCCGAGTGCGCAGCCGCTTTACGACGAGTCAAGGGAGTTTGTTGACCATGAAACTCTACATCTTTCCACGATCGGCACGTGCGCTCGGCATCGTGGCCTTGAAAAACTATCTTACGCTCGACTGTGAGGTGCAGCCGATTGACCTCCGACGTGGCGACCAACTTACTCCTCAGTACCTCGCTCTCAATCCCAATAAAAAAATGCCGACCCTAGAGGACGATGGTTTCGTGCTTTGGGAATCGAATGCCATCTTGTTTTACATGGCGGCCAAGCACCCCAACAGCGGACTCTGGCCCTCTGATGTGAAATATCAGGCGGATGTCCTGCGCTTCAGGCGGGACCACTGGGCGATGGGACGTCCATCGGTGCGGTAGTTGTGCTCGCCTTTCGAACGTTGTGGCCAGCCGCGCGGCGAATCCTCCCACCTCTCCTGCCGCCCATAGACGGTCAAGTCGAGCAACCGGTAGCTATTATCCATCGCCTCGACGCCGCGCCGCGTCGTCCAGTAAGTCTCGAAGACATTGGATCCTCGTCGCAGGTAGCAAACGATGTGCATCATGCCCACACGGCGTCCAACCAAGAGAATGTCGAGTGAGTCTGGCGGAGCCGAGTACCAAGGTATCTCCCAGCCCATGAAGTCCCGGTAGTGGGCGCCCTCTTCCCACGGGCCTTGGCAGAATGTGGCGTAGGTGACGTCCCGGGAATGAATGAAGGACAGCTCACGAACCTGCGACGTATAGAAGGTGCAACCCTCGCACTGCTCCGCCGCCGGGCGGCCGGCGTGCCACATGAAGTAGTAGGCGACAAGCAACCGACGTCCCTCAAACACATCCAATAATGTCACCGCCCCACGTTCGCCAATGAGCGGAGTGGAACCATCCACCTCGACCATGGGGAGCCGTCGGCGGGCGGCGGCAATGGCGTCGCCCTCTCTTGTGTGAGCCTTCTCCCGAGCTCGCAATGCGTCCAGCTCCGCCTGGAAGATGCTCCGATCGACTACCTTAGGGGCTCCAAGTTCATCATTCATGAGATTTTTCATCGCTCTCTCCATTGCTACACAGACCTTGGGTGGAGATGTTTCGGCCACTTAACGGCTCTATGTCCTCGACGGGGGACTAAACCGTTCTTTGCCGATTGCTCGCTGTCGGTCATGAGATAGTCTTGCCGCCAGACGTCGAACGGCGGGAGTGACAAGTGTGACGGGATTCATTGTCTGCCCGCCCCAGGTCATCTCGGCAGAACCGAACTCCCGTGCTTGCCTTTCAGCGAGTGCGTCGTGCATCGCTTTCCTGAATACAGCATCACCCCCATTGGGACTGGGAACGGGCCGGCAAAGAACGAAGCGGAGAGGCAAACGCCAAGACGAAAAGCGTGCAGACTGCCGGAAGGTTCAGCGCAAATCTTCTTCGGGTGACCGGGTGGAGCTAGGCCGAGCTCGGGGAGCGGATCCAACCAGCGGATCGCCCCCTGCCGCGCGTGCACTGCAAGCGGCCCCAAACTGCTCACATCGCCAACAAGGGCAATGAACGCTCATCGCTGCATTGGACCCTTGTTGAGGTAGCGGGGCGCGACGAGGATGTCAGCCCTCAGGGCGCATTGAATCCGACCATCGGCGGTTTGGCGATGTGCATCAGCTGCTTGCTGATCTCGTGCTCAGATATGCGGTGCACCGTGCGCGAGCCGGGACGATAGCCGTAGATTTCATGCGTATTGATATCGCCAATGTACGCCGAGACCACTTGTCCCTGTTCGACCAGCGCCACCATTGTGCCAACGCCGTGGGATTGCCGGCGAATAAAAGCCTTTGTCCGATCGAGCGGATCGACAGTGAAGAAGGCGCCGGGCCGGACCGGTCCCGCGACGAGCGGCACGACGCCACCTTCCTCGGCGGCAATGGCGTAGTCTGGGAAACACTCGCACAGTGACTTGATATAGACTTCCTGCGCCTTGGTGTCCGCCGACGTGAATACGTCATCCATATTCCCCGAATGACCTTGTTTGGCCGTTGCCTCGAATACCTGGCGCTCGTTCCGGATGATCGTCATGGCCCTCCGCACCAGTTCCTTGAGGATGATGCCAACCGCGTGACCGTTCAACTCTGCTTGCATCGTCATTGGCGTGCGAGGTTTGACGTTCGGGGTTACAGATCGCGAAGTGCATGGGCAACTCCGCCCCGAAAAATAGGCCACAATTTGTTGCGCAGCAGCGCCGAGTCCGGGGCGACCTGCGAGGTTGGCAGAGAAGTGCCAGAAGGGCTGTGAGCAGCTGCAATAAAAAGTGCATTAGCAGAATGCTCGCTCAAATCGTCCCGTCAGTGCGGGCGAGGAATGAATGATTGCTGCCGCTTGGGGCTCGCCGCGTGGAGGCAACACGTGATACCTTCGCTCAGGTGCGAAGCTCCAGGAGGAGCCGGCAATGGGAAAGAGACTTAGCAAGAGCGAGAAGCTCGATTTAATCTTATCAGAGCTGGCGAACCTCATAGGTGAGGTCAAGAAGCTTGTCAGAGACAGAGCTGCTGTCGCGGATCAGGGCGTGAAGGCTAAGCCCAGATCATCACCTGATCGACCTAAGAAGCTGCCGAAACGGACTGGTGCCGGGAAGAAGCCGGATAGAGACGTGGCTCAATCAAAGCCAGTATTGCCTCAGGCTCCTCAGGTGCCCCAACCGACTGGCCGCACTGCAACTCATGTTCTTCTCCCGCCTCAGACCCAAACTGGTGCCCACGGTTCAGCACCGGGTCAGTCGTCGAGAAAGCCAAGATGACGCAGAGCGCGTCGACCAAGCTCCCGGTCGGCCGAACTATCCATCAGACGGTTCAAGTTGCGCATCACGATCGAGAATCGCTTCACCTTCGCAAGCTCGGCAATCACATCCCGAATTTCATGGGGCTCGATGGCAAGCACACTTTCGGCCGTTCGACGATCATCGCCGACATCAATGCAATGCACCGCAATTCTCCAAAAAGCAGGGTCAAGTCACGTAAGCATCGAACGCTCGGCCACGCCCTCCCCCGAATTGGTGATGACAACAGGCGCGCTCGCTGTCATCAGCTGCGCCGTGGCCAAAGCGTATACCCACCTATAAAGGCCATGGGCTGCCCGGCTGCAAACCAGTCAGGGCTCGACCCTTTGTCCCTTTAGGCCGCGCTGGCTTGACACTGGCGCGGCCCTATTTGAGTTCCCTGCCCTTTGCCGGCGCGCAGCTCCTTCGCGCCTAAAGGTTTTTGGACTTGCACGCTGGGGGTCGTGTCGCGCAGCCCGGAAGCCCGATACAACGTCTGCTTAGGTTGCAGGATGGTACCGCGTGCCACGCAGTTTTCAAAACTCGCCCGCAGGCCGTTGAAAGCAAGTGCACGATAGTTGTGCAATTTGGACCTTCGATTGGGACCCAACTATATCGCAGGTCAACCTTCGAAGGCAGCTCAGATGCAAGCCTTGCAAATCGAATGGCAATTCTTGCATCGCTATGAGCCGGATTCGCGACGATATCGGTCTCGCGAAGCTAGAGTGCGAGGCGCGTGAGGCGAGGAGAATTTGATACAAGCCTTGCCCCTCGCAGCGGTTTCGGGTGCTGCTGCGGCGTGAGCGTGTGGACCCATTGCTACCGGACGCCAAGAAGGAAAGCAGAGCGTTGCAATCTGGAGCGGCCGGGTCAACTTAAAGTCACAAAGTGGCATGGCGATTGCAACGGCGACACGGCAGAAGTCCCCTCACGTTGTTAGCATGTCAGCTGCGCAAGTAGCTGACATGTGTGGGGAGGCATGGGTCTTCGCCAATGAATCGATGCAGGCAATGAGCACGTCAAGAAATTCGTCCACCAACCTGCTGGACTTCCGAGAACGTTTCGCGACCGCGGCAACACAGGCGAGCACTTTTTTTCAGGCGATGGTCGAGCTCGGCTATCAACAGATTCTTGTGGTCCTCGCTGAGGCGGCGTACAGCGACATCGGCACTCAGCACCAGGCTTGGCACCGTTGTGCTGATCATGAATGCCATCACCATCAGAAAGGAAATCGTTCAGATTGGTCCTTGCGAAAGGACCTCCATCGGATAGCGTCCCCCAAATCGCGAACGCGCATAGCGCGAGCGAAACCGTTGCCGTGTCCCTCTGATCGTGCCACAACGCGGACCACAAGAGGGGCGCTACGGCCAGAAACGCAAGCGCCCCTCGCACGCTTGTTTGTTGGATCAAGGGACCGCTGAAGCTCGACGCGACCCACCGCCCTGAAACTGCTCTTGAACCAGAGCACGATAAAGGGGGTGGCTAGCAACTGCCCGTTCACGTCCCCGAGCCACCACGTAAGCCAGACGCTGAAGAATTTTGCGGGTTCCGCAAAACCTGCAATCACTAGGCTGCCCACTCCAACGGTGGCGCTGATCATCGTGCCCGGTGCGGGCACCAAACCCGCAAACAGGACGACTTGGAGCGGAGTTTCAAACGTATTCGTCGATGCCGTCCAGCGTGCAGCGAAGCTGTGATCAACACTTCGAGCGTGTTGCCGCCCGCGATCAGGGAGGAGGTGAACAGAGAGCCGGCGGTGGTGGCGTTGGCCAGGAATGCTCCCGCCGCAATGGCGGGCCAGAGCCCGTTCCCCCATAGCAGGAACCGCGCCGCGTTTGCCACCTTGCGTCCGTCCCTAGCGGCAACGGATTGCCTCGCTAGGCTCAATGAGCCCTTGCTTCTGGAGCAAGATCAGGTTCGGATGAGACACTTGCGCGGAGGGGACGACAAAGCGTATCTTGAGACAAATCAAATCAGCTTGCCAGGACGGGGTCTCAACAGAGGGGGGACATCATGCTCGATTTTCCGGGAAAGCCCGTCATCGTTTGCTCCGCGGCCCTCCTACTCAGCCTGATTGCTAGCGCCAGCTCATTGGCAGACCCGAGATCAGCAAGGCCGACTCCACCTGGACAGGATACGTCGAGCGGAACAACGAACAACACAACGCCCGGCTCTCCCCAAACCTCCGAACCGCAAGCATCTCAAGCATCTAATGGGGGCAACGGCTCCTGGACTGGTGGGGACGGGCGATTGGAGACTTCAATTCCGCTAAAGGACGCTTGGTCTCTCGAATTGGGGGCAGGGATCGATTCGGAGCAGCAGTCACGTTCGAACTCAGGCGACGTTAATGGTCGCGTAGGATTTGGCTTCAGATTTTAAAAGATGTCCAAAGGCGGGCAAGTTCGTGAGCGACCGACAGCCCTGTTTCTCGCCGAATGAGCGGTTCACCCAACCCGATAGCGTACGACTAGTGCAGCAATGATTGCCAGTGATGATTGGCGCCACCGCGGCGGCGTTGACAGCCTGGCAGCAGGCGATCGTCGCTGGCGTGTTCGAGCTGGGCGTCATGGTCATCCATGAAATGCTAGGTCACTCGAGTGGAGGCCAAGCAAGGTGAAACACTAAGGTCGCGCTCGTGGACACCATCGTCGACAAATCTGGCATCACCCACACGATCACACGAACGTCTTTGGGCGCCAATGCCGGAGCCTACTTCGCGTTTGCCGGCAATTCTCCGTGGCGGGCACCTTCCTGCGCGTCGAGGAAGGTTGCATCAGCGAGGTGCTGATGCGTGGATGTGATAACCGCTGCTCGTGCAGATCGTCGACCGATTCGGAACCACATACGCCGTCAAGCGCTGGCCTCTCGGTGAAGGCAGCTTAGTGTACTATGTGCTCGCGCTCACCGGTGATGCAGTGGTTGCGCGTGCCGTCCTGCACGTCGTCCAGGGTTGCATCACTGAGGTCCTAGTCTACCATCAAGCCAACCGTCGTCGTGGGATTGCGTCGGCCCTCTGCCGCCTGATCGAGGCCGAACTCGGCCGGCCGTTGCGTCCGAGCCGGATCAGATCCCGGGCGGCGCGGGCATTTTGGGCTAGCCGCTGCCGACCTCATGCGTGAGGTCACGATGCACTAGAGATATTTGTCGGCGAGATCCTCAGCGAGGTCACCGACAAGCTCCGATAATCGCTCCGAAGCTATATCGATGGCGTTGCGCATTAAGAGCGCGCGGTCTTCTTTCGTCAGGTCCTCAGTCGAAAAGTTGGCGACAACGGCGACAGCAACTTCGGCTGCGGTGCGCGCCGAGTGTTGGATCCATTCGGATTTTGCTTGCACAGCTTTCTTGGCCGTTTCTGCGATGACCCAGATGGCATCATCCGCTGATATTTGCATCGTAGTGCTCCCTCAAGTGGAACGCACTCACGCTTTCGAATTGGCGGCCTGACCATCCGCAGCCGACGGTCCTGCGAGCTGTACATTTAGCAGGTGTGGCTTGCCGTCGGCGAGCGTAAGCACGTAGTACACTAAGGTGCCCTCACCGAGAGGCCAGTGCTTGACGGCATACGTGGTTCCGAATCGGTCGACGATCTGCACGAGCAGGGGTTATCACGTCCATGCATCAGCATGTCGCCGATGCAACCCTTGGCGACAAGACGGCGCGGGCCACGCGTGGAAGTCGCCCGCGAGCACATGGTAGACCACGCCGCCATCATCCAGTGGGTGCGCGGGGACCGTGTAATCTGCCCGTGATGCTGCCCAGCAGCGCGACTATCACGCCGGCCAATCCGGCACCGGCGCCTTCAGCCCACCCCATCCTGGCAGTCGAATCGTTGCGCCCTTGCCGCCGCATCGCGTGCATCGAGCTGACCGGCGCAGAATGTCGCTTGAGACGTCAGCAACCCAACGGATCATCAGCGGCACGATGGCCGCCCGCGAGCGATGCTGGCAGCGCTCACAATAAACCCACAGCCACGGCGTGACACGCCGTAGGTCGGCGAGGGTGGCGATCGGCGTGGTGGCCCCACGTTTCATCAGCACAGAATGATGCTGTTCACGTCATTCGAATAGCCACGACGGCTAGTAGCGAGGCGGGGCGATGCCGCTACATCCTGAAGCTGTGTCCGAGTTCCGCCTCATTCCGTCCTGCAACCCCACCGCGGCGGAGCACCTGCCCGCCAGCGACGGCTGGTTGCACGAGGTGAAGTTCGACGGCTACCGCGTGCTGTAGTTGGCGCGCCAAAAGTGGCGTCGGCCGACGGCGCCCCGAGTGAAACCGCGGGTCTGAAACGTGGGCATGGGCGCGGCTTGCAAGGGACCCGATCGTGTCCAACCCCTCGACATCCCTAGAGAACCTCATCGCAGTGAGGGAGCGAAGTGAACCTACCGGCCTAGCGACATGATCCAGCCGCGACCGCCGCACCGAGGACATTTCTCGGCGCGGAGACCGTGGTGCATCGGCACGCGCCTAGCACCTTGCACCGCGGGCAGTCTGTGTTTGCAGGATGCGGCCCATGCACGCCGGCGACGGGCTCGAGCTCGAGCTGCGCAACTGACGCGTAGACCACCGCGAAGCCCTGCTCTGTGAGCATCGAGCGTAGGGGTTAGGAAGACATCCCCACGGTGATGGTTATCCCGATCATAACCCTAACGGCGGGCAGCAATAGCCAAACGATCCCGTCAGCGGGACGGTAGTGAACTTCTAAACCCGCTAGGGGCTCGCCAGCTGGCGCGGGTTACCTCGCCCCCGTCAAACGCGGGCTCGAACCGGCTGGCGCATTGGCCTTTCGTCTCCAGGTCTGTTTCGGTCTGTCCCGCGGGGAGCACACAACTGGCTGTGGCGATGGTAGCCTCAATGCACCATCGGTTCCCCCCGTTGCCGATGGTTACACGACGCGCCTGCCCTACTCCCTCAGGGCCGCGCTATCGTTAGGGCGCCTCGCGCATCAGATCGAGGCGCCCCTTCATTTGACGATGCGGTACCCTAATGCTTACTCGCGGCCTGCTTCGCTGCCGCTGCCATAGCGTCCTGCAGGGCCACCGACAGCTCGGCCGGCGACAGGTCCACCACCGCGGCGAGCAGTGCCGGTGCGGATCATGGCGGGGTCGGGGGTGGTGTCGAGCACTCGTTCAGTCGTAGGTCAGCAGGGTCTCGATCACGCGTCCGATCAGGGCGCGGCTCTTGGCGTTAGTAGCCACCAGGGCATTCGCTGTTGGCTGGTCTTCCGCGGCTGACAATCGAGCGGGCCGCAGGTCGCACAGCGTCATGCCGCGCGTGTAGGCGCCGGCAAGTTCGATCTCCACGCGCGTATTCAGATATTCGAGTAGCGCCGCATCGGCATAGGGTATGACCGCGCATACGTCATGCATGGGCGCCACGTCTAGGCCGTGCAGTTCGCGCTGGCGTGCAAGATAGAATGTCATCAGGTCCGCTACGACCGACGCTACCTTCCGCCCGGAGGCCTTCATGGTGTCGATGTCGGTCTGGTTGAACCCGGTGCGCCGCGTGACGTTGAGACCAACCATGCGGATCGGCGCGCCGCAGTGGAACACCGCCCAGGCCGCCTCCGGGTCACAATAGATGTTGAACTCGGCAGCAGCCGTGATGTTGCCTGCTCCCGTCGAGCCCCCCATTACCGTGATCTCGCGCAGCCAGACGGCGAGCCGCGGCTCACGCCTCAGGGCCAGCGCCACGTTGGTTTCCGGGCCGATGGTCGCCAGCACCAGCTCGCCGCGATGTCGGCTCGCCATGTCGATGATGAAGTCGACGGCGTGCGCGCCGACCGGCCGCCGTTTCGGCCGCGGCAGCTCCGCACCCTCAAGGCCACCCTTGCCGTGCACCGCCGCTGCACCCACGCGCCTCTGCGCGAGTGGCTCACCACAGCCCATGGCCAGCGGCACATCGATACCCGCCAACTCGATGATGGCGAGTGCATTGCGCGTGGTGTTCTCCACGGTGTTGTTGCCGTACACGGAAGTGACACCCACGAGATTGAGATGCCGCGCAGCAAACAGTATAGCCACCGCGTCGTCATGCCCGGGATCGCAGTCGATCAGGATTTTGGTGTTGATCACGTGCCTTGGCCCTACTCGGCGCCTGGCCTGCCGTGGCCAGGACAGCACTTGATCTTATCGCACGCCGGGAAACCCGGCACGCCCTCCAATGCGCACGTTGGGCCGTCACGCTCGACGAGGTCGTGAAGATCAATTTCGGGGGTAGGCCGGTCCCCATGACAGAAGTATTGCCCGAATTAGCCGACCAAATCGCTGCGGCGCAGGAGCCTGCAGCTGTGCCAGAAGCCCGAACATGACGGCCCAATTGCTGGAACCATGTGGCCCTCCCACAACGCGGTGCGCGTCTGGTCGTTGGGCGCCAGTGTCGTTTTCAGCACCCGACTGAAGCTTGTTCAGGTTTTTCGATCCACGGCATGCTCAACCGCATTCGCCGTAATGCTCTGCTGCGCCTCTTGCTGCATCCCCGAGGCTTGTCGAGTTTGAAGGCGCCTTCAACTGCTTGGCAACCTTCAGCCCCACCTTGCTCGCGAACGAGGAGAGGCACCGACGGATATACTGGCGAGCGAATCCGGGGCTTTCTTGCAAAAGCCAGATGGGAATGCCCCCTTTCGCGCAATCGTCGTTATCGGTAGCTTCTCCAGATCGCGGGCACGGAGGACCCCTGTGAAAATTCTGGGGATCGTAACCGAAACCCATGACGCGGGCATCGCTCTCCTTGAGGACGGCATCCCGGTATTGATTATCGAGGAGGAGAGGCTCAATCGCGAGAAACACACGCGCGAATTCCCGACGCTGGCGCTCAAGGAAACCTTCGATGCCACAGGACACAACTTTGCCGACGTCGACGTCATCACGACACCCTGGGACATGAGCCGCCTCAGGCGAACCGTATTGAAGGCCGTGTTCGGCCGGTTACCCGCAAGCCTTAGCCTGGTATTGCCATCCGCCCAGACAACGCAGGACCGCGGCATCGTGCTCCTGAATTTCTGGCTTCGGTACAATTTGAAGCGCCAATTCCGCGGCCTGCGTCTGCCCGAGATTGTCAACGTCGGCCATCACGAATCACACGCCGCGATCTTCTTTGCCTCGCCGTTTGAGGAGGCCAGCATTCTCGTCATCGATGGCTATGGCGACGACGCCGCGACCAGTACTTTCACGGGCGCCGGGAATGTCATTGAGCGGAAGTGGCATGGCCGCTTCTTCGACAGCATCGGCATGATCTACACCCTCATCACCCAATACCTCGGCTTTCAGGCGTTCGAGGAGGGTACAGTGATGGCGCTGGCAGCCTGCGGCGACACCACTTTTGTGGAGGGGATGCGCGATATTGTGCGCCTCGAGCCGGCGGGGCGATTCTCAATCAACATGGATTATTTCAGCCACGACAAGTACGGCATGCTCAGGCCCTTTAAACCCAAGTTTATAAAGGCTTTCGGGCCCGTGCGCGCCCCGGGCCAGATGCTCACCGATCGCCACCGCGACGTGGCACGCGCGCTGCAGATCGTGACAGAGGATGTGGTGCTACACGTCGCCAGGCATCTGGCTGCCAACCATCCTTCGCGCAATCTAGTGCTAACCGGCGGCGTGGCACTCAACTGCGTCGCCAATGCACGCATCCTACGCGATACCGAATTTCATCGCGTGTGGGTGCCGCCCTGCGCCTCCGACACTGGTGCGCCACTCGGCAGCGCGCTCTGGCACCATCACCAGGTGCTTGGCAAGCCGCGCGGGTTCGAGATGACGCATGCGTTTTATGGATCCGCCTACAGCCCGGACCAGATGCGCAGCGCGCTTGTTCGCGCCGGGCTCGAGTTCAAAGAGCTCAACGAGGCCGAGCTTCTCCGCCGCGTTGCCCGCGACCTCGCGGAGAACCGGATCGTTGGATGGTTCCAGGGCCGATTTGAGCTGGGCCCTCGCGCGCTCGGCAATCGCTCCATCCTCGCCTCTCCGCTGCGGCGCGAGATCCGTGACTTGATCAACTCCCGGATTAAGCATCGCGAGCCGTTCCGACCGTTTGCGCCAGCCGTGCTCGCGGAGTATGCCGCCGACTATTTCGAGATAAGCCAGCCGGATCCGTTTATGACGCTCGCGCCACGCGTCCGGCCCGACAAGGTCGATGTCATCCCCGCGGCCGTCCACGTTGACGGGACGGGCCGCATTCAAACTGTCGACCGGCGATCCAACCCGCGCTACTACGGTGTAATCGAGGAATTCATGAAGTTAACCGGCGTACCGGTCGTTCTTAATACCAGCTTCAACAAACAGGAACCCATCGTCGCCGGGCCGGACGAGGCCGTCTCTTGTTTCCTCAGGACTGAAATGGACACATTGGTGCTCGGCAGCTTCTACACCCGTGACCGTCCGACCGCAGCAGTTGCGCGCGCCCGCGACGCCTTTACAGTCCTCAAGGCGAACTTACATGGTGGAGAGTAAGCTCCAATCGCCTTCCAATGCGCGGCGTGTCGAGAACTGAGATGTGGCTGGCGCGCGAGATGCCGGCCGCGGCGGACGACGCCACTCAGCGCCTACGCCCCGCCTTGAGGCGCTGAAAATAGGCTACGGGTGGAGGAGCAAACCACTATCTTTGCGCCCGGGAGGTGCTGGCGCACGCCGGCGTCTTGATCGCCAATGCCTGCGCGGCGGTACTGAAGAGGATGAAGCTTGATTTCAGCACCGTCAGGGAGGTCAAAACGCTGGAAGCCGAAGCCATGCGCCGACATGTTCGGGTTCGCGACGATTCCCGAGGTGGCTGACGATTGCTGCCGTCCTTCGCGGTGCTCAGGGCGATAGATTCCAGCCTTCGAAGTATCCGGCTTCGTTGCTCGCTGCGCAGAACTTTGCTACGGAAAATGTCCGCCTAGCGCACGAAATCGCAGGAAGATGGAGGAAGCGATGCTGTCGGTCAGCGAAAACGAGCAGCTTACACGCGTCGGCCCCGGTACGCCGATGGGCGACCTGATGCGGCAGTACTGGATCCCAGCATGCCTGTCGTCAGAGCTGGAGGCGGACGGTGCGCCGATGCGGCTGTTGTTGCTGGGCGAACAGCTGATCGCCTTCCGCGACAGTGCGGGACGCATCGGCATTATGGAGCATCGTTGTCCTCACCGCTGTGCGTCGCTGTTCTTTGGGCGCAACGAGGAGAACGGCCTGCGCTGCGTCTATCACGGCTGGAAATTCGACGTGGAAGGCAACTGCGTCGACATGCCCAACGTGCGGCCCGCACGGGACTTCAAGGATAAGGTCAAGGCCAGGGCCTACAAGGTTGTCGAGCGCGCCGGCCTGGTGTGGACTTACATGGGGCCGCGCGCCGCCGCGCCGCCATTGCCCGCGATCGAGGCGTTGATGCTGCCAGAGCACGAGCGCGTGCTGCGCGTGCACCAGCGGGAATGCAACTGGCTACAGTCGCTGGAAGGTGACATCGACACGTCGCATTTCGGCTTCTTGCATATCGGTAGCCTCGACGCCGCCGACGTCGATCCCGATACCATGCATCGCTGGGGCGTTGTCGACCGCGCGCCCGACTATGCGGTGCGCGAGACGAAGTGGGGTACGATGTATGCCGCCTACCGCGAGGCCGAGCCGGGCACGTGCTACTACCGCGTCGCCCATTTCCTGCTGCCGTTCTTCACGTTCACGCCCAACGGCACGTTCCAGGACCAGGTGCAGTGCACGATCAACGTGCCGATGGATGACACCCACACCATGACCTACAACGTCGGCTGGAGCCGGCGAACGCCGCCGCTGCAGACGCTCAAGACCGGGGAGCCGATCCCGGGCCTCAATGCGGATATGAAATACCTGCCGCGGACCAACAACTGGTACGGCCGCTGGCGCCTCGAAGCCCGGCGCGACAACGACTACTTCATAGACCGCGAGGCCCAGCAGCACACCAGCTATACGGGCATCCAGGGCATCGGTCGCCAGGACCAGGCGGCGGTCGAATGCATGGGCGAGATCGTCGACCGCTCGCTGGAACATCTGGCGCCCAGCGACCGCATGATCACCGTGACACGCCGATGCCTGCTGAAGGCGGCGCGCGAACTGCAGGACGAGAAGAAGGTGCCGGCCACGGTGGACGATCCCGACATCTATCGCCGGGCACGCGGCGGCGCCTTCATCGCACCCGCCGATGTCGACTGGCTCGATGCCTACACCCGCAATCTGCGCGAGGCGGTGAGCCCGCTCGGCATGCTGATCACCGAGGCTGCGGAGTAGCCAGGCTAGCCCCGACTTGGCGGATTGGGCAGTTGGCAAAACCCAAGCCCTTGATATCACAAGAGTCGGGTTGCAAAGGTCGGCACTACGGAACGGGCTCGGGGACGGGGTGACGGTGTTCCACGCTTGGCAAGGAATTCGTCGAGCAGTCGGGCCATGAGTTCGTCGGTCCACCTGACCTTGACGCGCTCGTCCCACGAAGGGGCCTTCACCGCTGGCGGGCTCTGCCGGGGTCTCTCTGCAATGCGAACCATCATCTCGATCGCCGTTTTGTGGGTCTTGGAGTAGAGCCCATACATGAAGATCGCCGCGATTTCGTCTGAGGTGGCGGAGCGCTCGACATCGGCGTGTCCCCCGATGTGGTCACTCGTGCAGCCGGGCGCGCTAGGTGGTCCATTGACGGCATCGAGAGGAGCGCATTGCCCGTTTTGCTGGCGGTTATCACAGGCCGCCAGGCGGCACCGTGTGCGCCGTGAGAGAGCGGCAAATCTAGTCGACGATCTCTTCGTGCCGATCTACGGTTGATTCCGCTCGCGGTCGCGGCGCGCAACCGTCGTCGTGTTTCATCAGATGGAAGATAGCTATGAGCCAACTCGACGATCTTCTTCGTGACCTCGTAATCGCCAACCGCATCCTATCAAACGAAGACGTGGTTGACGCCTATGGCCACATCAGCGTTCGTCATCCCCATAACTCGAAACGTTTTTTCATGTCGCGCTCGCTCGCCCCCGAATTGGTCGAGCGCCACGACCTGATCGAGTTCGATCAGGAGGGCGAGCCGGTCAACGACAAGCGTCATCCCTATCTGGAGCGCTTCATTCACGCAGCGGTTTTTGAGGCACGGCCAGACGTAACGGCGGTGGTCCATGCACATGCCGAAGACACGCTGCCGTTCGGTCTCGTCGCGACGCCGCTGGAGCCGGTAATCCATTCCGGCAGTTTCATCGGCGGGAAGGTTCCAGTCTGGGATATTCGTAAAAAATTCGGCGACACCAATCTCCTCGTGACCAACATGATGCAGGGCCGCGACCTCGCCAAATGCATGGGCGATGGCAACGTTGCATTGATGCGCGGCCACGGTTTTGTCTCGGCGGCCCGCTCAATCATCGAGGTCGTACGGCTATCCGTCTATTTGCCGCGTAATGCTCGTGTGCAGATGAACGCCATGCGCATAGGTGGAAAAGTAAAGGTGCTTGCAAAAGGCGAGATTGCAGCGCGCGCCGCGGGCTACAAGCCCGATTCGCCAGAAACCTGGCGCGCTTGGGAATATTGGGCAACCCGCGCCGGCTGCGGAGACAAGATTGGAAAGCCCCTACGAATGCGAACCAAGTAGCGCGATGCGACACACTTCCCATAGCAGCACCTCGAACAACGCATATCGCCCTCGAAGCAGCAGGGCGCTGCGAGCGATTTTGGATTGGGCCAGCGACCCTTCAGTGTCGATTGCGCTTCGAACATTTTGCGCACGGGTCTCGATGTGGCTGAGTGACGGTGACTGCCGTGTCGCGTGGGAAAGCAAGTCAGGGGCAGGGAGAAACGAGCTCCACACCGAAAATGCATGCTTTGGCCGCCTTCAGTCGGCCGGCTGCGCACCAACCAAGTAGGAAGGCACCGATGGCGATGCTGCAATCTGGCATGATGGCGGATGCCGCTGTGGACGTGGACGACACCGTTTTCCGCAAGGTCTTCCAACGGCTCATCTGGTTCCTGTTCATCCTGCTCGTGGTCTCGTTCATGGACCGCATCAACATCGCGTTTGCGGCGTTGACGATGAACAAGGAACTCGGGCTCAGCGCGGCCGCCTACGGAATGTCATTCACGGTCTTCTATGTCACCTATGCACTGTTTGAGGTTCCCAGCAATCTGGTGCTGGCGCGGGTCGGCGCTCGGCTGTGGATCGCGCGCATCATGGTGACCTGGGGTCTGGCCTCGGCGGCGACGATGTTTGCCACTGGAGCATGGAGCCTCTACGCCATACGGGCCGTGGTCGGCGCGGCTGAAGCGGGCTTCCTCCCCGGCATCCTGCTCTATTTGACCTACTGGTTCCCGCGCAGCTGCCGGGCGCGGGCCAATGCGCTCTTCATCATGGGCATCCCTGCCACGATCGCGATCGCCTCGACCCTCTCGGGCTTTATCCTGCAGATGCATGGCTTCCTCGGGTTGTCCGGCTGGCGCTGGCTGTTCCTGCTGGAAGGGGTGCCGGCCGTGGTGCTCGGCATCCTCTGCCTGTTCTATCTCGATGATGGTCCTGCAGAGGCGAGATGGCTGAGCGAGACGGAGAAAGGCGAGATCGCATCGCGGCTTGAGCATGATCGCGCGTTGGAGCAGTCGACGGCCACCCAGCGCGGCATTATGCGCCAGCTCGCCAGCCGCAATGTGGTGTTGCTGTCGCTGGCCTATTTCGGCCTCGTCACGTCGCTCAACGCCAACTCGACTTGGGTACCCCAGATCGTGGGCGGCCTCGCTCACGGCCAGAGCTACGCCGTCGTCGGCATGCTGACCGCGTTGCCGGCGATCCTTACCGTTGCGGTGATGCCGCTGTGGGGCGCCAGCTCCGATCGCCGCAACGAGCGGGACTGGCACGTGCGCTGCGCCATGCTGCTCGCCGCGGTTGGCTGGTTGCTGGTCATTTCGTTCGACCAGCCGCAGATACGCTACCTGGGACTGGTCCTCGTCTCGATGGGTTCGTTCTGCGCCCTGCTCACCTTTTGGACGTTCCCCGCATCGAATGCGATCCTGTCCCCCGAGGCACGGCCGGCAGGGATCGCACTCATCAATTGTGCCGGGATCGGCGGCGGGTCGGCAGTTGGCCCGCTCGTCATCGGCTACTTGAAAGATTTGACCGGGAGCTTTACGGCCGGCCTCGTCTACGTAGTAGCGATGCTGATCGCGGGCCTGGTTTGCATGGCCATCGTGGCGGCGCATACGCGCGTCGCGGCTACACAACCGCTCCCAGCATTACCTGATCGAGCCAGAGAGGGAATAATTGGCTGATGACCGTCCGGCGAGAGAGCCGCGCACACGCTCACGGACGTAGTGATCGAAACTGCCGAACGTTGCCACCGGCGATCCGCGATTGAAGTAACTCGACCAACCCCGGAGTGTGGTTCAGATCGTCGCGCACCTCGGGCCAGGGATCGGTGTTGCTAGGAACCAGCAGCTCGCGCACTTGCGTCTTGAGCCTGCACGCTCTTCTTCGAGGGGCTCGCACTCCGGTGCATACGCAAACTTGAGTTGTACGGGCAGTGCGTGCCAAACGCGGAGCCAAGGTACGTGAAGCGTTCCTGACGGGCATCCCTCAGCGAGGTTTTGGCCGCGTTATCTCGGCGTGTGCGGTCTTCCGTCGAAAGGTCAGGCCGAAAGCGGCGTGTCGGCACGTCTGCCTGTGCGACAGCGTCAGTTGAACCGGCCGGCGTCGCGGTATTAGGACGTCCTCTGCGGAAAATTCCGGCATTGGAGCAACCACGGCTTATCATCAGCAGGACTCAAGCCGCTCCTCTGGAGCGCACGACAGTTCATCGGCAACAATGCTACTTCCCTTATCACTCCTCATCATCTATGTGAAAACGCCTCTTGAAATCCTCCTCGAGCTTCTCTTGCTGCTCCCGCTCTTTTTCGTGGAGCTCCCTCTCCACTTTGAGGGTTCCTTCTGTTTCCCTGAGCATTGTCTTGCTGTAGACCTTGAGCTCTTCCGACGCATCACTAGCGAGGTAATTCTTCCAGAATTGCATCTCTTGTTCGATCGAACGCAAAAATCTCTCGTGCGTTTCTAGGCCCCGTCTGTTCATCACAAGGAACTCCTCTGCCTGCTCTCGCTCACGATCTTCCTTGCGAACTTCGTCCCCATCAGGCAGCGCCTTCCGCGTCTCGCGTTTCTCTAGCGTCCCCGTTCCGGCCACCGCACACCGGCCGATAGGAAGTAGCGCGAAACCTACAGCAGCGCTCACAACCAATGCATGCATCTTCGTACGCATGACCGCCTCTCATCCCAACCCCCAATATGCGCTGAGCGCCCCAACCCAAGAAGAAAAGCGGCCATAGCCGCACAGACACACCGTTGCAGATCGCCTCAGCATAGAAGGCAAGAAGGCGCCACGATGTCGGCACCATCGGGTATTGCTTTTTGAGAAGCACCCGCTCTACGAGCGACGGCATGCCAAAGAGCGCCCCAATTACAAGGGCAACCCAAAGCAAATGCTGACGAGGCACGCGCCCCGACTGCTGAGTACGAGCATCACGGCCACGCCGTAGTTTCGGCGACGACGAAGGCCCCCCTCCGGTCCCCTGGCCGCAGCCATGGCACGGTCCTCATCACGCCTTGATGCCGAACCGTCCCATCACTCCCGCGATCCACCGCCCCGCCAGCTCGTCGCACTGCTGCTTAATCCGCCGCTAGATCGTCGCTGGGGTGGCAGCCTCGCCGCTCTTCACGATTTGTGAACCACGAATCGCGACACTGTGCGTTCGCAGGTGTGCCGTCCCGCACCAGCGTGGGCGCCGCCGCCCCCATCCCCCATAACGGCGGCGCCCCTCCCTTTCGCCAAGTTGTCGCCCGCCGTCACACTGCGTGCTTGCGCTAGTCCTTCGTCGGCGACGCCTTCCGGGCCTCATAGGCCTTATAGGTCTTGTGCCTGCCCTCCGCGAGCTTGGTTCTGGTTCGTCAGTGATACCGCAACTTCCCTCAACCCAAACCGCAACTTCTTTGCAATAGTATGCGATCAAAAGACATTCGGGATCAGTCTCCATCTAACGCGGTTCATGTACTCCGCATATCCGGGCAGATTTTTCGCAAGAAACTTCTCCTCATCAAACAGCCGCCACAAGAGAAATGGCATCGTGGCAGCCAGCGCCAGCAGTCCCCAGTAGGACCCAAGCGCAAGCGGGGTGCCGAATAGATAGAGCAGAGCGCTTGCATACATCGGATGTCGTACCACGGCATATGGCCCGGTCGTGATCACCTTCTGACCTTCAGACACTTCGATTGTCGCCGACGTGAACGTATTCTCCTTGTAGACCAGGAAAATGAAGTAAAACCCGATCGCCACGAGGAGGTCACCCACTACAACAAGCCATATTGGCACCGACGACCATCCGAAACGGAAGTCGAGCGCTGGAACGACAAGGATCGCGATGAACCCGATTGAGGTGAAGAGCATGATGATCTTCTGCGCAGGCTCCTTCTCCGCGATGGGCCCGCCCCTTAGCCGACGTGAAAGCAGTGCGGGGTCATTTTTTATCAGGTATCGGGTCGTGAGTGCCGCCGCCGACAAGAAGATCGCGAGGTAGACCCACGCATACCGGTAGGACAGGCTTCCCGCTGGGACAAAGAGCAGCAGTCCCATCGCGAACGTCAGGAGGACGAGCGACACCCACGCTTTGGTGTTTGGAGTCATGCCACCATGCTATCCTGCCCTATGTGCTGCCGCTATAGCATCACTCCCACGGCGCCAATCTCAACTTCTTCCCGAGCCTCACGTAACATTTCAAGGTCGGCGACAAGGAGGTAAGGCTCTCGCCCGTGAACATGCCCTTCTGCGCTTGCTCGTAGAGCATGCGGGTGAGGTCCTCACCTATCGGCTTTTTGTCAGGAGTTGTGGAACGACAACTGATCCCCAATACAGCGCGCGCCCACGGGCAAGACTTCCGACAATAGCGCTTCAGTGATTGAACTAGTTCAAGCGCAAGTTGATGCCCAGGCGAACGAGATCAACGTCTTCATTCTTGATCTGACATCCGGGGGCTGCGCAAAACGCTGGAGCGTAGACGAAGGTGGCGCCTTCTAAGATGTGTAGGTACTCAATCTTGGCAGACCAGCGTTGCAAGAAGGCATACTCCAAGCCGCCGCCAATAACCACGCTCGTCTCGGTTGAACTCCCTGCTTGGAGAACAACAGGACTACCAATCTTGCCCGTCCACTCAGTGAAGGCAAGACCCGCAGTGAAGTAGGCTAGGGTCGTCCAGTAAGCGTATCCCAAGCGTGCCCGGACAGTGCCGAAATTACCGAGCTCGGTAGTACATCCGCCGGCGCAACCAAACGTCGCCGTGCTAGGGGTCGTATCTTTCAAATGTGTAAAGTTGTAATCACCTTCGATGCCAAGTACGAATCTGCCGGTCTGGTAGTTGTAGCCTGCGGTCAGGCCGCCAAAGCCACCACGCGCATCGGCTTCAGGGAAGTTTGGCGCGCCGCCAGTGCAGGGTACATTCGCGCCCTCGCAATGCTCGCTCTGGGCCCAGGCGTATCCGACATTCCCACCGATATAAAGCCCAGTCCAACTAAAGGCGGGCGGTGCATAACTGGGACGAGCTCCGTACATTCCGTCGGCAAATGCGGCCGTCGCGCTCGTGGCCAAGGCGCCCAAGGTAGCCGACCAGAGTGCAGTCTTGCTGCTTCCCACCATGTCGGTCATAGCCCCTGCCGGCCACGAACGGCGAGCCTCTGCGCTTATCTGAGTCGACAAGACGCGACAGTATGGGTGATCGCTAAATTTGCGGCGCTGTGACTCGCGTGACACAACTGCCCCAAGCAACCGAGCGATGGTGCGGCGTCAGAATTTTGATGCTGCCTGTGGATGAGCGACGCAGAGCCACAGACCCACACTCGCTTATCTTAGCCCAGGGATCCGGTGACCGATCCGTCCCGTTCCGGGAGCAATCTCCAGGAGTTTGGCGTTTGCCTTCAACCCAGCGACGCCTATGAGCCGAGTGAACAAGGCCTGCGGATAGCCGGGTCTGATGGCGTCATAGCGCTCTGCGACTTCGCAACGACTGAGACTCGCCATGTGAAGAAAATCGTCGCCTGGACTGCCATGCATGCGAACCAACTGTGCATGTTGGTGCAAGCGCCGCATCGGCCGCTTATCGCGTTTTGCGCAAGGCTCTACCCATGGCCCCGTCACCAACTTCCGCCGGGGCGATTTGCGTCGAATCGACTGATGGGTCACGACACAGCTCGCAACCAACGGCAGTGCTATGGCGCGTCCACCCTGTTCAGCTTGCCCCACGGGCAGGTGCCGGAACTGTCAAACCAAAGCGGGCACAGAGGCTAGCAACGCTGTCGAGATCCATATCCAATTCGTATTTTCGTCGAAGCTCGCCGGACTTGCTTCTGTCCGGCCACATCGCGGCGAATTCGCGGAAATAGTTCTCGAACCCCGCCGGCGAGATAACCTCGATAATTTCACACGGCGCATCGCCAGCGTTCCAAAAGGTATGCCACTGGCCCCGCGGCTTGAACACCCATGCGCCTGGCTCGGCTGTGATAACGGTGTCTCCAAGCAACGCGCCGAAGACACCCGTCAACACGTAGGAATATTCGTCTTCCCGATGGTGCCGGTGTAACGGCGCGCCAAGTGAGCGCGGAGCCAACGGATGGTGAACAACTGAGAAGCGTCCACCGGCTTGAGACCCCTCGATCTTCCAGTGCACCCCATAGCTGCCAAAGTCGAATTTCTCGCCGGCTCCAGCCGGAATGATCAGTGGGGTGGAAGGCGCCTCGCTCGAGGTTGGGCGTTCCATGCCTGGCTCTCCCGCAACAGATGACACAACGTTGGCTCACCGCAAACCAACACACAAGGGCTATCGCCAGAAGGATAGCTTGGACGCTTTGCCTCACCGAGAATGTTACCGAAGAATCCGCGCCGATGACTGGGGAGGCGTTACCGAATCGGATCGGTGGCGCCGATGGCGGATAGGATCAGCATGGGCGCCCGGCGCGAGGTATTGGCGGCGCTGGGAGATCGCTACCTATCGGCGAGACGACAAGAGAAGGATCGCATTCTCGATGAGGGTGTGCTCTCATCGCGTGATCCGCGAGACCGTGCGTAACGCTCATGAAGCGACGCTTGAGGTGCTCGCCCGATCATTGCGGCGCCCAAGTCTCGGTCGTGGCTCTCCGCGGGCAACCACAATGAATAAGGCCAGCGCGTCGCGCTGGCCGAGTTATAGCTCTGCAGAAGTCGATTGTCGAAGCCTACTCGGTTACCACCAGCAGCCCCGACGCACCGGAGCGTAGTACCGAACTGGCCGGTAGTATCTCACGACCCTGTAGCGTACCGGCCTGTAATACCGATACCCACACGTAGATCTACCGAACCATCCGCACCAACCAAAAGCCTCGGCTGGCTTGGAGCTGATGATCTCCACGCCAATCCAGGCGGTTGCCGCGATGAGAAGAGCCATGATTACTTTCATGCGAATGCCTCCATATTGAGAACCCGCGCATGATTTGGCTTCCCCGGCACTCACGCTTGGGCGAAACTTATTCTAGCGTCAGTTTTTGTCGATTTGCGCTTTTGCTCAAGGAGATGGTAAACAATCGGTGCAGAAAAAAGGCGCGGAACCAGGCGGGCCCACCCCGATGGTAAAATTACCTGATTAACACGTTTTCTTAACTATTTCCGATTGAGGGCGGATAGTAGTGCGCGTGAAGCAGCTAGCCTCTCGGAGGAAATGTCTGACATTGAGTTGCCTCGCACCGGCGTTCGAAACTGGGCGCGATCCCTTCGCTGCGGATCGAGCGGGTAATTGCCGTCACCACCTTCCAGTTGAGGTAGCGCATCAAATCCACGCGGTCGATTGAGCTAGGCTCTGCGGTGATGGGGTTCCATGAGTTCAATCCGATTGCCAAATGGGTCGTCCACGTATACTCGCGTGTATCCTTCCAGTGGCTCTTCCGACCGCGCTGGAAATCCAGCCTTTGCAAGTTTGGCAGATAAGGCCGAAAGATCATCAACGATGAAGGCGGGATGCGCCTTCTTAGCGGCCCGGAAATCTGCCTCGACACCAAGATGAATCTTCAGAGGGCCGCGTTCGAACCAACATCCCCCTCGTTTAGCCAAGTGAGGCGGCTTTGCAGCTTCGGGAATCTCCAGCACTCTTTCGTAGAATGCTCGAGCTTCATCCTCGCGGCCGCGCGGCATGGCCAACTGAACGTGATCGATTGACAGAACCCGCATGGAAGTCACCAGTGCTGAAATCCACCCCGAATGATCTGATCACAGAAGCAGTGGGTTGCGCAATGGGTCGGACTTTCGCCAGGCCTCTGCGTCGCCTACCGCGGTGATGCGCCACGTGAGCACTCGCAACTAGCCGCGCGTATGAATTTCCGTAATCCATTCGTCTGCTGGTAGGATTGACCGCGGGACGGAAAACCGAGCGCGGTGACCGTCGTGAGGTCGATGATCGGCTCCCCTTTGCTCGCCTGTTGCGGCAGCATACGACCAGAACGTCGGGCGCTCGCTCAGACGCCTTGATCAGCGGATGCTTATCCGGGGTCGATGCTTTAATGTTTGGCCGATGACTTCCTTGCAGCGACCTCGGGACGTTAACCAGGACCAGGCCCTCGTGCAGCGCCGTGAACGACCTGAGAAACCTCAGACCTTCAGTGGTCACCTCGGATCGGTGGGTGAGACCCCGCGTGGTCGAGGCAGCGTCTCGGCTTGAGCCATCCCTCACGTCGGATTCTCGAGCGTGAAGCGGCGCGCGTGATCATCGTAGGCAAATAGCTCGGCGTACCGCCCCCAGCTGATCAGCGCGCGCAAGGTCAGGTCGGCGTCTTCTTCGCTCATGTGGTCCTCCAGCTCGTCGGCAAAGCGGCTGCGCGGCGCAATGTGACTGCTGCGCTCGTCGAGCACCTTGCGCACATGCGCCGCGAGCGGAACACAGCTCAGCAGCTGCTGCGCAAATATGCGCTTGCGCTCCGCGAGGTCGGCATTGGCAAATTGCATTCCGAGATTCGTAAGCTTCAAATCGCCCCCGGTCAGCTCGGCAAAGCGAAAGATTTGCAAGGCTTCAGCGGCCGGGAACAAATCGTCGATCTCCATGTGCAATGCCGAAGCGATGTCGGGCAGGTCGGCGTGTCCCCCATAGGGCTCGCCCGCCACCGCCTCGATCAAGCCGGAGAGAATATTGGTCGACACGTGACGCAGCCGGGATGTGAGCGTCAGCGTCGGAAACCGATCCGGTTGGCCGGCTTGGTGGGGCCGGCCGGCCAGCGCGCGTTGCGTCATGGCGACATAAATGCTGTCGACCACTTGTTGAAACTCGGCATCGGTGCGATGACGCGGATGCGGCAACGTGACCTTGATCTCCGCGGCGATGCGGCCGGGGTTGCTCGAAAAGAGCAGCACCCGGTCGCACATCAGCACAGCCTCCTCGATATTGTGTGTCACCAGGATGATGCCTTTGATCGGCAGCTTCTTGGCCATCCAAAGATCGATCAGATCGGTGCGCAACGTCTCCGCGGTCAGTACATCCAAGGACGAAAAGGGTTCGTCCATGAGAAGGATATTGGGATGCACGACCAACGCCCGGGCAAACCCGACCCGCTGGCGCATGCCTCCCGAGAGTTCTCGTGGATAGGCGCTCTCGAAGCCGTCGAGGCCGATCAGATCAATGGCCGAGAGCGCCCGTGAGCGCACCTCCTCCTTGGCCAAGCCCATGGCCTCAAGCCCAAGCTCGACGTTCTGCAGCACGGTGAGCCATGGAAACAAGGCGAAGCTCTGGAACACCATGGCGATGCCCGGCGCGCAACCCTGCACCTCGTCCCCCAAATAGCGCACGCACCCGGAAACCGGGCGCGCGAGCCCGGCCACCAGCCGAAGGAGCGTTGACTTTCCTGATCCGGAACGGCCAAGCAGGCCGACGATCTCGCCCTCGCGCAGCTTCAGGTCGATGTTATCGAGTACCAGCAGCTCGCCCCCTCCCGGCTTTGGGAACGCCTGGCGCACGTGTTCGACCTCGAGCAGGTTTGGACTTGCCATGGGCGATTTTCTCTAATCGAGTCGGAAACGCGTTTCGGCCCAGCGGTAGAGCGGGCGCCACAGGCTGCGATTGAGGATGACAACAAAGGTGCTCATGATGGTAATCCCAAGCACGATGCGTTGGAAATCACCCTTGGCGGTGGCCTCGGCGATATAAGCGCCGATGCCGTGCGCGAGGAGCTTATCCTGTCCCCAACTGACGGACTCAGACACGATGCTGGCGTTGAAGGAGCCTCCGGAGGCGGTGATTGCGCCCGTTAAATAATACGGAAAGACCGCCGGCAGGGCGACATTCCGCCACCACGCCCAGCCCCTGACGTGAAAACTCGCGCCGGCGTCGAGCAGTTCCCGCGGCATCACGGCCGCGCCGGCAATCACATTGAACAGAACATACCATTGCGTGCCCAGAATCATGAGGGGACTAAGCCACACGTCCGGGTTGAGTTTGTAGGTGACGATGAACACCACCGCCAGCGGAAAGAACAAATTGGCCGGGAACGCCGCAAGAAATTGCGCGATCGGTTGAACCATCCGCGTCAGCGTCGGTCTAAGCCCAACCACGATGCCGACCGGCACCCAGATGAGGCTTGCCAAGGCGATCAGTACGACGACGCGAAGCAGGGTTATTGCAGAGAGGGTCACGACCATCCCGACTTCCTGCATGCTTATCGCCGGCACCACGAAGCGGATGATCGACCAGATCGTGTACGCCATGCCCAACCCAAGCATCGCCAGCCATGCCGCGTTGATGATGCGATCGCGCCTTTGAACCGATCGTTTCGCATGCGCCCATGCCGGCAGGGTGAGGCTAAGCCGGAACGTCGCCTCCCACGGTTTGGTCAGCGGCCGCAGCGCGGCTCGGACGAGATTTGACCGCTGGAACGCTGTCAAGACCCACGACGTTGGCGGGGCGACACCTGGCTGCTGCTCGGGCCGAAACCGATCCGCCCAGGCCACCAGCGGGCGGAACAGCAGTTGATCGTAGATTAGGATTACGATCGCCATAGTGCCGATCGCCCACCCGACCGCGGAAAGATCGCGCTTCTCGATGGCGAGCGCAATATAGGAGCCGATGCCGGGCAGAGTCACCGTGGTGTTGCCGACGCTGATGGCTTCGGAAGCGACCACAAAAAACCATCCTCCCGACATCGACATCATCATGTTCCAGACCAGCCCCGGGGTTGCGAATGGCACCTCGAGCCGCCAAAACTTCATCCAGGCAGTCAGCCGCATCGATTGCGCCGCCTCATCGAGATCGCGCGGCACCGTCCGCAGCGACTGATAGAAGCTGAACGCCATGTTCCAGGCCTGGCTCGTGAAGATGGCAAAGATGGCGGCGAACTCCGCGCCCAGCACCTTGCCCGGCGCTAGCGACATGAAGAACACGACCGTGACCGAGATGAACCCCAGGATGGGCACGGATTGCAGAATGTCCAGCAGCGGAACGAGCAGTAGCTCCGCCCGGCGGCTCTTCGCGGCAAGCGTCGCGTAGGTGAAGGTAAAGAGCAAAGATAGAGCCAGCGCTACCAGCATCCTGAGCGTGGTACGGGCAGCGTACGCCGGCAGGTGCGACGGATCGAGCGCGACCGGCGCCAGCTCAAGCTCCTTCAGCGGTTCGACCAGCGATGCGCTTGTCTCCCCCAGAACCAACACGACCCCGAACCCAATGAGCGCCGCGATCACGTCCCAAATTAGGGGACCGTAGCTGCGCTGCGCGGCTATGGCACCGGGTGCGGTAATCCCTGGCATTGTCTGGCACCCCGGCCGCGATTGCTCGTCGCCATGGGCTAAGTCCAGCCGTTGTCATGGGCAAGATGGCGCATTGCGTTGCGAACAGCTCGTGCGTCTTGACCGAGCAAGCGCGGCACATATGCCACACGCAGGAGGCTGCCACGGCCAATGCACGGGCCCGCTCGTCGCACTTCGATGCCCCTCTGTTTCGCGCGCTCAGCAGTTGGGTCCTCCCGAGGCTGCGAGTCGATCGGGCAGCGCATGCTCAAGGGCAATCTGAATATTGCGTGTGCCGCGCGATGGCAGCTGCCCCCGAACGCCTGTCGGCTCGCCGCGGCCCATCCTCAGCTAGCCGCCTCTAATGGGCTCGCGCGGGGCAACAGGGTATGTGGACGGGTCGTGCAAATGTCACGCTCTGCGCCGAATGACCGCGACAAGTCGTCTAGGCGGATCCATCCATCGGGTTGCGCAGGCGCTGCTGGCGAATCTGCAGCTGCGCGAGGAAGGGCACCAGTGGATGCACGCCCATCTTCACCATCGACGCGGCATCGAGCTTGGTTAGGGCCTCGCGCTGGTCGAGAGGAAGCTGGAAACGGTCAGCGAACGCCGCGGCATCGGCCAAGTATTGGGCACGCTTGTCAGGGTCATGAGCGAGGCTGTGAAGCACCGATGTCAGCTCCACCAACTCGGGCTTGATAGAGGGATAGTGCACCGAGCGGCGCTGCTCCGCCTCGGCGCCGATCCAAGCGAGCGAGGCGTAATTATGATGCCAGCTTGGATCCAGGGAGACCACATCAGGCTTGCGCTCGCCCAGCGCGCCGGCGGCGCACGCCCAACAGCGCAGCTCGATATTGCCGGTGTCGTCGAGCTCGGCTTCGTCGTAGCCGATCAGCGATTTTAAATGACCCGCTGCGAGCTTCTCCAGCGCGCGCTTATCCCAGGCAAGCTCTGGATTGGCATAGCGGTCGGTGCCTGGAAAGTGTGACATGCCGCCGCTCGATAGGATAACCGTCTTGAGCCCGAGTGCCGTGACCGTGCGCGCGATGGCCTGCCCAAAGGCAAAGCAGCGCTCCATGGTCGGCTGCGGCGGCAGGTAGGCGTTGACGTAGATCGGCAGCACCGGGTCGGTGTGGCCGAGGTGCGTGAGCGGGATGCCGATGGCGTAATCGATCTTGGCCGTCGAGGTGAAGGCCGGATCGAAATTTTGCCGGTAGAGCTGGCGCACAAGCTCGAAGGCGATCTCGCTCGGAACCTGCCAATGGAACTTACGACCCGAGAATTCGCCAGTTGCCTCACCTCCCACATGGATGGTGAAAGGTGGGGCCGTGGTATGAAAGAACTGCTCAGCATGATCGTTGGAGAAGATGATCCATAGATCGGGCATCAGCGCCCGCAAGCGCTTGCCGATGTCAGCAGCGACCTCGCGTACGCGGGCAATGACCGCCTTATCTTCCGTTTCCGGCATGGTGAAGAATTGGGGCGCATGCGGCAGCATGGCACCGCCGATCACGGTGGATATCATGATCGTTCTCCTTTGCCGCAAACAGTATCGCCTGGGGTGGGGAACAACAAGGCGATGGCTGCGGCCCCAAGATAGTCCGCTGGCAGTCCGGGTGGGGTTGCCGCTCGGTCCCTCGCCGCGCGGGATCGTCGCGAACAGCGCCGTTGGGCGCCAGTTCAATGCACCCCTGGCGCTGCAGGGGTTTGTCTTGGGCATTGACCGGCTGACCATGGGGGCTATGCCGGCATCCCAATTGACACGCGATTGGCGTCTTTGGATGCTCGGCAGGGTCGCCAGTGCCGAGAGAGGAGAGCTTCGATGGACGCACGGTTCGATCTCGTCATCCGCAACGGAACGATCGTGGACGGAACCGGAGCCTCTTGCCGCGAGGGTGACGTAGCAATAAGCGGCGGGCGCATCGCCGCCGTCGGGCGCTTTGAGGGCAACGGTTCGAAAGAGATCGACGCCAGGGACCGCATCGTCACCCCCGGCTTTGTCGATATTCATACCCACTACGACGGCCAGGCGGTGTGGGACAGCCACCTGGCGCCGTCGGCGTGGCACGGCGTCACCACGGCGGTGATGGGCAACTGCGGCGTCGGCTTTGCACCCTGCAAGCCGGCCGACCGCGAGAAGCTCATCGAGCTGATGGAGGGTGTCGAGGACATCCCCGGACCTGTCATGCAAGAGGGCCTCAATTGGCAGTGGGAGACGTTTGCCGAGTACGTCGCTGCGCTCGACCGCAAGCAGCGCGACCTCGACCTTTGCGCGCTGCTGCCGCACGCCGCCGTCCGCGTTTATGTGATGGGCGAGCGCGCCATCCGCCACGAGGCCGCAACCAAGGCGGACATCGATACCATGCGGCGCATCACAGCCGACGCCATTCGGGCCGGCGCCTTCGGCTTCTCGACGTCACGCACCATCAGCCACAAGAGCCTCACGGGCGAGTACACGCCGACGCTGCGCGCTACCGAGTTGGAGCTGTTGGGCATTGGCATGGGCCTGAAGGACGCCGGCGCGGGATTCATCGAGATGGTGTCTGACTGGGATCGGCCTGACGCCAGCTCCGAGTTCGCAATGCTGCGCCGGGTGGTCGAGCGCTCAGGCCGGCCTGCAGTCTTCTCCTTGACGCAGCGCCACGAAAAGGAGCGCTCGGGTGTCTGGAAGGAGCTGCTCGGCCATGCCGGCCAAGCCATCAAGGCTGGGGTGTCAATCCGCCCCGTGTTCCCGCCGCGGGCCATTGGCATCCTGCTTGGGCTCGAGGGCAGCCAGAACCCGTTCTCCGGCACGCCCACCTATAAGTCGATCGCGTCGAAACCCCTGCCTGAGCGCGTCAAGGCGATGCAGGACCCGGCGGTGCGCGCGAAGATCCTCTCCGAGGATCCGGTCGCGGGCTCCACTTTCCCGCTGATCCGACGCCTGTCCTACGCGCAGATGTTCCGCTTCGGCAATCCGCCGAACTACCTGCCGAAGGAAGCCCACTCCGTGGCGGCGATTGCTGCGCGCGAGGGCCGTACGGCCCCGGAAGTGGCCTACGATATCCTCATCGAGGAAGGTGGCCGCAACTTCCTCTACACGCCGATAGTCAACTACTACAACTACGACCTGTCGGCGCCCGAGACGATGCTCGCTGACCGCAACGCGATCATGGGCCTTGGCGACGGCGGCGCCCACGTTGGCTTCATTTTGGATGCCGGCTTCCCCACCTGGTTGCTGACATACTGGGGCCGCGAGCGTCGGCGTTTCCCGGTCGAGGAGCTGGTACGCCGGCTGACGGGCGATACAGCCGGCGCAGCCGGCCTGGGCGACCGCGGCGTCATCGCCGTGGGTAAGAAGGCGGACCTCAACGTGATCGACTACGACCGGTTAGCCTTCGGGCGGCCTTACGTGGCCTACGACCTTCCCGCTGGCGGCAAGCGCCTCTTGCAGAAGGCCGACGGTTACGATGCGACCATTGTGTCGGGCATCGTCACCTATCGTGAGGGAAACGCAACGGGCAGTCTCCCTGGACGGCTCATCAAAGGACAGCGTGAGCCGCAGCTGCTGGCTGAGGGCTCCCGCTCACATTGAACGTGAGCCTGCCGGTGGCCCGGGGCCGCGGCACGCGAGTGGCTGAGCCCGCGCCTTGGACCGCCGTGGTGGCCTCCCTACGCGCCCCTTGGATCTCCCCCCTTGGGTCTCGCGCGGAGTGCTACCCTTTCCCGCCCTCAATCTTGCCCTGTGGCCATCGCACGGCCTCGTACGCCTCGATGGCGTCCGTGAGGGCGGCGAGTTCCTGCTCCTCTGGCGACCCTTCCGTGCCGCCCATCAGCGCATCGGCGCGGGCCACCAGAAGCGCGTGTAGAGTGTCGGCGCAGGGCGCCAAGTCCGCCACATCGATGGCCGGCTGCCTCTTTTGCCTGGCGATCATGCTCACCTCCGCGGTCCTTGACACGGGAGGCGGGAGGCTTGGCTTGAGTCGGGGAGCCGAGTCCAGCCCGATCGATCGCCCCGGACAGACGGGCGCCGTGGCGTTGTGCTTCCCCAGCGTCAACGCGATCGCGCTCCGGGACCAGCCGTTCGGCCTACCCGGGATCACCGCCGATCAGGGTGCGCAGCCGAACTGAGTAGCTCAATGCGTTGCGCCCTTGCGCGCTGGGGTGCTTTGGTGGCACCTCCTTCGGCCTGGCTTGCCGCGAAATTGCGCTTTGGCGTGGCGGGCCAATCGCGACCACGCCGCATGTTGATAGGTGCGGCAAGGGCCCGCTAAGTTGTTGAGCTAGAGGACATTCGACGGGCGTCGACCCTGCGGTGAGGGGTGCGGTCGAAGGCAGAACGAAGCCTCGGAGCATAGTCTAACTCGATGGCCGCGATGCCCTCAGGTCCGCGCATGCCTCAGATACCAGCGATACTTCCGCGCGGGAAAGGTCACCAGTTTGTCGTCTATGGTGATGCCTGTTCCGGGGTTCCCGGCGCACCGCACGAGGAGAATTTTGGCGCCGTCAACGCCGTTGTCCGGAGGCTGGTGCCGCAGCCCGAGTTCATCATTTTTCCGGGCGATGAAATTATCGGATTGACCGTCGATGCGCCGCAACTGCTGGCCCAATGGCGGCACTGGCTCACCAATGAAATGGGCTGGCTCGACCGACGCAACGTACCCGTCTGGCATTCCACGGGAAACCACACGACTTATGACGAGATGAGCGAGGCAGTCTTTCGCGACGTTCTCGATCTGCCGCGCAACGGCCCGGACGGCCAGGAAGGTCTGGCCTACTGGGTACGCGACGGCGACCTGCTGATGGTTTTCGTCCATACTCTTTGCACTAATCTAGGCGGCGAAGGCTACGTGGAGACCAGGTGGTTGCGTGATGTTCTTCGCGCCCATGCCGATGCCCGGCACAAGCTCGTCATCGGTCACCATCCCGCGTTCACCGTCAACGGCTACTGTGGTCCTTATCAGCGCGAGCTTGGCCCGGAGGTTGCCTCCGACTTCTGGGATGCGCTGGTTGCTGCCGGCGTCTGCGCCTACTTGTGCAGTCACATTCTTGCATTTGACGTCCAAGTGCACCGAGGGGTGCTCCAGATCTGTACGGCAGGCGCGGGGACCGCGCATCGCATGCCGGAAGGCATCGAGTACCTACATTGCGTTCAGATGGCGCTCGACGCTGAGGGACTGCGCTATCAGGTCTTGGATCTTGAAGGCCGCATCAGGGAAGGACTCACTTGGCCGCCGACGCACGCCCCGACCCCCGGGATCTTATTGCCGGACGGCCACATCCGCGCGCCCTGCCGTTTTCCCAGCAACAACGACCAATGCCTGGCGCTGCGATTTCAAGGCCGCGCTGCCAGCCCTGGCGTCAGTGGTATCCAGACGCTCCTCTCGACGTGTGGAGCCGACGGGCTCGCGCCGCTTTGGATCGGCTTGCGCGGCGAGGAGCAAAGGTTGACCGCGATCGTCAATGCCGAGACCGGGCGCAGCCCCCATTATTGGATCGGCCCAGAGATCGAGGTTGCCAAAGACTTTGACATCCACCTGATGCTGCACGCGGGCATGGGACCGGGCGGGATCATGGTCAAGGAGGCGGCTGGTTGGACATCGTTGGCGAGCGCGTCCGCTTGGGGGCTAGAGCGGCTGAGGCCATCGGAGAGCTGGATCGTCGGTCACGCGCAGCAGGGCCCGAATGATTGCCCGTTTAGAGGAATTGCACTTAAGTCGTTCATCGGCTTTCACTCCTGAAGCGCCGGGGAACTTCACCAGCGGGCGGCTCCATCGACGCCTCAGTGATTTGCGCGGCCGGCAAAGGAAGGGAGCAGGACATGCGCCTTGCTGTCATCGCGGACATCCATGGCAATCTCCTGGCGCTAGAAGCCGTCCTGACCGACATCGCTCGCGGAAATGTCGACCATACGATCAACCTGGGCGACTGCGTCTCGGGCCCACTGTGGCCGCGCGAGACCATGGATTTGCTTGAGAGGCTCAAACTCCCAACCGTGCGCGGCAACCACGATCGCTGGATCGCACAGACGCCACGCGAGCACATGTATCCTTCGGATGCCTTTGCGTATGATGGCCTCACTCCCCGACAGCGCTCCGCTCTCGGTGCCCTTCCAAGCGTTTTGCAGTGGGATGGCGGCATTACCGCCGTGCACGGCACCAGCGTGGATGACAACCAATACCTAACTGAAGATGTGATGGAGGGTCGGCTTGTGCTCGCGCGGCCCGCTACCATCAGCGACCGCATGAACGGGCAAAGCAGCGGATTGCTTCTGTGCGGTCATTCGCACCTGCCGCGCATCGCCACTGCTGCCAACGGGACGCTGATCGTCAATCCTGGTTCGGTTGGTTGTCCCGCCTACTCCGATCCCAGTCCACCCGCGCATGTTTCGGAATCCGGCAGCCCTCACGCGCGCTATGCGTTGGTGTCGCAATCTGCCGGTGTCTGGAGCATCGATCTTATCGCCATCACATACGACTGGAACGCTGCCTCGGTACGGGCGACAGAGAACGGTCGCGCGGATTGGGGGCGCGCGCTTGCCAGCGGCTTCATGAGTTAGTCGGCGAGGGCCTGAGGATAACGCGGAGGCGTAGTGCCGCTGCGAGGGAAAATATGGTCGAACGCGTTGCTGCAAGACTTCCCGGTTTATTCCGCTCAGGCCGGTGTATCATCGGGAGTTGAGGTCGAGGCGAACGAGGTTGTCGTGCTCGGGACAGCCGCTACGGGTCCGGACCGCTGCGGATTGCACAGCGTCCGCTGGGCGATGCTCTCGAATTTGGCGCCGTGGTGGACGTGCTGGGTGATCTCTGCATCAGCGCGTGCCTGCAACTCCGAGGACCGGGCGCGCTTGCGCGCCGTGCTGGTGAAATGCGAGCCGGAGCGGCGCCTCCACATCCGCGGGCATCGGCACACCATGCTCGACCATGCCAACATCAAAGGCCAACGGCACGTGCGGGGTGCGGTCGGCGGCCTCGCCGGTGATTGGCGACCCGCGAATTTTCATATCGGGCGGGGCCGAGCACCAGGGCGCGGATGGCGGCGGTCTGATCGCCGCGATCGCCGACAGCACGCCGGCTGCTTGAGGCGACACATGCGCATTGTCATCGTCGGTGCCGGCGTCGCAGGATCGATCCTGATGCGGACGCTAGCCGGCTTGCCTGGCATGGAGGTGCACTGCCTCGAACGGGCTCGGGTTATCGCGAGTACATCTCACGGTTCAAGGCGGCGGGTCTCGACAGGCGCGAGTTTCTTGTGCCGGGCACGATGCTTTGGCAGCTCTTCGTCTATGACCCGAGCGGCGTGCAGCTCGAGCTGACCTTCGAAGGCAACGTCGCGGATGACATCAAGCCGGACATGGCGCGCGGCCGCGCCTGCATCGCTGGATCGAGCTTCTTTAACGCCGAAACCTATCCCAAGCTCCCAGGAGCGGCCTGACACACGGCGATGCGCAGCTTCCGCCTTGGCCGCAGGCATTGGCCCTTGCGGTGTCTCGCTCCTTGGGTGTCATCAACGCGGGCATGACACGCCTGCTGGCGGCGAAGGTTATGGGCCCCTTGGTTGCGCATGGGGCGCACGTGTCCACCGCCGCTTTGCTTGTTGCTGGCAGCATACCTTTTGCTCGACGCTGAGGTTTCCCGGTGCGTGAGATCTGGCATATCGGCTTCCAATTGTGCGCGCAGCATACCCAAGATCGAAAGCTGCCCGCGCTCGCGCGTACCTATTAGCCGCATGCGAGGTGGCGTGCGCGCTGGCCGCATTTGTCGGGCGCCAGCGTCGAGAGGATCTCAATGACCGCTTCAGCGGCGCGTTCGGCGCATCCCGCGCATCTCGACATCCCGTACGCCGCGAAAGAGCGCACCAAGTGGGATCTCTATATTCACGGCGGCTATCAGCGCGCGAGGTAATGCCGCATCACGCTCGGCGCGCGACATCATCCCCCAATCGGGCATCGTCACGGCAAGGCTCGCAACAGCAGCCGCGCCGCGGTCGACGGTTTGGTAGTGTGGCTGACCAGCAAGCGCGACAGCTCACGGCGAACGCTGTTGAACTCCGGGGAGGCCACATCACGCGGCCGCGCCAATGCCACGTGATTATCGGACTGGATGCGCCCAGGTGCTGGCGTCATCACCACCACCCGATCCGCGAGCAAGATCGCCTCCTCGATCGCGTGCGTCACGAAGATCACGGTGAGCTGAGTGCGCTGCCACAGCTCCAGCAGGTCTTCCTGCAAGCGTTCGCGCGTCATGGCGTCAAGCGCGCCGAACGGCTCATCCATCAGGATGACCTGGGTATCGTTGGCCAGCACGCGGGCAATGGCCACGCGCTGGCGCATGCCGCCGGAGAGCTGGTGTGGATAGGCATCGGCGAACCTCGCCAAGCCCACCATCTCGATGAAGCGGTCGCTGGCGGCACGCACTTCTTTGCGCGAGAGACCGCGCGCCCTCGGGCCGAAGGCGATGTTGCCGCGCACCGACAGCCAGGGGAACAGCGCGTAGTCTTGGAACACCATGCCGCGATCTGGTCCCGGCCC
>Ga0306920_100000976_pt1 | contig 35027 bp, 31 predicted proteins | sample flu12Cox44000170_FD_204666 | JGI IMG/M metagenome (GOLD analysis project Ga0306920, IMG submission 204666) | Lab enrichment of tropical soil microbial communities from Luquillo Experimental Forest, Puerto Rico - flux4day.12C.oxic.44.000.170 (v2)... | ecosystem: Environmental > Terrestrial >...
CTGGAACCTGCCTTCGAGCACGGGATCTTCTACGCGGACCCCCATCCTGGCAATCTCATGATCCTCGACGCTGGCGCGCTTGGCATTGTCGATTTTGGCAAGATCGGGCATCTCAGCCCCGAGATGCGACGGGGTGTGATGGACATTTTTCTCGCCGTAGGTCGGCATGACAGCTCGCGCTTAGCCGACCGGCTTATTGACATTACCGCACCGACCCGTCCCGTCGATCGAGCCGCAATCACGAGTGAAATCGACCGAATGCTGTCATTGTACGTTGATGTCGCACTCGCGCGCGTGCGTTTCGGCGAGGCCGTGAATGATCTGTTGCGGTTGGTTCGTGATAACGGCTTGCGATTACCCGGGAATCTCGTACAGTTCTTCAAAGCTCTGTCGATGTGTGAGGGAATATTGCGGGAGATCGAGCCGGGCGCAAGTCTCTCGGATTATGTGCGGCCGATAGTCGAAGACGTGAGCCACCGCAAAGTGGCGCGGCGCACATTCGATCGTGTTCGCGACTCCGCACTCGATGCAGCCGGTCTCGGGCTTGAGTTACCGCGTCGAGTCGACCGTCTGCTGGGCGAGGTAGAGCGCGGCAACCTCCGGATCTGGGTGCGAGTTGAAGATGCTGAGCCGGTGATCAAGCGCCTTGAGCGTATGGCGGAACGCACGAATGCGACCTTGTTGGTCGCGGCATGTCTCGTGGCACTCGCGATCGTAATGCTCGTTTATCAGCCACAAGGATGGCACGCATGGATCGGTGCTGTCTTCTGGCTCGGCGTTGTCGCTGCGGCGACGGGCGCGGTGCGAACCCTTTTGGCATTGCGGAAGTGAGCAGCGCTTGATCCGCGTGTAAGGGGCAGGCTGCGTCCTCCTTGTCGAATTAATCACTGCACGGTGGGACACCTCGCGCGCCCCGACAACCCACTGCAAATGCACGTCTTCGCAGGACGCGCCAAAGATGTGATCGGCGTCCCCGGAGGTTGGCTCACCGTTCTGCGCATGGCTCGGACTCCATTGGATAACCCAATCGAGTTATGCGGCAAAGACCGTTTATGGGATTTCTCGCGCCGACCACGTGGAGAGAGTATCCGTCACTAGAACGAGCACTGGACCGCCCAGATGCTCGGGAGGAAAAGCGCTATGGAAACCGCTCACCGACGACTGATGTGGCACGGCATGTTCCTGCTGCTAATCGGGATGCTCACGGGGCTCGTCGAGCCATCGTTCACAAACGTGCGCATGGGACTCGCCGCGCACTTGGAAGGTTTGATGAACGGCATTCTTCTTATTGCGTTGGGCGCAGCCTGGACCGAGGTCCGGCTGGCGCCGCGAAGGAAAACGATCGCGTACCGGACGGCGCTCTATGGGACGTATGTGAACTGGCTATTCACCACAGTGGCTGCGGTACTGGGCACCGGGGCCTTGTCTCCGGTCTTAGGGGCGGGCCATGGAGCTCCCGCCTGGCAGGAGCGTCTCGTCATGGCTGGATTCCTGAGCGCCATCGCGTCGATCTTCACAGCCACGATTCTGATTCTGTTGGGTCTTCGAAGCCGAGCGAGCGAACGATACTCGGTGGATCAACAGACGGTCCGCGCGGGAATTCGTGGTTGAGGGGCAGTTGGAGTTATGACATGCGAATTGGTCATGCAAGATGTTCCCCAGGCAAAAGACAGGTTCGATATCAACTTCTTCGGCAAGAGACGTCAGCACGGTGAGAGCGGAGCTGGCCGTAGATGCCGCATCTAGATGCGACGGTCCAAGTCGGCTGGAAAAGGACTTTCGAAAATCCATGTCACTGAGAAGCGTGAGCGATGGAACACAGGCAAGCGGCCTGCCGCGTTGTTGGCCGCCCGCGCCAGCGACAGTTTTCGCGCAATACATTAGTGCTTGGTCTCATTTGCGTTTTTCAATAACGCCATCGGAGACGGCAGTTTGATTGACGTGCGCTATTGCAACGTGTCGCCAAACCGCAGCATGCCACGGCGCAAGGGATTCGCATGGCTGGTACGGCGTCGCGCATGCGCTCGAAGTCTCGCGAACCTGTGGTCCGGTGACTGTCTATCGCGCAGCGTCCGTGAGATAACCAGATCGAGTTATCCCGTGAATGCCTTTTATGGGATTTCGCGCCGACCATATTCGAGAGAGTATATCCGCCATACCTAACATCGTATGCCGGCAACTGTGCTTCGACCTTAACTCGCGAATAATTGCTGGCAAATTGATCTGAAACTCGATGTCGTCGGTCAAGCAAAGAAATCGAGCGGGAGCGCTCGTCCTACTCTCAGAAGCACGCACAAACAACCTGCCCGCGCCATGCGCGAAGCGATGCGAGCGTCGGCCGGTCGCAGACCTCCCCGAGCAAGACTCGCAACAGGGTACGTGGCTGACGCATGAGTTCGACTTCGCGTTGGTGAGTGAAGACAGCCGCCTTGACCGACGCCGGATCTCCCTGTTGGCTACAAAGAGCTCAATAACGCGATCTGCTCACCGGGCTGGCGTAGTGATCTGCAGCACGGTCTTCGGCGCGCGTCTATTGAACGGTGGTATCGATGACGGGGATGCGGCATGCACGTTCCCGGATTGCATACCAATGAGTAATTGCACAGAGCCGCTCATGTGACGTTACCCCTCTGACGTTCAACCGTCTCTGATCAAACTGCGCTTCGAGAGATCTAACCATCGACTGGGACTGGCGCGTTATGCCGCGTGTATTCCGAAGTATAGGTAACACTATCGTCTAGTGGTCAGCTCCACATTCAGATGATGAGATAACGCTGGAGACTATGGAATTGACAGCGATGCTCACACTGTTAGGAAGCGAACGACTCTCTTCACGCAGTCCTGTGTGGCGCGGATTTCGACCGTATGATCAGCCGCTCGGGCCGGGACAAGAGCCACCGCTCGGCGCGCACATTGTCACGCCGCGTCGTGCGTACACGCACCACGGCATTTACGCCGGTCGAGGCACGGTACTGCAGTACGGAGGCGGGGTGCGCCGAGGTCGCGTCGAGGAGGTGCCGCTACGTCGGTTTTCTCGCGGACGGGAAATCTGGATTCGACCCGGAGAGGCGGCAATCCAAGATCGACCTGAGGTGGTTCATCGTGCCCGTTCGCGGCTTGGCGAAGAACGCTATCACGTGCTGAGGAACAACTGCGAGCATTTCTGCGAGTGGTGCGCGCGTGGTCAGCACCGCAGCTACCAGGTTGACGCGCTGGTGAGCCGGGTCGGAACAGGCTGGCTCCGGTTTATAGAGTCGTTCGCCCGCATTTTTCCAGATGACAGGCCACGTGGCGAGCTTATATCCTCATCGGGCCATCGCCTATAGACCTACAAGGGCGTCCCGCACGGCATGATCACGACCCAGGCGGAAGTGATCAACCGCGACACCCTTGCGTTTATCGGGTCCTAGTCAGGCGAGAAGCTACCGAGCATGCGGGACGACGAGGTTTTCAGCACTCGTCCGTCCTGCATCCTGCGGGCCTCGTCAGCTGTCCTCGCGACGCCATCGGGCATCACGTTGGAGGCTCCACGGCCCGGCATCGATCAGCGCGCCGTCCTCAGTGTAGGAATTTGCGTGCAGCACTGGCGCTTGGCGTAATTGAGACAGGGCGACCGACACCGCGCCGGTAATTAACCAGTAGCGCGAGCCCTTGGAGAAAGCCACCCATACGTGTGCGATGGCGCGGCGCACGATCTTTTGAAGTTGTTCGGGTAACGCCTTTTGCTTTCGAATGCGACGCGCGCCACTAGGTAAGAGACCCGAATCCCTCGCGAAAGCCTCCAACAACCTTTCGACCCGGGCAGGCTGTTGTATGTCGTCCAACCAAGAGTCGTCCAATGCTGAATTTCCTTGTGGCCGCCAGAACTACTGTTCCGGCCTCTCCGCGCATCCCACCTCGCGGTGGTTCGATCCGGATCAGCGGCTTCCATCCGACCACCCGCAATTTGCCGGCGATCTCATACAACTGCGTGACCGGAGATAGTCAGGTGCTTGCATGCGCCTGAGGCAGATGAATCGGTGCACTGGCGAACCCTTCGAAGGAGCGGAAAAAAGAGCGGTTAGGCATGGGTACATTCTTCAGACCCAATGTCTTTGCCTTCATCACCAGATCGGGTACCGAGGCGGCCTTCATCTTGCGCGTCATTTTGCTGCGGTGGACCTTCACGGTGATTTCGGAAACTCCGAGCGCTGCCCCGATCTGCTTATTCAGCCAACCGGATGCGACCAACTCCATGACCTGCCGCTCACGACCGCTGAGGGAAGCGTAACAGTCCCGCACGGTGCGCGCTGCGGCCTCCCGGCTCAGCACCGCCTGACTACGCTCCAGGGCAAAGCTGATCGCGCAGAGCAGCTCGTCGTTGCGGAACGGCTTTGCCAGGTACTCGAGCGCGCCAGCCTTCATGGCGTTCACGACCGTCTGAATATCGGTGTCACCCGTGATGAAGATGATCGGCATGTCGCTTCGATCAGCAACGCGCTGCTGCAGCTCAAGACCGTGGAGATCCGGCAAATGGACCTCGAGCAGCAGACAGGACGGCCCGGCGACTCGTGGGTGGTTAAGGAACTCCCCGGCGCTCGCAAATGCCAATGAGCGCCAGCCCTCTGCGCGGATCAGCGACTCGAGTGCGTCCCGTACAGAAGCGTCGCTCTCCACGATGAACACGAGCGGTGCAGCCGCTTCTGCGTGCATGGGTGAACCTGACGATCTCTCCCGCGCGATGTTCCTGTAAAGATGCATGGTCACTTCCCCTTAAAAAGCACTTAACACTGCTCGCCTCAGTTGCGGCCTAGGTGGTAGCCCCGGCGTTTCACGTATTTATGAGCCCTATGACGCTGAATGAGGAGCCCCAAGCTCATGTTCAGAGAGCTACTTGGGGCACCACGGAAACTCTTTCGAGTTTCTGAGAAAGATCATTCGGACGCGCCGTCATGAGGCTTCCGCTCAGTGAGCTCGATCCGTTTCCATCCATAAATCCAGGCATCGAGTGAGAAGGCACCGGGCCCGAGCAACGCGAGCGCCGCGCCCTGTATTCCGACGAAGATGCAGGGAAAGAGGGAGAACGAGCCGGAAATGCCCAGCCAGATCGCGCCGATTGCGACCGCGGCCCCCGCAACCGGAGTCCACAAGCCGAGTATCAGCAGTCCCCCGAACACGATCGATCCAACGTCGAAGGCAGCCAAGCCGTCGCGGGCCCCGCCGACGAGCATCTTGGCTCCAAGGACGACCAGCGTAGTCCCTGCCGTTAATCGCAATAGGAGTAGACCGACACCCGGGGCGCCATAGGCGAACGTAGAGTACAGTCTGCGCACAGCTGAAAAAGTGTGGCCGCAGTCCCCTCTCGCCCGCGAGCCCTAAAGGGTCCCGGGGCCGCCCTTTAGGGCGAGAGACTAGAGCTCGATGATTCCGCGCCGGAGCCCGATCGTCACCGCGTGCGTGCGGTCACCGGCATCGAGCTTGGAAAGGATGCTCCGGACCTGCCGCTTGACCGCGTCCTCATTCAGCGAGAGGCGAACGGCGATCTCCTTGTTCGCCTTGCCTTCAGCAATCAGCCGCAGCACGTCGACCTCAAGTGGCGTTAGCGCCTCCTGGGCGGCATGTTCGGCGAGCTGAATCGAGACTTCGGCCGAGAGCGACTTTTTGCCTGCATGTACGGCGCGAATGGTATCCAGCAGCTCCCGGCGCAGGCTGCTCTTAAGGAGATACGCCCTGGCACCGGCCTTCAGCGCGCGCAGCGCCTGCATGTCACCCGCGTAGGTCGTCAGCACGATGATTCGTGCCTCGGGAAACTCCGCGCGAATCGCGGTGGTGGCATCGAGCCCGCTCATCTCGGGCATCTGCAGGTCCATCAGCGTCACGTCCGGGTGGTGCTTCCGAAATTGTTGTAGCGCTTCCCGCCCGTTGGCCGCTTCCGCAACGATCTTCATATCCGATTCGACTGCAATGAGTCCGGCGATTCCCTGCAGGATGACTGGATGATCATCGACTGCCAGGATCCGGATCGGAGCGGTATCCTGGTTCATGGCTCGCGCTCACCCCTCAAGGTGGAGAGTCGCTTGAGGAACCAGGAGCGGCGCCGCAGCGAGGCACGATAGGCGTGGGATCCCGGAACCGTGAGCTCGATCTCGGTACCCGAATCAGGAGAGGTCCAGAGAGTGAGTCTCCCGCCGATCATTGCCGCGCGCTCGCGCATCCCGCTCAACCCGAAGTGTTTCCCACGTCCCTCCTCCCTCAAGAACTTCGAATCGATGCCCTTGCCGTTATCCCGGACGCGCAGCTCGAATTGTCTTTGGTCGTACTGGAGCTCGACCTCAACGCGTGTCGCCCCGGAATGTCGATATGCGTTGCGCAACGCTTCACCCGCGATCCGATAGATCTCATCACGTACGATCGGCTGGAGTTTTCGTGGCGTGCCTTCGACCCGCAAGCTCAGCGGGATGAACCGCTCGCGAGCCGGAGCCGCAGCAAGCTCCTCGCCGACGCCCTTGATGGCATCCGCCAGATCGTAGGACTCGACTGCCGAGGGTCGCAACCCCTGCACCGCGTTGCGGCCATCGGCGAGCGCCTGTTCCGCCTGGTCCATGGTGCTTTCGAGCACGTGCTTCGCTTCCGACGAGCGCGTCGGAAGTAAACGCGAGGCCGTCTGGAAGCGGAGCAACAATCCCTGGAAGCTTTGCAGCAGCGTGTCGTGCAGCTCGCGGGCAATTCGCGTTCTCTCGGCAACCCGAGCCTCCAATCCGAGCTCGAACGCACGAGTCACTTGGCGCAACCGCAGCTGATAGAGCAACCAAAGAAGGCCGAGGAACGCAACCACGCACACCGTCCTGAACCAGATTGTCTGCCAGAATGCCGGCGCGATGGAGAAATCGAGAACGTCACCCTCTTCGTTCCACACACCGCTGTTGTTGCTCGCGATGACGCGAAAGCGGTATCTGCCGGGGGGCAAGTCCGTATAGAAAACGCTGCGACGATTGCCGGCTTCCTGCCAATCATGGTCGCGGCCTTCGAGCTTGTGGCGGAACTGAATCTTCTCCGGGGCGACGAGGCTCAAGGCCGTGTAGTCGATTTCGAGATCTCGCAACAGCGAGGGCAGCTGCAGCAGGGAGTGTACTTCATAGGGCAAGCGGTCAGCGATGATCCGCTCCACGTGGACCGGTGGGGGTAGGTTGTTAACTGCCAGGCGGCGGGGATCCACCACCATCAGACCATCCCGGGCTATAAACCACAGTCTCCCATCGGCCGTCCTGGCGCTGTGGGGGCTGACGCTGCTTAGGTAGGAGGAACTGCGGACTCCATCCGAATCGTCGAGGGCTGTCAGTGAAAGTCTGGAGCCGCGGGTCCGCCCTTGATCAACGTCGGCAATCCACGACTGCAGGTTCGAAGCCGCGAGACTCACTATCCCGCATGACGTGTACAGCCATAGCGAGCCCTCGTCTTCGATCGACGAATCGACGTTATCGCAAGGCAAGCCGTCCGTCGTACTGAGTGTCGCGATATGACCAGCCTTCACGCGGCTAAGGCCGCCCTCGGTTGCGACCCACGCGGTTCCATCCAGCGCCATCCGCACCTCGTTCACTCGCCCCTTGCCCAGCCCGTCACCTGGGCCGTACGAAGCCCGGATCTGTCCATCAACGAGCTGAACGATGCCTCCGGAAAAAAAACCGAGCCAGAGTCCACCGTGCACTTGATCAACAGCCACGCGCGTTGCATGCCCGCTTCGGCTGATCTTCGCCCATGGAATCTGCTGCACCACACGATCCGAGGACAGCTGGATGAGACCCGCATCCCGATGTGCGACCCATAGATTCCCGTCGCGATCTTCCGCAATGGAATCGATCGAGCCGGCGGGCACACCGGCGATCGTGTCGAAGCGGTTGTTCTCCAGGTGGCCAAGACCCGAGGTCGTGCCAAGCCAGACTCTCCCATTGTGGTCCTGAAGCAAGGAGTCTCCAAGAGACTCTGGCAGTCCAGGCATGACAACCTCCTGCACCAGGCCCGAGTTCAGAGACCGCTGTGGCCCACGATACGACTTCTCGTGAGGTGGGTGGTACAGAGCTAAGTGGCCTTCCTGCCACCTGTAGAGGCCCGTGGAGGTGGAGAACCAGAGGCTTCCATCCCGATCTGCGAGGATCGAATCGCCGTAACCGACCACTCCCTGCCGAGTTGAATAGGTAGTCGCCGGCAGCGCGTGAAATCGGTCGAGCCCCTCGTTTGTCGATACCCAGACGCTCCCTTCGCGGTCCTCGAAGAGTCTCTCAACGGTATCGCCGGAGAGTCCATCAGAGAGCCCGAATTCGTCCATTCGCCCATTGTGGAAATGGAAGATCCCCCCATCCTTGCTGCCAATCCAGACAGCGCCATCACGATCACCTAGAACTGTGTTAGGGCGCCATTTCCGTGATGCAGGCGGAACCCAATACTCCCCGACTTTCCCCTCGATGATCTGGTAGGCACCCTTATCCCTGAGCGCAAGTATTCCACCGGTCGCTATTTTGGTCAGAGCGTGCAACGTGCCAATTGGGGCATCGGGGAGTGAGAGCAGCTGGGGAGGGCCGGGTTGCCAACGCCACAAACCCTTTGCCGTGTCCACCCAAAGGCTACCGTCACGGTCCTCCGATATTGCATCCGCCCAGGCACCGAAGCTTCCGTCCCGGCCATAACAATGGGTGCTGTCGCTGCGTATGGCACAGAGTTGGCTCTGGCCCGCTTGCGAATAGGCGCTTGCCCAGAGGGTTCCTTGCCGATCTTGCACGAGGCCATTCACGATCCATTCTTCGAATTGCGGGTAGCTGACGAGCTCGCCCTGACTCCAGCGCGCGAGCCCTCGGTTTGTCGCAATCCAAAGGGCTCCATCGCGCGCCACCAGCAGGTCGCGTATCAAGCTGTCTGGAAGCGCCTCGCCTTGCGGCGGCTGCCATGGAGTGATGCGTACGCCATCGAAGCGCATCAGGCCGAAGTCCGTCCCGAGCCATAGAAATCCGTCCTGCGTTTGCGCAATTGCGTGAAGCTCTCCTTTTGCGAAGCCGTCGCGGATTCTCCACGCCCTGTGCGCGTACTGGCTGACGTCCAACGCAGGGTTCAACGCCAGTGCATCCGGGCACGGCAGCCAAAGCAACCCGATCGGGAGAAGCCAGAATGCGGTTCGCGTCGCGCTACTCATCCTCACCCGCACTCGAAGGCGCGCAAAGACCGCGCATCCGGTCGTAGTTTTCTTTACGTGATGTTCCCGAGAGCGACCAAGTATACCCGGCAGGCTTCCCGGCGAGGTCGGTGCCGAAACCAGGGCGCTCCGTCGCGATGCCAGCTACCATCTTTTTGCAATCTCCAGCCGGACGATGCGTCCGTACGGCGACGCCTGCGTATTGTCGTAGACGTAGGAGTAACCCGTGACGATCGGTGGATTCTTGTCAAACACGTTCAAGATGGACAAGCGTGCGGATAAACCACTCGCCGCTCCATGTGATGATGAAGACACGTACCGCCCCTGCAAATCGAGGGTGTACCAGGCGCCGACCCAGGTCTGTGGCTCGGCGAGATTGTTCGTCGCCGCAGCCGTGTAGTTGAAGATCGCACTGCCACCCAGTTCACGGCGTGCCCACGAGAGCCCTCCTTGTAGTTTGTATTTCGGCGGATAGAAGACCAGGCCGGTTATGGTCTGCTCCGGACCGGCGCTCGTCAGTTGCTGCCTGATAGATAACACGTTGCCGTTGAAGAAGGGGGTAAAGGTCCCTGCAGCGTTCTCGATCGGATAAGTGGCCCGTAAGTCAGCGCCCGTGGCAGTTTGTGAGGCTGCGTTGAGGAATCGATCATCAATAATCGCTCCGGTTGCACTGGGGTTGAAGGGTGCCCCGGTAACGTTGAGGACCGCGCTGGCCCCGTTTATGAGACTCTCTTGCGCCTCCGCACTGGGATTGAGTGTAACCAGGGATGCGAACGTCGGGTCCAGGAGTGCGGTCGTCAGATTGACGATGGGCTCAATAATCCTGTCGGTGTACGAGATATGAAAATAGGTAGCACTGATCCGAAGCTGTGTATCCAGGGGCTGCCAATCGAGACCGATCGTGTACGAGCGAGCGGTCTCGGGTGCGAGAGAAGAGTTGCCACCGAGAGGTACCACTGCGTTAGTGGTACCTCCGCCAGGAGCCTGGACCGGGTAGTTGAAGAGCACATAGTACGGGGAATATTTCTGATATAGATTCGGCGCGTGGAACGACTTGTTCCAGGTTGCTCGCAGTCTCAGCGCGCTGAGGGGTTTGAAGGCCAGCCCGACCTCTGGGCTGAAATGGCCACCGGTGTCGCTGTAACCCTCGTATCGGCCGGCGAGAGAGAGTGTTAACTCCTGCATGCCCGCCCGAGCGGTCTTGTTTCCAAAGAGCGGCACGGTCAGTTCACCGTACCCGTAGCTGACATGCCGCGCTGCGCTAGTTGCTTCGATCCCTTCGGAATCAAGAGACTCGTGACGGTAGCCGCCACCGATTGCCGCTCGGATCTCTCCGGCGCGAAGCTGCGCCAAGGGGCCTTCGGCTTCTAGTTCGCCGAGCGCCAGGCGATTCGTCGGAGCGATGTGCTCGTTTAAGTTGCAGCAGGGCTCGGTGTCCTGGTGATCGAAATGATCCGCACCCATATCTCCGGTTGCAGTCAGCTCCCATTCCCGCGGCAGCGTCAAGATGGCACCGATCGCCGCAACGTATGAGTACCCGACCGTGTTGAGGTTGTCGGTGGTAGTGGTCCCCGCAAACGTGCTCAGGTTGAAGGACGACGTATGGTTGTACAGACCTTGCGCAAAGACCTTGAGATCGGAAGTCACCGATTGCGAGAGGTTCAGGTACGCGGAATTCTGGTGTATCGACCCGACGAGTGAGTACGGGTTGGGGCCGGTCCACCAGCTGCGTTGGTCGCCGTAGAGACCCTGCTGGTCGCGATACTGGTACGCGAGCATCGCCGACCCCGTTTCCCATCGAGTTCCGAGCAATTGCCCATATTGCTGGGACACACCGCCCCCCTCGGTGGGGTAGCCGACCTCGGCGCTGGTCTCGGCACCGGAATAGTTCTCTTTCAGGATGAAATTCGCCACGCCGCCGACCGCATCCGAGCCATACAGCGCCGAAGCGCCGTCCGTAACCATCTCGACGCGATCGATCGCGATCAGTGGAATGGCGGAAATGTCCACCGACCCCTGGAACCCGGTCACAGGGGCCCGCAGCCCATTGATGAGTACCAGGGTTGAATCGGAGCCCAATCCCCGCAGATTGGCGCTATCGGAATTGTTGAAATTGCTGAGGTTCTGGTAAGGGCCATTGCCGTTTGTTCCGATCGTCGACTGCTGTCCTCCCGCAAAGCTCTGCGGCAGGCTCCGCAGCACGTCACCCGTTGTTGGCAGGCCAGAGTTCGCAATTTCAGTGGTGGTCAGCACGATGACAGGCGATGCCGGTGACACACCACGAATGTGCGTCCCTGTTACAACTACCTCTTCCAGCTGTTCTCCTTGCTTCTTCGATTCCTCTTTGTCCTGCTCTTGGACAGCAGTTACTTGATCTGCCTGAGCCAAAGTAAGGTATTGAGAGGATTCATCGGCGCGAACCTCCGGTGAGTTGGCTGCCGTTCCGCTGACAGCCATCTCCTGCACATACACCGATGGATTGGCAGCGGGTGGAGGGTCCACCGCGAACGCAAACGTGGAACTCAACAGCGGGAGAACCCGCCAAGAGAGGCGGGGCAAGATGGCAGCACCTTGACGACAGGTCGTGCGCACTTTCTTCTTCCTTTTTTCACCGACAAGCGCGCGCCTCATGCTCGAGTGCGCTAGCCCGAGCGCGCGACTCTCCGTGCGCAGACAGTCGACCGTGAGCGCCGATTTTCGGCAGGTCGTACTCATGCGGTCCCCGCGCGCTGGCGACCAGGAAACCAGCTGCAAGGTCGCGAGCCACCCTCCCGTAGGAGAGTACACCACCGACCATCCCCCCTCACCTTAAGGTCAAGGCCCCATTTTGGCCCAGCTTAGGCTTGCGAAGGTACTAACGAACAGCGTATCGGTGCCGACGATAATTAATGAGCTATACCTTCGTTCAATAGATTGCTCTCGCCTTTCAGAGTAACCGTCCTCTGCGCTTTTTTTGCGTAGAACGGCCTGGATGCAAATCTAAACTGACCGACGCTACCCGTGGCAACAGTCCTCGCGCTGGCGATTGCGCGGCTCGTTTCGCCAAGAGAACCCTGCCGTTCTTGCGGCGCATCGACGTACATAGTGGTTACGCTGCGGCGCTTCGAAGCGGCACATGCCTACGGAGGGGTTAGATATGGCAAAGACTTGGTTCATCACGGGCGCAAGCCGCGGTCTCGGTGCCGAAATCGTGCGAGCAGCGGTGCGAGCCGGTGATCAGGTGGTTGCCACTGCCCGACATCCGGAAACCCTCGGCAACAAACTCGAGCCAGACAGCAGCCAGTTCCTGAAAGTGCGGTTGGATGTGGCCGACGCCGCGCAAGCCCGCACCTCTGTTGAGGCTGCACTGTCACGCTTTGGCACCATCGACATTCTCGTGAACAACGCCGGTTATGGACACTACGGCTTCTTCGAGGAGTCGAGCATCGAAGACGCCAGAGATCAGATCGCCACGAACTTTCTCGGAGTCCTCCAGATCACTTGGGCGGTGTTGCCCGTCATGCGGGCCGCACGAACGGGGCGGATCTTCAATCTATCGTCTCTCGGAGGACTCATTGGCGGACAAATGGCCTCGCTTTATTGCGCCACAAAGTTCGCGGTCGAGGGTTTCTCGGAGTCGCTTGCGAAAGAAGTCGCGCCTTTTGGAATTCACGTGACCATTGTCGAGCCGGGTCCTTTCCGTACCGACTTTTTGACAGCCCGCTCGCTTCGCTTCGGGGAGAAGCGCATCGCCGATTACGATGACCGGCGGGCCACGCTTCTGGCGGGTATCGAGGAGCGAAACGGCAGGCAGCCGGGCGATCCCGCAAAACTTGTAGAGGCCATCGTGAGTTTGTCGAAGACGGACAAGCCGCCGTTGCGCTTCGTGGCCGGTTCAGTTGCCTTAGGGGCAGCTGATCAGAAGCTCGCGGACATGCGTAACGAATTCGATCGCTGGCGTCAGCTCTCAATGAGTACCGATGGCACTTTTGGTGATAATGCGAGCGTCGCGAGTATCGTCGCGCAAATCTGTCGGACCTGAGGCGCCGTCGCTTAAGCCCCCCAACCGTTGCCTATCAGAGGAGACCGTCATGACAATTCTTTCGGACGTCAAGGACATCGAAGCCAAGGTTCGCGAGTCAATGCAGAACGGTCCGGTCACGCCGTATTACACATTGCCGCTCGACAAGGTCTATGACCTGCTGAATGCAGCGCTGGCGTCCGAGATCATCTGCGTGCTGCGCTATAAGCAACACTACTACATGACAACCTCTATCCATCAAGAACAGTTACAAGGACTCTTCAAGGAGCATTGGCAGGACGAAGAAAAGCACCTGGAGCGCATCGCCGACCGCATCAAACAGCTCGGCGGCGTCCCTAACCTGGATCCCAACGGCATCGGCAAACGGGCCTTCTCCGCCTTCCAGAGCGGTCACACGTTGGCCGATCTGCTGCGTGAAGACCTTCTCGCCGAGCGCGTGGTCATCAAAATCTATGGCGATATCGTCAAGTTTTTCGGCGACGCGGATCCAGTCAGCCGCCGCATGTTCGAGGAGATTCTCAAGGACGAGGAAGACCACGCCGACGAAATCGCCGATTTGCTCTACACCGTCGACCCAAAGACGGGCAAGACCGTCGAACAGTTTACCGGCGACTCAGTGAGCAAGCGTTTCGAAGGTTGAGTACCCTTTGGCCAGGCGCCTTCGGGCTCGCGCAGTACCCAAAGAACTGTGTACGGCGGCCAGGATAGACGACTAACTGCGTCGTAATTCCCTGCGTCTTGAGCGTACGACAGAACTCGAAAGACTGCGGTGCGGGGTAGCCGACCTCAAGGAATGGTCCGACAGCTCGAGCTCTGTTCAACACCGCTCTATCGGGCGGACTCTCAGGATCAATACCCTGAGGGAACCCAGTATCTCCTTGCAGGCGCGAGTCTCCTTTGTAACGTGTCTGGGGTCGTCAATGGACTGATCGAGCTGCTCACAGAGAAACGCTGCGAGCGTCTCGAGCTGCGCGACTGAGGTGTCGAGCACTTCCTGTGGCGTGATGAGCATCTTGATCCCTCGGGTTGCGAACGCCGATTCCGTCAAAAGCTGCAGTCTGCGCCCACGCTCAGCGTATTGGTCGCAGCCGGATTCATGAGCGGCCCGAGCGCAGCGCAAATGGCGCGCTCGGAGTTTCAGACAACAACCCCGCCGGATACTCCAACGGACCCGATACGTTGCTAAAACTAAAGCCATAGCCTTGAGGTCTGAGCATTACAGTAGACAAGTATCTCGCTATACGAGATAATTAATAAACGAAGGTAATTGCCATGTCAAGCGAGCAACTCGGAAAACAGGAGCTGTTGAAGGCGGTGCAGCAGGCTGGAAGTGGCTATGGGGCCCGCTTCATCCTGCTTCACCAGGCGGTGGCCGAGAGGCTCGGGTTGAACATTATCGACCTCCGCTGCCTGCGCCTGGCCAGTGAAGCCGAAGAGCCTACCGCAGGCCATTTGGCAAAAATCACTGGCCTCACGACCGGTACGATCACCGGCCTCCTGGACCGATTGGAGAAGGCGCGCTTTATCCGCCGCGAACGCGTTGCCAATGATCGGCGCAAGGTGATCGTGAAGGTGCTACCGGGCGGCGCTCAGAAAATCGAAAGGGTCATGGGGCCCCTGTCGCAGGACATGGACAAGGCCCTGCAGCACTTCACCGAAGAGGAGCTCAAGAGCGTCCTGAAGTTTTTTGAGGTAACCGCAGGGGCAGTGAGCCGGCATCTCGAACGTATCGATGAACATATGCAAACAAAGCGCCGCTCGCCCGCACCGAGATGATGAGCTGCTGCATGCGAGTGACATCTCGACCGCTCAAGCGATTTATCCTTCCGGTGATGCTCCTCGCCGCAGCGGTCGCGAACGCCGATAACCGTGACCCGGATCGTGACGCGATCTACCGCCTCATTGATAGCTTCGTGACGCGTTGGGACCGTGCTGACGCACAGGGTCTTTCAATGCTTTGGCAAGCCGACGGTGACATCATCGTTCCAGACGGAAGCCTGCTAAAGGGCCGGAACCAGATCGAGAATTTTTACTCCGGGGTATTCGCGGGAGGATACAGCGCGAGCACGGCAATCGCGTCCATCGACCAGTTGCGATTTCTGAACGCCGACCTGGTGCTGGTCGATGGTCAGTTCACCATTCGACGCGTCCTTTCGGCGAACAACCAGGAGTTGCCTCCGGAAAGGGGATTTTTCTCGATCATCGCTCAAAGAACATCCGGTCGCTGGCTGATCGTTGCCATTCGCGAAATGGAGCCTCTGCTCGGCTAGACCGACTTGAGGCTCGAGTTGCGGAGAAGCCAACGCCCAAAAGATTGACCCAGAAGAACACCATTCGCCAGCGACGCCGCCTGAGCGGCTCAATCAGGGATGCTCTGGCGGGTAGACGTCTCACGCGAATCTTAAGCTGCTGAATCTATTGAGGATATTTGTCGAGTTCTGGTCCTCTCCGGGCACTAGACTCGAATACTGACAACACATTCTTAATGTCTTTTCCGGTGCATGACGGGCCCGGAGCTTAGTTGTCAGAGAGCGCGATTCTCCGCACTACTGGAACAAAGCTGTGGCCGCCAAAAGGTGTAGCTGCCCGGGATTCCGGGAGCTTCCGCGCGAGCGCCGTTCACACTGCCGATCAGATAGCACACATGTGAATCAGGGTGCTTCCGGCCGTTTGCGCGCGAAATCGATCGGGCTATGCGTGCTGGCTGCCTCAGCGATCCTGGCTTCGGTCGCCTCTCGGGCACAGCGCGCTAACGAGAACGCCATAACATCGGCCGGCGATGCTTTTGGGACAGTGGTTGGCAGTCAAACCATCGGTCTGTACAGCCCGACGAATGCTCGGGGATTCAGTCCGACCCAGGCCGGGAATCTGCGGATCGAGGGGCTTTACTTTGATCAGCAATCTCAAGGAAGCAACCCCTACCTCTTCAGCGGCTATGAAATGCGGGTCGGCATTGCGGCCCAGTCCTATGCGTTTCCCTCACCGAGCGGCATCGCCGATTACGCGCTCCGCGCACCGGGCGATAGTTCCCTTACCAGCGCGGTACTCATTCGCGGGCCGCTGGACATCGCTTCGGCAGAGATCGATGCGCAGCTGCCGGTCGTGAATAATTTCCTCAGTATCGGCCTGACCGCAGCGGCCGAGCGCGGCTTTGACTATAACTATGCACTCATAAGCAATCGCCGCGCGATCTCGCTGCTGCTGCGATTCAGGCCCGGTTCCGGAACCGAGGTGATGCCCTTTGTTGGTTACATTCACAACACCGAGTGGGAACAGACACCGTTGGTGTTCGCGGACGGAACCCATCCGCTTCCCCTATTCAATGAGCAGCATCTGCCCACGCAGGGCTGGACCGATTGGCGCTGGAATCAGCTCACCGCGGGTGTGATCGCGCGGTTCTCCATGGCCAACGGCTGGAGCCTGCGGGCGGGATTGTTCCGTTCTACGGATGAGAATTACCGCAATTTCAATCCCCTTTTTCTGGAGCCGATGCTCAACGGCATCGCCGATCAGGTCATGGACGTGGCGCCCGGTCGCATCGCAACCTCATACTCCGGTGACTTGCGCGTCACGCGGACGAAGACCAGCGGGAATCACAGGCGCGAGCTCACTTTCGCGCTGCGTGGTCGGCACGTCGAGCGCAACTTCGGCGGAGATTCGGTCACGGATTTAGGACCCATCAACATCTATCAGAGTGCCAGCATCCCGGAGCCTCCGCTCGCGTTTTCTGCACCCAGTCTCGACAAAGTGCGGCAGACCGGCATCGGCGTCAACGACATCGAGCGCTGGAAAGACCTGGCTTCACTCAGTCTCGGAATTCTGATGACCAACTATACGCGCAGCGTCACCGCACCAGGCACTCCGGAGAGCGTCCAGCACACGACTGTGGCATTGCCGACTGTCAGTTTCACCGTGAATCCCGCGAGAATTCTCACGCTCTACGGCAGCTACACGCGCGGCCTCGAGGATTCGCCGATCGCGCCAGCCTCGGCCGTCAATCGCGGTGAGCCACTGCCGGCTGCACCGACGTGGCAAATCGATGGTGGTGTTCGCGCCGTAGTCGAGTCTCATTTGCAACTGCTCCTGGGTGTGTTCGAGGTGCAAAAGACCTACTTCGACTTCGATGCGAACGGTCGTTACACCAACATCGGAGAGATCAGCAGCAAAGGCGTTGAGACCTCTGCCACCTGGACCGATGTAGAGGGACTAACCCTCGTCGCTGGTGCCGTTTGGCTGCGGCCCGAGGTCACGCGACGGACGGCAGCGCTCGCAGCGACGGGTGATGTCCCGATCGGGCCGGTGCCGGGGACGATCAACCTCAACTGGGACTACGCGCCTCGCTCCTGGCGGGGCTGGGGAACATCGATGCAATGGACGTGGTTGTCGGCACGTGTGGAGACGAGTGACGATCGTTACCGTCTACCACCGCTTGGCGCGCTGAACTTTGGAGTGCGCTATTTGCACAAATTATCGACGCATCAGTTCTCCGCACGACTCGATATAGGCAATGTGACGAACGCCACGGGCTTAACGCTTGCGTCTCAGTACCTGGCAACGCCACAGCTGGAACGAAACTACACACTGACTTTGGCAGCCGACTTTTAGCTCGGACGGCGGCAAAGGCCGGATTAGTTGTTACGGTGCCGTCCCTGGTGCGGCGGAAGCTATCGGACTCGCTCCGTCGGGGACCTGATTCGTCTATCTTGTAGGCATGGAATCTGGATAAAAGCGACTCAACACCTCACGCGCGCTGGCGGCCACGATCGGTAACAGTGCAGCGGCGATCGTGTCGGTATTTGCACTGGCCGCGTCCGCCGTATGGGCCATGGCCCACACTGATTGCAGCTGCGCCCACCTCATGTGCACAGCCTCCTTAACCGCCTCCTGCCAGTGCGCCGGTGCAAGCCCGGCAACAAAATCACCGCGTCCGCGTCCAAAATGAGCGACTGCCAGATACCTCATCAACGCGGCGGCGAGACGACTTTCGAGAAACTCGTCAGACCACCGAACGGTCCCCTCATTCGAGCCGCGTGCGAGGTTGTATGCTCTGGCAATGCCGCGCGCCCCAAACGCACCTAGCACGCCACCGATCAATGCACCTGCGCCGAAAGTGAGCCCCCCGGCGCCAAGGTCGGCCGCCAAACCGCCGAGTGCGCCAGACACGAGGCCACCAATCACACTGGCCTTGTCCGCGTCCGCGGGCCGGCGTACCGAGAACTGATGTCCCAGCCGTTGCAGCACTTCCTCGGTCGCGTCGCCAGAAAGGCCGTGCAGACGCACGAGTTCCTTGGTCGCCGCGCGCACCTGTGCGTCGAGGCGACTTGCAAGGACGCTCTGTGCGCGCTGCAGTTCGGGGGGATCTCGCTCGGCGCCCGCGGTTAGCGCCCCAATCCAGGCCCGAGCCTTATCTCGCAAATCCAGATCGACGATCGGCTCGCTGTCGACTGCGATGACTGCGACCTGGTGCGCCAGCGTTTGCATCGAATGCTCGAAAACCGTGAGGTTGCGTTGTTTCCAGGCTTCCCGCAGCCTCTCAAAAGCGGCCTGCTTGCCCGCAGGCAGCACGCGTTGCACGTGCTCCAGCAGCGTGCCTTCCTGCACCCAGCATCGTGCGAAGGCGTCAAACGGAAGCACCGCCTGAACGCACGGGTGATGCGCTGCCTGGGCTTCCCACTGCTTCAACTCTGTCTGGAGGTCCGCACTATCGCGTGGTGGTCCAAGCTGGTTCAGCAGCAAGATGACTGGCTTTCCCAACCACTCCAGAATCTGCATCTCGATATCGACGTACGCAGTTGAAGAGGGTTGCTCGCTAGCGTTCGCCACATACAGGATGACGTCGCTCGAATCGCGCGCGTTGCGCATTGCCTGCTGTCCGCACCAGAGCGGACGGTCGGCAAACCGATCCCAGACTTGCGACAGAAACCAGCCCACAGGCTGACCGGCTTGCTGCAGCCGTCTGAAGAGACGGGCACTGTCGCCGAAACCGGGAGTATCCCACAGCACGAGAGCATCGCCCTCGAGCGATTCAATGAGCACGTCACTTTCGGCCAGGTCGGTGACGTGTGGGCGGTCGCCGACTTCGCCAATGTCACGGCGCAACAGTGTTCGCGCCAGGGTTGTCTTACCGACATTCGTGTGGGAGATCAGGGTCAAGTCCACACGTGCGGGTGCGTTCGTCATGGGGTCGCGGACGCTCCACCTGCGGACCAGAGGGAAGCACGCGCCAATTCCTGCGCTTCAGTCGCTGCCGGCGACTCGGGGGTGATGCTTGATAGATCCACGAGGCAGGCACTCAAACCGTACCCAGCGACAAACTCGGACCACAAGTTGCGACGCTCCCGCAACCGCTCCTCGAAGGTTGCATCGCCCTGCATTCGCGTGGCGTAGGGACCCGTGTCGATGACGATCAGCAATGGTAGCGGTTGTGACTTTCGCGCCAGCGAGTCGCGCAGGATGTTAATGACCGCGCCATGATTTTCGGCCTCCGGCGTCGACGCCGCCGCCATGAGCAGCACGTTCCAGTCTGTCGCGTCGGCGCCGCTCCGCGTCACTGTGTCGCGAAATGCATCCTCCTCCCCATAGTGTACCGTCGCCCGCATTTCGACTTTGATGATAGCGCCGAGCGTTGCGGCGAGCAGTGTCTGCAATCCGGCAATTGACGCCGGACTCGGCTCATATGCGAAGCAGGTAATGCTGACGCTCTCGCGCCTGGTGCCTCCCGCGGTGCCCGCAAGTATGGCACGCCCGTATCCGATGAACGCAGCCGGCAACGGCGGGTTGCGCGACAAGCGCCATAACCTAAAGCCCGCCATGCATGCCAAGATCAGCCGCGGCACGATGATATACAACATCGCGGTGAGCGCTATGAGATGGATCCAGCTTGCTGCCTCGCCGCCTCCTGACACACCGGTCCAGCGCAATGCGCTGACACCGCTGATCGACGGCAATCCAATTCCCGAAAGGATCGCGCCAGGACCGTACAACACGGTAAGTAGAGCGTGCACTGAAGCTGGACTGAGGAACGTGCTTTCCCAGCCGGCCTCGTAGCGCAACACGATGCCACGTGTATAAAGTCCTGCGATCAGGCCTGCTGCCACCAAAGCCGCTGCGCAATGCATCAACCGCTGCGCCCGTTCCAGGAGCAACGGATGCTCGACCTGCACCCACTCGGAGGTAAACCGTCGAAGCGCCGTCGCCAACGGGGCGTTGAAGCGCATCGACTGTTTCAACAGGCCGTCGATTCGCGCACCGATCCAGCGTTCATAGAGGCGACCAGACCAGAGGGTGCCGGCAGGCGTCACCCCCCTTCGCTTGATACGCGCCGCGATGAGTAGCGCGTAGATCAGGAAATTCCAGGCGATCAGCCCGATGAGGGGAAACGCCAGAATATTGATGCGACGGCTGCCATCTAGAGTCGACAACGACAGACCAACTATGAAAGCGAGGACCAGGGCCGCTCTTCCGAGCCACGTCAGCCCGCCAGCCACTGCCAGAACATGATCGACGGCCGGGGACCGCAGCCGCACGCGAGCCAGCAGTCGCTCCGCCCTGAGGGCCAACAAGGTCTCATCTGCCGGTGTAAGCCCGATGCCCGGCTGGATGATCCGGCTTTGTGGCGCACTGCGCACAGCCTCCCGCGTCGCCTCGGCACGATCGGCCAAAGGCAGCACATCCCCCCCGCGATCGGACTCCTCGATCGCCTGGACCAGTAAAACGGTGCGCAGTGTTCGTATTTTCACAGAGTCAGCATTGATTCATCTGCAGCTCTTGCCGAGAATTGCGCTGCATGACGACTTCCGTCAAGCGGGAGGGTCGTCGCTGAACTTTGGTCCGCGTGCGGGCGTGGGCGATGCCGCAATGCCTTGGGGCTGTCTTGGGGTGTACGGTATCACCCCAGCGATGCAACAAACGAGCGAATATCGGCGGCGAGTAACTCGGGCTCCTCGACGGCTGCAAAGTGACCGCCGCGTGGGAATTCGTTCCAACGGGTCACGTTGTAACCACGCTCGACATAAATTCGCGGCGGAATGGGAAGTTCGCGCGGAAAACGCGCGATAGCCGTCGGGACGCTGACTCTCTGGTCCTGATTGAGACGCATCGGTGCGCGGCGACCTTCCCAGTAGAGGCGAATAGCGGAGGGCATCGACTGGGTAAACCAGTAGATCGAGACCGTGGTCAGGAGCTCTGTCTTCGTGAATCGACGCTCAACGTCGCCGTCGCAGTCGCTCCAGGTCCTGAATTTATCGATAATCCATGCGGCCAGCCCGATCGGCGAATCGTTCAGAGCGGGTCCGAGAGTATCGGGTTTCGTTCCCTGTACGTGTGCGTAAGCCCCTTCCGTATCCGCCCACTCGCGCCGCCGCACGAGGTGTTCTGACTCTTCGCGCGAGAGCTGTTGTAGATCCCGCACGTATGGCTCGTACGACCCTGGAATGTAGTTCAAATGCAAGCCCGCGAGCGCCTCCGGGTGGCGCAGCGCAATCGCTGTCGAGACGCCTGCCCCAATGTCACCGCCGTGCGCGACGAAGTGAGCGTAGCCTAGCGCCTTCATGAGCTCGACCCAGGCATCGGCGATCACCCAAACGCTAGTACCAAGCCTTTGCGGGTGAGGGGAAAACGCATATCCGGGGAGCGATGGGATAACGACATCGAATCCGGAGTCCATCACTTTATCCGTGGGCCCGGCCAACAGTTCCCCGAGACGAAGGAGCTCCGCGAACGTGCTCGGCCAGCCATGCGTGAGGACGATCGGCGCCAATTGCCGGGCACGGCTGCGGATCCGTACAAAATGGACCGGGCCAACTGACGTATCCGCAATAAAGTGCGGATAGGTATTGAGCCGCCCCTCAATCGCACGCCAGTCGAAGCTCTCAGACCAGAAATCCGCTAGCGCTCGCAGATAACCGAGATCCATCCCCATAGACCACGCGGCATCCGGTACGAGTGTCGCCCACCGAGTGTCGCGGATTCGCCGCTTCAGGTCCGTGACTTCGGAATCCGGAACGGCGATTTTAAATGGCGTCGGGGCCATTCATGCGCTCGGCTTGCGTACTGCGCGCTTTCGCTCAGGGGTGGGTGCCTCGTGTCGGCCGACATGGTCGCCCATCGGGTGTCCTGGCGCAATCAGCGGGCCGTCTCGACACCGCAGACTCTTAAGTCGATGGGCTCCAGCTCTTCAAACTTCTGCAGTCAACCAGGAGAGGCCCGTCAGCCGAGCCGCGTAGCTTTCCGGCAAGACTTTCCCCGACGGAGCGGTCGTGGCAGCCTGTGACGCACCAACGACGCTGGGCACGGCCGGACGGAGAAAGGTCATGCAGGATGAGAACCCGACATCCCCGCGCATCGCGATCCTCCTGTCGCGGTGGTGTCGGCACGCACTGCCCGCGCTCGCGCTGCTGGCAGGGGCCGTCAACGCGTCCTCCGCTGCCGGCGCAGCAGGCGCTGAAGCGTTGCACCTGCCCGCCTCCTGGGAAGGAAAGCTCCCCGGAGCCGACGGCACCGTTCTCTGGCATCTCGACCTGCTGCCCGAGCAACGCTATCGCCTGCGGCGCACGTATGAGGGCAAGGCCGCTCCCAACCGCTTCGACGAGATCGGCCGTTGGGCACACGCCGCGGACAGCCCCCGGCTCGACCTGTACGTCGCCGATGAGAGACGCGTCCAGTTCCTGGTCGAGGCAGACGGCTCACTGCAGAAACTCGACACGGCCGGCAAGCCGATTACGTCTGGCTTTAACGACCGCCTCGAGCGGCTGCCGCGGCCCGCACTCATCGAGCCGCGACTCGAGATCAGCGGCCTGTTCATCTATATGGCGGACGCCGCAGTGATCACGTTATGTGCCGATGGCAGCCGCCTGCCAGTCGCGATGGAGGGCGACTTCCGCGCACTTCAGGCCGCGTACATGAAAGCGCGGCCGGCGCCCGGTAAGGCGCTGCTGGCCAACGTCGAGGGCCGGATAGCCACGCGCCCCTCCATGGAGGAAAGCCTCCCGCCCCAGGACACTCTGGTGGTGGAACGCTTCATCGGTATCTCTCCGCAGGGGAGCTGCGGCCGCGCACTCGTCAACCATCCCCTGCGCGGCACGTACTGGAAACTGGCGCGCCTCGGCGAGGCGCCAGTGGAGGTGAGCGCAGGGCAAGCCGAGCCGCATCTCCTTTTCGCGCGCGACACGCTCCAGGTCTCCGGCAGCGGGGGCTGCAACCGCATCACGGGCGGCTTCACGGTAGAGGGCGATCAGGTGCACCTCGGCCCCCTGGCGGGCACCATGATGGCCTGCGTCAATGGCATGGATCAGGAGCAGCGTTTCCTGAAGTCCCTGAGCCACGTAGAACGCTACCGCATCAGCGGCCAGCGCTTGGAATTGCTGGACCGCTCGGGTGCGGTCCTGGCACGCTTTGAGGCCGCGGCGCCGCGTTGACGCGGCGCGGTCGAAAATGCATCACTTCGCAAGCCTCGCCACGACCTTGATTTCAGTGATTCCGTTCGTCGGAATCAGTCTCGCAACCTGGATCGCGGTCCATGCAGGAAACGGCGCCTTGATATAGCGGTTCTTGACGGCGACGATGGCCGGCATCTGAGTGGTGAGGTCCGTGTGGAAGGTGGTGATGTCCACGACATCGTCCCAGCTTGCACCCGCGGACTTCAAGGTCTCCCCAATCCGCTGGAACGCGCGTTCATAGCCGAGCGTGAGGTCAGTTTCCCCGTCACGGACACCCGCGACGACTCCCGACACATAGATCGTGTCGCCGACCCGGATGGCACTCGCGTAACCCCACTCCGTCTGCAATTTGGCCTTTTCCGGGTCGGGGTCCATCACCACCTTGGCGTCCTGGCGCGCGCCGGCTTGAGCGAGGGAGGTCAGGAGCAGGAGGAGCGCAAACAGGCTGAGGGTCTTCATGGGTTCCTCGTAAGATCGGGTGATCGGGCGAAACAACACGCGTAAATCTGCGCCTGCCGGGCCGCGGACGCTAGAGTAGGGGGAGTACCTCGGCTTTATTTACACGAGGCGAGGTGGCAAGAAGCGTGTACAGGTTTCGTCTGGCCGAAGAGACATCCCGCTGCACGCTCGCTGCCGAACACCTCATGATGGCCGCGATCTCCTCACGAGAATGTCCGAGATGGTAAGTCAACTCGAGGGCGACTCGTTGCAGGAGAGGCAAGTAACTTAAAGCGTGTACCCAGTTGGCACAGCTCAATGCCTCGAGACCGACTTGCGAGCGTTCATCGTCAGCGTGCAAGGGCCCACGGTGCGCCAGATCGGGTCTGCGGACAGCAGCCTCTCTCGGATCAGCGGCGCCATCCGCTGGATCCGTGCCCACTTCGCGGAGAACTTCCGCGTCGAGGAGCTCGCGCAGGAGGCACACATGAGCCCCGCGACCTTCTACCGCCACTTCCGCGCGGTCACGCACGTCAGCCCGCCGCAGTTTCAGAAACGGATTCGTCTTCAGCACGCCCGCACGCGCCTGCTTGCAGACAGCGATGACGTCGCCGTCGTCGGCTTCACGGTTGGTTATGAGAGCGCCTCGCAGTTCAGTCGTGAATACAGCCGGATGTTTGGCGCACCGCCGGGAAAGGATGTCGCACGACTCAAGAGCGGTGCGAACTCAGAAGGCGGAGCCCCATAGACCGCTCAGTGAGATCGAGGCGCTGTCTTGCTCCTGTGCCGGTGAGACGCCTGCTTGGCGCGATTTCCACAGATCGCCATGCTGCACCAGCGCCGCGCCCGAGCCCGGGTCCGATCCGCAAAGAGCAGCGTGCAGGCAGGTCCCTCGCACACCTTTACGTAAGTGAAGTCCTGCGAGCACACGAAGCGCGCGAGAGCTTCCTCGATGGGCAGGAGCAGCGCTTCGGCCGAGCGCCAATTGCGCATCACCCGCAATTCAAACGCGCTGCCCTCTTCGCCCGCAGCCGCCGCGATTTGACTGAAGGACTCGTCGCACTCGAGCAGACGATTGAGGCGCTCCAGCTTCCCGAAGTCATCGCGAGTCAGAGGACGTCCCCGTTTTTTCTCGACGAAGCCGCGAAACCACTCGCGCAGATTCCGTGCCCGCTGGGCCACCTGGTCCAACTCGTCGCGTCGAGACTGCGCTCGGATCTTCTTGAGCACAGGCGCTGGCACGAGCTGCGCTTGTCCAAGCCAGCCGAGCAGCCCCTCCCCATCGTCAAGCCATTCAACCGGAGCATCGACCGGTGTTGCCACCGAATTCAGGAAGTCCAAGGCCGGATCGCCGGCAATGAAAATTGCGGGGGTGTGCTGCACAGAGAGAGCATGAGTGAAGTGTAACCTCATAGTAGCGTATTGACAGGTTATGATAAAGTTCCGATGCGTTCAGCCCGAAACGTGCGGTCAAGCCGCCTCGCGGGCTAAACTCGAGTTCTGACGTATTTCCCCTGCCCGCCCTTGCGCATGGTGCACGTGATAGCTGACTGCTTCTCTGCCGTGCACTCCAGCTGAATCGACTGATACCGCTGTGACTCACGGTCTCACCCGTCACTGGGGCACAAGCGCAATCATAGCGTGCTGCATTGCTGTCGCCTTCTGCGAAGGCTTCGATCTGCAGGCTGCGGGTGTGGCGGCGGGTGGCATCGTTTTAGAGTTCCGCCCGACACCCGAGCAGCTGGGCACGTTCTTTAGCGCCAGCACTCTGGGCTTGTTTGCTGGTGCGCTGCTCGGCGGGCGACTCGCCGATTCCTTCGGTCGCAAACGCATCCTTATCGGCTCCATCGTGCTGTTCGGTCTGTTTTCAGTCCTGACTGCCGCCGCACATGGCACCCAAGCACTCTCTTGGGCACGCTTGGTTACAGGGGCAGGACTTGGCGGCGTGTTCCCCACCCTCCTCGCGCTGGTGAGCGAGTCCAGCAGCACCCGTCGGCGCTATGCAAGCATCGCGCTGGTCTACAGTGGAATGCCTTTTGGGGGCGCCATCGCCAGCCTGCTAAGCATGTTGACCGCGCCGGAGCACTGGCGGCTGATCTTCATCGCTGGCGGCCTGACTCCACTGCTGCTCGCTCCGCTCATGTACCGAGTGCTACGGGAGTCCTCTGAATTTGAGCGCTCATCTGCCACGGCAGTCGCAACCGGAGCGACACTCGAGTTAAAGACCCTGCCTAAAACTGGCAGTTTCCGCGCGATTCTCGCCGGCGGGCGGGCGACGCCCACTCTGCTGCTATGGATCAGTTCGTTTCTCGTGTTGCTGACCTTGTATCTGATCCTCAACTGGCTGCCGCTGCTTCTGGTCGGGAGCGGATTCACCAAAAGCGAGGCCGCTGGCGTACAGGTCGCGTTCAACGTGGGTGGAGCACTCGCGGCGCTCGGCATTGGCCCGTTACTCGACAGCAGAGCCCGGAGTCCCAGTATCGTCGCAGCGTTCGTCTCCGTGCCGTTGTTCATTCTGTTTCTCAGCGCCTCCCCATCGCAGGTTGCGCTCGTCACGTTGATTGTGTTTGGCATGGGCGCTTCGGTGCTAGCGGCTCAGTCGTTCCTTTATGCGACCGCCCCCGGCTGCTATCCGACCCTGATCCGCGGCGTGGGACTCGGAGCAGCCGTTGCTATGGGTCGAGTGGGGTCGATAGTCGGCCCCAAGCTCGGTGGCACCCTCAAGGCTGCGGGCCACAGCTCCGGACAACTGTTCATGGACATTCTTCCCCTGGTCGTGCTCGCCAGCGTCTCTGGTCTCTGGTTCGCCTGGGAAACCTCGAGGAGAAAGCTCAACTGATGCCGAGGCAGTGCGTTACGCCATCTCGAGGGCTAATAGCCGAGGCGTGCGCGGCGCCTTCTGCGTTGATTACTCAGAAACAGCGTCATGTCACGATTCTTCTTTGCCACGGAATCGTCTCGGCTCTCCAAACTCGTTGGAAGACAATCAGAGCGTCCACGCTCAGGATTCGCGCTGGGCGACTTCATCGGGCCACGCGCCGTTGTCGAGGTGTCGTGCCTTTCTGAACCCGAAGTGGAGTTCCGGGTGTTGACGCGAGGAGCGTGAGAACTCAGTTGTCTCAGGTCGCGGATGGTTAAATGGCTCTCACGGCCCTCTTGTCCACCGGATACCTCGGGCTTCGCCTCGGCCGCTCGGGCATCGACCGAGTCTATAGAGCGGCTCTTAGCGCGAAGTGCCTCCTCGATCTTATTTAGTCGGGCATCTATGCAGGCTAGCCGGCGGGCGATGACCCTCGCGTAGACGAGAAGAGCCCCGATCAGAACGGTGAGGGTTACGAATTGCCAGAGCGCCACGCTGCGCCTCCCTGTTCTCGCCGCAGGCGGCAGCATAGTCTCGCCGGTAGCATCCGACGAGCTGAGGCGACGACGCGGCTACCGGAGAACAGCCATCGCTGCGTTGTTGGCCTCAGCCGCCGCTATTTGACGCGGAGTTCCGATCACCTCTTTGGGGGGAGGGCGCTCATCCCGAAAGACGACTACCCAACGAGGTGCGCGACTTCTACTTTCGGTGCATGTCTGCGATCGAGCACCAGCAAAACCTCGAGCCAGAAAGTGAGGAGGCAGTCGGGTTTCGCGATCAGCCGATCTGCTTGCGGGCGCTACGGACTGAGGATCGCCTGTTGCTCGAAGACTTGGCTCGTCGAACCGGATCCGATGACTTACGGATGCGCTTCTTCACTGGATTTCAAAGCCTTCCGCCGCGACTACTCAATGAACTGATGCGTATCGATCCCAAGCGACGGATCACGCTGGTCGCCAGCCGTGCCACGAGCCGCGGGCAGCCAGAGATGTTGGCGATTGCCCACGCTCATACATCGGCTAAGGGAGAAGCCGAGCTCGCACTGCTGGTGCGCTCGGATCTCAAAGGCATGGGCCTCGGTTCGCTTCTACTTGAGACGTTGGTCGCCCGCTGCCGCCGCCGTGGATTAAAGGTCCTGGTGGCGGACGTGTTGCAGGAGAACACTCGAATGCTTCGCCTCGCAGAGAAGCACGGCTTTCGTAGTGAGTCCGCGGAACTTGGGACGACACGCCTCGTCCTTAGGCTGGACTCGCTCGCAGCTTAGACTACTGCCCTGCACGCCCCGCGTGGGAAAGCGCGTCTCGCCTAGCGTGTCTCCTTGTGCAGCTCAGGCGCCGCCTGGTACACCGCGTCCCCCACGCGCTGCGGGTAGTCGTCGGGGAAGGTCCACATGCCGAGGGACGGCGGGTGGACGAGGCCGCGCCATGTCGGGTCGAATGGGTAGACCATCGAGAGCAGCACGTCGCTGGAGATGCGTGGGTTCGCGACCCAGTAGCCGTGGCCGCGACTGCCACCGCTGAACTGGTGCGGCCCGTAGACCCCGGTCACGTCAATCCCGACCAGGCGCTCGTTGCTCGCGAGCGTCTCCAGATCCTCGCGCGTGAGCTCCTCGAAGCGCGGGCGACCCAACCGGGAACCGCCCGCGAACCACGCAGCAACCCTCAGCGCGCTATCGTCCTTCGACACGTAAAACTCGATGCGCTGTGCGATGTCTGAAATCGCCGGCACATGCGAGCGGGCGAACGTCTGCAGGTCGATGTCCGCCGCCGCGAAGATTGCGTTGGCGATGCGGTAGCGCCGTTGCAAGGCCTCGTGGTCTTCGCTTGGATGCGCCTCGCGCAGTCGTACCAGCGCTTCAGCCAGCAAGGGCCCCCCGCAGCTGAATGCCATGACATTGATGCGGCGGGCCTGGCTGCGCTCCGCGACGAGCGCGATGACCCACGCCATGCGAGACACGAAGGCGAGCGCCCGCGGGCAATCGCTGAAATAATCCAGCGCCCGTGTGCCGGTAGGCCAGGAGAAGGCGATCACCGGCGAATGGTGCCCGAGGAAGTGTCCCCAACTCGCCATCATAATCATCACGTCGTTGAAGGTCGCGCGGTAGCCAGGCACGTAGAACACGACCGAGCCGCTGGGGGAAGCCGCGAGCTGGCGGTCGATGACTGCGACGAATTCGCGCTCGGCCGCGCCTCCCGGCGCGCCGAAAACTCCGAACTCATCTACGGCCACGACCCGCGCCGGACGCGGTGTATCCACACGATTCACGCGATCGGACTCGGCCAGATCGTCGAACGACCATTCAGGCTTGCCGAGCTGCACCCGTGCGACGCCCAGGCGGACCGAGTCGCCGGGCCGACGTGTGAAGTGGTCGGGCGTATCAGGCGGTGCCGGCTCGCGCGTCGTCGCGAAGAGAACGCTCACCTCGGTCGTTCGCTCCTCGGGCGGGACCGGGCGCGAGAAGTCCAGCCTCGCGTCCTGCATGACGGCTGGTGAGGGGGGCATCGTGCGAACCGGGCTGCGGGCACAGGAAGCCGCGACGGCAGCGAGCGCGACCACGGTCATCAACGCAAGGCGACGCATGAGATCCCTCCGAGCGATGCCGGCCACTGTCATTCTCCGTCGCAGCTATGGCCCTGGGAATGGCTCGATCTCCCCCTCCTCTGGAAGGAGCGTCGACAACGCGTCTTCGAGCGGACTCGGCGAGCCCATCGATGCGGACATAGCAATGTGATGCCCCGATGGACCGGACGGTCGGCTGATCGCATCATCGACTCGATCGAGCACGTACGAAAAGAACGGATTGGATAGCAGCCGCGTCAGGAAATCCTGATCGACAATGAGTGCCCCGCGCTCGCCGCGGGCCTGCATCGCGCCGAGGTTATAGCCGTACTCGCTTTTGGTATCTGGGTCAGGCTGAATCCCATATAGCGGATCGTCAATCGGAAACGGGATCGCCACGTGCGACAGCGAGAAGATCTCGGGCGGGTACGATAGAGAGAGAGGGCGAATCTCGGCTTCCAGTCCACCCGGCGCGATACTCCGCTCGACCGTCTTATCGCTGTCCTCGCTTGCGTTGGCGATCACCGTGAAACGGTAAGACCGGGGTGTCCTGGGCGCGAGCCGATCGACTGCGACGTAGGCGGTTGGGCGCAGCAACGGGGCAAACTTGAGCGTGCGGTTTACATCAAACAGTACGATCTCGCTGCCATTGTCCGGTAGGTGCGCATATAAACGTGTCAGGATCGCGGGCGTGCTGACCGTAAAGTCGATCACCGACTGGAACGTCATCACCGGTGGCAAGCTGCCGAGCCGGGACGCGCGGGCGAGACGGTGAATCTGCGTCTGCAGTGCGTCCGTCAGCCGGTAGGACTGACGCGCGCCGTTGACCGGAAATGAGTTGTACTTGAAGGGGTTGAATTCCGGCACGATGCTGAGCCAGGCTGCGTTGGCAAACGCTGGCAGCACGGCCGGTAGGCCCGCCAGCCCCGCAAAGCGGGCAAAGCGCGTGATGCCGATCATTGGCGTCAGCAGCAGGATGCGGTCGGCGCGCACAAGCTGCGGGTTTTCCAGGGCATCGAGCGCATATTTCATCGCCAGCGCCCCGCCGTTCGAGTATCCGACCAGATGCAATGGTGCCGGCGCCGGCACTCGCCGACGCGCCTCGCGCACCGCCAGACGTGTTGCCGCCATCCAGTCTTCCCAGCGCACATCGGTCAAGCCGGCGGGCACCGTGCCGTGGCCCGGCAGACGCAGGCCGATCGCGACGAAACCGTGTTCGCGATAGCGTTCAGCGATATGCCGGAGGCTGTACGGAGAGTCGGTAAGCCCGTGCAGCAGAACCACTACACCGACCGGCTCGCCGTCCGGTTCCATCACGTATGAGCGGTTCCAGTCGTGCGCGAAATGCGCGGGGTAGATCGGACTCCCCTCGAAGTACCTGTTGATCGGGACGCGATCGTCGGGCGCAAGTTTCTGGATCACCTCACTACGTACGCTGGCCATGACCGCGTCCTCTTGCGCGAGGTAACGAGTCCAGTCGGCCCGATCGAGCTGGTCTGCTCTCAATTCGCTGGGAATGAACGTGTGCCAGGTATGCAACGACGGCCCGCTCATCGCCCTGTATGCACCCAACGCCAGCAGCGCACCGGCCGCCACAACTATCAACGCTGCCGTGCACCGAAGAGCTCGCGCGACGATTCCCCTCATAATCTTGTCCTTCGTTAGCCTCTTCGAGTGCGCAGGTATGCTTCAGGTAACGGAACGCATCGTCAGCGGCCGTGCGCTCTAACGCGAGGGATGCGGTACGTCGGATGCTGGCTCGCGCGTTGTTCGAATGCGCAACCCTGACGAATCCAAGCGCAAAAGCGCGAAGAGCGCAAAGAGAACGGCACCCGCACTCAACAGATGTTTGATGGTGTGACCGCTAAGGCCCACCGCGCGGTAGATCGGCACGTCGAAACGCTCAGCCAGCTTGGCCAGAAAATACATCAGGATCGCCCACCATATCCACGCGGCGCTGTCGCGACTGCCTGGGTAAATCAGCAGCATCAGCGCGATCAGCACAAACGGCAAGAACTGCACCAGCGCATACGGACGCAGATCCCCGACGCCACGACTCTCGGTCCATGCCCAATAGAAGACCGAGGCCGCACCCAGAATCAACAGTGGTCCAAGCAAGGCACGACCCAGTGCCGGGTTCACACGATTACCAAGAACGAGGGCGAACACCGCCATGAAAGCCAGCGACATGGGAAGCCGGTCCCAGACGAGCGCGGGAGTCGAGGGTGAGTAATGATAGTAGCCGGATCCAAAGCAAACTCCGATGATGGCGAGACAGAACGCGATATAGCCTGGCCAGAGCGACCGTGATGCGAGGCGCGGTGTCATGAACAGCCCGTAGATTCCCACGAGCGCGAACAGGAGATTGGAAACCACGTTCCAGAAGTTGGGAATTCCGGCAATCGTGCGCACATCCGCGAAGTGGTGATAGCTCTCGTCTTGTGCGATCCGAGGAACAAAAAGCGCTGCCGCAATTGCGCCACCGGCGACAATGGCGAGCAGCCAGCCACGCCAGTCTCGCCAGGAAGACCTAGTTGCGACGTGCATCGGGTCCTCTCTCTATGTGTAAGCTCGGTTCGCGATTCGGACGCTGCCGGCCAGAGGCTACGTGAAAACCGGTCGCTCAGGCAGGGATCGACTGCTGCGCAGAGCGTGTCACCGACACATAACGCACATGTCCAGTCCCCGCATTTGCAAGCTTCAGCGGCGCGGTGCGATAAGCGTAACTCGCCATGGTCGCGATTAGCGGCGTGCTCTTCTGGTTCGCGCGCAGGCGCGCTTTTGCATAACACTGGCGCGGATGACATGACCATAATCCAACCAAAGCTTCGCCGACTCGTAATGTGTCGCACCGCAACACGCCAGGTGGTTCGCAGATTAAATCGAGTGCAATTTACGTTGTCGCCCTTGCTAGACTCGTGGCTCGCCGAAGCCGGCGACGGAGGAAGCAACGTGAACAAGACTCTGCTGCTCACGTCCCTGCTGCTGGTGACCGCATGCGCCGGACAACCAAGTATGACGGCTTCAGAGCGACTCGAGCTCTATCGCGCCCACGCCGGCGACCCCGTGTCGGGCTTTCAGTTCACGGGCAGGCTGTGGGGCTGGCGTTCGCTGGGGGACAGCGCCCTCGCCGTCTGGCCGCGCAGCAACCAGGGCTACCTCGTCGAGCTAACCGGACGCTGCTCGGACCTGCCGTTCGCGCATTCAATCGGGCTCACCAGTAGCGTCGGACGCGTGTCGGCCGGATTCGACCGCGTGATCGTGCGTCTGCCGTCTAACCGGACTCCGAGCCAGCTGGGCTGCACCATTCGCACGATCCGTCCCATCAACACGCAGGTCGTCAAGGAATCGAAGAGTGACCTGGGCGAGGGCGAGATCACCGAGAGAGACCCGTCCATCCCCGACGAGCCGAACCAATAGCCGCGAAGCTACCGTGACCGACCAGCGCTACTTCCTTCCGAAGGAAGAGGCCGCCAGAGCGCGGATTACGTGAAACTACGGCGGTATTGGCCGGGTGTCAGGCCCGTGCTTTGGTGAAACGCCCGCGTAAAGTTACCCTGAGAAGAAAAGTTCAGTGCGATCGCGATGTCGAGCAGCGACTGATCGCCCACTCTCAGCAGTTCCTTCGCGCGTTCAAGACGATGCGCGCTGACGTACTGATGGGGCGACTGTCCCACAGCGATTTTAAACGCCCGCGCAAAGTGAAACCGGCTTAGGGATGCGACTTTCGCGAGCTCGGCAATCCTAAGATCTCCCTCCAGGTTTCCCGCTATGTATTCTTTCACCCGCGTCAGTCTGCGCCGATCGAGTCCCTGGTTGGAGAACTGTGCAAAGTCCCTCACGCGGGAGAGCCCGGTGTGACGCTGTATCAACCTCGCTGCCAGCGCGACCGCCAGCGTTTCAGCGAGTAGCTTGCCACCGGCGGTCTGCGTGCGGAGTTCGGAGACGATCGCGAACGCGATCTCAGCAACCAGCGGATCCTGGAAACCACGCTCGTAACGCAACGATCTGGGCGTTGCGCGGTCGATATCGATCCCCAGGCTGTCCGTGGAAAAACATTGTGCCGGGAGAAAGATATGCAAAATCTCGGCTACCGAAGCCGAGTAGTCGACGCGGTGTTCGTCCGTCGGGCACAACCAAACGGTTCCCCGCTGAGCGATCGTGCGGTCTGAGAGGCCTGCACCCGACCGAGTGACTGCCGCATTGCTCGGGGAGATTGCGACACAAACTTCCATCTCGGGCCGCGTGAGCTTCCACTTAATCTCCCCAGGGGCGTGAGCGCGCAGCTCTGCTGAAATCCCCGACCAGCCTAGATCTGCAGAAGACGCGAGCAAACCCTGTGCCCCATACAGCTCGAATCCGCTTTTGCATGAGCTAACCGATTCCTTGCCGGATCCATCCATTGCACACCTCTTCCACGCCATGATTGCGCCAATTTGGCCATCGATGCGGTGCACATCGCGGCAACTATCCTTCCACGGCTTCGCAGTCCTCGGCCCTCTCCAAAAGAGGGAGCCACCAGTCTCCCTGAGGTGGCCCCGATCTACGCAATATTTGCGATGCAGCGCGCGAGTTCAGGCATCGCGAGGTGGCGCGTTCCCTTCGCCTGCATACGCGTCGGTCATCCCCTCGACCCACTCCGCAACCCACCATGGCAGCGTCGGTGAGGGTTCGGTCACGCCTGCCAGGGCAAGCACTTCCTGCGGCGTGACCGCGCCGCGCGGCGAGAGGAAGCGCGCGCGGACAATCGCCAGTGAAGCCGATTCGTTCACGCGTCGCAGCGTGTGTTGAATGTAGAAGCTACGCGCATCCCAGCCGAGCACACGAGTCTCGACATCGACGCGCTCCATGAATGTCAGCGGCCGACGAAAGTGGATCGTCTCGCTGGCGACAATGGGGTAGTAGCCATGTCGGCGGATGGCGCGCAACAGCCCGGAGCGCCAGAACAGCTCGATTCGAGCAAGGTCCAGCCACGTGAGATAGCGTCCGTTGTTCACGTGGCCGAGCGGGTCCAGATCGAGGGGCAGCACACGAAAGCGCGTAAGGCACGGACCCAGGGGCGGCACCGGGCCACGAAACCGCAGCGTGAGCAAGCGCAGCAGCCGGCGGATCCACAGATTCATCGAGAAACCACCAATTCAGAATAGCAACGGGTCAAAGCGGCAGTCTTAGCAGGAACTGCTGTCGGCTATTCCTCCGTTGCCGCCACTTGGACTCGACGCGCTTGGGGGCATTCCTGTCGGTTCGGCCCAATAGATAAACCGCAACGGGCGCGAAAATTGACGCACAAACTGAGAAACGACCGACGGGATCGTCGGCTAACGTTGCTTGTGTTGCCGGCGTATCACTGACGGAGATCCAAACGATGATTACAACGCAGGAGTTGCTGGAGACTTCGATTGGCCAGCTTCGAATCCTCGCAGCTTTTCTCAGCGAGCAACTCGGCGGGCGCGACGATCGATCGAAGTCCGAAACCGCGGAGACTCGCGCATGCCGCGACACTCTCGATCAGCTCACGGCACTGATCCTGAAGCTTGAAAGCGTGGGCAGCGA
>Ga0306920_100000979_pt1 | contig 35008 bp, 38 predicted proteins | sample flu12Cox44000170_FD_204666 | JGI IMG/M metagenome (GOLD analysis project Ga0306920, IMG submission 204666) | Lab enrichment of tropical soil microbial communities from Luquillo Experimental Forest, Puerto Rico - flux4day.12C.oxic.44.000.170 (v2)... | ecosystem: Environmental > Terrestrial >...
CTGCCGGCATCGAATCCGGGACTTCCGGCACCATAGTGGAATGCGTGATCGAGCGCGAGTGCTCCGCTCTGTGGATCAAAGGTCAGCATGAACACTCGCGCTTCACCGTAACCTGACACTGCAACCCGGTGGATCTGTGGGTCGTAGGCGGCCCAGTGAGGCAGGATCTTTCCGTCAAGCACCACGCGTGATATCTCGCGCGGTCCTCCCGGCGCAGTCAGGTCAAGCACGACGATCGCGTGTAGCAGCTGCACCGATTGGACTTGGCTGCCGGGTCCTGGGTGGGGTCGTCGTGTGGCTCCTGGTAGTGCTCTAAACGCGAGCCGCTCCGCGCCGTGCCGCTTCGATGGTGGCGATGTCGATCTTTTTCATTTTCATCATTGCCTCGAATGCGCGCTTGGCGGCCGCACGGTCGGGATCGGTCGTTGCGTCCAGCAGCGTCCGCGGGGTGATCTGCCAGGACAAACCCCATCTGTCCTTGCACCATCCACAGGCGCTCTCGGTGCCGCCGTTGTTGACGAGCGCGTTCCAGTAGCGGTCCGTCTCGGCCTGGTCGTCGGTGACGATCTGAAATGAAAAGGCTTCGCAGTGCTTGAACGCTGGCCCGCCATTGAGGCCGAGGCAGGGCACTCCGAGTACCGTAAACTCGACCGTGAGCACCTGTCCCTGTTTGCCGGCCGGGTAGTCGCCCGGGGCGTGGTGGACCGCTGTCACGGCACTGTCTGGAAAGGTCTGAGCGTAGAACCTGGCAGCGTCCTCTGCTGTGCCGTCATACCAGAGACAAATCACGTTTTTGGCCATCGTCTGCCTGCCTCGGTTCGTTCGCCAGCGGGTAACACCCTCTAGCCTACAACGGAACCGGTGTGCAGGCGGCTGTCATGCGGCATGATGTGAATCTCCAGGTCTTGAGCTCAGCATGGACAAAACAAACCTGGCCGCGCGCGGACCGTCAGACACGTCACAGTCCCCTCGCACCTCGCCAACCGCGGTCCGCGTCATCGACGTACTGACCTATCCTGCGGTACAGCTGCTCGATGTCACGGGTCCGGTTCAGGTATTCGCTTCTGCCAATGATCGTTCCGCCGAGATGGGAGGCGCGCGGCCCTACGTGCTGAGAGTCGTCGCGCAGGGCGGCGAGGGCTCTACGTCCTCGGCCGGAGTGGCCCTGGCAGCGGGCCCGCTTACCCAACGCGGTGAGGCACTGGATACTCTACTGGTCGCCGGCGGCGAAGGGGCGGAAGCGGCAGCAGAGAATCCGGTTTTGGTCGACTGGGTGCGGGAGCGAGCGTCGCAGGCGCGACGCATCGCCTCTGTGTGCACGGGCGCTTTCCTGTTAGCTGCGGCTGGAGTCTTGGACGGGCGCCGTGCGGCGACCCATTGGATGTATTGCGCCAGGTTTGCCCAACGCTTTCCCACTGTGCACGTCGAACCCGACCCGATTTTCGTGCGTGACGGTCCGGTATGGACTTCGGCTGGCGTAACGGCCGGAATCGATCTGGCGCTCGCGCTCGTGGAGGAAGACCTCGGCCTTGCCGTGGCGCTCGCCGTAGCACGCTATCTGGTCGTTTTTCTGAAGCGTCCCGGTGGACAGGCGCAGTTCAGCGCTTCTCTGGCTTTGCAGGCGGCGGAAGACAGATTCGGCGACCTGCATGAGTGGATCAAGGGCCATCTCGCGGATGATCTTTCGCTGTCGGTGCTGGCCCATCAGGCGGGGATGAGCGAGCGCAGTTTCAGTCGGCACTATGCAGAGGCAGCTCGGCAAACACCGGCTCGTGCGATCGAGCGGCTGAGGGTGGAAGCGGCGCAGAATCTGCTTTTGCAGTCGCGTCTACCGGTCAAACGGGTCGCGCTACGGTGTGGATTTGGTTCGGAGGAAACAATGCGCCGCAGCTTCCTGCGGCTGCTGACGGTCACGCCGCAAGATTACCGGTCCCGGTTCAGGTCTTGATTTCGTTCGATAGCTCTGGGTTGCTCAGGTCCAGTCGTCTCCCCCGCCACCGCTGCTGGAGCCGTCGTCCCACGATCCCGGGTCGTTGACGCCGAAGTCGGCGCCGCCCATATCGCTGTTCGCGGCGTTCGACCCACCGTCACCGCTCACGGGAGCAGATGGCGTGCTCGAATGCTCTCCGTCGAGAAGGCGATGGGCCAGCGCCTCGCCGGCGACGAGACCGGCACCGGCCGCAAGTCCTCCGGCAAGACCGCCGGCGACTGTTGAGCCCAGTCCACCACCGACGGGCCCACCAGGACCATAGCCTCCCGGCCCGTAGGTGCCCGGCGTCGCCGTCGGCGCGCCGCCCGGGTACTGCACCGACGCGGTGCGTCGGCGGAACAACATCCAAATGACGCCGACCACCAGCGCGAGGATCACTACTGTGGTCCAGGGAAAATGAGAGCCCGACGCTCTGGCCGCACCGAACGACGGTTCACTCTGACGAGTGAGCCCAAGCTCGGATTTGAGCTCGGCAACCGAGCGCGGGTTCTCCTTGGGGAGTCCCGGCTCGAGTTGCTCCGCGCGTTCGAGCTCCGCGCGCGCGAGACCAGGCTTGCCCTCCCGGGCGTAGAGCTCCGATTGAACGTAGTGCGCCTTTGCACTGTTCGGGTGATCGCGCAGCACTTGGTTCATCATCTGCTGCGCCTGATCGAGGTGACCGCTCGAAGCCGCCTCGTAGATTTGATGCACGGTCGGATCGGCATCGGCCAGGGCCACACCGCAGAGCGCGAAGCTCAATGCACCTGCAGCCAGCAATCCCGCAAGAAGATTTCGCATGGTCAACCTCGATAACCGTTCCCTTGTATTAGAGGTGCGGTGTTTCCTTGAAGTTCAGCGGGGCCGCCCGCTCAGCGTAATGCTTGTGGAACAATGCCTTGCGTTGCTTTACGTGGGATTCGAGTGCGGCTTCGCGTTTCGCGATCAACGGTTCGCGAACGCAGCCCTGAACCAGCTCGACAATGGAGCAGAAATCGTATCTTTCAAGCCACCTCGCAGCCGGGATCGGCGCAGCCATCCCGAGCCGCCCGGAATCGGGGTCAAACACAGGCGAGAATGCGTCAGTTCGATTGTGCCAATGTCCGGCACGTCCGGAACACGAAGTCCGCAGTCCGACCGTATACCGCGGCCTGCCAAGCCGGCGTCTCGCAGTAGAACGCTTCACGCATCAGCCGCTGGGCGCGGGCGCCGCGCACCGCATCATCCGGCGCGCGCGCGTGTACCCAATGATCCGCGCGTAGCGCGGTCAGCACATCTGACACTGGGCGCGTGCCGAATTCCAGCCCGATGAAGGTGATCTCGCGCTCCGGCAGCGCTGCCTGAAAGCCACGCGCGAGTGTGCCCTCGAGCTCCGCCGACACCGACTTCTCTCCGGTGACGTGCATCGACTCCTCTGCCACGAGACTGCGCACTTCGCAGCCAAACCAGGCGCGTGCCCGGGCAAGATCACCACGCGCGCAGGGCACCAGGATCGGCTCACCGTAGGCCGTCGGCCCGAGTCCGGTGTGCAGATCTAGTACCGCTACGCGGCGCACCGCATCGGGCAGCTGCTCGCGAAGCAGCTGCGCGAGCGTCTGAGCGGACCACGTCGGGGCGATGCCGCCATAGAACAGCCCTTCGGGACGCGTGTACTGCCCGGCCGTCAGGGCCTGTTGGAAGGCCGGCATCCCGTGTTGGGCGATGAACCGTTGCAGCGCCGCGTCGGCATGGGCGCGCGCATCGCCGTCCCAGTCTGCCGGTACCAGCCAGTCATGCAGCGGTTCGTAGGCAGCCGAGGAAGGTGGCTTCGAGAAATCGACGAAGTTGCGGTTGAGATCAACATTGTCTTCGTTCACGCGACGTAGCCATGCAAAACCGTGCGGATTCACCGCGTGCACGAGCAGCGCACAGGCGGTCGAAGGCAGTGCCTCATACAGACGGTCAGTGAGGAAGCCGACCTGGCAGCCCGCGCCGGCGAAGCACTCGACACCGTGCGTGCCCGAAAGAACGACGAGCGCGTCCCTCGTACCTTCGGGCCCGATCCGCGCGACGTCGATGCTGAGCGACTCGCCTTGCGGGCCGAGGCGTTGGGGTAACAGATACCGTTTGAGGTGAGCGCCGGCACCTTTCGCCGCCGCGCAGAAGCGCTCGCGGGCGTTCGGGTAATCGGAGCTGAAGTAGTCGGCGATAGGCATCGGGTCACCGCGGACCGAAGAGCAGCGGCGGCAGCATAGCATTGGCCGGCTCGAGTTCTGCGGCCTCGAGTTCGTGCGCAGGTGTGGCTGACCCAAGTCAGTGAAATCTGACGGCTCGATGAGCGCGCGCCCGATATGGGGTCCCGCTCGCGATCCATAACATCCGCACTCGAGCGTCGTGGCCCAGGAATCGGACCTCAGTGACCCGTCACGATGACGGCACGACGTCTGAATCGACGGTGAGTATTGCCAGCCCCCCGGCAGTGCTCACCATCCTCTGGCGGCCGGTGTCGACACACTGGCCGCTTTTCTTATTCGCTCACGAAAACGACGAAGACGGGCGATCGGCTTGCATCGCCTGCAGTCCAGAGCTTCGCTATTTTCACTCGTCCTGCGGCATGGACCGTCGTCTTGACCGGTACTTTCCAATGCCTCAGCCGTGAGCGGTGCGCACAGCGCGCGCTGCTATGAATCGCATTGGACCTTGGTCCGATTTCGGACGCAGAGGGCTGAGCGTATCTTCCGCGTGCGAGTGTTCAGGCTCATGCTGAAATACTCTCGCCTTCACCGGCTCATCTCAGATGGAAGAGATGGAAGAGAAGACACGGCCGTCAGCGCCTTTGGAGAGCGCCGCGCAAGGCAGTTCTGGCCCTGCGCAATCAGAAGATTGGGGTGTGCTCCGGCTCCTCGCCGAGGACGCCACAGTGTCCCGCCGCGTCATCGAGACCGGTCGAGTGCGGGTCGCGAAGGTCACTCGTACCCGCGACCATCTCATCGATGAGTTGCTCGCGCGCACTAGCTTTGAGGTCAACAGGGTTCCGATCGGCCGGTTGATCGACGCAATGCCCCCGATCAAGGAAGACGGTGATCTTACGATCGTTCCGATCGTCGAAGAGACCGTCGTTGTGGAACGAAGACTGATGCTCAAGGAGGAACTGCACATACGGCGTGTGCAAACAAGCGAACCCTACCAGCAGACTGTGAAGCTGCGGTATCAGACCGCCGAGGTCACCCGGATCCCGGCGGAGAAACCGGCCACCGACAACGATGCCGTGGTCGGCGCAACCACCAAACCCAAACCAGAGGACACCTAGTATGGCCTTTGAAACGCTAGTTGCTGCTTTCGACACAAAGGAGCATGCCACGGCCGCGGTCGACGCTCTCAAGGCGGGGGGCTTCCACAGCGACGATATCAGCATGTTCGACCACTCCCGATTGAAAGTTGGCAAGGATGTGGTTGGCACCGCGCCAAGACAGGCCGGTCTTTGGCAATGGCTCTTTGGGAGAGACCTGAACCTGTATGAGGCGAACGTCTACGGGAGCACGATCGATGATGGCGGCACCGTCATCGCCGTTCGCGTGCCGCCGGATCAGGTGGCGCAGGCGAGCGGCATACTCGATCTGCATCATCCGATCGATGTCCACGATCGCGCCGTGACCTCCGGCATCGCGCCCGCTGCGCAGGTCGAAACGGCCGCCAAGTCCATCGCCGCCGTGCCGCTGGCCAAACAGCAAACGGTCGCGGTAACGCCGAAACTGGCCGAAGTTTACGCGGATACTCTGCGTCTCGCCGAAGAGCAGTTACAGGTCGGTAAGAAAATGGTCGAGACCGGCCGAACGCGCGTACGTCGGTTCACGACCGAACGTGAGGTCGCTCAGGATGTCACACTGCACGAGGAGCACGCCGAGCTGTTACGCAAGGCGATCGCGCAACCCGCTGAACTGACCGACGTCGATTGGGCGGACAGCGAGCTGGAAGTCGTCGAAACAAAGGAGCAGGCGCTGGTCAATAAGACTGCGCGCGTGGTCGAGGAGATCCAGCTGCGGAAAAAGGGAGACGATCACGTCGAGACGATCCATGAGAAGCTGCGGCGACAGCAGGCCGAAGTCCAACAGGTCGACGCGACTGGGAAACCGATCCGGCGCGCTTGATGCGCTCCGGGTTTTTTGCCTACCATAGGATGATGGCGTAGGTATCAAGGTTCGCGGCGTGAACCGCCGCGAACCTTTTTTGCGTTCGAATCGGCGACAAACTGCAAAGTCGGTACTGCAACTTAGGCGCAGGCGAGGCCATAATCCCCACGTGGACCGCTACGGTCCCAAACGTCGGGAAGCCTCGGAATGATTCGAATCACGGATAAGCAGCTCGAAGCTCTGCTGCTCGATCGGCGCTTTAACGTATCGGACCCACATGAACCGTGGGAATCCTGCTCGGATTGTCAAATCCGCTACGCCCTGCTCGAGCTGAGCGCGATCCGCGCAAAAGCGCGACGCCATTTGCGCCTCGTCTCTCACAATGACGAAACGGCCGACCAGCTGAATTCGGGTTGAGACTTCACTCCTGTCACTACGTCGTTACGGTTTCACGTATCCGATCGCGTAGATGCCGATGTCCTCGCCCGAAGCATCGCGGATTGGCTTGTAGCCGGTGACGAGCCTGCGTGCCCCGTGCGGCGAGTCGTGCTCCGCACGGGGCAGTAAGGCGCAGCTCAGGTGGCCGATCCCGCCTTGTCGGTCACCCGCAGGGAGATGCGGCGATTCTTCTGACGTCCATCTTCGGTGGAGTTGTCGGCGACCGGGTTGTCCTGGCCGTAGCCTTTGGCGGTCATGCGTGACGGGTCGACTCCGAGCTGGGTCAGCTGCGCCATGACGCTGTCAGCGCGCTGTTGCGAGAGCTGCAGGTTCGCCGCCGGATCACCGGTGTTGTCGGTGTAGCCGCCGATACGGATCTTGACCTGCGGGTACGCCTTGAGGATGTCGGCGATGTCGGTGAGCTGGTCCTGCGAGGCCGGCTGCAAAGTCGCCTGGCCCGTATCGAACAGCAGCCGGTCGAAGTCGAACCAGGTGGTGTCGCTCACCGGCGCGGAACCGTCGTTCAGGTATGACACCAGCCGTGCTTCCACCCCGCGCGAAGGGACGTTGATCTCGCTGCCATCGGGGAGCTTCACCTTCATCATGTCACCGAGTGACGCCCAGGCCGCTGGGGCGGTATGGCTTACGGGCGCCCCGGGCTCCTGCACTGGCGGAGGCGGCACGTTCGTGACCGTCGCCGCGGTTCGCACTGGCGGCGCCGGGCTCATCAACGAGCGGATCGCCAGTAAGCCCAGCAGCAGCGCGGCCGCGATGGCGAGCGGCACGATCCACCGCGGCGAGGAGCGCGCCGCTACGACCGGCGTCGCGAACGCCGCGCGGGCGGGGCTCGCCATGGTCGTGGCACTCGAGTGCAGACCGGCGGGCAGGTAACTCTGCAGATTCGGCGCCTCGGCCCGCAGTGCGTTGGCGAGCGAACTCGTCGTGAGTGAGCCGGCGCTGTGCGACTTCGCGAAATAGCCCAATACGAGTGGCGCGGCCATTTTCAACAGGCCGAGGCCCGATCCGGAACTCAAGCCTGCCGCTTGCGTGATCGCGCTCGCCACCGCGCCCTGCTGCGTGCCGAACACCATGGGCAGGAACCTGTTGACCACCTCTCCCACGGCGCCGGTGGGACCGCTCGAGGCGATCGAAGGCAGGCTCGCCAGGATGTTCTGACCCATTCCGCCGCCGAGCAGACCGGTGATCTGACTGAGAAATCCGGAGTCGCTCGCCCTGTCGGCGAGGCCGCTCAGGGTTGACGCGGTCGCGGCGCCCAGGCCGGTTTGCACCCCGGCGGTCGGCTCTCCGAGCCGAGACGCCAGAGCCTGCTTCATGTCCGGTGTGACCATGCCAAGAATTGATTCCAACATCGAGTTAGCCATGTGCATCTCCTGCATCCCTATACTGATGTTCATGGACGCTCAACCAGGTGATCTCAGGTCGAGTGCTCCTCCTGATACTTGCCGCCCGCTCGGCATCCTTACCTCGGGCCGCGATCGTGACGAACATCACGCCTCAAGTTTCAGATCGATCCCGCGCTGAGGAGAAAGAAGCTCCATACGTGGGCCATTGTCCCCAGTCAGGCGCGCCGCCAAATCCGGATGAACTGGTGGTAGAGGAAAAGGAGTATGACCGCCCCGACCACGGCTACCAACAGGCTCCACACATTGAACCCGGTCACTCCTGACATCCCGAACAGGCGAAACAGCCACCCCCCCAACTCGGCGCCGACCACGCCTATGACCATGTTAAGAAGGAGTCCTTCGCCCTCTTTGTTGACGATCTTGCTTGCAATGAACCCTGCAATGAGTCCGAGGATGAGCCACGCGATGATCGACATGCTGTTCTCCTGTTACTCGGTCGCATACCATCGAGTGCGCAATCACCGCGCACTCGAGCCTGCGGAGCCCGCGACGCGCGGATAGTAAGGTCGGCGTTGTCTGATCGTAATTGGACCTTGGCCCTACAGTTTTTTATTACGGTGTCGCTCGCGCTCGCGCGCGGTCACCGGGGGCGGAGCATGGTCCTCGACCTGCGACCTGTCTGTTGGTCGAGCCTGGGCGCGGACACGACCATGCACACCGGCAGCGGCAGCATGGACCAGGCGGTGCGATATGGCTCGTGGGATATAGCGGCTGGGAAGCTTGACGTTGCTCCTGGAGCCGGCTCGGGTGAATCGAAACCGTCGTTGCTCACATTAAGAATCAACTGGTGCAGGACGATATTACCGAGTTCTCTCGTGAGTGCCGCCGTATCAATCTGCGACAAATCCCAGCCGCGCTGAGTAGCCAGATCCCTTCAGCGCCGTTTTGACATCGCCGGGATGTTATTTCATGTAGTCCATTGCCTTGTGCGCTACATCGGGGTGCGCCTTCAAATAGTCGACGACTTGCTGGACGGTCTGCGTTGCCATGATCTGCTCCTTGATCCTTGATGAGGCTTCGCTGCCCGAGCGAACGGCGTAGCCCAAGTAAGTGCTTGAGCGAAAACGGTTTATACGCCCCTTACGGCTGGGGGTGACATTGGACATGGGTCGTATCGCGTGCTCGTGCGAGCATCGCGTGGAACTTTTCGCGCCGCCAACGCCAATCTAGTGATGGGCAGCGCGCGTACCCGATTCACCCGCCGATCATGAGCGAGTGTCCGCTAGAGGATGCGGCGCTGGTCGAGGCGCTGGCCGGCGGCGACCCCGAGGCGGCGCGGGAGTTATACCGACGCCACTGCCAGCCAGTCCTGCGGTTCGCCTTGGCCATGACCGACAGCCGCGCAGCGGCGGAGGACATCGTGCACGATACGTTCGTCGAGCTCTTGCAGCATCCGGCCAATTACGATTACGAGCGAGGCTCGCTGCGCGCCTTTCTGTACGGCATTGCGCGCCATCGGATCGCGAAGTCAGTGCGGGCGGCCGTGATCGCGCTGCCTCATATGAGAGGTGACGAGGACGCGCACGCCAGACCTGCGCCTCGTGAGCCCGCTGAGCTCACAGCCGCGTCGGCTACGCCGGAAGATCAGGCGGCGCGCGCCCAGGATCTCGAGCGGCTGCGTGCCGCTCTCAGGGCACTGCCGCTCGCGCATCGCGAAGTCATCGCCTGGTGCGACCTCGAGGAGGTTCCTTACGCGACCGTCGCTAATATTCTCGAGTGTCCGATCGGAACCGTGCGCTCGCGTCTGCATCGCGCGCGCGGGCTGCTGTCTGAAGCATTTCGTTCGCTGGAGCGGCGTGCGGACACCCCCGATCCGAACGCGGGAGTGCACGACGGGCCGGTCCCGAATTGCACGCGCCTCGACGGAGTGTTGGGAGGCGGATCCGCATGAGCGAGCGAATTGAGGCGAGTCTCTCTGAGGCGTTGCTTGCACAGCGCGCAGTGCTGCGGCGCGCCCGGGCCTCGGCGGCGCTCGATGCACGCTTCGAGCAGAGCCTCGCGACCTGGAGAACCCGGCGTGTGCGGGCGGGTCGACGGCGCCGCTCGTCGTGGGCGCTGGCCGCTGCGGCGGCTGGCGTACTGATAGCTGGCACGGCCTGGTTGGTGATGCACATCGGCACGCTGCCCGCGCCGGCTGAGGCCTACAGCTCCGGGCGGGCGCAGGTTGCAGACGCCGATGACGCGGTGCTGCGCGTGCGCGCGAGCCTCGGGGCGCAGTTGCCTGTCCGGAGCGGTAACGGTTTTTCCTCGCGCCGGCGTCATTACTGGGTGGATGTCAGTGTCGCGCCGGACGGCACGCTGAATATCGAGCGCGTGACGCCCATCGATGAAGATCCGCAGTTGTTCGTGCCTTAGGAGGACGGCCAGAATGAATCAGACCACCAGCGTGTTTCCCGTGATCAGTGGTGCAGTGGTTGTCGCGATTGGTTGCGCCGCCGCCCATGTCGCGGACGCTCAGACGGGCCCCGGACCCAACGCGCTCTATATCGCGAAAGCGCCGCTCGGCGACTGCGGGCCAGCGGTTGTCGCCATGCAGGCCGGCGGTGGCCTCATGCTGCCCCCGCTACCGCCGCCGCCTGCGGCGATCGCGGGCGGCCCGTCGCTGCAGGTGCGCCAGTTCGTTCATCCGCCGGCCGAGGCAGCGAAGACCGGGGCGCCGTACTCGGCAGTCGGCACCACCGAAACGGTTCAGACTCTCGCCGACGGTAATCACATCGTGCATACCAACGCCTCGCACTACTTCCGCGACGGCAGCGGGCGCACGCGCACGGAGTTGTCGTTATCGGCGGTCGGGCCCTTCACGCTCGAAGAATCGAGCACCGTCGTCATGATTACCGATCCGGTGGCCAAACAGCGCTTCGTACTGCATCCCGAGCAAAAGCGCGGCGAAGTGCTGCCCCTGGGGCCGCTGGCGTTGGCCGCCGCTACGGGAGGCGCCAAACACGGCGCCGAGGCCAGTGGCGCAACGGTCAACACCAACATGTCGGCGCGCTGCATGCCGGGCGGCGCAGCAGCGGCCGCCACGACCGTGTCACTCGGACAGAAGACACTCGCCGGATTACAGACGACCGGCACGAAGACCGAGTACACGATTCCTGCGGGGCAGATCGGCAACGAGCAGCCGATCACGGTGACTTCGGAGAAGTGGGTAAGCGAGGAACTCGGCGTAACGGTCTCGAGCATCATGCACGATCCCATGATCGGGGACACGCAGTTCCATCTCAGTCAGATTGAGCGTACGGAGCCGGACGCGTCGCTGTTCGCTGTGCCGGCAGACTACACGCTGAACGACGTCACGGCGGGCAAGCCGGTGATCATCCAGCGCTGAGCTGGCTCTGACGGTCTACCTTTGCCTGGACCATAACCTTCTAAATTACACTTGAACGGTTATGACCAGGAGTAGTAACCTGTCCGCGTCGTCTTCACAGGTTAAGGCTTTTCACTGCCCGCGACGGGAGGCCGCCGATGAGTCCGAGTGATGTGAGCGTGGTTCTGGCGCACGGCGCATGGGCCGACGGATCGAGTTGGACCCAAGTCATCGGCCCGCTGATTGCAGCGGGTCATAAGGTGCTGGCGGCGCCCCTACCGCTGACATCGTTCGATGCCGACGTGGCGGCAGTCGAACGAACCCTGGAACGCGTGCCGGGGCCGATCGTGCTGGTCGCACACGCCTACGCGGGCGCCGTCATCGGCGCCGCGCGCAATGAGCGCGTGAAGGCGCTCGTGTATGTCACGGCGCTGGCTCCGGATCAGGGCGAGACGGTTGCGGATGTCTTCTATCGAGCGGCACCGCACCCCCGCGCGCCGAGACTGGCGCCCGACAGCCACGGGGTGATCTACCTGCCCGAGTCGGCATTCGCCGAAGCGTTCGCGCCGAATGCGAGCGCTGCGCAGCAGGCTCTGCTTGCAGCGGTGCAGCGCCCGATTGATCCGGCCTGCATCAGCATTCGCGTGCCTCGCCCCTCATGGCGTGATCTGCCGTCGTGGTTTCTCGTCGCCGAGCAGGATTACATGATCCTGCCTGAGACCCAGCGCTTCATGGCGCAACGCATGCAAGCGCGCGTGCGCACGCACGAGGTTGACCACACGCCCCTCGTCACGGCCCCGACGGCAGTGGTGGAGATCGTTCGCGCGGCGATCGCCGCAGTCGGGACACGCTAGGGACAGCTGCAACTGACACGTCGATCGCTGTCGGCTGCACCTCCCGCAGAACACGGTTACGCCCTTTACACGGTCATTGCTCAGGAGGACACCCTATGACCTCGGTCCGTTTTAAGAAAGTCGCCACCGATGGCACGAGCATTTTCTATCGCCAAGCCGGGCCTGCTGGTGCGCCGAAGCTGCTCTTGCTGCACGGCTTTCCGACCTCCAGCCACATGTTTCGCGATCTCATTCCGCTTCTCGCGGATCGCTATCACATCGTGGCGCCCGACCTGCCCGGCTTCGGTCTGTCGGAACTGCCGCAGCGTGGGCTCACCTTCGATGGTGTCGCGCAGACGATCGATCGCTTCACGGAAGCGGTAGGCTTTGATCGCTATGCAATTTACGTATTCGACTATGGCGCCCCGACGGGCTTGCGACTCGCCGTCAAGCACCCCGAGCGTATCACCGCAATCATCTCCCAGAACGGCAATGCCTACGTGGAAGGCCTCAGCGAGGGCTGGAATCCGATCCGTGCTTATTGGGAAAACAATTCCCCGGCCAATCGCGAAGCGCTGCGCCAATTCCTGTCGCCGGAGGCCACCATCTGGCAATACACGCACGGCGTCCCGGACGTGACCGCGGTATCTCCAGATGGCTACACGCTCGACAACTATTACCTCGGCCGGGCGGGCGTCGCCGAGTTGCAGCTCGACTTATTTGGTGACTACCGGAACAATGTCGCCCTCTATCCCAGGTTTCAAGAGTACTTCCGGAAACATCGCCCACCGCTACTGGCGGCTTGGGGGAAGAACGATCCGTTCTTTCTGCCGGCGGGCGCAGAAGCCTTCAAGCGCGACCTGCCGGAGGCGACGGTGCGCTTCTTCGACACCGGCCATTTCGCTCTGGAGACCCATGTCGTGGAGATCGCCGCGCTCATCCGCGAGTTTCTGGCGACCTCGACCAGAGAGTAGTCACCACAGCGGGCTGCCGCGGTTTTCCGTCACTTCGGAGGCGAGCACGGATCCCGCTCCATTCCCCCACGAAGTGCGCACATACGTCAGCGCGTTTGCGATGCGCTCATCGCTCAAGGATGGGTAGTACGGAGGCATGCCAAAGGGACGCACGTTCTCGCTCGTACCCGGAGGAAAACCTCCGAAGAGCACAGTCCGGATGGCATTGGTGGCCGAGTGCAGGGTCACCGCGCGGTTACCGGCCAGGGCTGGCCCGACCGGAAAGCGACCCTCGCCCTTTTCACCGTGGCAGTCAGCGCACTCCTGGAGATATACGGTGCGCCCATCGCCATAAGCTGAGTCGCTGATCGACTGGCGCACCGGGTCGATCCCGCCGCCAGGAAGCGATTCCACGCGCGGCAAGGACCGCAGGTAAACGGCCATCGCCTCAAGATCGGCTTCCGCAACATGCTGCAGGCTCTCGTACACGACCTCGGCCATGGGTCCGATGGTTGTAGCGCTGCGCTGCGCCTCGGGTGGACCGGTAATTTGACCTCTCTTGAGCAGCGCAACGATGTCGTGCTGGCTCCAGTCCTGGACGCCGGCCTCGTTGGGGTTCAAGAGCGATGGAGCATACCAGTCGAGTACGATGCCGCCCGAAGGATTGCCTCCCGCTTCAGGTGCTCCGAGCGCATTGCGCGGTTCGTGGCATGCGTTGCAGTGACCCAGCCCCTGCACGAGATAGGCACCGCGGTTCCAATTTGCATCGCGGGCCGGGTCCGCCTCGTAGACACCCGGACGAAAGTACAGCGCCCGCCACACGTTGAGTAACCTGCGCTCGTCATAGGGAAAGTGCAGCTCGTGAGCGCGACTGGCCTTCGCGACCGGTGGCACGCTCCGCAGGTACTCGAATATCGCGTCGGAGTCGGCGCGCGCAATTTTCGTGTAGTTGGGATACGGGAATGCCGGATACAGCAGGCGGCCGTCGCGCGCGTATCCGTCGTGCAGCGCGTGCCAGAAGTCATCGGCAGTCCACTGGCCGATGCCGGTCGAGCGATCCGGCGTGATGTTCGGGGCGTAAAAAGTTCCGAATCGGGTCACGATCGGCCGACCACCGGCGAAGGGCACGCCGCCCCGGTCCGTATGGCAGCCTTGGCAATCGCCGAGAACCACAAGCTCCTGGCCTCTTGTAGAGGCTGGCGTGACAGCCCCGGGCTGCGGGCTCGATGTCTCAGGACCCGCGCGAACGCTGAGAATGCTGCCGCAGTCGATCGGCGGCTTTGTCTCAAACGAGCTGTCGGGTGTCGCGTCCGCGGGTACGACTTGCGAAGCCAGCCACGCCGCCGCGGCTGCGAGGTCTTCCGGATGGAGCTGGCGGGCGATCTTCGCCATGCAGTCGGGCGGTTGCGCCGCGCGAGTGCCATTTCGCCACGCTCCGAGCTGCGCCTGCAGATAATCCGGTGACAGACCCAGCAAACCCGGAACGGCGGGCTCGACACCTAACAGCCTGGATCCGTGACAGGAGCGACAGGCGGGAAGGTGGAGCGCCGCATTTCCGTTGAAAACCAGTCTGCGACCGCGCTCGAGAGCTTGCGGGCTGGCCTTCAGCGGCGGCGGCGCCGGATACGGCAATCGTTGGCTGGCGAAATAGGCCGCGATCTCCGCAAGATCGGCCTCCTCGCGCTGTTGGGTGAAATACACCATTTGCTGAAAGAAGCGCCGGCCGCTGCGGAAGTTGTTCAACTCGTTGAGCAGATAGCCGGCAGGCTTGCCGGCTATGCGCGGATAGTAGCCGTCGGGTGTCGCGCGGCCCTCTTTTCCGTGACAGGCGGTACAGGGCCGCACACGCTCCGCCATGACTTGCTGCGCGGATGGCGGTGGTTCAGCAGCGCGTGCACCGCCGGCCGCGACTACCGTCCAATACAGCGCGGCCGCCGGCCATGCTGGCCACTTACTGACGCGGATCTTCATGCCCTCCAGCAACCTTTGCTTTGAGTTCTGCGCGCAGGCTGGCCTCCATCGCAGCCTCGGTCTGCAGATTCTGCAGGTCCCGTGAAATCGTGGCCACTGCCAGCGTCCGTCCCTGACGTTTGAAGGTAACAGCGCAGTCCTTGGCCTCGAGGCTACCGTCCACCACTGTTTCATCCCACGTTTGCGCGTGACCTGCATACTTGACGGATATCCCGTACTGGCGTGTCCAGAAGAACGGCACAGCGTCGAATCGTTCGCGACTCCCGAGGAGGTTGCGCGCGGCGACTTGTCCCTGCCGCTCGGCGAATACCCAGTGCTCGATACGCACCTGTTCTCCCGAGCGTGGATCGGGCCAGCGCGCGACATCGCCCGCGGCGAAGATTCCGGGTGCGCTCGTTTCGAGGTATTCATCAACCACGACACCGCGATCGATGCTCAACCCGCCGCGCTCGGCGAGTGTGCACGCCGGCCGTACTCCCACTCCAAGCACCAGAAGATCTGCATCGAGGCTCGTACCGCTCCTGAGAATCACTCTGCGTCCTTCGACACGACTGATTGTGTCCTGCAGATGGAACACGACTCCGTGAGCTTCGTGAAGGCCGCGCATGAACTGTCCGATCTCGTGTCCCATCACGCGCTCGAGAGGCTCCTTTTCAACGGCCACGACGTGGACCGTAAGTCCGCGGGTACGCAACGATGCAGCGACTTCGAGACCGATGAAGCTTGCGCCAAGAATGACGACCTGCTTTGCCGCTACGGCCTTTGCCACGAGTGCGCGGCTGTCAGCGTAGCTACGGAGGTATGAAAGCTGCGAGTCCGATGCCCCCGGCAGTGGCAGCTGGATCGGCTCTGCCCCGGTGGCCAGCAGCAGGCGATCAAACGCGTAAACGGTTCCATCCGCCGCCCGAATTCGCTTCTGCCGCGCATCGAGCGATACCACCGGAGACTTGAGGACCAGATCGATGCGCTGATCGGTGTAATACGATGGCTGCCGCAGCGGCAGCCAATCGTCGCCGGCGGTGCCGGCCAGGTAGTCCTTGGAGAGATTGGGCCGATCGTACGGTGGGTCATCATCGGCGCTGATGAGCGTCAGCGGTCCGTCATAGCCCTCGCGGCGCAGGGTGTCCGCCGCGGCAAGCCCCGCGCCACCTCCGCCAACGATGACCACCGAAGCGGGTGGCTTCTGACCGCGCATCGAAGCAGACGCCGGTCTACCTATGGGAGCCGTCAGCCTCTCGCGCACGAATAGCGAGTCGCCGACGCGTTCCACGCGCCAGCGTGGAATCGGGTCGAATGCGGGACACCGCAGAGCCTCGCCAGTGCGAAGACTGAAGCAGGCGTGATGCAACGGACAGCGGAGGGTGTCATCGACCATCAGTCCTTTCCCGAGGGGCCCGCCGTAGTGGGTACAGGTTGCGCCCACAGCGAAGAATTCCGTGCCGCGGCGCGCCAGCACCACACCGTCACCCCCAACCTTTCCTTGAATCATTCCTCCTTCGGGAACGCGGTCGACAGCTACTCCGGCTGCGAGATCAGGTACAACAGCGCCCGCCATATGTCAGTCCTCCGCAACGACTAACTTCACGCCCCAACCCCGCCCGACTTGCGCACCAGCAACCCGCGCCAGATGATGCACTCGAATGAAGCAGTATGGATCACTGTTTTCCCGATAGCAGCCATGAACAGGAGCGCGTCGGGGTTCCGGCCCGGCGGTGGACGCGACGCACTGTTCCCACCTCGAGCTTGACAGCAACGCGATGAGACGAAGCCCCGCCCCGTCGCTCTACACGCTGTGAGGCGAGCGCACCTTGGCGCTCGACTGATCCGACACCGCGGCGCCACTAAGGCAATTCCGTGTGCTATCGACTGTTCGAAGGTGTCAATTGCTGCCTGCCGCGAGTCATACATGTTGCCAACAGGCGGGGCGCTATGCGCGGTTACCCAACTATCAGCCAACAACATGGCATCGCGCGGTGCGAAGAGCAACGTGGATTGCGGTCTCCAACTCGCGTCGAGCAATTTCGCTCCTGGCGACATAATCGTGGAACGTGACAGCGGCACCCGCTTCAAAGCTCCACGTTCGGCGGCCCCGCCCGCAGCGACGCTCTCGAATCCGGGTTCCACCGCCCGGCACACGTGAGATAATCAAAGGCGGGACTGATCAACCCATGAATGGGTTGATGGAGTCCAATTTTGACCACCGGCGTCCACGCACCGAGTAGTCGCTTCTGTGCGCCATCATGCTATGCGGCGAATACGGGTGGCCGCGGCCACGCTAAGCTGTCAGCTACGGAAAAGGGGGCGAGACATGGCGCCAGACATACCATATGCATGCGGCCGGAGATGATGTTGAAGCCGCGCATTGCACTGATTTGCCACCGCGACGATGCGTTCAACCAGGACCTGGTCGGCCGCTGGCTCGCAAGCTTCGCGGAGCTCGTCGGCATCGTCGAGATCGAGGAGCGGTGCGATGTGAGGTGGCGGCGCCTGCGTGCGGAAGGGCGCCGGGTTGGGATCGCGCGCCTCCTGGATGTGCTGGCGTTCCGGGTGTATTACCGACTCGCACTTGCTGCTGGCGACTCGGCCTGGGAGCGCGCGGTCATCGCGCGTGCCGCGGACACATGGAAAGCGCCGGACCCTACGACGCCGGTGCTGCGTACGCATAATCCAAACGATGATACTGTCCGCGCGTTCCTCGAGCGGGTCGCGCCTGATCTTGCCATGGCGCGGTGCAAGTGGCTGTTGAGACGCGCAGTGTACTCTGTGCCTAGACTCGGCACTTTCGTACTGCATCCCGGGATCTGCCCACAATACCGCAACGCGCACGGCTGTTTCTGGGCGCTCGCCTCGGACGACCCCGGCAATGCGGGCATGACGCTTCTTGCGATCGATGACGGCATCGACACGGGACCGGTCTATGGCTACTACCGCTACCCGTTCGACGCGCTGCGCGAGTCCCACATCAGAATCCAACATCGCGTGTTCCTCGAGAACGCGGATGCGATCCGCGACCGGCTACTCGCGATCTTTGCGGAACGCGCCGCACCGTTGCGAGTCGCTGATGTGCCATCGCGAAACTGGGGACAGCCGTGGCTCAGCGCCTACCTGCGCTACCGCCGCAAGCTCCAGGGCAACGCATGAGACCGACCGCGCTCATCTATCACGATGTCCTCGTGGACGGCGGCCTCGATGACAGCGGCTTCAAGGGTGCCGATGCGCTGTCCTACAAGCTGACTGAAACGCAGTTTCACCGGCACCTTGACCTCATCGGCGCGGCTCTCGGCGGGTGTGCACCGTTCTGCCTTCCTGACCCGGCAACGGCGACAACAATGGGTGGCGCGGTGGTTCTCACTTTTGACGACGGTGGCGCGAGCGCCCCGACCCGAATCCTGCGCGCTCTCGGCGACCGCAGCTGGCGGGCTCACTTTTTCGTGACAACTGACTTCATCGGTAGGAAGGGCTTTGTGACGCCCGAGGGACTCCGCGAACTGCACACCGCCGGGCACCTTGTTGGCAGTCATTCAGCGAGCCACCCGATGCGGATGAGTTATCTGGCACACGAGGCCATACGCCGCGAATGGCACGACAGCCGAGCGCGCCTCGAGGATGTTCTCAGCGCACCCGTCACCGTCGCGTCGGTGCCAGGTGGCTACTACTCTCGGGTGGTGGCGACGGCGGCGGCGGAGGCCGGCATTCGCGTACTCTTCACGTCCGAGCCGCGGCGGTCGGTCATCACGGTCGATGGCATTGCCGTCGTAGGCCGGTTCTCCGTGACCCGACGCACACGCGATGCCGACCTCGTCTCGCTCGCATCCGGGCAGGGTGGAGCGGCGTTGCGGCAGCGCCTTACGTGGGGCGCCAAGAAGATCGCGAAGCGGTTGGGCGGAGAGGTGTGGTTGGCGGCGCGGCGGAAGCTCTTCGAGCTTGGGGGGCGCTGATGCTGAGCGCGCGACGAAAACGGCGCCCCGCCGCCCTCGCATCAGGAATCGTGGTTTCTCGAAGACGATGCCCATGACCTGAGTCACGGGCATCGTGTCTAACCGAGGCCGGCCATGCGAGTGTTTTGACACACTCTGCGAAGGCGGCGCTGTCGTACCCGTACTTACGGGTATGGCAATTGTCGCCGACCTTCGTAGCAAACCCTAAACCTGTTGGGCTGCCCTGACACCTATTGCTTTGGTTTTGCTTTCTTCTGATGAGAATTGTTGTACTCGTCTGCCGCGGCCAATTCCTTTTGTGCCTCAGTAAAAAGACTGATGGCTTTATTAGCGTGCCCCCCAAAGTCAACTCCCCCCGTAGCCTCGGTATGTTGTGCGCCTTCAACTTGCTTGATCGCCTGCTCAGCGAGGTCATGCGCATTCTTAAGATCCGGGTGGGTTATGGTGTAACTATAGGCAACAGTTGCTATGACAGTTGCCATGAGCATTGACAAGAAAGTAGTAACGACAAGCTTCCTCATAACAATCCCCTTGAGATGCCTGGAACCACTAGGTAGTACAACCGCTTGCACGTTGAGCGAACGACCGCGTGCCTCCTCATGCACTAATGAATCTGAGATGATATTACCGTTGCTCGACCTCAGGTGTCGCAGGTTAACGACCCAACAGCGAACACTGTCCGCCCTTCGTCCCGGTGGCGAGCAACGCGTCCCGAAGCTGACGCTGCTCGTTTCCCTTGCGACGCCTCCTTCGCGAATTCGCCGCGGCAGACTAGATTCCTCCCTACGCCCGAAGCCATCTCCTGACCGCTGCATGATCCGTCAGCGATCGCCTACGCCGAGTTCACCGCTCAGCCCATGCCTCCGGTCTCGGCCCGCGAGAGTCTAGTTCACGCGAGTTAACATTGAGGAAGAACGCAAAAGCATCCGGCAATCTGACGGGATCCTACCGGCTCGCTTGCCGGCAGTGACCAGCCTACGGTTCCGGTGCGAAGTCTGCAGTCATTCACGTCTGCCGTCGTCGTTAAATCCCGACCGCAGACCGGAAGTCCGCGAGACGCTCAACAGGGCGCTATGGCCAACGCTTGTCGCTTCGTGAGAAAAACTCCCTACAACCGTCCTTCACCACGCTTTGGTGCTGTGCGCCAGGTATTTTCATATTGAGCAGCTAACCTACTGCTTCTCATGAATGACATTGGGTGAAGCTTCCTAAAGACATCAGGTGGCAGGAATCCGTGGAAGGAATTAATACGTGGTGTGCTTGTGTTTGGCCGAGCCTGTCCGCTGCCGAGGCTGCCGTTTCATTGCCCGGTAATCATGAAAAAAGAGTGGCATAACCTCTCGTGGTTGCCCCAGCCGCCTGACGATTTTGCGGCGCTCTGCAAGGCGGCGAAACCCGGGGACGCCGAAACGCTGCGTCGGCTGTCGGGATTCAGGCTGAGCGAGCCTCAACTCAGCAGGCTAGCTCGCCTTTGCGCCTCCTTTCCGGCACACCGTCGGGATTCGAACCGTTTCGTTTGGCCATCATCGGCAACGGCAACAGCGATTTCCTGGGTCCCGCATTGAAAAGTAGTGCGCTCCGTTACGGTGTATGGCTCGACACGTATGCGGCGGGCATGGGACGAATAGCGACTGCAGTTCTCGATCCACGGGATAAGCTTTATCAGTTCAACCCTCATGCCGTGCTGGCAGCACTGACATGGCAGGTATTTCCGTTGTTTATTCCAGCAACATCGAGCGACAAATCCGGCACGGGAGCTGAAGAGCTGAAGGCCGAAATCGAGCTCATTAAAGAGACTCTGGAACAGAACGGCAACATAGCGCTCTTCGCCCAGACGATACCGCAGGCTCCATTGAGCCTCTTTGGTAGCCTCGACCGCCGGATTGCCGGAACGGTGAGGCGGGTCATTGCCGACTTCAACGCCTGGCTCTTCGCGACGAACCTTCCTGTCATTGACGCGGCCAACCTCGCGGAGATGGTCGGTCGGGCGGCCTGGCACGACAGCGGACAATGGAATTGGGCCAAATTGCCTTTTCGCAAAACCTGATCCCACTTTATGCCGATTACATCGGACGATATGTCGGCTCTTGGCGCGGACGCAGCCGAAAATGCCTCGTCCTGGACCTCGACAACACGTTATGGGGCGGCGTCATTGGCGACGACGGACTTGAAGGAATCGAATTGGGACAAGGAAGCCCCCGCGGCGAGGCCTTCCTGGCGGTGCAACAGATGGCCCTGTCGCTGCGTGCGCGAGGGATTGTCCTGGCGGTCTGCTCGAAGAACGACGAAAAGAATGCCCGCCTGCCGTTCATTCAGCATCCGGAACAGATATTGAAGGAGGAACATATCGACGTTTTTCAAGCTAATTGGGGCGACAAGGCAAGCAATCTTGAGGCGATTGCCAGAGCACTCCACCTTCACACGCGATATGACCGCCAGCGACGTCGAAGGCTGGGACAGCTTTAATCATGTGCGTCTGATCGTCGCAGCGGAAGAGAAATTCAACATCAGCTTGTCCACCGTCGAGGTTGCCGACCTGCGTAATGTGGGTGAGCTAATCGACCTGATTGGCAGTCATGTCTGCTCCTAGAGAAGAGGAACGCCACATGATTGCGCTATCCGGTACCGAAGAGTTTCCCCATCTGTCCGCCATCGCTGCCGCGGCGATGCGGGCATGGCCAGATCACGAAAAATTCGTACGCGCGTCGCTCGGCAGCGGAGACCGGAGTTCATGTCTCGCCTCGACTATGTAGCCGCGGATGTGGTCGCCCTGACGGGCAAGGAGCTCGACACTTTTGCTGACGATTACCGGTGGATGTGCGAGGTCTTCAGAGAGGAGCAGTTCTATTTCCGCCGCCACAAGAGATACCGGCGATCCACGATTGAGGAAGCCATTCGTGATGTTTACGCCAATGCCCCTTACATGGCTCGGTACGTAAACGGCATTCTGCTGACTCAGGTTCTATAGCAGATCCATGCGCGAGCCATGGATATCTACCGAGACAAGTTTCTTCCCCGGAACGGCGAAGGGTATGAGCATCTTGAAGTAGGGCCGGGACACGGCCTTTTCCTCGTGTCGGCTGCGCGCGACCCCACTGTGCAGGCGTCACCGCGTGGGACGTAAGCGCTCCGGTCTTGAAAGCACCCGGCGTGCCCTGCACAGGATGAAAGTTGCGCGTCCTGTTGCCATGAAACAAGCGGAGATATGCTCGGTCGATCCCCACCCCGACGCGTTCGACAGCATCATCTGCAGCGAGGTTCTCGAACATACTGAACATCCGCACAAGGCTTTGGATAACATCCTCCGCGCCCTCCGGTCTCGGGGGCGTCTCTTCCTGAACATCCCCGTCAACAGTCCGGCACCCGATCATATTTATCTCTGGCGTAAACCGGCTGAGATTCACGGTATGGTTGAGGATAAAGGATTCCTGATAGAGGAGTTCTCTACTCTGTCACCAACCGGACATACTTTGGAGGATGCGCTCAAGCACGATTTCGATATCTCCTGCGTCGTCATTGCTTCCAAGCCGTAAAGCCAACGCGATGCAAATGCTTGGCTTGCGGATTGCTGCCTGGATCGTATTTCTCTATGCAGCAATCCTCGGGCTGACGTGAGTTTCGATCGCATCACGGCTGGCCGACACCGGACGATCAGCTTTTATCGTGATTATCCTGACAGTATCTATGCAAACACTGCGCATTACGCTGTCTACGGGATGGACAGGCTCGACGATTACCCAAGGCAGGTCTTCATTTTCGGAGCTTCAGTGACTGCCCGGGCTTTCGACCCCGAGCAGTTGATGAAGGGCTTGCCCGGTTACAACGTCCATAACCTGAGCGTCAGCGGGTCGAATATTAGTCAGATGACGGAGGTGATCGATCTCCTTTCAACTCGCGAGGACTGGCGACATCTGGGCAGTGCCATTTTTGTGTTCGGTGGTCACTTCCCATCGTTCCTCGAAAATGATCGTAAGTTTGGTGGTATGACGAAAATCGAGGTGGAGCAATTGCGGCATCACCTGTACTGGGATGACGCTGGCGTTATCAAACCGGAGCTGAGCCCGCCGACAATGCCGACCGCACTCTTTCTGATAAAGCCTTTTGCTTTTGTATACAAAATAAAATTTGCGGCGGGTGAGCTTGTTTCCAAGCTGCACGATGGGTTGTTTTCGAAGTTAAGACGGCAATTCATGGCCCAGTGCCGAAGGCCACGCCGACCTACCGTATAGAGGAGAGCGGCATCATTCATGATTCGCGGGTTCACTATCTTGATCTAACAGCCAGCGCCGACGATAAGGAATTTCCGGATGATGGCCATCCGCGCCCGGAATTTGCCGCGAAGTGGACCGCGCCATTGCTTCTTTTTATAAACGGTCTATCCGCGCAAAATCATCGCGCGCGAAAGCAAGCGGATCAGGAGCGCCGGGCCTCTGTTGGATGGGAGTTCTAGCGCGAATCCAGCATGTAGATGCGGTAACGGTCGGAGTTTTGGTGCTTCGGGTCCGGCCTGTGGAATGGCCACATCTCGTCAGCTGTGGACTTCTGCCAAGCGTGCGGGATGATCTCTCCAGCGCGCATTAACGGCTCGATGAACCACGGGTTGGCGAAAACGACCCAGGCCTGCCGCGGCGCCTCATGAAGCGAGCGTGCCATATCGGTGACGACAGCCCGTAGCGTCGCGCCCCCGAATGGGTTAAAGAAGTGAAAGACCGTGACGTCGCGCGGCACGCGGTACTGGGCGGCGTCCTGGCAGACCAGTTGCACGTCGCGCCCGCCTAGATTGACTCTGCAGCGCTCGATGAGCGCCGCAGATAACTCGATGCCAATGATGCGACTGAATGGGAACGTAGTGGCAGCGACCAGGATGCGGCCGAGGCCACTTCCATAGTCGACGAACGCTCCGGTCTTGTCCGGTACGTGGCGCATCGCTTTGAAGAAGCCGCCGTAGCTCGTCGGAGCATACTCCGCGGAGTCCGGGTTGCAGATTCCCAGAGTCTCGAGGCGTATCTGGCCGCGCGTCTGGACCTCGAAACCCCGCTCGTAGCGCGCTTCAGCAAAGCGGTTCAGGGCGTAAGTCATTGCACGCCGCAGGCCGTCGTTCCTGACCATTGATGACGCTATCTTGATACGGCGTAGCATAACGTTGATTGCGAGTCGAGTGACCGGTGGCCAGGTTGCGCTCATCCTACTCCCGCGCAACCGCAGGGGAGAAGCTCTCGTGGTTGCCGAGCGGTTCGCTGTCAGAGATCTTCACCCGGCCGCCGATCAGCAATCGTTCTCCTCGGACCGAGTCAGAAGCTTGGCCGCTGCTGTCATGCCCGAGATAATCACCACTGTTTCGCTCCGCAGCTTCGGTCAGGAGTGTCCCCGACCCCAAGGTTATCTTGGGATGCTACTCGGTGACATGATCTTTCTTGTCAAGAGCTTCACTCTGAGATCTTCAATTCAAGCGCCTCAATGCACACGCCTCAGGGCATGAGTATTTCCCTGGCGGTCTCCTAACTGAGGGCCCACGTCGTCACCGAACCGCGACAGGCTTTCCCATTTAACAAAAAATACTATGAATTCCGCCATTCGCCGTCCTAGCATATCCACAAGTCGCTAGGCGCAGTAATTCCGGTCCACAGGGGCTACGCGCACACTGCCAATGTTGCTGCTCCTTCAGACCGCCACTGAGATAGTCCTCGGGCTCCTGATCCAGCAGAAAGTACCCTTGAGTCCCACGCATTGGTTTCTGCCGTGACTGCCGTCGCGCCTGCGCAAGTGCTTGACGCGAGCATGGTCCGCTCGAGGCGCGATGCCGAAAGTCTCACCCATCCCAAATATCGCGCCGACATAGACGGCTTGCGTGCCGTGGCGGTGCTGTCGGTTGTCGGCTTTCACGCCTTCCGAAGCCTGGTCAGGGGCGGGTTCATCGGAGTTGACATTTTTTTCGTCATCTCGGGGTTTCTCATCTCTTCGATCATCTTCGACAACCTGGCAAGAGATAGTTTCAGCTTCATCGAGTTCTACCGTCGTCGTATTGCGCGCATATTCCCCGCGCTGCTGCTATTGCTCCTCGCCTGCTACGTGTTCGGTTGGCTCACGCTGCTCCCGCCCGAATTCATGGAGCTCGGCAAGCAGATTGCGGGCGGCGCGGCCTATGTATCGAACTTCGTCCTGTGGAACGAGCACGGATACTTCGACCCGGCGGCCGAAGCGAAGCCACTGCTTCATCTGTGGTCTCTCGGCATAGAGGAGCAGTACTACATCTTCTGGCCGCTCCTCTCGTATGTCGCCTGGAAGCGGCGGTTGAACCTGTTGGCGATCACGCTGGCTATTGGCGCTGTATCACTCGCACTCAATGTAGGCAAGGCGTCCACCGATAGCATAGCCGCCTTCTATTCTCCGCAGACGCGATTTTGGGAGTTGCTGGTTGGCTCGGCTCTCGCGTACGGCGTGCTGCACCGACAACGATGGGCGAGCAGCGGCAATGTCGCTGTGGCGGAGGCTCGGTCGCTCGCGGGGGCGGCGCTGATCGCAGTCGGTCTCGCGACCATAACGGTGAATCGAGCGTTTCCCGGCTGGTGGGCGCTGCTGCCGACGTTCGGTACGGCATTGATTATCTCTGCCGGCTCGACGGCGTGGCTCAATCGCACAGTGCTGTCGAATCGCCTGCTGGTCTGGTTCGGCCTGATCAGCTACCCACTGTATCTGTGGCACTGGCCGTTGTTGTCGTTCGCGTACATCATAAAAAATGGAATGCCGTCGCACCTCTTGCGACTCGTGACCGTAGCGGTGTCGATCGCCTTGGCGTGGGCGACGTACGAGCTGGTCGAGAAGCCGCTCCGTTTCGGCCGATTCAAAGCCGCCAAGGCAGTTGGGCTGTTCGCGTGCATGATCCTCGTTGGTGCTTTGGGTTTTCAGTCCTTCGCGAACGGCGGGCTGACATCACGCGGTATCGCCAAGTCGACGCGCCAGCTCACGGCTGCCATGGCAGACTGGGACTACTATCAGACGCCAAGCCTCAGCGGGCGGCCTGGAGATAGCACCAACCGGTTTACCGGCCTCACTCCACAGAGCGTGCTGTTCATGGGCGACAGTTTCATGGCTCAGTACTATCCGCGTGTCGCCGAGCTGTACGCGGATCGCGACAAGCTGCCTCGCTACTCGGCGCTGTTCGCGGCGAAGCCGGGCTGCCGACCGATCCCCCACGGTGAAGCCGTGAACACGAAGAACTACGGCTGCGATGCATATTATGTGGCGGTCATGCGCACCGCCAAAGATCCGATCTATCGGAAGATCGTCATTGCGGCAAATTGGCAGACGATGTTCTCGGATGCGGTCGGCGCGCAGAACCTGTCGCAGTTCACCGCTGATATCAAGGCACTGAAGCAACGCGGAAAGGACATCGTGTTCATATCGCCGCATCCGTACTCGACGCTCTTCGATCCGTTGCAGCTCGCCAGGCCCTTCAGATTGGCGCTGTTTTCACGGGACACACGGCGGATTCCTCAGGATCTGTGGCACGACAGAGCGCAGCTGGAGCGACAGGACGAGGGGACGACAGCGCGGCTCGCCGATCTCGCGCGCGCGGTCGGCGCGACGGTGATCGATCCCTTCGACTACTTCTGCACCTCGGCGAAGTGTCCGGTCGTGGTGGCCGGGAAGCCGCTGTACAGGGATGAATGGCACTACCGGTCAAGCGTGGCGCGGGACTACGCCACCTTCATCGATGCGCTCGTTGAGCTGTAGCGAGATGAAGCGAAGGGGAGCCGCGGCGACCTGCGCCCTCGTATGGCGTGATCTGTGGTACATCTGAAACGCCATAACAGCCTGACTTCAGGCACCGGATCATGCGTAACTCGAGTCGTAGCACTATCGGGACCGTACTCCTGGTTGGCGTGGTCGCCGGGACGATCGACATCGGTGCGGCGTCATTCATCAACGGGTTGAGCCCACTGCGCATTCTGCGTGCAGTGGCTAGCGGCCTGCTGGGCAAGGAAGCATTCGCGGGTGGGACTAGTCGGGAATTACTCGGCCTGCTGCTGCAGTGGGGAATCTCCATCCTGATCACTGCGATTTACCTCGTGGTCACGGCTCCGTGGCCGTCCATGCGCCGCCGCTGGCGAATTACGGGCGTACTCGCCGGCGTAGCGATCTTCCTGGTCATGAACTATCTCGTCGTCCCCCTCTCGGCCGCGCCATTCAGGCCCCATTTCGCTCTTCATCCGCTGCTCACCGCATTCACTCCTTATAAATTTGTCGCGAACCTGCTCGCTATGATCCTCTTCGGCCTGATCATCGCTTTCTCGACGCGTAATGTTTCCGATCCGACGACGGCGACCGTCAGCCTGATCGGCGGCGCCTCGGGCAGCCAAGGCACTCAAGGCCGCGGCTGGTCGTTTCGTCACTGAGAGGCAGGATGTGGTCACAAAGTCGATCGCTCATCCCGCGCCGCTGATATGGTGCTGCCGTCGCGGCGTCGCGTGACGATCGAGCTGTACCGCGTTGCGGAGCAATACCGATGGCGAGCAGTGGTGTCGAGAGCGACAGCGACCGCAAAGGGCAGCAACGTCGTATGCAGGGCGGACGCCTGCTGCTGGATGGCATGCGACAGGCTCAGGTCGCACGGGCGGTCGGCGTGACGCGCAAAGCGGTCGGCCTTTGGAACAAACAACTCATAACGGCAGGCGGGCTGCGCGGGCTACAGGCTCGACCTCGAGGACGACCTGCGGGCCTGAGCGACCAGCAGAGGGTCGAGCTATTCCGACTCTTGACGAACGGAGCCCTCGCGCAGGGATTCGCCACGGAGTTGTGGACCGTGCGACGCGTGCGGCAGCTGATCGAAGAGAAATTCAGTCGGCGCTACAGCGACAGTCAGATTCATCGCATCCTGGTCGGGCTTGGGTTCAGCAGCCAGAACCCTACGGCCGTTGAGCTCAGCCGGGACGGAGCGGTGATCAGGCGCTGGAAGCGCCGTGATGCGACCGCTGCCGGATAACGGGAAAGCGCGCCCGGCCCGCCCAGCATGTTTTCAGCTCCGAGCGCCTGACGGGCCCAAAAAAAGCAGCGGGCCAGTCGGCCCGCTGTGTAACCTCCTCGCTATGCGTCGGGTTGCTGTCAGAAGTCGTAGGTGATGTTCAAGTACAGGTACCGACCGAGGGTGTCGTACACCTGCGGATAGGTGTTGCCGTTGAAGAACGGCGGCGGCAACGCGACGCTCAGCGGAGCGGCGATGATCGGCGGGTCCTTGTCGGTCACATTGTTGACACCGATTCGGGTCGTGAGGCCCTTGTAGCGGTACATGAGCATGAGGTCCAGGTAGTCACGACTGCCGATTTCCGCGAGCTCGGGGGGCACAGGCGGCGAATAGAGCAGCGGGCTCGGATTCGCTAGGTCGCTCTTCAGCGAGTTGATGTGCCGCCACCTCGCCATCAGGTCGATGCCCGCCCAGGGGGTGGCCCAGGTGTCGGTAAAGATATGCCGCCACTTCGGCAGGGGATTGGTGGTGAAGTTGCAGGTGGCGCCGTAGTAGCCCGCGCAGTTGTAGGTGCCGGAGCCCGGGTAGGGCTCGGTGATGAAGTCGAAGGTGTAGGTGCCGATGAAATTGAAGTCCATGTGCCCGGCGCCACCCATCTCCAGGCGGTAGTTGGCACTCACATCCGTACCGCGGGTCCGCTGGTAACCGAGGTTCAGGAGCGGATCGCCGACGTAGCCGTTGGGTGAGAACCAGATCGAACCGGCGTCATCGCGATGCACACCGACGAACTGGCCCTGCTGTGTCGAGTCGCAGAAGCTGTTGTTCTCGCTGCGAATGCATTGGTTGACGATGAAGTTGGCGCCGTAGCTGGTGATGACGTCACGGATCTTGATGTCGAAATAGTCGAGCGTCATGTTGAAAGTCGGCAGTATGCTCGGTGTGATGACGAGACCTGCCGTATAGGTGTCGGCGATCTCGGGCTTCAGCTGCGGATTGCCGCCGATCTGGCCGTTGTACTGTCCGGCGGGGTTACCCGGCGTACCGAGCTTGCCGTATTGAGCGGCGCTGACGCCGGCGGGCGGCGCCACGCGGCTGCACTGCCCGAAGCTCGCCACGGCCGGTGCCCCGGAGGAGCTCGCGCAAGGATCGGCCGAGCCATCGAGCGCGACGAATTTCTCCGCGAACAGCTCCTGCAGATTCGGGACGCGCACCGCGCGGTTGTAACTACCGCGCACCCGTACGTCGGACGTCGGCGCCCAGTCGATGCCGAACTTGTAGGTGTTGGTATTGAATCCGAGGGTGTAGCTGGAATAACGATAGCCACCCTCGACCGACAGTTCCTTGAAGAACGGCATGTCCTGCACCAGCGGCAGACGCAGCTCCGTGAATCCCTCCCACACGTGGAAGCCGGCATTCAGGGGCAGTATGGCGGCACCCTGGCCGGCGAGGTCGGATCTGCTGCCGTTGCCGATGAACTCGACGTCGGGGCGGAAATCGGTGAACTCCTGACGGTACTCGGCACCGAGGTTCCACACCAGGCCGTTGGTCGCCGTAGGCAGCTTGACGCCTTTGGTGGTGAAGTCGGCGGTGACGTTGCCGCTTACGACGCGCTCTTCGTTCTTGCCCTGTTGGAATCCTGGGGTCTGGAAGTAGCTCACCGCGGCGGGGTTCACGGCACCTGTGCCCCAGATGTTGTAGGGCACGCAGCCCGGTGCGCCGTTCTTACCGTTGGCGTTCGCCATGCACACCACCTTGCCGGTGAGCGGGTCAGTCACCGCCAGCAAGGCATTCGACAGCTTGTTAATCGAGACGTCATTGAGGAAATTATCGGCAAGCAGAGTAATCCCTTCCTGCCCGTAGACGTCGTAGTTGATAAAGTCATTGATCTCGCCCTTGCTGCCGAGCACGAGGCGAAAGCCGGTATGGGTGAGATCGTTGATGCGGTTGCCGCCTTCGACGTTGCGCCGGCCGAATAGCACCTGCGCAATGGCCGTGGACGGGAGACCCGCGCACAGCGTGCTCTGTTCCTGGGCCGAGAGCAGCGGGTTGTTGCAATTGACCCCCCACAGGCCATCCGGGTTGCCGGTCGACGGATTGACGCCGTTGCCGGCGCCTATGAAGGCACCGCTCGGAGCAACCTGCGCGAGCGTGTGGTCATTCATGAACATGAATTCGGTGTACATCTCGTGCTTTTCGTCCCAGTTGTAGTGGGCGAAAGCACCGCCGGTCCAGCGCTCATCGGGACGCTGGTAGTAATTGAGCGCGCCAAAGTTGAATGCGTCGGACGCCTGCCAGGGAACGAACTGCCCGGTAGCCGGGTTCACCGTGAGCGTCGAGGGGAAGAAGTTCGGCACCGAGTTGTTCGGGGGCGGCAGGAAATTCGCGGAGAAGAACCGGCCGGTAGCGGACGTGCTCGAGCCGCTGCATTGCGGCTCACCGCCGATCGTGGCGAGCGTACAGCGGCTGAAGTCGCGCTGTGACTGCAGCACCGCGTCGATGCGCCGATAGCCGAGGTAGACTGTGGCATTACCCTTGTCATCCGCAAAATTCCCACCGAGGACGAAGGTGATGTCCTTGGTTTTGCCATCGTTCACCGTACTCGGGGCGGTCCCATAGCCCGCCTCGGGAGCGAACTGTCCGTAGTAATTGTGCTGCGAGTGGTTGTTCATCCCCGCGTTGGCGTCGATGCGGAAACCCTGGAAGTGGTCGTTCATGATGAAGTTGACGACCCCGGCCGTGGCATCGGCGCCGTACACGGCGGAGGCGCCGCCCGTCAGGACGTCGACTCGCTCGACGAGCGCTGCCGGAATGTTGTTGAGGTCGGGCGCGGCAAACGCCGGGGTGTTGGAAGGCGTCCCTGGCATGAGCCGCCGTCCGTTGATCAGCACCAGCGTGCGCTGAGGGCCAAGGCCCCGCAGGTCGACGGTCGCCGTACCGCTTGCGCCGTTCGAAGACATCGCGCCCTGGTCCGCCACCACCTGCGGCAGGTTGTTCAGCATGTCTTCGATGCGCGTCGTACCCTGCGATTTGATGGCGTCGGCGGTCACCGTGGTAACCGGGCTGATCGCCTGGAGCGCCGGATTGACAATGCGCGAACCCGTCACGACCACCTCGGCAATGGGTGCGGCGGCTTCGGGCTGGTCGGCCGGAGGTGGAGCCGTCTGCGCGATGCCGAACGTCGGCAGGCCGACGGATGCGGCAGCCGCGTTTGCGCACAGTGCTCGGCGAATCGTCCGGGTCAAGAGTGTGTGCTTGGTCATTGCTGGTCACTCTCTGAATGCCTGATGGTTGTAGTGCCGCAGCCCTGACTGACGCCGAGCTGTTGCGCCGATCCGCGCCGCTGCGCGAGTCCCGAGCGCTCGCGTTGTCCCGTAACCACAAATCCCGCAAATGGGAATTAGCGCTCCTCAAAAGTCTCGCGAAGAATAGCGATTCGGAAACCGGTGACAGCCGAATGTGACCAGCAGCCGCAATCGCGGGTTGGAACGCGGATTTTCAGTGACCGGCATGCAGAGCCTGCGCGGCACCTGCGCCGGAAATCGGCTCACGGCGAAGTCAGCCAGCCCAGCCGGTTGTGGAACTGTTGCGTCGCGGTCTGGAAGGCCCGCGGATCACCCGATGGCTTTCACGCGCTACAATGGCGGCCAAGATGCACGCGCCCAGCCTCTCGAAGCACCGGATCGCAGGTGCCTACGCACTCTCCGTCCTCGTGTGGCTCGCGGCTGCGCCTCTCATCAGCTGGCAAATGTTCTCGCTCGAGCGCATGGAGCATTTGCCTGTCGCCTACCACGATCTTCTGCTCGTGTATGGCGCACGGTACCTGACAGTTGCGCTGCTGACACCGCCGATCTTTTATTTCGTGAACCGCTGGCCCGTTACGAGTGGCGCCGTGTTGCGCCGCTCTTCGGCTTACGTGCTGGGCTATGTGCCGTTTTCACTCGCCTTCGCGTTGCTCCGCTGGCTGATACTGCCGCCCTGGTTGGAACAAACGTTGTCCTTCGGACCGCGAACGTTGGAATCTTTGATCAGCCTGACTTACGGAACTTTCGCCGATGTGCTGTTCTTGTATCTGAGCGTGGTTGTCGGTGCACACGCTTATACCTACTTTGTATTGGGTCAGCGACAGGAGATTGAACGCCTTGAACTGCGCCAGAGTCTCGCGCAGAGCGAGCTGCAGACACTTCGCTCTCAGTTGCATCCGCACTTTCTCTTTAACACGCTGCAGGGTCTGTCGACGCTGATAAACACGGATCGCCAGACCGCCCAGACGATGCTGTTTACACTCGCCGAGCTGCTGCGCACGGCTCTGAAGCATGGAACCGCCGACCTGGTGAGCGTCCGCGAAGAACTCGATTTTCTGAAAGCGTATCTGTATCTGGAGCAGTTGCGTCTCGGTAAACGTCTCGAGGTTCGCTGGCGCGTATCGCCGGAAGTGCACGAGGCCTTCATCCCACAGCTTCTGCTGCAACCGCTGATCGAGAATGCGATAGTGCATGGAGTCTCGAGTTCGCAGCGACCCGGCTGGGTGCAGATCGAGGCCAGTACGCTCGACGAGCACCTGCACGTAGTGATTCGTAACAGTGTCGGCGGCGTGTCGCAACCCGGCTTGGGTGTCGGCATCGCCAACACCAAGGCTCGTTTGCGGTACCTCTACGGCGACGACGCGACTTTCGAGTTTGCGGTCGTGGACGGACAGGGAGCAGCGGCACACATTACAATTCCCGCCTTCAGGACGCCGGAGGAGAACGGCACCGGGTCCCATGAGGAGACACTCAGATGCGGGTCCTTGTTGTCGATGACGAGCCGCTGACGCGTGCTGCCTTAACCGCTCTTCTGTCGCAACGCTCTGACGTAGAGCAGTTCAGTGCGGTCGAAGACGCGCATCAGGCGTTGGCGGCGCTACGTGACCGTTCATTTGACGTCCTGCTGCTCGACATTCACATGCCAGGCCTGTCTGGGTTAGACCTGATCGAGAGCCTGAGCGAGCAACAGCACCCCTCGCCGGCGGTGGTTTTCATCACCGCGTATCCGGAACACGCAGTTGCGGCGTTCGAGAGGCAGGCGGTCGACTACGTGTTGAAACCTTTCGTCCCCAGGCGAGTCCATGAGGCGCTCGATGTCGCCAAACGTCGCTCGACACAGGAGCGTGCCGCGAAACTGCTCGAGGTGCTGGGGAGCATCAAGCTGCAACCGGAGCGGGTCAACCGCATCGCGATCAAAGACAAAGGACGTATCATCCTCATCGATGCAACGGAGCTGATCAGCGCCGAAGCCCACGGTAACTACGTCCTGCTGCAGAAAAAGACGGGTTCTTACCTGCTTCGCGAAACCATGGCGGGCATTGCCGAAAAGCTCAAACCCTACGGATTCATCCGCGTACACCGCTCGGTTCTGGTGAACAGGGCTTTCGTCAACACAATTCAATCCGGTTCGGGGGGCAATTACATCCTGCAAACGAGCGTCGGCAAGGAATACCACGTGAGCCGCACATACCGCGACAATCTCAGGGGGCTCGCTCAGTTCTGGATCGGTACCGAAGGCTTCGGCATAGACTGATTTCCCGCTCGCGCCCTGGCCTAAGCCGCGGGGCCTTTTCGCACGGAGAAGAACAACTGCCGGTTTTCGCCGGTGCGCACAATGCTCGCTGAGCGCAGCGCGACCAGAATGTAGAGCACATTGAGAGCCGCGAGCGTGGTCGGGATGTAGCGCGTGCGTCGCGCCGCGGCCACGACGTCTTTCGCCGTCACGCCGCGCGTCCCGCCCAGACGCTGCTGCACGTAGTCCACGGCGTGCGTGTCGATCACATTGAAGTACCCGGAGCCACGCCGCGTCTTCGAGAGCGCGAAAGAGAGCACGAAAAAATAACCCTGCGCCTCGAACACGTGGTAGGTCTGACGGATCGCCTTCACGCGGCCGCGGTATCTGAGTCCGCGCTGCAGTGTTCGGATATTCATGGCCGAAGAGGTCCGTAACCGATGTGTTGTGGCAAATCGTCGTCCGTCCGGAACCAGGGAATCCGGCTCTCGATAAAGATATGCATCCGCGGTTGAAACGCGGCGGGATCGTCCAATGAGGCCGTATTGACGCTCACCTCCGTGGGGCCCTCCTGCCGGAAGACCAGATAGCTGCCACAGTCAGCACAGAACTGCCGCCGAACCTTCGGTGAGGAAACGTAGGTGGCAGGCGACCCCGCGACCCACGAAAAACTCGTCTCCGGAAACGTCGTCCAGGCAACTACCGGCGCACCGGTATTGCGCTGACACATGCGGCAGTGGCAGTAACCGCTCTCAATGGCCGCTGCAGTGACCCGGTACCTGAGGTTTCCGCACAGGCATCCGCCCTCGTAACTGGCCATGCGTGACTCTCCGTTCGCAGCGTTGCGACAGGCATTTCAGCCTCGCATCATAATCGAACGAGGTTGTTCCGCGTCCTGGCGCAAGCCCCGGCCGATGGCAGGCGGCGGCGCTACCCGCTCGACCCCCGCGACTGCTGGTGCCGCGGGCGACCGTTCTCATCTGTCCCAACCTGGACGTCCAGGCGGACCGACGTGCAATAAAAACGGGCTGGCTCAAATCGGCGCCGCCGCTTCACGGAATGGCTGCGTCCGAATCAACAAAAACGGATCGGGGACCAACATGCAGCCTGTGTCACGACCAGGCATGCGATCGCAGCTGACGCCGTCACGGAGCCCGCCTTCGTTGCGCTCGGCTGAAGCTGAGCCAGTGCAGCACGATCCGCGGGGCGGTACTGCGACCTGCCTGGGCGGTCTTCAGGCGACAGCCGACGTGGCTCCCCAAGCCCACCAGGGACTTGAAACCTCGGTGGCCGCGCTCATATCTGCCCGGGTGTCGGTAACCGCCAAGCCCATGAGCTCCCGGTTGATGCGCCGCAGTGGCGGGGCGACTGGCATACTTTCTGCTGCGCGGCTAGCCTGCGCGCGAGCGTCCCTGAGGGAATGGGTCTGGCAATGAACACTGAGCGACGCTACGGGTGGATGTGGTTGCGGGCGCTCGAGCTCGCCGACGAAGCCGAGCGGCTGCAGCGGCGGTTCCTGCGCTACATCGGACCTGGGACGGACGGCGTGCACTGGGAGCCGCCGGTGGACAT
>Ga0306920_100000980_pt1 | contig 34978 bp, 30 predicted proteins | sample flu12Cox44000170_FD_204666 | JGI IMG/M metagenome (GOLD analysis project Ga0306920, IMG submission 204666) | Lab enrichment of tropical soil microbial communities from Luquillo Experimental Forest, Puerto Rico - flux4day.12C.oxic.44.000.170 (v2)... | ecosystem: Environmental > Terrestrial >...
TGCTCAATAATCCTCCGTTCCCAGATCCCTATGGGCCTGGCTTCACGTTGTTGGCCGGTCTCGTGGGCAGGCTCGAAATCAACGCGACGTTGTGGCAGCAGTTGTGGACCTGGCGGCTCATATCGGTCGCCTCGTGCCTAGGCATGTTGGCTGCGCTTGCCAAGCTGCTCGCGCAGATCCCGCCGCGCGAGCGGGCGTACCGGCTCGCTCTGGTCGCATTCCATCCACTCGTGCTTTACGAAAGCGGCGTCGGCGGCCATAACGACTTCTTGATGGTCGCAGCTGCCCTATGGTCATATGCCGTCGTCGACGAGTTGCCGCTGATCGCCGGGCTCCTCCTGGGCGCCGCGATCTCCATCAAATATTTTGCGGCGGTATTGCTGCCCTTTGTCGCAATTCGCGCTGCGCGCAAGAGCCTTGTTGTACCGGTGCTCATCGTCGGACTGGCGGTCATCGTGCCCGCCTTGTGCTTCCACCCATTCGCCTTCGGGCACACGGGCCAAGCCACGCTGGCGAAAGTTGGGACGAGCCTCTCGATGTCGCTCACATGGCTGTTGGCGTTGCCGCTTCTCATCCTCAAAGCGAGCGCTGGTAGTGCGGCGCAGCCTGATATCGATGTAGCGGTACGTTCCATCCAGCTTGCCGTTGTCGTGGCCTTTTTGGCGATCACGCTTGGAGCCGCTCTCCGCTATGCGCACCACGCAAAGAGCGCCCTGGTCTTGCGTGCCGTCACCGCGTTGCTCTGGTCCCTACCCGCGCTGCATCCGTGGTACGGCATCTGGCTTATGCCCGGCGCGGCGGCGCGATCCGCGTGGGCATCGTACGCATGGTGGTTCTGCGCCCTCATGCTCTTGGTGTATGCGCACGAGGCGGTATTGCCGACGCCGGTCAACCACACGATGTTCATAATCATCGCACTGGTCATGCTCGCAGTACCGATCATCGTCGCTCGGCGCGCAGTGCATCGCGTAATGTTGCCACAAGTGCCGCAGACGGCCGGCGAACCGCAAGAGGGGGTGCAACCCTAGCGGCCCAAACTACGAGCATATGTCTAACCGTTGCAATGAGGCGCAGCCGCATTTCCTGTGGCTCGTCGCCTCGGCGTTCTTCATCGCTGCACTCTCCTCGCTGACGTTATCTGAGGGCCTAGTGGCGATGGCTGCCGATACGGTGACATTACGAGGGTATCCAAGCAGCGCAGTCTCAGACGAACTCTCGTATGAGCGGCAGGCGAGCACGGCGCCGTCGGCCGACGCGGCGATGCGATACGAACACGGGTTATCCGGCGCAGTGCACCGCATGGGTCAAACCACGGACTATCAGACGGCCGTCTACATGCGCGATCGCCTGACCGCGGCCGGTTGGAACGCCAAGATCGTCACCTATGTGGTGCCGATCGCGTGGCCGACGCAGCAAAGCCTGGTTGTCACATCGCCCTCACCACGGGTGATCGACCTGTACGAACCGACACTTCCGAGCGACCCATGGTCGTCCGATCACGCGGCGATCGGCAAGCCGTACTCGGGCTACAGTTCAGACGGCGACGTGCAAGGGCCGCTCGTCTATGTTGGGCACGGCGCCCAAAGCGATCTTGCAACACTCGCAAAAATGCATATCAGCGTCAAGGGCGCGATCGTCTTGGCCAGGATGGGCGGGGAAGACGCCGACAGCAAGGGTCAACGTTTGGCGCATCTTGGGGCACGAGCGCTCCTTATCTATCCTGAGCCCGGCTACGATCCCTATTACCCGCAGTTCCGTTCGAGCAAAGCGTATCCAGGTGGGCCGGCCCGACCGCTTGGCGCGGCGCTGCGCAACACTATGACGATCGAGGAAGCTGCTGGGGATCCGACTGCTATCGGTATTCCGCTGCCTGGCGCACCGCACAAGTCATGGTCGGCGATTCATGTGCCCACGATCCCCGTCATGAATGTGACGGCTCTCGTGGCGCAGCAGCTCGCGCGCGATCTCGGCGGCCCAGCAGCGCCTGTCACGTGGAAGACCAAGATCCAGGTGAACATACACATAGGCGGGGTAGAGCGCGTACATCTCGTGCTCAAAACACATCGCTTCTTTGGCCCTATCTGGAACGTCATCGCAACGATGCAGGGAGAGGTGGCCCCTGATCAGACGATCGTGGTGGGCGGCCACCGCGACGCATGGACCTATGGCGCGATCGATCCGGGCAGCGGCTCCGTCGCGCTGTTGCAGCTTGCAGATGCACTGGGAAGGCTGCGCGCGAGCGGCTGGCGGCCGTATCGAACGATCGTGATCGCATCATGGGATGGCGAGGAGCTAAACGATTTCGGCAGCGGCATTTGGGTCGACCAGTATAAAGATGAACTGCTCCACAGATGTTGGGCCTACGTCAACACGGACGAGATAGCCATGGGACCAGTGTACGTCCCGGGGGCGACCGACGACCTCATGGGCGTCATGCAGTCGGTGGCTGACGTGGCGCGTGCGCCGGACGGCACGACGCAGGCCGCCTATTGGGCCAAGCAAGATCGCAAACGGGCGATCCCGCCCAACGGTACCGGCAGCGATCATGAGAGCTTCGAATATCATCTGAATATCCCGTCGCTCGGTATCGCGTACGCCGGCGTGTTCGGTACCTGGCACTCCGCGTACGATGACATCGCCAGCCTGCGCGTCTTTGACCCCGGCATGCATCGCGCCAACGCTGCCGCCAGTTTCTACAATGTCATCACCATGCGGCTCGCGGATGCGGTGTATCCAGATATCCGCTACGAAGATGATGCGCTCGCCGTCCAGCGCCGGCTGAACGCGTTTGCCAACGGCCGTGATCACGAAGCACGCCGTGCGAAGGTCGTGCGAACGCTGCAACCATACGCGGCCGAATTCGAACACGTCGCCTCGAATCTCGACACCGCAGTCGACAACGCATCGGCAGGCGGCACCGCAGCGACCCTCCGCAATCTCGGGGCGCTTGCTTTCAAGATCCGCCTCGTGTTCTACACACCGTCGGGGATCGTGGGCCACCCGTATCAAGGCAGCGTGCTCTACAATTCTGACGACGTCATCTCCACACTGCCCTCCCTGGACACGACGCTCGATCCCAAACACGGCGACGCTGCGCTCGCGCAGCTCGTCGCCACGATGAAGAAGCTGCCACCGGTCTTCGTCGTCGCTCGCTGACACCAGTGCCAACCGTCCGCGCCATTTTCTTCGATCTTGACGACACGCTGCTCGACGATACCATCTCAAGCGAGCGGAGCGCGGCTGTGGTCGCGGCGGAACTGGTCGGCAATCGCGTACCGCCTGATGCGCTGGCCGGAGCGTACATGGAAGAGGCGATGAATTTTTGGGAACGGCTGGAGCCAGGCACGCTCAAGCCACCGAGCGGTGCGATTCGACCACGCTTGTGGCACGCGGCGCTCAAGCGCTTTGACATCGACGATGAGGAGCTCGCGACGCGGCTCGCGCACCGCTATGACTCGGTGCGAGTGGAGCGGGTCGAGCTATTCCCCGAGACGCTACCGGTGCTGCACGCGCTGCACGGCCGCTACAAGATGGCGATCATTACTAATGGCTTTGCTGAGACGCACGACGCCAAGATCGCGCGGCTAGAGCTCTCGCGCTTCTTCGACGCGGTCATCCTTGCCGGCGAGATGCAGCTCGTCAAGCCCGATCCAGCCGTCTTCCACCATGCCATGGCGCAGCTCGGTGTCACGGCCGACGAAAGCGTCATGGTCGGCGATCGTTTCGAACGCGACGTCAAAGGTGCGCATGCAGCGGGCATGCGCGCCATCTGGGTCAACACCCGCAATGAAGTTGCACCTGCCGGAGCGCGCTTACCGGAAGCAGAGATCGCAAGCATCGCGTCGCTGCCGGAGGCTCTGACCACTCTCGCGCCGCCTGCACACTCCGATGTGTGACGCCTCGCTCGCACAGCTTCTGCCTCAATCCTGAGCACCGGTTCACCCTCTACGATGTGGATACGCGCTGCGATTATTCGCGGACGAAGTTCTTCCAAATTGATACGGGTGACGCAGACAGCTACACGCAGACCATTCGTTGACACAAGCGCTACTCGCGCATAGAATAGACAAGGCCCCGTGATCGTGGCGCCTTTGTCATCATTGCCGTTGGAGCCACGCGACGCCAGGCGATGTGGGCCAAGAGGCTCCCGCACGCCCCGGCCGCGAAGAATGCTCGTCCATGCGCAAAGCGATCCACTTCCCGCCCAAGGACCCCTATGCGGCCCCGGTGATCTCCATCGCGCCCCGGCACGGGCTCGAGCACATCATCGTCAAGGGCGCGCGCGAGCACAACCTCAAGAACATCGACGTTACGCTACCGCGCAACCAGCTCATCGTCATCACCGGGCTCTCAGGGTCAGGCAAAAGTTCTCTCGCGTTTGACACCATCTACGCCGAAGGCCAGCGGCGCTACGTCGAGTCGCTGTCTTCCTATGCGCGGCAGTTCCTCGGTCAGATGGAGAAGCCGGACGTCGACTACATCGAGGGGATGTCGCCTGCCATCTCAATCGACCAGAAATCCACGAGCCGCAATCCGCGATCCACGGTCGGCACGGTTACCGAGATCTACGACTACCTGCGCTTGCTCTACGCGCGCATCGGCCAGCCGCACTGTCCATCGTGCGGGCGCCCGATCACGCCCCAGACCGCCGAGCAGATCGTCGACCAGATGCTGGAGCGGCCTGAAGGGACGCGCGTCCAGATCTTGGCTCCCATGGTCCGCGGCCGCAAAGGCGAGTACCAAAAACTCTTCGAGCAGGCGCAGAAAGACGGCTACGCACGCGTGCGCGTGGACGGTACGATCCGCGAACTCCGCGACAAGATCGCGATCGATAAGAAACGCAAGCACACGGTCGAGATCGTTATCGATCGTATCGTCCTCAAGCCGGACATCCGCAAGCGCCTAACTGACTCAGTCGAAACCGCGCTCAAGCTGACGCAGGGGCTTGTCGGTGCGCTCATCCAGGCGCCGGGCGGCAAAGAAGAAGAGGTGACGTTCTCCGAAAAATTTGCTTGCGTCGAGTGCGGACTGTCGTTCGACGAGCTCGCGCCGCGCATGTTCTCCTTCAACTCGCCCTACGGCGCGTGCCCCGATTGCACGGGACTCGGTGCGCGCATCGAGTTCGATCCGCGTCTTGTCATCCCGGATCGCAACAAGTCGTTCCGCGAAGGCGCGGTGGTGCCGTGGAGCAAGAATCTCTCGCCTGGGATGAACCCGTTTTACGTGCAGCAGGTTGAGACCATCATTCGCGAGGCAGGCTTTAAGCTCGACACGCCCGTGAAGAAACTGCCCAAGGAGCTCCTCGACGTCATCCTTTACGGTGAAGGCGAAAAGCGCGATTTTCGTTTCCGCACGAAGTCCGGAAACTATTGGGAGTACGAATCGCAATACAAAGGCATCATCCCCAACCTGCAGCGGCGTTACGAAGAGACATCATCGGAGTGGGTCAAAGAGGAGCTCGAAAAACTCCAGACGTCGGTGACCTGCCCGACCTGCAAGGGGGCGCGGTTACGGCCTGAGTCGCTTGCGGTCACCATCGGTGGTCTGTCGATCGCGCAGCTGACCGCTTTGCCGGTGGACCGCGCGTTGCAGTTCGTCGAGCAGTTCGAGCCGACCGAGCGCGAGGAACAGATCGCGCGGCAGATCCTCAAAGAATTGCGCGCGCGACTTGGCTTTTTAGTCAACGTCGGTCTCGAGTACCTCACCTTAGACCGAAGCGCCACAACCCTATCGGGCGGGGAAGCGCAGCGCATACGTCTGGCGACCCAGATCGGATCGTCGCTCGTTGGCGTGCTCTACGTGCTCGACGAGCCGTCAATCGGCTTGCACCAACGGGACAACGCGCGATTGCTCGCCACGCTCAAGACGCTGCGTGATCTCGGCAACACGCTCATCGTCGTGGAGCACGATGAGGAGACCATGCGCGAGGCCGACTACATCGTGGACATCGGCCCGGGCGCCGGCAAAGAAGGCGGCCGGATCGTCGCGGCCGGCACGATCCGCGACATCGAAGCCGAACCAACGTCTGCCACCGGGCGCTTTCTCAAAGGCGACACCGTCATCCCGATACCACCCAGGCGGCGTACTCCGAAAGGAATGCTGCGCATTTCGTCTGCACGCGCCAACAACCTCAAAGGCATCGACGTTGATTTCCCGCTTGGAGTGTTTTGTGCCGTCACGGGCGTTTCGGGCTCCGGCAAGTCCACGCTTGTTGACATGGTGCTGTATCGAGCGCTCGCGCATCATTTGCACGGTCAGCCACCAGAAGACACGTATGGTCGCGTCCGCGGTCTTGAACAACTCGACAAGGCAATCGTCATCGATCAGTCACCGATCGGTCGCACGCCGCGAAGCAATCCGGCAACCTACACCGGTGCGTTCGATCCGATACGAGAGCTCTTCTCGCTCACCCCGGATGCGCGGGTGCGAGGATATGGTCCTGGACGGTTTTCATTCAACGTGAAGGGCGGGCGCTGCGAGTCGTGTGCCGGTGACGGCATCATCAAGATCGAGATGCATTTCTTGCCGGATGTCTACGTGCCGTGCGAAGCATGTAAGGGCAAGCGGTACAATCACCAGACGCTCGAGGTTCGCTACAAAGGTAGGACCATCGCGGATGTGCTCGAGATGCGCGTCGACGAGGCGGCCCAGTTCTTCGCCAACAGCCCTCGCATAGCGAACAAGCTCCAAACTATCTGTGACGTCGGTCTTGGCTACATCCAGATGGGGCAGCCGGCGACGACGCTCTCGGGCGGCGAGGCCCAGCGTGTCAAGCTCGCGACGGAACTGTCGAGGCGCAGCACGGGCCGAACGTTTTATATCCTTGACGAGCCGACGACCGGATTGCATTTCGCGGATATCGCACAGCTGCTCGTCGTCTTGCAACGCCTCGTGGAGTCGGGCAACACGGTGCTCGTCATCGAGCACAATCTTGATGTCATCAAGACCGCCGACCATATCATCGATCTCGGACCCGAGGGTGGCGACAAGGGAGGCACAGTCGTCGCCAGCGGCACGCCAGAAGAGGTGGCGCGCGACGAGCGGTCGCACACCGGCCGCTATTTGCGCCGCGTGCTGACCGACCCGAGAGCGCACATCGCCATAACAACCGAGCACGAGGCCGTGGCTGCATACGAGCGGGCTAACCGGGAACTGCTCAAAAACCTTGAAACGGCGGCCTTAAACACTGCGGAGGAAGTGCTGGACGGCGCCCGGCTCCTGAAGTCCGGGACTGCTCCGGCCGATGACTAGGGTACTGGGACAGCCGTACGACGATTGTCCAGCTACCGTGAGGAACGATGCCCGACGCGATTGACACCAGCGGGCTGCCTGCTGCGCTACCGCTTCCTATAGATATCACCGTCCGCAACGCGGAGCAAGGCGTCAACCAGACCGGCAAGGCAGCACGCCTTGACACTAACGGCGTGCTCGCGACATTTCCGTTTGAAGTCAAAGAGAACACCATCCTCTTCACGACGCTCGACATGCGCAGCATCAAGGCGACGGCGCGCGGGCTCATCAAGGTGCGTTCGCAGCACAGCATGGGTGAAGGCGGCGGTTATGAAGTCTTAGCCGACTTCCTCGAGCTCAGCGATGACGCACGGCAGAAGATCGAACGTCTTTTGGGGCGCCACACAGAGGACGTGCCTGCGCCGGTCACGCCGCCCACCGCACCGGCGTTCCAACCGCAGCCCACTTTCCGCGCCGCGAGCGCAGCGACGTTCTTGCCACCCGTGGACTATCAGGCCGTCAATCAGCAGTCAGAGCGGCGTCAGTACTTCGAACCCGCGCCGTTGCGCGGTGTGACCAGAGCCACGACCGCGACCAAGTTCTGGGGTTCGCTCGGCGTCAGTGCATACGTGATCGTCGCACTGATCATCATCGCCATTTTCCCGAAGGGCCGAGCGCTTGAGATGTACGTCTGGAGCCACGTCTGGTGGGGTGTCAGCCGCATGTGGTATTGGGCCAACCACATCGGCGACGTGAAGCTCTGGGGACAGAGCCCCGACAACTAACCGAAGGTGTGGGGTCGGCACTTTTAGTGCCGACCTTTTGATATCCGGGGTCGCGACTTTCAGTGGGCTTTCCCTCCCCCTCGTCGAACTCTATTTCATGGAGCATGGTAACGATGGGCGGTCGATAGAGCGCCGCAAGCATGCGCGCATCCAAAAGACCCTTCCTGTCCACATCCGTAGCCACAACAGCGACGAGCGCCACGCCGCCGAGATCGTCAACATCGGTGGCGGGGGCGTTCTGCTGCGCACGGATGCCGCTGTCGATACGAACGATCAGCTGACGATCGAACTCGACCTGGTCGGCGAAAATAAGCCCATCTCTGTGTTCGGTACGGTTGTGCGCAATGATGCGCGAGGCGTTGGCGTGGCCTTTGTACGCATCAGCGAAATCACATCGGACCTCATCGCATATTTGATCCGCAAGTGGGAGCGCGAGGGCGCCCACCCCGCGTAATACACTCAGGTTCCTTGCCGGGCGCCGTCGAAGCACGTTCAAGTGGCAACAGTTTCACGCAAAGAATCCGCTCGCGCCGCCGAGTTGCGCGAGCAGCTCGACCGCTATAATTACGAGTACTTCGTACTCGATGCGCCCACGGTCAGCGACGCCGAGTGGGATGCGCTGTTCCGCGAGCTCGTCAACCTTGAAAACACGTACCCGGAGCTGCGCAGCCCTGACTCCCCCACGCAACGCGTGGGTGCCGCCCCCTCAGCTACATTCGGTGAATACCGTCACCCCGTTCCCATGTTGTCACTTGGCAACGCGTTTGGGCATGAAGAGCTGCGGCAGTGGAACGAGCGTGTCACAAGGCTTTTGGGTGCTCCCCCCACGGCGTATGTCGCCGAGCTGAAGATCGACGGGCTGGCGATCGCGCTCCGTTATGAGAACGGTTCGTTTGTGTCGGGTGGAACGCGTGGCGATGGCAGCGTTGGCGAGAACATCACGCCCAACTTGCGGACGATTCGATCGATCCCGCTGCGCTTATCTGGCAAGCCGCCGGACATCCTCGAAGTGCGGGGCGAGGTGTACATGCGCCGCAGCGACTTCGACCGTATGAATGAGCGACGCATCGCCGCCGGCGAGAGCGCCTTCGCCAACCCGCGAAACGCCTCTGCTGGTGCAGTCCGCCAGCTTGACCCGCGCATCACTGCATCACGTCCGCTGCGATTTTTTGCCTATGGCTTCGGCGAGGCGATAGCACCGCTTGATGCTAACTCGCAATGGGAGCTGCTCGAGCAGTTCCACAGCTTCGGATTGCCCGTGAACCGTGAGGCGAAGCGTTTTGAGGATTTCGAAGCGCTCGTCGCTTTTTGTGAATCATGGGATGCGAAACGTGGCACGATCGACTACGGCATCGACGGCGTCGTCGTGAAGATCGATTCCTTGGAGCAGCAGCGACGGCTCGGCTTTGTGGGGCGCGATCCGCGGTGGGCCATCGCGTTCAAGTACCAACCGGAAGAAGCCCAGACGCGTCTGCTCTCCATCGAGGTCAATGTCGGCCGTACGGGCAGCGTCAATCCGTATGCGGTGCTCGAGCCCGTGCAAGTCGGTGGCGTGACCGTCTCCACGGCGACACTGCACAACCAGGACTACGTACGAGCCAAGGATATTCGCGCCGGTGACACAGTGGTTGTGCGCCGTGCCGGCGAGGTCATCCCTGAGATCGTGCGGCCAGTGATCGAGGCGCGTAAGGGCAGGCGGCTCCCCGAGTACGAGCTGCCCAAAAAGTGCCCGGCCTGTGGCGCCGACGTCTTCCGGCCTGAGGGCGAGGCCATGGCCTATTGCACGAATGGCTCGTGTCCGGCGCAATTCAAAGAACGCCTGGTCCATTTCGCAGCGGTCATGGACATCGAGGGCCTCGGCTACAAGTTCTGCGAGGCGCTGGTCGCGAGCGGCTTGGTGCATGACGTCGCCGATTTGTACTTTCTCACGGAGGCGCAGCTCGTGTCGCTGCCACGGACCGGCGAGAAGTCAGCCGCCAACCTCTTACGCAACATCGAAGCCAGTAAGCGCAGGCCTTTTTGGCGTGCATTGTATGCGCTGGGCATCCGCTTTGTAGGCAGCCAGAACGCACAGCTGCTGGCTACCGCATTTCCGAGCATCGATGAACTCGCAGCTGCGTCGGTCGAAACCTTACAGGCGACCGAGCAGATCGGACCGCGCATCGCGCAAAGCATCGTTGAATACTTCGATCAAAAACCCAACCAGCAGGTGATCGAAAAGCTGCGCCGAGCTGGCGTGACGCTCAAAGGGACTGCGGCCGCGCGAACGGCGGCGGACGGGCCGTTGCGAGGGCTGACCTTCGTGCTCACCGGGACTCTGCCAAATCTGTCGCGTGAGGAGGCGACCGCACTCATCGCAACCGCGGGCGGTAAAGTCTCGGGCTCGGTCAGCAAGAAGACCGACTATGTCGTCGCCGGAGACGCGGCCGGCAGCAAGCTCACCAAAGCAGAACAACTCGGCGTCAAGATCGTCGACGAAGCGGGACTAAAAAAACTCGTCAAGAGTTAGGCGCCGCTAACGTGGCGCACCTACATTTAGATAAATCACTGCACGGCGATTGGGATCGCTATAGTGTTGCCCTTGTCGTCGATGACGTGCGCGGTGCACGATCCTGCGGCGATGGGCTTGACCGAATAGGTGGCGGATGAATCTCCGGAGATCGAGAGCGAGACCGTCGCGACCTTGGCACAGTCGTCGATTTCCTTAAAGGCGCTCACATGCCGAGCGCTATCGACCAAGAAAAGTTGTGAGTCGGTACTGCGATCGATGGTGACGCTTGCGGGGAACGCCTGCAGTGTTGACGGCGCAGCAGAAGGCTGTGCGGCTGCGGCGCTTTGCTGGCCCCTGCGCCAGATGCTGCCGTCGTTGAACTGCACCGAAGCTACGTGACAGCTGATGTTCGGCGAGATGAATGCCGGCAAAACGAACGCCTGGCCCGCGCCGTTGCGGTATTGGTGCTTGATCGAGACGCCAGGAGAAAACGTTCCCACGTCGCGGATCACAAAGTGATCGCCAGCCGAATCTACCGCGAAGTTCACGAGTGTCGCTGGCAGGTTCGCGGTGTTCACGAACTCTATTTGAATACCCGAGCTCATCGATGCCGGCACAGGCACGCCCAATACGTTCGTGGTAGCATTCTTGTCGTTGATGATCGGTCCGCAGCTATTGATCGTCACGGGCGGTGACGCGCTCGTCGCGGGCGCTGCAGTACCCGCATCCCCAAGGGCGATCGATGGCAGTGCGCCAAGCGCGCACGCGATTGCCGATGCGATGATCAACCGCTGCAGTGTGTACGATGCCACGGGATCCTCCTTACAATTGAGGCAAGCTCAGACGAGCCGGCTCAAGTAGCCTTCGTGTTGTTCTTCGCGGTCGTCTAGCCAATGTAGTGCCTCTTGCAGACTGCGCGCGATGTCGCTGGCGACGACGCTGTGTTTGTGCTGGTTATCCAAAAAATCCGCCGCCGTCCCATGCCAGTACGCGCCGATCGCTGCAGACTGGCGTGGACTGCACCCGGCGGCCATCATCGCGCCGATGATGCCTGACAGCACGTCGCCCGATCCCGCAGTTGCTAGCACCTCATTGCCGGTCACGTTGACGTAAGACGCTTCCTTCGTGGCGATGATCGAGCGCGGTCCTTTGAGGAGCAGCGTGATATCGAGCGAGGAGGCGAACTCGTCGGCGGCTTTCATGCGGTTGGCGATCGCCGCATCTGCCTTCTCGCCGAGCAGCCGCGCGAACTCGCCGTTATGCGGCGTCAACACTGCCTTCTTGCCGCTCACAACCTCCGTCTGGCCGCCCAGCGCGAACAGCGCATCCGCATCGACGACGAGCGGGCGGCTGGTCAAAGTGATGAAGCCGCGCACGACTTCCTGCGTTAATTGCGCGCGTCCCAGACCTGGACCGATCACGACAGATCCGGCGTGTCGCGTGACGTCCAACAGATGCTCGATGATCGCACCGGCGTCATCAGTTGCGGGCCAGGGCGCGATGACTTGCTCGACGATGTGGCTGCCGATCGGCACCGCCGCATCAGCCGGACACGCAATCGTGACATAGCCTGCACCGGCGTGCTGAGCGCCAAGACCAGCGAGCAGTGGCGCCCCGACATACTGCGTGCTGCCGCCGACGACCACCACGTCACCCGCGCTGCGCTTGTCGGCTTGCCGGCTGCGCCGCGGCAACCAGAAAAAGAACTGCTGCTTGGTCATCACGTGATAGCGGCCGCCGACGTCCGCAAGGATCGCCGGCGGTATGCCGATCTGTGCTACCCACAGTTCGCCGACGTACGACGCCGCAGGATAGAGCAGCATGCCAACTTTAGGAGCGGCCATGGTGACGGTTGCATTTGCGGTCACAGCCGGCCCCGGCACGGCCCCTGAACTTGCATCGACGCCGGTGGGAATATCGACAGCGATGACCTCGCGACTCGCGATATTGATCTCGTTAACCCACGTGCGATACGGTTCAGTCAACGGGCCCGAGGAGCCGGTGCCGAGCAGGCCGTCGACGATGAGGCTCGCTGCACGCAGCCCTGAGCGGAAGAACTCCGGTGACTGGTCGCGCAAAATGCTGGCCGAGGCGCCCAGACCCTGCATGATCTCGAGCTGCACCCGGCACAATTCATTGCAATCCGAGGCTTTGGCAGCCATGTAGATATCGGGTTCGTAGCCGAGTTGCATCAAATACCGCGCAGCGACAAGCGCATCCGCGCCGTTATTCCCAGAACCTGCGACGATCGCCACGCGGATGGGGTCGCCCTGCAAATCTGAGAGGAAATCCTTGGCGAGATCCGCGACTGCTCTTCCGGCCGCCTCCATGAGCACGATCGGAGGAATGCCGACGTCCTCGATCGCGCGCAAGTCTGCCGTTCGCATCTCCGCTGCGGTCAGCGCGTTCATCGTGCGGCTACATCCTCATCGTCATATGGCAGGCTGATGACGCCGCCCGCAGGATCGTCAGCTTCCAGGATCACGGTGGCGACCGCAGCCTGTTTAGAGTGCGAGATCGTCAAATGCATACGACGAACGCCCCGAGCCATGATCAGCTGCGCCGCGCGACCGGTCAGTTCGACATATGGTTTACCGGTTGGCTCATGACGCACGCCAACCTCACGCCACGGGATGGCATGACCAAAGGCCTTGCGCGTTGCTTCCTTGGCCGCAAATGCACCGGCAAGCCGCTCGTGCATGGTCTTGCGATGCCGCCGAGCGTGTGCCATCTCCTCTACGGTGAACACTTTGGCGGCGAATCGCTCGAGCTGCGTCGCATCGAAACGAAAGCGATTGACTTCAGCGATGTCGGTGCCGAGACCGATGATCATCGCGCTGCGTGTCCTCGATTGCGTGTGCGCATCAAAGCGGAGGACTTGCCTACAGCAGGTTGAAGGGAGACGTATCGCACCGCGTCTGCATCTGGGAGGAGCAACCACGCTGTCGCCTTGGAGAAAATAACCCTCGTCCCCATGAACGGCGTCGAACCCGAGCTTTGCGAGCGCCTCGCTCCGTGCCTTGAGGAGCGATTTTTTCATAAGTTCGCAATCGAAAAGCCGCTCACCCTCTCCCCGACGCAAGCGAACTCCATTCGGCGCCAGTTCTTCCTTAACACGGTGTTCAACCGGATGCTGGCCGCATATCCGGCGCGTGAAGGTCTGCTGCTAGGCGTGATCGGCAGCGATCTGTACAAGACCTCGCATAACTTCATCTTCGGCGACGCAAGCGAAACCGATCGCGTCGCGGTCGTCTCGACGTTTCGCCTGAAACCCGAATTCTACAATGAAGCGCCGGACGACGCTGCGGTCTTCAACCGCACGCTCAAAGAGTGCGTGCATGCGCTTGGACACTCATTCGGGCTCAAGCATTGCTACAACACGCGCTGCGCGATGTATTATAGTCATTCGATCTACGATACGGACGCGAAGCTGACGTATTTCTGCGATACGTGCGACAAGCGCGTCCGCGCGAACCGCTGATCACACCTCACGCGCCCACGCAAGCGCGATTTGCGTCTTTGCATCCGGCAGCTCGCCGCGTTGCACGAGTGCCCATGCCTCGTCGACATCGAACGCCCGCGTCTCGATCTGTTCCCCCTCCTCTGGTCTCGGGGTCCCAGCCGTGAGATCTTCGGCGACGAAAAGATGCAACAGTTCGCTGCAAAACCCGGGAGCAGTGTAAAAAGACCACAGTTCGCGCACGCCGCGAGCGCGGTACCCCGTCTCCTCGAGCAGCTCACGCTGCGCGCAGTGCGCTGGCTCTTCGCCTGCCTCCAGTTTTCCGGCAGGCACTTCCCACATCGCGCGGCCGATCGCTGGCCGGAACTGATGCACAAGGATGATCTGCTGCGACTGCGGCATCGCAATCACGGCGACGCCGCCGCGATGCTCGACGACTTCGACTTCGCCGCGATGCCCATTCGGATACTCAACCGCATCGACGCGGAGATTGACGACCCGGCCCTCGTAGATGCGGCGGGTGCCGTGCACAGTGACCACGAAAAGTGTTCCTCCCCGGCCCAAGACTAGAGGATTCAATGAGAGACGTCGTCATCGTCGCCGCGGCGCGCACGCCTATCGGCAAATACGCCGGTGCCCTGCGGCACGTGCGGCCTGACGACCTTTCGGCGGTGGTGCTCCGAGCACTCGCCGAACGGGCCAAACTCGATCCCGCTGACGTCGAAGACGTCATGTGGGGTTGCAGCAACCAAGCCGGTGAAGATAATCGTAACGTGGCCCGCATGGCGTCGCTCGCGGCCGATTTTCCGGAGCACGTTGCCGGTGCCACCCTCAATCGACTCTGCGGTTCGGGCCTGCAAGCCATAAATTCTGCGGCGCACGCCATCGCAGCAGACTGCGGCGATGTGTTTATCGCAGGCGGGGTGGAGAGCATGACGCGCGCTCCATACGTCATCCCGAAGCCCGAAGCAGAGTTTGCTCGCGGGCCACAACTGTTCGATACGACCTTGGGTGCGCGCATGTACAATCCTAGGTTGACCGCGCGAGGATATCCGCCGCTATCCATGGGCGAGACAGCGGAAAACGTCGCCGAGCGCTACAAGATTTCGCGCACGGAGCAAGATGAATTTGCGTACGCAAGCCAGCACAAGACCCAAGACGCCCAGTCCGCCGGTGCATTCGATCGCGAACTGTTGGGTGTGAGCGTGCCCGCCAATGGCAAGTCGAGCGCCGCGGTCATCGTCGCCCGCGACGAACATCCGCGCCCGGATGTCACCATGGAACAGCTGGCCAAGCTCAAGCCAGCGTTCCGTGAGGGCGGCACGGTGACTGCCGGCAATTCGAGCGGCATCAACGACGGTGCCGCCGGCATCGTGTTGATGTCAGCTGAGGAGGCCAAACGGCGGGGCCTACGGCCGCTCGCGCGGATCGTGACGTCGGCAGTCGCCGGCGTCGATCCCAACTTCATGGGGTTAGGACCGATTCCGGCCAGCCAGAAGGCGCTCGCGCGCTCCGAGTTGCGCATCGATGATATCGATCTCATCGAACTCAATGAGGCCTTTGCCTCTCAATCGTTGGCGTGCATCCGCGAGCTCGAGATTCCGATGGAGCGCGTCAACGTCAATGGTGGTGCCATCGCCTTGGGCCATCCGCTCGGCTGCAGCGGCGCTCGGATCATGGTGACGTTGCTGCACGCGATGAACGCGCGCGGCGCAAAACGCGGCATGGCCACCATGTGCATCGGTGTCGGCCAAGGCATCTCCACCATCGTCGAACGCTGACGCAAAGGATCGAACACATGGCCACAACCGCGACCATGCCCAGGCACGACCTGCTCATCAACGGCGAGTTTGTCAAGCCGGCCGCCGGCGAGTACGTCGATGTCTATAACCCGGCGACCGGCGAGGTCATCGCATCAGTCGCCGCCGCCGGCATCCATGACGCAGATGTCGCTGTCCGCGCAGCCCGTGAAGCGCTGCAGGGTAAATGGGCGACAATGACGCCGGCTCGGCGTGCGCGCGTGATCAACAAGATGGCGACGCTCATCGCCGAGCGCCTGGATGCACTGGCTGAGCTTGAGACGCGCAACAGCGGCAAGACCATCTCCGGTTCTAAGGCCGAGATCGGTCAGGTCATCGAGGACTTTGAGTTCTACGCCGGCGCGGTCACGAAGATCATGGGTAACACCATTCCCGCGCCGCCAAACTTCTTCAACTACACGCTCAAAGAGCCGGTCGGCGTTTGCGCCCAGATCATCCCCTGGAACTATCCGCTGTTGATGGCCGCCTGGAAGGTCGCGCCGGCATTGGCAGCGGGATGCACGGTTATCCTCAAGCCTGCATCACCGACGCCGCTCACCGCGCTTGAGCTCGGCAAGATCGCGCTTGAAGCTGGATGTCCGGCAGGTGTCGTCAACGTGCTGCCGGGACCGGGCGCCGTGATCGGCGCGCACCTCGCAGGACATGCGGGCGTCGACAAAGTCGCGTTCACGGGTGAGACGGCCACCGGTCGCACGATCATGGAGATCGCGGCGTCAACGATCAAACGGGTTACGCTTGAGCTCGGCGGCAAATCGCCGAACATCGTTTTCGACGATGCCGACCTCGAGGCCGCCGCGGCCGGCGCCGTGCACGCAATCTTCTACAACGCCGGGCAGTCGTGCGACGCGCGCTCCCGCGTTTTGGTCCACGAACAGGCGCGTGACGCCTTCATGGAACGCTTTGTGGCCAAGACGAGCGCGCTTAAAGTGGGCGACCCCATAAAGCCCGAACAGCACGTCGGCGCCATCATCTCCCAGCGGCAACTCGAGAAGATCGAGGGGTACATCGGCATCGGTCAACAGGAGGGCGCCGCGCTGCTGTGTGGAGGCCGGCGCTTGGATGGTGCACACGCTCGCGGCAACTTCCTGACGCCGGCGGTGTTGGACAAAGTGAACAACTCCATGCGGGTCGCACAGGAAGAGATCTTCGGCCCGGTCGCCGTGGTCACGACGTTCAGGGATGAACGCGAGGCCGTCGCGATCGCGAACGATTCGATGTACGGTTTGGCAGCGTCAGTCTGGACGCGCGATGCGTCGCGCGCGCAACGCGTTGCTCAGGCGCTGCGCTCCGGCGGCGTCGGGATCAACACGCCGATCTCCATCTTTCCGGGCGTGCCTTTCGGCGGCTACAAGCAGTCGGGATTCGGACGAGAGCTGTGCCTGCAAACGCTCGACCTCTACACAGAGACCAAGGGCGTCGTCATGTATACCGGCGCGAAGTCCATCAACCTGTTCGGCGTCTGACGTTAGAAGGCAATACCGGTCCTGGGAACGTCTGGCCACGATACTTGGCTGGAGAGGGCGCGACTTGCGCCTCGCCCAACACACGCCCGTCGAGATCGCGAGGTTGATACACAGTGCTGACACGCAGCGACTTCATGGCATTGCTCGGAGCGCTCGGCGCAGCGGGAGCGCCGGCGGCCGCGCTCGGAGCGCAGCCGCCTTGGTATCCATTGCCTCCACCGCTTCCGCTCGGCAAAGGACGTGCACTCGTGGTCAGTGGTGCTGGTGCACGTGGCACCTATGAGGCCGGCGCAATCAAATGGCTCTTCCGTAACGTCAGTGCCGGGCAACCTTTTGACCTCATCTGCGGCACGTCGGCAGGAGCCATCAACGCAGCCTTCGCGGCGCAAGGTACGGTCGAATCGATACAACGCAACGAGCAACTATGGAAGGGCATGCCGTCGGCAGGCATCCTCACACTGCAGCCGCAGATCCAAGACGTGGTCGATGGCGCAAAGGAGCTGCAAGAGTCGGCAAAACATGGCTATCCTGCAAAGTTGCGCTACATTGGGCGCGCGAAGAACGAGTTTCAGAAGGCCGGACCACCGGCTGATCTCATCAAGCTTATGGGCGTGATGGATGACGCCGGCATCGAGGCGCTCGTCCGACGCTATCCGCTCGAGTTGTCATCATTGCAGAGCAGCCTCTTTGTGACGGCGACCAACGTTACGAACATGACGTCTGACTCGTTCTACCAGTTTGTCGGTCCGAACGCGGCGAACAGTGCGGCAAGATTCTTGGAGCGCACTTCTGGGAGGAAACAGCGGATGACATCGTCAGGAACGCCTCCGTTGACGATTCAGCACAGCACGCACCACGTGCTCACACAGGACAATTTCACCGACGCAGTGGTCGCCTCTGCAGCGATGCCAGGCGTTTTTCAGCCTGTCGCTATCAAGCGGCGCGAGACAGGGGACACGAATCTCTATGTGGACGGCGGCGTTGCGAACAATACGCCGGTTGAGCTTGCGATCGATGCGGGCGCCACGGATATCACCGTCATTTTGGCCACTGCTCTCGATGAATTGCCCGCCCAGCCAACGACCTTGCCTGGTATGCTCCAAGCCGTGAATGCCATCATGCAGCAACGGATCCTCCAAAACGACGTGATGCTGGCAGTGGCCAAGAATCTGCTCGCCCGACATAAAGATTGGTCGGGATTGAATCCGGGCATGCAGGCGTTCTTGGAATCGCTGCGCGATGGCGAATGGACACCGATCAGGCTGCGAGTGATCCGCCCGCGCAAACCGCTCAAGCTATCGGTGCTTGGGTTCAACGATCAAGAAGGCATCGACACGGCGTTTGACATCGGCTATCACGATGCGCAGCACGAGTGGGTATATTCAGCCGCAGCCTAGCGTTGTGAGGACTCTGCCTCGACGAGATCATTTACGATGCGATCGCTCAACCGCTCGATGATCTCTGTCTCGCTGCGAGCGCGTCCAAGAGCGTCATCGAGCGTGCCGAGTCCGGCACCCGGAACGCTCAGCACCATGACATAGAACTTGTCGGGTTGGGCGAAGAGGGGCTCGATGTGCACATCGCGCTGCCCACCGTCATCGCTGCGGAAGATATAGCGCAGGCCCGAGAACGAGCACGTGCCGGCGATCGTGTCCCAACCTTCGTGTGCGGGCGCGTGCTGCAAGAGCACGTGAGCGGGATTCAACCCGGCCATCGCCTGGATCGTGCCGGCGCCGTCGATGCGCACGAAGTACGGCGCAGGATACTGCACGACGGGGACGGCCTTGCGGAGCACGTCACGCATCCGATCGATCGCATCGAATGGCGAATTCGGGTTGTTCTCCACCGTCTCAACCTTGGTCTGATCGATGAGCAGCACGCGGCCGCGGGCAGGGTCAGAGAAGATGACGCCGCCCGGGATCTGCTGGAGCGAGGGGTAGTCGGCGTGCAGCTCACGCAGCAGATCGGCTTGCGCGTTCGCAGTGAGCGGTGCAGCCGGAGCGGGGCGGTACAAGCCGACAGAGAGTTTCATGAACGAGAACGGTCCGAGATTGATGGCGCACTCCCCATCATGCGGTGTTGCGCTCCCACCGAGTGAAAGGAAGCATCCGCACGACAGACACCTATGCCAGTTTCGCGCGCTGCGACCCTCCTCAGCGCGCGCCACACAGCACCAAAGGTAATACCAAATACGCATAAGAACCGATAACTCGACTACTCAGATTTCTCGTTTCCCGGAGGCACCATGGACATCAAGCCGTTCACTGCGGAGCCGATTCGCGTGCTCGCCTACGACGGCACACCCGTCGAGAACGTGGACAAACTCGGCATCGGCAAAGATGACTGGCTGAAGATGTACCGCTGGCTCGTCTTCGCGCGGGCGGTAGACGACCGCGGCTACATCCTCGTTCGCCAAGGACGCGCCGGCTTCTACGCGCAGATTGCCGGCCAAGAGGCGTCGCAAGTCGGCAGCGCACTGCCGCTCCGCAAGGAAGATTGGATGTATCCCGATCACCGCTCGCAAGGCAGCATGTTGGTCAAGGGCCTGTCCGCCGCCGAATGGTTTGGCCACGTGCTGGGCAAGATGCTCGACCCGACGCAAGGGCGTCTGATGCCGCATGGTCCGGGACGGAACGACCTTCATATCGTGCCACCTTCGTCGACCGTCGGCAACAAGATCACCGAAGCAGTGGGCACGGCCATGGCCCAGCGCATCAAAAAGCGCAAGGAAGTCACGATTACCTATCTTGGCGACGGGGCGACAAGTGAGGGCGACTTCCACGTCGGTATGAACTTCGCTGCGGTGTATCAGGCGCCGGTCATCATCTTCGTCCAAAACAACCAGTACGCGATCTCGATGCGTACAGAGCAGCAGACGCACACCAAGACGATCGCCGAGAAGGCAAAGGCCTATGGGATGGACGGTTACCTCGTCGACGGCAACGATATCATAGCCGTCTATCTGGTCACCAAGCACTGCGCAGACAAAGCGCGGGCAGGCGGTGGCCCAAGTCTCATCGAGGCGTACACCTATAGGTACGGACCGCATTCATCTGCGGATGACGACACGCGATATCGTCCCAAGGGCGAGCTCGAGATGTGGCGCACCCAGCGAGATCCCGTCACGCGCATGCGCAAGTTCTTGGAAACCAAAGGCTTGTGGTCAGAGGATCAAGAGCAAAAGCTGCAGACCGAAGTCAAGGCACAGGTCGCACAGGCGATGGAAGAAGCGGAAAAGAGCCCTGCGCCCGAGCCTATCACCGTGCTTGATTACGCCTATGAGAAGCTGACACCGCATCTTGAATGGGAGCGACGTGAGCTCGCCGCCGAGCTCGGCGTATAAGAGGTAGCGATGGCAACAGTTCAAGCCACCAAGCAGACGCAACTCACCATGGTGCAGGCGCTCAAATCTGCGCTCGTCGAGGAGATGGAGCGCGACGAGAACGTGGTGATTTTGGGTGAGGACATCGGACCCCGTGGCGGCGTCTTCCTCATCACCGAGGGCCTCATCGACAAATTCGGTCCTGACCGCGTCATCGACACACCGCTCGCCGAAGCGGGCATCATCGGCGCCGCGGTCGGTATGGCGATGTACGGTCTCAAACCGATCGCCGAGATCCAGTTCATCGACTTCATCTTCCCGGGCTTTGATTTGCTCGTTTCGGAGGCGGCCAAGATCCGCTACCGGTCAGCCGGCCAATTCGGCGTGCCCATGGTCATCCGGTCACCATATGGCGGTGGCGTGCGCGGTGGCAGCTACCACTCGCAATCGCCCGAGGCGTACTTCGTCGCCACGCCCGGCCTCAAAGTGGTCGTGCCCAGCAACCCCTACGACGCAAAGGGATTGCTCATCGCGTCGGTGCGCGACCCCGATCCCGTTGTCTTCATGGAACCCAAGAAGATCTATCGGGCCGTCAAGAGCGACGTGCCAGCCGGCACGTACGAAGTGCCACTCGGCAAGGCAGCGCTGACGCGCGAAGGCAAGCACGTTTCGATCATCACCTACGGCGCAATGGTGCATGTCGCCTTTGAGGCTGCGGACGCCATGGCACGAGAAGGCGTCGAGGTCGAGGTGCTCGATCTACGCACGCTGCAACCGTACGACACCGAAGCCATCATGCAAACCACTGCCAAAACCGGCCACGTCGTGCTGCTCCAAGAAGCCCCACGCATCGGCGGCTACGCTGGTGAGATCGCAGCGTTCATCGCCGAAAATGGTGTCGAATATCTCGAAGGGCCTATCGTGCGCGTGGGCGGCTGGGATACAGCGTTTCCATACGCATTGGAAAAGGCGTATATGCCGAACGCCCAGCGCGTGATCCGCGGGATCAAAAAGACCCTCAACTTCTGAGGAGAACCGATGGCAGTTGAACTGGAGATGCCCGAGCTGGCGGAATCCGTCATCGAAGGCGAGATCGTGAAATGGCTGGTCAAAGAAGGCGAGCACGTCAAGCAAGATCAGCCGCTCGTCGAGGTCATGACCGACAAAGTGACGGTGGAAGTGCCATCGCCGTACGAGGGCGTGCTGCTGAAGCAGATCGCTCCTGAAGGCGCAGTCGTGCCCATCGGCAAGCCGATCGCGATCTTCGGCAAGGAAGGCGAGTCGCTCGACGCCGCGCATGCAACGCCGGTCACGACCGCACCAACTGTTGTCGCGTCGTCGCCGGGCTCGCCTGCGCCAACCACGCCCGAAAAGCCGGTCGTTCCGCCGCAGAAGCTGGAGCCCAGCACCACAGCGAGGGGTGCCGCCGCAGCGCCCCCGACACCGGCCAGGGTGCCGCAGGGAAACGGTCAGGCGCACAGAGTTGCATCCGAAGGCGAGCAGGCCGTGCTCAGCCCATTTGGACGTCCGCTGGCGGCGCCTGCGGTACGCAAGCTCGCACGAGACCTCGGCGTTGATCTGTTCCACGTCCGCGGCTCTGGCGAAGGCGGCCGCATCCGCCGCGAAGATGTCCAACGCGTGGCGGCCCAGACTGCAAGCGGCGTTCGCCCCGCGCGGCCCACTCCCGCTGCCGCAGCGCAAGAAGATGAACGGATACCGTTGCGTGGCTTGCGCCGTGTCATTGCCGAGCACATGGTGCACAGCAAGCGCACGGCGGCGCACACATTGCATGTGGATGAAGCCGATGTGACCGAACTCGTGGCCATGCGCGCCCGCGCCAAAGAAAAGGCAAGGGCCGCCGGCATCAAGCTCACATATCTGCCCTTCTTCATCAAGGCGGCGACTGGCGCGCTCAAACGCCATCCATTCATGAACGCGTCGCTGGATGATGACAAGCACGAGATCGTCGTACACAAACGCTACAACATCGGCATCGCCGTCAACACGGACGACGGCCTTGTGGTGCCGGTCATCCACGATGCTGACCACAAGACCATCTTCGAGCTGGCCTCGGAAATTGCACGGCTCGCCGACAGTGCGCGACATGGCAAGCTCTCGCACGACGAGATCACGGGCGGTACGTTCACGATCACCAATGTGGGATCGGTTGGCGGGCTGTTCACCTTCCCGGTCATCAACTGGCCGGAGGTCGGCATTTTGGGCACGCACTCAATCGTCGAGCGCCCGGTCGTGCGCGATGGGCAGATCGTTATACGCTCGATGACCTATCTGTCGATCTCGTTCGATCATCGCGTCGTCGACGGCGCACTCGCTGCAGCATTCGTGAAAGACGTCGCGGAGTCGCTTGCGCATCCTGATCTCATGTTGATGGAAGGCGGCTAGCAGATGGCTTCCCAGTACGACGCGATCGTTATTGGTGGCGGTCCGGGTGGGTATAGCGCCGCCATTCGCCTGGGTCAGCTTGGCAAGAGCGTGCTCTGCATCGAGGAAGAGCGCTTGGGAGGCGTTTGTCTCAACTGGGGATGCATGCCCACGAAGGCCTTGTTGCATGTCGGTGAGGTGCTCAACGCCGCGCGCGAGATCAAAGACCGGGGCATCGAGTTTGCCGAGCCCAAGATCAATCTGGCCACGCTGAACAAATGGAAGAGCAAAATGGTCGATGATCTGGTTAATGGCATCGGCACCCTGTTCAAGGCCAACAAGGTCACGTCGCTGTCGGGCACAGCTGAACTCGTCGCCGGCGCGACGGTCCGCGTGCAGAAAAAGGACGGCTCGGCCGAAACGATCGCGGCGGCCAACGTGATACTAGCGACGGGTTCGGAACCTGTGAACCTGCCCGGCTTCGATCGCAACGGCCGCACGATACTCAACTCCGATGATGCCGTCAGCCTCGCCGATCTGCCAAAAAGCATTCTCATCTTAGGAGCAGGAGTCGTCGGTCTCGAGTTCGCCACCATTTACAAGCGGCTAGGCGCGGACGTGACGGTCGTCGAGCTCGCCGATCGCGCGCTCGGTGACACGGATCTTGAAGTATCCACCTTGTTGCTGCGCATTCTGAAGAAGCAAGGCATTGCGGTCCACCTCAAGACGAAGGCGTCGTCAGTGGCCGTAAAGGGCGGCAAAGTCAGCGCCGTCCTCGAGGGCGAGCTCAACGAGACGCGCGAGTACGATAAGGTGCTCGTCGCAGTCGGCCGCCGGGCGCGCACGTCCGGCATTAATCTGGAAAAGGTGGGCGTGAAGCTCGAGCGCGGTTACGTTGCTGTCGACGAGCAGCGCCGCACGAACGTACCCCATCTTTTCGCCGTGGGCGACTGCGCAGGCCCGCCGCTATTGGCGCACAAGGCCATGCGCGAAGGTGTCGTCGCCGCTGAGGTGATCGCGGGCCAAGCGTCCGCCTATGACCCGATGGCAGTGCCCAACTGCGTGTACACTGACCCGCAACTCGCCACCGCCGGTCTTTCCGAGGAGCAGGCCAAGGCCGCAGGCTATGACGTCGCCATCAGCCGGTTCCGCTTGGCCGCGCTCGGACGCGCGCGCACCGTTGGCACGACGGACGGCATGGTGAAGATCGTCGCAGACAAGAAGACCGATCTCGTGCTCGGCGTCCACATCGTCTCACCCACGGCTGAGTCGATGGTCGCAGAGGCTGTGCTCGCCATTGAGATGGGCGCGACCGCCGAGGATATCGGTCTCACGATCCATCCCCACCCGACCTTCTCGGAATCGATCATGGAGGCGGCAGAGCTCTTACACGGCCGCGCAATCCATGTCGTCAACACACCGGTGACGCCAACGCCGGCCATGCGGTAGACGCTCGGTCACGACGATGCCGTCGATGCAAGTCGCCTTCCACGATCTCGGTCGGATACCGTACGACGTGGCATGGTCGCTGCAGCGGCGCCTGCACGGAGCGCGCGCGGCTGACTCGCTCGGCGATACCCTGCTCTTGTGCGAGCATCCGCCGGTCATCACCATGGGCAAGTCCGGCAAGTCGCAGAACCTGCTCGTGTCACAGGCGGATCTGCGCCGTCGTGGCGTCGATTATTTCGAAGTCGAGCGCGGGGGTGACCTCACCTACCATGGACCCGGCCAGCTCGTCTGTTATCCGATCTTCAAACTCCCGCGACTGCGCGAGGTGCAGCGGTTCGTGCGCAACATGGAGGAGAGCGTCATCCGCGCACTGACCGCATTTGGCTGCGAGGGAGAACGCAGGCTCGACCATCCGGGCGTTTTTGTCGGTGGGGCGAAGATCGCGTCGATCGGCGCCGCGGTGCGCTCGGGCGTGACATTCCATGGCTTTGCACTCGATGTATGCACCGATCTCACCATGTTCGCGCTCATCAACCCCTGCGGTATGCCGGCGACACCGGTCACCTCGATCACACGGGAGTGCAGCCGCCGCGTCACATTAGCAGAGGCCAAGCCACCGGTTCGCGAAGCTCTTGAGGTTGTGTACGAAATCGAGCTTGTGCCTTCACCCTTGCCTATCGCCGTTGGAGCCGCCACTGACGTGGCGGATATTGCATGATCGCCCGTAAGCCGGACTGGCTCAAAGTCAAACTGCCCGCCGGCGAAAACTACACAAAGCTGCGCGGCATCGTGCGTGAGGGTAATCTCCACACGGTGTGCCAGGAAGCGATGTGCCCGAATATCGCCGAGTGCTGGGGCGTTGGCACGGCCACGTTCATGATCTTGGGTGATACGTGCACGCGGGGCTGCCGTTTTTGCAACGTCAAGACCGGTCACCCCAACGCGCTCGATCCCCTGGAAGCCTTCAAACTCGCACGAAGCATCGACGAGTTGCATCTCAACTACGCGGTGATAACCTGTGTCGACCGCGATGATCTGCCCGATGGCGGGGCAACCCAGATGGCCGAAGCCATTCACGCGATCAAACACCGGACACCGCACGTGAAGGTCGAAGTGCTGACGTCGGATTACCGCGGCGATGCGAGCGCGATTCGCACGGTCGTCGAGGCCTCGCCGGATGTGTATGCACACAACATCGAGACGACGCGCGCGCTGACACCACACGTCCGGGATAAGCGTTGCGGCTACGACCAGTCGCTCGCTGTGCTCAAGAGCGTCAAGGATATGCGTCCGGACATGTTGACGAAATCGAGCATCATGCTCGGGCTGGGCGAGACCGATGCGGACGTTATCCGGGCAGCCCGCGATCTGCGCGCTATCGGCGTCGAGATCATCACGTTTGGACAGTACCTGCGGCCGACGAAAAAGCATCTGCCAGTGGTTGAATACGTGACTCCTGAGAAGTTCGCGTGGTTCGCGCGCGAGGTGAAGCCGCTTGGGTTCCGTCAGGTCGTCTCAGGTCCGCTCGTGCGATCGTCCTACCACGCCGAGCAGGCATTCGCAACGAAAATCTGATCGCTGCTCTGACATCAGGATGGGCTCAGCGCTAGCGAGTCTTGCCTGCTAGTGCAGGACATCGACGTCGCCTAGCGTCACGCGCACAAGCGCGCCTGACATGGTGCGCAGCGTAAGCGCCCCATCAACACCTACCTCGACAACCATGCCTTCGTGTAGCAGACTGCCATCTACGGCCTTAACGGTCACCTGTCTACCATCAAGGGCAGCCACGTCAGCCCATTCCCTGATGATGTCTTTTGGGGAGCGCAGTAGACGGTCGAAAGTTCGCTCGTAGATCGCGAGCAGGCGTGCAAGCAACGCCGTCCTGTCAAGCTCGCGGGCAGCAGCGTCGGACAGCCAGGCAGCTGTCGCCCCGATCGAGTCCGGCACCGGATCAGGCCTGTTCACGTTAATACCGACGCCGACCACGACCCTCGCCGCACCTCCAACAGAGCGGCTCTGCGCTAGGATCCCAACACACTTGCGTCCTTGCCACAAGAGGTCGTTCGGCCATTTGAGCTCGAGTGTGACCTCGTCACTTTCGCGGCAGGCTTCGCGCACGGCCAAGGACGCCCAAAACCCTACCGCCGCCAGGGCCGATGCGCGCAAGTCCGCAGGCAGGATGGTCGACAGGTAGATGCCCGACCCCACAGGAGATTCCCAGGTTCGTCCCGCTCTTCCGCGCCCTTCAGTCTGAGACTCCGTAACAAATGATATGCCAAGGCTGTCATTATGGTACAGGCTTTCGAGGCCTTGGGCGTTTGTGGAACCGACGCTCAGCGAATACGAGAACCTGCCAAATCGCGGCAACGCGGACACGAGACTTGTGAGCGTCGCTAGATCCAGCAGCCGCATCGAGGAGAATGGAAGCCTAGATGACACTGCACAGCCTCGCCCCGGAGAAGGACGACTTCGACAATCGCTGGGCGTCCCGTAAAGTCACTATCAAAGAGCTTGCCAGCAAGCTCAACGTTTCGGTGCCGACCCTTCGCAAGTACGGTGAATGCGGCCTGTTAGGCGTCGACTCGGTGTCCGGTCGTACGAATCTCTTCGACGAAGCCGCGGCGATCGCGCGCGTTGAGGAGATCAACCGGCTAAAAAGCCGCGGTTATTCCCTCTCGCTCATTCGTGAGAAGCTCGATGAGCGCCCCGTCGGTTTCCGTCCGCTCGATCTCGGGTTAGACGGCGGCTCGTTCACGCGGGGACGTCACGCGCTTGTCATCATGCACGACATGGACGAGTATGCGCGTTTTGCTCGCCGGTTCATCGGCAATGCGTTGCGCAACAACCAGGCATGCATGTTGATCGCGGATCCTGCACACCGCGCGCTCTACGAGAAGGTCGTGCGCGATGAGAGCTTTGACCTCGACACTGCCATGAAGCGCCGGCAGATATGCTTCGCGTGGTTTGAGGGTAAGGAACACCTCGATCCGCACCGTCAGATCGAGCAGTACGACGCAATCGTGTCGATGGTCCGCAATGCCGGATGGCAAAGCGTACGCATCCTGAGCCAGCCCGAACGGCAGGGTATGTGCTTTGACGACGCAAGCCTGGAGCAGTACGAGGAACGGCTCACGCTCTGGGCGCGGGCTCTCCCGGTGATCGTGGCCTGCGCGTGTCTTGCGCCGAAGTCAGCAGCCCATGATCTGCTGCACACGCAGCGCGTGCACCGCGAATTCGTGCTCGGCGACAGCGTGTTTATCCAACCCTGACCATAGTCACGAGCGCGGGTCCGCTGCGCTCCCATGCTGCAGACAAAGGGCGACTGGTAAAGTCGCCCTTCGCATTTATGGTATCCCAGGACTCGCCAATCGGGCACACAAATGAGGCCCCATGGAACGGACATTGATCATTGCAAAGCCTGACGCGGTGCAGCGCGGCCTCGTCGGTGAATTGATCGCTCGCTTCGAGCGCCGCGGCCTCAAGATCGTCGGACTCAAGTTTACGAACGTCAGCACGGCGCTGGCGCAGGAACACTATAAGGAGCACACCGGCAAGCCGTTTTTTGCAGGATTGGTCAGCTACATCACTGGCTGTCCGGTCGTGATGATGGTAGTGCAGGGACCAAACGCCATCGAGATCGCGCGCGCGACGATCGGCGCTACCAATCCAGTCGCGGCGGCATCGGGGTCTATCCGTGGAGATCTCGGGGTCTCGATCGGCCGTAACCTCGTGCACGGCTCGGACGGCGCGGAAAGTGCACAGCGCGAGGTAGCGCTGTTCTTCAAGTCCGATGAGTTGCTCGATTACGATCGCTCAGCCGACCCGTGGATCTTCGAAACATGAGCGCATCCAACGATGCATCGACGATTGCGGATGTCCACGCGCGCGAAATACTCGACTCGCGCGGCAACCCGACGTTGACCGTACGGCTGACGACGTCGCAAGGAGCATCAGGCGAAGCGGCAGTGCCGTCGGGAGCCTCGACCGGTGCCAACGAAGCGGTCGAGCTGCGCGACGGTGATCCCAAGCGCTATGGCGGCAAAGGCGTGTTGCACGCGGTTGCCAATGTCAATGGGCCCATCCGCGAAGCCATCAAGGGCATGGCGGTTAGCGATCAGCGCGCGCTTGATGACCACCTTATCGCGCTCGACGGCACGCGCAACAAATCAAAACTAGGCGCCAATGCTCTGCTCGGCGTCTCGCTTGCTGCGTCGCACGCAGCAGCGAACGCACGCGGCCAGCAGCTCTTCGAGTACTTGGGCGGCCGCGACGCGGTGACGTTGCCTGTGCCGATGATGAACGTTATCAACGGCGGCAAACATGCGGAAGGCGCGTTACAGTTCCAAGAAGTGATGATCGTGCCTTTAGGTGCACCATCATTGCGCGCGGCAGTGCGCTATGGAGCCGAGGTATTCCACCAGCTCGGAAAAGTGCTGAAGAAGAAGGGTTACGCGACGACGGTTGGAGACGAGGGCGGGTACGCGCCGCCGCTACGCCACCTAGATGAAGCGCTTGGCCTGCTCGGCGATGCGGTCACGGCTGCCGGCTACACACTCGGCAAGGATATCGCGTTTGCGCTCGATCCTGCGGCCAGCGAGTTCCATGACGATGGCCGCTATCTAGCCGTCGTCGGCGAGTCACCGCTGAGTGCGTCCGGCATGATCGATTTCTACGAGCGGCTGCTCGCAGTATATCCGATCGTCAGCATCGAGGATGGCCTAGCTGAAGATGACTGGCATGGCTGGAGTGAGCTGACCGAGCGGCTCGGGGACAAGGTACAGCTCGTGGGTGACGATCTATTCGTCACCAATGTCACGTTCTTGCAGCGCGGTATCGACGAGCACGTCGCCAACGCGATCCTCATCAAAGTCAACCAGATCGGCACGCTTTCCGAGACAATCGATGCGGTCAGGCTGGCCCAGCGCAATTCGTACAACGCTGTGATCTCGCATAGGTCGGGAGAGACAGGTGACACCACCATCGCCGATATTGCGGTTGCGCTGAATGCAGGCCAAATAAAGACGGGGTCACTGTCGCGCAGCGACCGCGTCGAGAAATACAATCGGCTCATGGCTATCAAAGAGAAGCTCGGTTCGGCCGCGAAGTATCCCGGAGCAGGTGTCTTCCGGGCCTGTAGCTCAGTGGTTAGAGCGGCCGGCTCATAACCGGTTGGTCGCAGGTTCAAATCCTGCCGGGCCCACGTAACGTGGTTGTGCCCCCATCGTCTAGAGGCCTAGGATACCGCCCTTTCAAGGCGGGGACAGGGATTCGAATTCCCTTGGGGGTACGCGCAAAGTCTCGTGCCTGTTCGAGGAGTCAGCCATGAAGAAGTTGCTCATGTTATGTCTTGCCCTGAGTGCCGCCGTTTGCAGCGTGACGGCATCCGGTGCAGCAGCGCCGCAGCTCACAGGTGAGATGCAGGACGTACAGTATCTCGTCGGCACCTGGTCCTGCACCACCAAAGTGGCCGCTATGGGCAACATGCCCAAATCATCTCATAAAGGAACGGCGTCATTTGAGGTTGAGCCGGGCAACACGCTCAGCGTGGACATTTCCGCGGACAAGTATTCCGCGACCGGATTCATCGGGTATTCGGAGTCGAAGAAGCTCTGGTGGAACTCGTCGACCGACAACCTCGGAGGCGTGAGCTTTGAGAGCGGGCCGAGTACCGCAGGCGCCGTAAGCGTCTCGACCGGTTGGTGGACGTACGAGGGCCACCAGACTCCGTCGCGAGATACCATCACAAAAACGAGCGCCACCAAATACGACGACCTCACAGAGCTGCAACGCGCAGGCAAGTGGCAGATGCTCGCGCACGCCGTTTGCATGAAGGTATCGGGCACGCCTCAGTAGGCACCCAACCTTCATCGCCGTCGCATCGCGGCTACGCTCAGCGGTGACGTACAGATGAACTGGGAATCTCAGCCACGTTTGCCTTGCGTCAGGTCAACCAGCTCAGGCGTGCGACCCAACTCGATGGTACGATGCGCATCTTCGCGCAGTTCACCGATCCGAGTTTCATATCCGCGCGGAATTTTGTGCTCAGCGATCTTCAAGAGCGCATGAAGGACCCCACGTTCATCGCCGAGATGCGCAATTATGCGAAAGTCGATGTCGACAAGCATCCCGAATACCGGATGCTGCTTTTTTTGCAACTCGTCGGATCGCTCGTGAAGAACCGATTGGTCGATGGTCCCGGCATTTATGAGTTTGCGCAGTATTCAATCGTCAAATCGTGGGAGGTCCTCGAGCCCGTCGTCCGTTTGCAGCGCGAGAGCACAAACAATCCTTACATGTGGGGCGGCGCAGATTTTCTCTACGAGAACGCAAAACGGTGGCTGCAACAAGACGCTCGCACGCGCGGCATGCTGAGCCCGCGATCAGGTGAGCCGTTCAACGTCGAGCAATTCCAGTTAGGCAGGGACACGTAGCTACGCAATCCAACAGCAGCCGGACGTTTATTGCTCCATGAAAGGTTGTTGTTATGCGACTGACCCGTCTTGTGTTGTTCTTGGCTACGAGTGTGATCATCGTCAGCATGCCAGCGTTGCTCAGGCAGGCTTCACTACCGGCCCGCGCCGACGAGTTAACTCCCCAAATGCTCGCCGCACGCACGGCGCTAGAGAAATATCAAGACCCGTTTACGGCGATCCGTGAGGGATTTTTCTCCACGGTGGGGTGCGTGTCGTTCACAACCGCGAGCACGATGAACGGCATGCCATATCCGGCCGGAGCGATGGGAGTGCACTTCATCAATATGCAGAATGTCGGACCGAAGCTCGATCCTGCGCGTCCCCAGGTGCTGCTCTATGCGCCGACTTCAGACGGCAAGCTCAAGCTCGCGGGTGCAGAATGGTTCATGCCGTATCAGAAGGGGATGAAGGCACCGATCCTATTCGGTCACAAGTTCTACGGACCCATGATGGGCCACTGGCCGGTGATGCCAAAGGAGCTGGTTCACTACGATCTCCACGTGTGGTTATGGGCGCACAATCCGAACGGCGAGTTCAGTCCGACGAATTCCGCGATGAAATGTCCATCGACCGGCTACAACTTTGCCAACTCAACGCCTGACATGGCGATGCCCGAGTAGGTTCCTAAGGTAGGCATCGTGGCTAAGAAACTCATCGCTGTGGTCGGCAGCACCGGTGCTCAAGGCGGCGGCTTGGCGCGCGCCATTCTGAGCGATCGCAGCGGTGAGTTTGCAGTACGGGCGCTGACGCGTGATCCCGCCTCAAATAAGGCAAAAGAACTCTCCCAACTCGGTGCCGAGGTGGTTGCTGCCGACGTCGATGACGTCGAAAGCCTCAAGCGCGCGTTTGCCGGCTCCTACGGCGCGTACTGCGTTACGTTCTACTGGGCGCATCTCTCGCCGGACCGTGAGCTCTCGCACGCCAAAGCGATGGCTCAAGCCGCTCAGCATGCCGGCCTTCAGCATGTCATCTGGTCGACCTTGGAAGACACACGAAAGTACGTTCCGCTCGACGATAACCGGATGCCGACCCTGATGGGCAAATACAAGGTGCCGCACTTCGATGCCAAAGGCCAGGCCGACGATTATTTCACGGAGCTCGGTCTCCCGATGACGTTTTCCCACGCTTCGTTTTATTGGGAAAATTTTCTCGGCCGTGGTTTGGGACCGAAAAGAACCGGCGATGGCACCTACGCACTGAACCTCCCGCTCGCTGACAAAAGGCTGAGCGGCATTGCGGCAGAGGACATCGGGAAGTGCACTCTTGGCGTCTTCAAACGTCGCGACGAGTTCATCGGCAAACGAATCGGTCTCGCGGGCGATGCGTTGACCGGCGACCAGATGGCCGCCGCGATGAGCAAAGCATTAGGCAAACAAATCCGGTTTAACCCCGTGCCATTCGACGTGTTTCGCGGTTTGGGATTTCCGGGCGCAGAAGATCTTGGCAATATGTTCCAGTTCTACGCTGAATTCGAACCGGTTCTGTTGGCCTCACGCGACATACGCCTGTCACGCTCGCTCGATCCCGAACTCCAGTCCTTCGAGCAATGGCTCAAGCGCAATGCGAGTGGCATTCCGCTGGAGTGAGCAGCAAGGCACGCGGTGCGTCTTTGAGATGTCTTGAGCCGACGCCTTACTGAGGTTCTTGCTCTGAGGCGTCGGGCCACGCGTCCTGGAACAAGCAACCCAAAAGCAACATCACAAGCAGCGTCGCTAGGGGGAACAGCGCGAGGTCCATGCTAGATACGTTCCCCCGCGGTGGGGGACGAAACGCTGTCGGCGCGAGCGATGTGACGCTCAGTTGGTGCACGTGCGGAGATAGCCGATTTGCGTCGCGATCGCAAGCGCCAACAACGTCCGAGTCGCCCATATGAACACAAACTCCGTTTTCCCAAATGCATGGCAACCTATGCAGAGCGGGCTTCATTTGTGGGAAGTTAGGGTAGGGCTGGATGCGGTATGAGCGTGCCTGTCACTGTCCCTGATCCGGTGCTCAGGACTCGACCCCCAGAATCCACGATCTCTGAGCTGTATGCGCCGCGAAACTTGTCGTGGGTGGAATTCAATGCAATCGTCATTGTGACAATTCTTCTCGCCCGCAGCGTTGCTTTGGGGTTTGCCACCAAGCTTATGAACTGAACGAAGAGGTCGCCAAAGACAGGGCTAGGTTGCCAGATACCCTGTCCTCCCGTGGCTGGCGCGACAGAGGTCGCGGTGACAGGAGCGACAGCGATCTCACTCACGTCGTCTTCAACGACGGTAGCATCCGACGTAAAGGTAATCAATCCCGCAACGGGTGAGCTTGCTGGGGAGCCTCCCTGCGCGAGCGTGAACTGCCACGCTCCCACGGGAGACGGCGGTGTCACTTGGTTTCCGGCGAACGCAGGCCCGCAAACGATACACGCGACGAAAAGACAGACTGAAAACGCACCGAGTCTTTTGTACAACATGGTCACCTCCTGACCAAGCTAAACGGCATGACAGAGCGGTCTCCAAACACTTCCCTCGAACGAGTGTGCGCTCTTTCACGCCCCCAACAGTGGTCGAACAAACAAACGTGAGGCTTCTGCCTCATTCTGCGAACAGCAGGTGGCAGTTTCATCATGATGTGGTTTAGTATGAGCAAGCGGCTGCGGATTCCATTCCGGAAGTCTCCTGCGGCGCAGTGCTCTTTGTTTTGTGAGGGCTATGGACATGGTACCTTCGAGCGTTCGTCTTGCCACCCGGCTCCTTGGGGTTGCCGTGGCGGTCAACATGGCTGCATGCGGTGGCGGAAGCTCGGTGCAAGAACCAGGCGCGCCCGAAAACGGGGGACAACCGAACGTCGTTGCAAGGCCGGTTCCGGCGACGTGCACTGGCACGCCGATCGTCGCGGCAACTGGCGGCTCTATTCACGCCACAGCCGGTAGCGTCACCTACACGTTCACAATCGGACCAGCGGCGCTGACCGCTAACACAAACGTCGGTATCTCCTATATCCCGAAAAGCGGCCTTCCTGCGCCGCTGATCGCCACAGACGATCCGTTCTTCAAACAAGGCGCGGGCAATACGTACATCAGCGCTTTCAGCCTGACGCTGTGCAGCGCCACGATGAAGCCGCAGACCGCCATCTCCGTCAGCGCTCCCGCCGGCGCAACGACAAAGATCAAAGGCACGACGCTGCTGATCGCAATCAACGCGAGCAGCACCTGGCAAGATGTCGGCACGGCGCTCGTAGGGACGGGCGGCACGATCCAATCCAACCTGCCGACGATCACTGCTCCTGGCATACACCAAACCGGAAAGTTTCTTATCTACTTGCCGGCGCAAGGCACGGACATCGTCCCTTCTAACTTAGGCGTCGTGCTTGCCGGAGATGACACCGCGAACGATCCAGGTGCGGCTCCGCCCACTCCAAATCCGAACATCCACGGCGTCAACATCCTTCACCTTGAGGATACCAAGGGCAACGCGCTTGCCACGCCCGTGTTGAAGCTGTTGCAGATGCCGACTGCCGCTGACACGGATGGGCTCACGTTGACACCCGACGCGTCGCACGGCGCGGTCGTGACCGGTTTCAATAAGGTGTTGTTCTTCAGCGGCGTGCAGACGGGATCGCCGGTCGTGAGCCCAGTGACCCTTGATGTCACGGCATACGGCGGCGAAGGCGATGCTATCGCTGATCTCCCGAATGGCGACGAGACCGTGCTGTCAGGCGACAGCCCCACGAAGCTGCTGGTCATTTCAGGGATCCTTAGCGGATCACCGGTCGAAGCCGATACCATTTCGATTCCAAACAACCGCGACTCGCTCGTGATCTCCAACGACGGCAAGGTGCTCCTCGCTCGCGGCCCAAGCGGATTAACGGTATGGAAAATCAACGCCGTTGCTGCCCATCTTGGCTCGCTCGGCCATATCGTCACTCACACATACACGCTCGCCAAAGACTTCGCCACGGCTGGATATCCAGCCGGCAGCCACTTCCAAGACGGACGTGGCGGCATGGCCATTTGCCCATCAGACTCCACCCGGGGCATCGTGCTCAACACGCCGGCGACCGACGACGTCTCGCTTATCACGGGTCTTCCTGCAACGCCGAAGATCCTGTCAGTGGCGCATATCCCT
>Ga0306920_100000983_pt1 | contig 34929 bp, 26 predicted proteins | sample flu12Cox44000170_FD_204666 | JGI IMG/M metagenome (GOLD analysis project Ga0306920, IMG submission 204666) | Lab enrichment of tropical soil microbial communities from Luquillo Experimental Forest, Puerto Rico - flux4day.12C.oxic.44.000.170 (v2)... | ecosystem: Environmental > Terrestrial >...
CAGCCTCGTAGTAGTCGATCAGCGGACGCCATTGCTCGTGCGACCTGAATGTCGGGAGAAAGTAGTGCGTGAACGTGTCGGTCCATGCGGCGACCTCGTCGTCGGCTTTCGAAACGTTCGGCGCGGGCGGATGCGCGGCGTGGAACAGTTCGTGGTCGGCGTAGCGCTGGACCCCGGTCTCCTCCTGACCGGTGTCGAGCGCGCGCGGGCCGAGGATGCAGAACGCCCGCTCGGTGCGATTCACCGTCGTGCGGAACGTGTAGCCGGCGTCCATGGAGTTGATCTCGTTTGACCGCCATTTCCGTTTCGTGTTCAGCGCCTCGTCGAAGTTGATCGTCGGCACCGGGTCGTAGTCCGCAGGGTCGACAGCCTTCGGCGAGCTCGTCCCGGCGACGCGAACGGTGCGCCCAGGAAGCGCCCTCTGAAGCAGCGCCAGCATGGCAGCTCCGCGCTTCGCGGGGTTAGTCTCCGCACGCGCCGCGGTCACCGCGTCCGCCCACGACTGCTGCTGCCGGGCGGGCGCGACCGGCGCGCCTCGCAGCCCGAACCGTACGATGCCGTCGCGGGAGGCCACGTCCGCCGCGCGCGTCGCTGCGCGCTCGGAGTCAACCGGCCCGCCAGGATGACCGTCGCCGCCCCGCTGCTGGACGACGTGCGCGAGTTCGTGCGCGAGCAGGCGCCTTCCGGCGGGCGTCCCGGGGACGTAGGCAAGCGGGCCGAAGTAGACGTCGCTGCCAATCGTGACCGCTTGCGCCGCTAGATGGGCCGTGAGTTTCGCGGCCCCTACGTCGGTATGGATCCGGACGTTCGACAGGTCGTGTCCGAAGGCGCGCTCGTGGGAGGCTCGCTCGGCCTCTCCGAGCGGTCTCCCGCCGCCCCGGTCCGGCGTGCCTTCCCGGCGCGTCGGAGCCCAGCGAAACTCGTCGACCGGTGGCCGCCGCTGCGGCTGCGGTACGCGAGCGAACACCGATCAAATCTAACGCCGCGAGTCGATTACCGCAATGGCGCCGACAAGCAAAGGGCGCCGACAAACGGCGCCCTCTAACTTTGCGAAGGTGTAGGGATTCGAACCCCACGCAACCCTACCTTAGGCATTTCCAATCGTAAATCGATGCCTGCGGAATGTCAATGCCTTGCCAGCCTGAATCATTCAGCCTTGACTGGCCGGTAGCTGGGACACCACCGGCTCCCGAATGAAGATCCTGGGCACGACATTGTTGATCTGCAGGCAGGAATACGCGTCGATGTAGGGACCTGGCAAGGTGGCCGGGTTAGGGTCAGGCGGATTGGGGTTCTGTGGAGTCTTCGGGGGCATCACTGTTTTCCAGAACGGGCCGATCGGCGCAGCGAAGGCGGCGCCCTCGATCGTGTTGTCAGCTACCAGCCACTGGTTGCCGAACCGGGTAGCCAGAAGGTAAGCGCTGTTGTCTCCGAACACCGGGGCCCTGGTCCCGGGGCCGTTGCCGATAAGCGGGACCGCGCGGATGCCCATCGCGAATCCCGTCATGTAGTTGCGGCTGATTATGACCTTGAGGCCCAGATAGCCGACCACCCGTATCGCATCGGCGGGCGGCGCCGTCGTTATCCCCGCCAGGGTCAGCGTCAGCCGGTTGCCGTCGATCTCCAGGCTGTTCGCGCTGCCTACGAAGATGCCGAACCGGGCATTCTTGGCCGCCACGTCGTTCGCGCTGCAGCCAATGGTGTTGTTCAGGATGCTGATCGTTCCCATGTGGTCGGGGGTACGCTGCTTGGCCGACGCCTCGGCGGCCGAGGCGCGGTGGCTCACGCCCACCGAGATTCCCATGATGACGCCGGACAGGGTGTTGCCTGCGATGCGCAGGTCGCTGATCCCCTGACCGCCGACGACGATCCCGCGCCCGGCCAGGGGGACGTGCTCGGTGAGGGTGTGCAGGACCGGCCCGAACCCGGAAAGCCCGGCGCGGGCCGCCGGGTTGGTGAGTATGGTGTCGGCCGCCTGCTTTATGTAGCGGACTGCGTCGGCCTGGGTGGCGAATGTCTTGGGGGCGTTCGCATCGAGATAGGTCTGCCAGGTTGTCTGCAGGGCACCGCTGGCCGTGATGTTCAGCACCTGGTTGCCGACGTTGAGGGTAAGCGGGGTGCCGAGCAGCGATGCCTTCGGCGCGGCGATGATCTCGTCGCTGGCGGGTTCGGCCCCTGCGGCGGGAGGGCCGCCCAGATCCGCCTCGGTGGCGGGGGTGCCGCTCGCTGGGCTCGCTGGTGGAACGGGTGTCTCGGGCGCAGGCGCTGCGCGTTCGGTGGGGGATGGCGTACGGAGCACCTGAGTCGCAGCCTCCGCGGCCTCCGCAGTGGCCGCGGCTGACTCCGGTGCGGCCGGCGCGGCCGGCCCGGCCGCGGCCGTGGTCGTCGGAGCGGCCGGCGCGGTCGGTGCCGTCGTCGGTGCCGTCGTCGTCGTCGGTGCGGTCGTCGTGGTCGGTGCGGTCGTCGTGGTCGGTGCGGTCGTCGTGGTCGGTGCGGTCGTGGTCGGTGCAGTCGTGGTGGCCGGGGCCTGGGCTACCTGCGAGATCAGGTAACTGCGCGCGACCGCCCGGTAGCCGAGGTCGCCCAGGCGGAAGCCAAGCGTGGTCGCGGGAATGGCTGGGTTGACCCTGATCTCGTTGTCTTCGACGGTGACCCGGGCCTGCTGGACGAGCTGGATGCCCACCTGCATCTCGCCCACGTCGAGCTGGCAGCCGCGGATCCGGGTGGACCCCGCTCCGGTTGCCGTGTTGCCGGGCGTCACGTCACTGGTCACGCTGATGCACGCCGCGCCCCGGGCGGAGACTGCGCTTCCGCAGCGCAGCCAGACGTCCTCGACGCTGACCTCCTCGCAGTTCGAGAAGGCCAGGGTGCCGTTGATGTGGTTGCGGGCCCCGCCCGCCCGGGCGCTGCTCACCTGCGATGTCTCGCCGTAAAGGTCCCGCACGCCGACGCTGAGGCAGTCGGTGAACTGGAGCACGGACTCGATCCCGCCCTCGTCCGCGGCGATCAGCCTGGTCCCCCAGCCCGCCCCGTTGACGCGGATGTGGCCGGCGTTCGAGATGACGAGGGGGTTGGTCACCGGGAAGTCGCCGACCGGAAAGCAGATCTCGGCGTCGAGCCGGGCCGACTGCCCCTTGGGCACCGGCGCGTTCGCGAAGTAGGTCAGGATCGGCTGCTCCCAGCCTGGCCCCGGCTGTACGACGAAGGTGCAGGGGCTCAGCGACTGGGCAGGCATCAGGTCGGTCAGGGGCAGGAACGGCAGCCGGCAGTCGGTCGGGACGGTGGCCGTCCCGAGGCCGGCGAACGTGCCCGGCGTGGTGAACTCGACCAGGCCGAGCTGCGCATGGTGGTGGCGGATGCCGACGGGCGGTTCGGGCGCCGGGCCGGATCCGTTCGCGGGCCATTCCACGTAGCCCTGCTGGACGCTGGTCGCGGTGCGGGCGGGGATCAGCCAGTAGTCACCCGCCTGGTAGGTGCCGGCCGAGAACTGCACCTGCACTCCGCCTTCCAGCGGGATCGGGGCGGCGGTGGTGACGGTGATGCCCTGACTCCCGCCGACGCTGCCCTGGTCCCACCGGCGCAGCTTCGGATGCAGGGACAAGTTGATCTCGGGTGCGGCGGCCCCGACGGTGATCGTGACGTTCTTCCCGTCCGAAGGTGTGGTCGTCACCGGGTACAGCGTGCCGTGCCCGTCGGTCAGCTCGGCCTGGTCGTCGATCAACTCCACCCAGTCGCCCGCCTTGAGGCCCAGCGTGGGGTCGTCGCTCAGGCCGTTGACCGTGACCGTGAGCCCGCTGCTCGATCCCCCGCCGCTGGGGGGCAGCGCGGTGATCAGGACGACCACCGAGGCGTTTTCCCTGGACCACTTGAACGTCGCGGTGCCGTCCTGGCCGGGTTCGTGGATCTCTACCCGGTACAGCTGGTTCTCCAGGCGCTGGTAACCGGTCTCGGGCGGCAGGATGCAAGGCAGGTCAGAGCCGGGAGCCGCCGACGAGGCGGCCAGCGTGCCCGTGCTGGCCGCGTCCGCCAGCCACGGCTGCCCCACGGTCGCACAGGTGGGAACCGGTGACCCCGCGGCCGGAACCGGCCCGGAGTAGGCCAGCTTGATCTGCCACACGACCTGCGTCCGTACCGAAGTATCCGGGCCGCCCAGCGCGGTCTCCCTGATCAGGGGATTGTCGAGGGCGGTGATGAGCCGCTCCCACACGTCGAGATAGGCCACGTAGACGCCGGACTCAGTCGCGCCGAAGGCGGCCGCTGTCGTCATCCCGGGCATGTCCGGCTGGCTGAGCAGCGTGGCGCCCACGGTGTCGTTCTCGACCAGCAGGCCGTCCACGTACATCCGGCCAGGCGCGATCGTCAGGTCGGTACCCGCCGCGTTCAGCCCGAGCGCGAAGCCGCCGGCCGGCGAGCCCGAGGGCACCGAGGTCACCGGGTAGCCGGACTGTCCGACCACGTCGGTGGTCGTTGTCGCGGCGATATGGTCGTCAATGGCGACCTGCTCGTTGCCGTCGGCGTCGATCTCCACGCGTCCCTGCTGCATCAGCACGCGCCGGTAGTGATTCCGCTCGGCGAAGGTGAGGCGGCTGAAGTCAGCCTTCACGGCAGTCGCACCCCTTCCTGTTCACGTCGCATGGATGATCCCGGCCTGCAGGCCGGCCCGCAGGTACTCGTTCAGGCGGTAGCTGAGATTGCTTTCCCGCCGGCCTGAGAAGAGCCCGTAGAACACGCCCATCTCGTCACCGTCCTCGGCGCCGGCCCTGATCTGGTCCGGCGCCGCGTCGGCGAGCTGGAGGTAGCCCGGCTGGCCGGGGGTGCGGCTGGCGAACGCTGGCATCAGCCAGGCTTCCACCGCGGCCTGGATGGCGTTGCTCTGCGCGGGGCTCAGGCCCGGGTTGCCTGCCAGCGCCGCTGTGATCTCGGCTCCGGCCTCGAGGTCGGGCTGGCAGCGGAACCGCCGCGGCGTCTGGCTGCCGGTCAGCGGGAGGAAGCTGTAGCGGACGCAGCCGGCCTGGCGCTCGGCCGACACGACTGGGCCGGTGACGATGCTGTTCTCCAGCAGCAGGATGGTCCGGGCCGCCACGGTGCCGAGGATGGTGCTGCGGGCCACCGTGATGCTTCCCGCCGGGGCGCCCGCGCCAGCCGACAGCGCCGGGGCGGTGTCGGAGCCGGCGTCGGCGGCGCTGTCGGCGATGGTCACCTCGACGTCGGGGTTGACCTCGACCGGGCCGCACAGGCTGTGGTCGATGACCAGCGTGCCCGGGACGGAGGCCGCCGACCAGTCGAGGACGCCGCGTATCGTGCAGTGCTCCAGGCGCAGGGCGAGCGTGCCGTTACCGGAGATGATGAGCGACCCGCCGATCCCGAGCCCGCGCAGCGTCACGCTGGTTCCCGGCGCCGGGTTCCCCTCCGCCGGCTGAGCCGCTGTGATCGTGACATTGCCCGCCACCACCGGACGTTTCTCACGGCCGGCCCGTACGACCAGGGGGGAGGGCCCAGGAGACAGCGCGAGGTCGCCCGGGTGGATCCCGCTGTCGTCGATCTGAACGACCTCGTTGCTGTAGGTCGACAGGTCGGCGCCGCTGAAGGGGAGGACGTGTTGCTGCGCATCCTCCGGTTCGCCCGCGGGGATCGCCTGCTCATAGGGGCCGCCGCCGTAGTCACCGCTGAACGCGTAAGCGTAGTCCGCCATGATGGTGTCGGTCGCGTCCGGGGGCTGGGCGAAGACCAGCCGGCCCAGCACCGGATCTACGGCCACGAGGATCCCAGTGGCGGTCGGCGCGGTCCAGTCCGACAGGTCACACCAGCCGATCGCCTTGGCCGACACCACTGTCGTGGTGCTCGTCCCTTTCACCCGCACCGTCACGGGTGATGCAGCCACGTAGCCGGACAGCGCGTCGAACAGCGGGTAGCGCTGCAGGAAGAACGGTGCGTGAGGCCGGCCGAGCAGAGGAAATTCCTGCGGGCGGCCCGGTGCGCTGGGCGGCGGGGCGGCGCCGCCGCCAGGGCGGTTGACCAGCGGTACGTCGAGGCCGAACGGGTCGAAGGTGTACCTGTTGGTCCCGACCGCGCGGGCCGGATGGCCTTGGTTGTCATAGGCAGTCAGGCGCCAGACGAACAGCCCGATGTTGGGGATGTTGTATCGGCCGCGGCCGCTGTCGATCCGGCGGACGTCAGCGCTGCGCGGCGGGAGGTCGAACGCGCCGCCGATGTCGGCGGCGGTCATGGGGGAGTGCACGTCCACGATCGCGTTGCCCGGCCGCAGGTGGTTGCGGACGTACTGAGTGGTCGATACCCGGGTGAAGTACTCGACGGCGATGCCTGGCCACCCGGTGACGTCGGAGCAGAGCTGCTCCAGCATGGACAGGGTGCCCTTGCGCCTGCGGTAGCCGATGGTGTCGGCTACCTCGGCGCGGGTGGCCGACGGCTGGCCCGGGCCGAGAGGGCGGAGCGGGGTGAAGCCGATCAGGTCGCCAATGTAAGGGATCGCCCACGGGGCGCAGGTCTCGATGAACTGGTCGTCGTACTGCTGGTCGAGAGCCAGGCCGACCACCTGCGCCTGATCGGCGATGATCCCGACCAGGGCCCGAAGCACGCCGTTGCCCTCGGTCTGGTCCCTGAGCCGGATGAACGCGGGGAGCAGGGCGTACAGCGCGTCGGCGTCGGTCGAGCTCATGAGGCGGTCACCACCCCCGGCAGCGGGCCCGGCTGGAGGGTGACCAGCTCGGCGCCGGCCAGGCCGGCTGGCCCCAGCGTCGGGACCGTGGCCGGGATGGCCGGGACCGGCCCGGGGCCGGCCCATCCGGAGGGACGGAAATCGTCCAGGGTCACCGCGATCACTCCCGGCACGTTCTGCATGGTGGTGATCACCTCGCTGGCGAAGACAGGCTGCCCGAAGCCGCGGCTCGCGAAGCCGAACGTCGCGGTCAGCGCGGCGGTCACCGCGGAGCGCACGTCGCCCGGCACGAGGGCCGGGTCCGGGGTGATCGTGGCGGCGACCGTGAACGTCTTCGGCCGGTAACTGCACAGCGCGAGCGGCAGGGTGCCGTCGCCGGCCGCGATCATCGCCTGCAGCAGGCAGGTGTACTGGGGGGAGCCGTCCGGCACGGGCGCCCCGTCCACGCCGGCCACGGTGACGCAGGCGACGTAGCGGGTGCCGTCCCACACCCAGCTCACCGCCGCCTTGGCGATGCCGGCACTGGCCGCCGCGAAGTTGCCCGCATCCTCCAGCGACACGATCCGGCCCAGGGTCATGACGCTGAGCGGGGCGTTGGGCCGGGCCTGGTCGATGGTCTCGGGATCCGCCGCGCCGGTGGAGGCCAGCGGGTTGATGACCGCCTTCAGGCCGAGCGGGCGGCTGAGCAGCGTCGAGATCTGGCCGGGCCGCGCCAGGCCGGCCTGGCCGATGCCGTACCGGTAGGTGGCCAGGACGTTGTTGGCGCCGGTCGGCAGGCAAGAACCGGTGACGCCGTCGCCGAACTGCACGTACGTCTTGCCGTCGGTGCGGGTGATCACCGTGTACACCTGATCGCCGGGCCCAGCGCCGTAGAGCCAGTCAACCTCGGTCCAGGCCACGCCGTTGACCCGCACCACCAGGGTGGACGCCGCGCCCGAGGGCGTGGCCGCGCTGACGTAGGTGAGCGGCGTCTGGCTGAGCGGGAAAGCCTGGAACGTCTGCGACGCGTTGCCGCTGCCCAGGACCTGCGTGCTGGTCTGCCCGTGGGTGGCCGGAGCCACGTTGGCGTTGACGGTGACGGTGGAGCGTACGTAGGTCCCGGTGAGCCGGGGGTTGAGAGTCAGCCTGGTGTAGCCGTCGACCAGGCTGAGCCCGGAGATGGCGACCACCTCGCTGGCCGTCACACCCTGCTTGTCCGCCCGGGTCCCGGTCACCGCGACGAGCTGGCCCACCGCGAGCGACAGGTACGCGCCGTCGAGCGTCAGCGATCCCCCGCTGACCGGGTGGTCCAGCGCCACGTCCGCGACGGGCAGCTGGGCGGTCTCGATGAGCACGCGGGTCGTTCGCATGCCGAACTTGGTCTGGTCGCCGGGCAGCGAGGCCAGGGTGATGCTGGTCAGCTTGGCTGACATCAGGTAGCTGTTGCGGGTCACCTCCTGTACGCCGGACACCGTCGTGCAAAAGACGGAGGCAGAGGCACCGTCCTGCAGGATTACCCGGCGGCCGGCCACCACGGGGTAGACGTTGTCGAGATCCAGGCTGTTCGAGATGGGATAGACGTCCTGCAGCGTATAGCTGTTCCAGTCCGGGTAGCCCGCCCAGCCCGCGCGAACGGCACGTATGGCCGTCTCCGTGTAGTAGCGCCACGGGATGGAGGCAGCCTGTTCCTGCAGGGCGGACGGGATGGTGTTCCAGTCCACCGCGTTGTGGCCGAAGAGCGCGGCGTCGATCCCCAGGGCGTACACGGTGACCGGCCCGGTGGCGGCCGGCGCGAGCGAGCCCCGCAGCGCGTTGATGCCGTCTTCCAGCGCGTCGATCGGCCAGCCTTGGGTGGTGGCGAAGGCCACGAGCTGGCCCTGATCCCAGACGAAGCCCTTGACGCTGTCCCACAGGAACGCGTCGTCCAGCGACGCCCCGGGCCCCGATGCCACCCCGACGGCCGTGGGGAGCCCCGCCGGGTGCTGCGGCCGGTCCGCCTCGAAGCGCACCAGCGTGGTCTGGGTCACCGTGTCCTGCGTGACCGCGGCCACCCGTTGCAGCTCGTGGTAGCCCGGCCGCAGTTCTGGCTGGCCGCCGCCGGTCACGACCAGCAGGGAGTCGCCCGGGCTGACCGTCGCCACCAGGCCCGACAGGCGGACGTTGGCGCCTGCGTTGTACCGCGTCGCCGCGGGCGGCCGGGTCATGCGCGGGCCGATGGCGTTCCACCCCGCCCGCGCCGTCACCGGGGCGATGGTCTCGAACGTGGCGGGCTGCGCGCCGGGGTCGGGGACGGTCTGGGCCTGGGTGCCGACCGCTAGCGCGACCGAGGGCGGTGAGCCGGCGGGCGGGGTGGCCGGCCCCGGCGGCCCGCCGGCCGGGGCCGTCGGCGCCGGCGGGGGAGTATCCAGGGTGAACGACAGCGCCGCGCTGGCGGCCAGGCCCGGCCGGAGCTTGTACCCGATCAGTTTGGCCAGTTCGCCCACGGAGACCAGCTCGGTCGCGGTGCGCAGGTAGCTCTCGTTGGCCATGCGTTCCTGGTAGAAGGTCAGGATGTCGCAGGCCACCGCCCACGCGTCCAGCAGCGCGATGGTGAAGTCGTCGTCGCTGCGGGTGCGCATTGCGGTCAGCGCGGGGGTGGCGGACAGCGCGTCGAGCATGCTGGCCTTGAATTGCGCCCAGGTGCCCGGCCGGTAGGAGATCGCGCTGAGGCCCGGCCGGTTGACGATCGTGGCCGGGGTCTGCGCGGTGGTTCCCGCGCAGCAGCCGCAGGGCATTGAGTCGCTCATAGTCCCCCGTTCACCGTCAGCTCGAAGCGGCCCCGTTCGGGAAAGTTCGGATCGTTGTCGAGCACGAAGAATTCCAGCGGCTGCGGGGTGAGCACGCCGGCCAGCAGGCCCTGGTTCCCCGGCTGGTCCTGCCGTTCGAAGGTCAGGACCTGAACCGAGGCCACCCCGTCCACCGCCTGCGCCGCGGCCATCAGCGGGCTGAGGTAGAACGGCTGGCCGAGATCCAGCCGCCCCGGATTGAACAGCCCCGGTGTCCCGTCCGGCTGGACCGTGCTGTTGAACACCGCCAGCAGCGCCTGCTCGACGTCGGTGGCGACATAATCCGGCCGCACGCACACCGACATCTGGATCAGCAGCGGTACCTGAGAGCCGTCCTCGACCGCGAGATCCACCCCCGCCATCCGGTAGCCGTCAAGATAGGCCTCCAGGCCAGCGATGAAGTCAGCGGACAGCGCGGCCTGCTGATCCCGCTCCACCGTGATGAACACGGTGTGCCAGCTCCCGGTCCAGCGCAGCGTGGCCGCGGCCCGCTGCACGCCCTGGTAGCTCATGGCCAGCGCCTGGTAGTCGGCGGCGGTGACCGCCCGATCCTGGGTCCGGAAGGCGGTCGGCGCGCTCTGCCGGACGTGCTCGACGGTCTCGGGGTTGACGCCGCCCCACGCCGGCAGCGGGTTCGTGATGCCCGTCAGCCAAGCCCGCGCGCCGTCCAGGTCGATCAGCGCGATGGCGTCCCTGGCTACGTTGCCCGCGGCGCCGTTTCCCACCCGGTACGTCGCGGTGAACCTGGTGCCTGGCCCGGGCCGCATCCCGTTGGCCTGCCCGTCCCCGAACAGCAGGTACGCGGTGCCGTCGGTCTCGACCTCCGGGACGAACGCCTGCGTCGTCGGGCCGATGCCGGCCTGGAGCAGGTTTTCAGTGACGTTCCACGGGCTGTGCTGGCCGTCGGGGTCCACTCCGGTCAGCGAGATGATGGCGGGAACTGGCGTGCCCTGCGGGCCGACGGCGGCGGCCGCGGGCTGGCCGGCGTCCGGTACGGGCGCCGCGAACGTGAGCGGGCCGCTGGCGAGCGCGGGCCGGAACTGGCCCTGGCCGGCCGGCGCCACCACGCCGACCGCCTCCGGCCCGGAGCTGAGCGGGTCGTCGGGCGTGCCGACGCTACGGCCCTGGTCGGCGAGCACGATGTTGCCCCAGGCGACGGACACTCGCCAGATCTGCCGCTCGCCGTGCTCGGCGTCGGTCACCGAGGACACGCACAACGGGAACCTCAGGGCGTCTGCGGTGTCCCAGTCGATCTCCGTAACGGGCCAGCCGCTCACCGGGTCGGTCGCCAGCGTGACCTTGGTGAGGCGCACGGCCTGGCGGTGGTCCGGGTTGGCGTCGGCCGCTTCCCCGGTCATCGGGCCCTTCGCCTCGGCCAGCACCAGCACCATGCCGGGCTTCAGGTCCGGGTACGCCCGGTGCAGGGTGGCATGGGTGGTTCCCGCCGGCAGGCAGGACCGGGAGTCGCTCCAGGCGTAGAGCGGCATCTCCGCCAGCGACGCCGACAATGGGCTGGAGGCCGCTACGGTCTCGAAGAACACCGCGCCAGCGTTGATCGCCTGCTGGTAGGCGAGGCTTTCATGGTTCAGGAACGGCGGCGCGGCCCCGGGGAACACGGTCGCGCAGCGCGTCCCGGCGGGGATCGAGACCCCGCTCGGCGCGGACGGCTTGAGCTGGATTTGCAGCCAGGCCCGGGCGTTGGCGCCCTCACCGATCGTGTAGTCGACGAGGCGGGCGTGCCGCCGGGCTGACGTGCGCAGCCGGGCCGTGCCCAGGTAGGCCTCGGTGGCGATCACGTCTTGGCGGTAGCTGAGCTGATCGGCGACGTAGGCGAGCATCTCGACGAGGGCCGCGCCGAGGTCGGCGGCGTTGCGCTCGGTCCAGAGCGGCGCGAGCAGGGACAGCCGGTCGAGCATCACCTGCAGGAAGCCGGGGTAGTCCTTGGCCAGGTAGTTGATCTGCGGCGGCGGCACCAGGTCCGGCGGGCAGTCGGTGCTCTGCTGGCAGTCGAAGCCGCTGGCGCAGTTGATGTGAAACAGGAAGCCGGCCGAGGCCGAAGCCGGGTCGAAGCCTGGCGGGGTGCCCGGCGGCGTGGCGGCGTCCGTCAGGATCAGCTGGTAGGCAGAGAAGTCTCCGGGCTGGTCCACGGTCACTTGCATCTGGTCGTCCGCGATCCGCGCCGCGGACAGGACGTTGATCGAGGTGATGCGCTCGCCGCCGGTGATCAGGAAGTTCCGCGCGGCCAGGGCGTCGCCCGGCACGTTCGGGGGGACCGGGTCCGTGGTCGCGTCGGGCAGGTTGAGGATGAAGTGCACAATGAGCGTGGTGTCGCTCGCGGGGTCGACCTCGACGAAGTCCACGCCGTTGACGGTTTTCGCCTGCACGAGCGCCGCGCGCCGGTCCTGGGTCGTCATGACAGCTGGGCGAAGGTCGCGGTGGTGGACTGCCCGGTGCCGCGCACCGTGTAGCTGACGCTGATGGTGAGCGTCCCCTCCTCCTGGTCGATAGTGACCGCGGCCACCTCGATGAGGTCGCCGAGCCAGGACTGCAGGCCTCCCTGCACCAGCATCTGCAGCGTCGCGGCGAGCTGGTCGCTGTTGGGGGCGAAGGCGAGCTGCAGCAGGCCGCTGCCGAAGGTGGGCCGCATCACCCGCTCCCCCGGCGCCGTCAGCAGCACGCCCTCGATCAGGTCGCGCAGGTGCTGGTCCGGGGCAGTGTCCGCGGTCCGGCCGCGCCCGTCGAAACGCAGCGGCGCAGCGATCGGCGCGAGCGATGAGGGATCGGTCATGACGCCACCGCCCGTACCTGGGTGGACACCACGACCGCCGGGCCGTTGGGCACTCCGTTGGCGGCGATGCACAACCCCACGCTGAGCGCCGTGACGGCTGGCTGGCCGTTCACGAGGGTCCGCGCGGTGGGGACCGTCCACTGCACCGTCACGCACGGCTGCGGCGTGCCCGACGGAAGCGTGAACACGCATCCGGCCACCGTGAACTGGTCGGTCACCAGCGCCACCGGCGTCCCGCTCGCTTGCACCCGCGTGTTGGCGCTGATCACGGTCACCTGGCCGCCGTGCGGGCAGGTCGCCCCGGCGCCGACCTGGAAGAGCGGGGCGGGCATGTCAGCGGCCCCCGCGGGTAGGCCGCGCATGCCTGGGCCCGGTCACGTGATCACCAGGGCGCCTGCGTTGACGGTGACAGTCGGCCCGACCAGCGTGATCACGGCGCCCTTGCCGTTGGAGATGACGATGCCGGTGTCGTTGACGACGATGCTCGCCCCGCTGGCGCTCTTGAGGATGATGCCGCCGGCCCCGGGCACATCGTTGATGACCATGCCGTTCTGCAGCGTGGTCTGAAACGTCAGCGACGACATCCCGGGAGGGGAAAGCCGGGCCAGGGCCGGCAATTCCGCCGCGCTGCCCCAGTAGCACCCGGTCCAGATCGGGTAGTCCGGGTCACCCTGCTCGAACTCGAGCCAGACGCCCGCGCCAATGGAGGGGACCACCAGCAAGCCAGCCTGCAGGCCCGCTCCTGGCACGCAGGGCATGCACCATGTGGTGGGCATCAGCGAGGAGACGTCAGGCGCCATGGCCAGGATGCGGCCCATCAGCATCGGGTCGGCGTTGTCGAGCACCACGCCGCGATACTTGCCGTAGTACTTCCGGCCGGTGCCGCCGGCCTCGTCGGCGCCGTCGGCCTGGGCCTGCAGACCCTCAGTCATCGGCTCCCTCCCGCCGTCTCGCCGCCCACGCCTACACCGCCACCGAGGGCAGGGTCGACACCAGCCCGTCGCGGGAGAGCGTGAACTGTTCCTGGTACTCGCCGCGCTTGAGTTCGTGGGTGACGCTGGTCACGTACCAGAGGCCGTCGAATGCGGTACCCGCGCCGCGCAGCCCGACCAGGCTCCGGGCGGCCAGCACCTGGCCGTAACGCAGCACGTCCAGCGAGCCGGTCGCCGTCACCGCGTCAGCAGCCTGCGCGCTCTTGGCCAGGCCAGCCAGCAGGGCCCGTACCGGAGGCAGCTTGGCCGTGCCGCCGATGAACGGGAAGTGCTTCGGGATCGGCGGCACCGCGCCGAGCGGCGGGACGAGCGGGTTGACGTCCGGGATCGGGATCGGGATCGGCGCCTTGGTGATGGGCTCCTGGATCCACAGGATCGGCAGCGAGCGCTCCTCGTTATTGAACGTGAACGACAGCGAGTCCACATTGCTGGCGGCGTCGGCGTCGATGGCCAGGGGTGGCTGGACCGGTCCCCATTTGATCTCCGGTCCCCAGTACGCCACGCTCGAGCCGACGACGGGCCCGGGGCTGACGTAGAAGACGTAGCCGACCATGTCGGCCAGCCTGCGGATGTGCTTCAGGTCCGTGCCTTGCTGGCGCGCGATCTGCACCGTGGGTATCGGGATGTCCACCAGCACGCTGGGGATGACCATGGGCGCGACGCCGAACAAGGCGTACTTGGCCAGGCAGGCGAGTACCTGGACCTCGGGGGGCATCGCGGGGAACGGGATCCCGGAGAAATCGAGGTAGTCCATCACCCTGGACAGATCTTCGCCCCCGATCGTGAGCGTGGTGACGCCGTCCTTGGCGTCGGGCGAGACGCTGTGGTGGGTCATCACCCCGTCCATCAGCACGCTGGTCTGCCCGCTGACCGTCACGGCGATCACCACCCGGACCAGCGGGATGGAGGCCCCGCCGGCCAGCAGGAACAGGGTCTGCAGCGGCGACCGCACGCTGATCTTGAACACCAGCTCGAAGCCGCTGGTCCCGGTGGCGTTGCTGATGACCTTTACCGAGTCCAGGGCGTTCAGGACGTCGGCGGACACCGGGACCGGCACGGCCGGTCCGATCATCAGGGTGAGGTTCACGCCGCCGAACATCCGCTCACCCCCCCGGCACGCCGGCGGGCAGCGGGATGACGACGAACGCGCCCGGCTGGGCGGTGATGTCGCCGGGTTCCCGGGCCAGGTTGGCGTCGCAGATCTGCCAGTACGACAGGGGGTTGCCCAGCTGGGACGCGGCGACGACGTCGACCCGGTCCCCCTGCTGGACCCGGTAGAGCTGAAGCGGCGCGAACGCGCTGGGGGGCGGGATGAAGCGCCGTGACACGTAGCTGACCTGGGCGCCGCCTGGGGCGCCGCCGGACAGCAGCGGCAGGCCGTAGTAGCGGCTTTCCGGACCGTAGCTCTGCTGGCTGATCGCGCCCGCGTTGAACAGCTGCTGGAGCAGGGCCGATGGGTCGATCGTCACGGCAGCACCACGCTGAGGCCGAAGGCGGCGAGCGAGCCGGCCGGCGCGCTGGCCGCGAGCTGTTCCTTGCGATGCTGGTAGGTGAGGTAGATGCTGCCGGCCACCGACGAGAAGTCCACGTCGTCGATGGTGAGCACCCGCAGGCCCAGGCTGACCTTGGCCCGGATCGGGTTCAGGCTGGAGTCGAACATCTCCTCGGTGATGCTGAACTCGGTGATCTTGACCGGGACGACCCGCTCCTTGCTCCACACGAACAAGGCCAGCGGCGCGTCCATCGGGACGATCTCCAGCGTCCCGGCCCGGGCCATCGCGTTGGCCTGCTGGAGCTGCGCGCTGGTCGGGTAGATCACGGTCTCCAGGGCGGCGAGCTGGGGCTGGATGCCGGAGGCGGTCGCCAGCGGGTCGCCCGCGTCGAGCTGGTCGGCGGCGTCGAGGTTGGCCTCGAGCTTGAATGTCTCTATCGCGGGTCCCTTGAGGCGCATCTGGTCCACGTGCAGGCCGCTGTCCGGGCCCACGCCCTGCGCCTGCAGGGTGCGGGTCAGCGTCTCGGGGTTGTACTGCAGCGCGATGAGCCGCTGGACGGCCCCGGTGTTGTAGTCGACCAGGACGATCCCCGCTTTGAGTAGCGGCATCAGCGTTCCCTCCCCGCGAGGCCCGGGTGCAGGCCGCCGGACAGGGCCTGGCGGATCTGGCGGGCGACTCCCTGGCCCACCGCGGCGGGCGAGGCGGGCGCGGGGACGGTGAACGAGCCCGCCTCCAGATGAGCGGCGCTGACGTCCGCCGCCGGGTGCCAGCCTTCCAGCGCAGCGGCCAGCCCGGCGCGCACGGCGGCGGCGATCTCGTCCCGCTGGCCGCGGTCGAAGCCGTGCAGCACCAGCTCGCTGATCTCCACGTCGACGCGTCCGGGCCGGGCACTCATGTCCACCCCTCGATCTCGGCGTCGCTCAGCGGCCGCTCCAGCTTGGCGTACTCCGCCACCGCGGCCCGCAGCACCTCGCGCATGCCGACCGGCCCCCCGGCTTCGGCCGCGGTGAACGCGGCGTGCAGGGCGATCGAGCGGATGTTCCCCCCGGCCACTGAGAGCTGGGCCAGCCGGGACACGTCCAGCCCCCGGGTGGGCGTGGCGGGCGGGAACGCCCGCGCCCAGATCCGGGCGCGCTCGGCGGGCCCGGGGAACGGGAACGTGACCACGAAGCGCAACCGGCGCAGGAACGCCTGGTCCAGGGCGCTGCGCATGTTCGTGGTGAGCACCGCCAGCCCGCGGTAGGAGTCCATCGCCTGCAGCAGGTAGCTGATCTCCACGTTGGCGTACCGGTCGTGGCTGTCGCGCACTTCGCTGCGCTTGCCGAACAGCGCGTCCGCCTCGTCGAACAGCAGCACGGCACCGCCGCGGCCAGCGGCGTCGAAGATGCGGCGCAGGTTCTTCTCGGTCTCCCCGATGTACTTGCTCACGACCTGGCTGAGATCGATGCGGTACAGATCGAGGTCGAGCGCGTTGGCCAGCACCTCGGCGGCCAGCGTTTTCCCCGTACCGCTCGGGCCGGTGAACAGCGCGCTGAAGCCCAGGCCCCGCTGCGACGGGCCGGCCATCTGCCACTCGTCATACACCCGGCTGCGCTGCCGGACGTGGGCCAGGATGTCGCCGAGCAGCTCCCGCTGCGCCTCGGGCAGCACCAGGTCCTCGAAGGTCGCCGTGGACTCCAGGCGCTGAGCCAGGCCGTCCAGGCCGCCCCGGGCGGCGCGCCGGCTGGCCTCCCAGGCCCGCGTCCCGAGGTCGCGGGGCGGGCGGCCGCAGGCCTGGGCCCAGCCGGCGGCCGCGGTGATGGCGGGCGCGTCGAGGTCAAACTGTGCGACCACCCGGTCCAGCGTTCCGTTGAGGGAGCCGGGTCCGTCCTGCGGCCCGAGCGCCGCTGCCCACAGATCCCGCTGCTCGGCACGCGCCGGCTTGCCGACGTCGACGATCGTGCCGCGCGGCAGGGTGCCGGGGGAGGCGCCATCCGGCACGGCCACGGCGGCGGCCGTCGCGAGGCGGCCCGCGAACCGCTCCCACGGCGCCCATGCCGCCGGCTCGTCGGCGTCAGCGCACTCGATGAGCAGGGCCCCCCGGCCAAGCAGTTCCTCCCGCGACCACAGCCGGGCCAGCTCGTCGCGCTCGGCCGCGCCGGATGGCAGCTCCGCCGCGTGCAGCACGTATGGCTGCCATCCCAGCCGGGCGCAGGCCGCCGCGAACACCGCCCGTTTCGGCGAGCCGGCCGGGCCGCGCAGCAGCAGGGGCACGCCGGGGCCTGGCCGCTCCCACGCCTCGGTCAGCGACTCGACCGCCTGCCCGGCGCTCGCCGGGAGCGGGTCGGCCGGATCTAGCGGTTCTACCAGGGCGGCGAGCCGCGGGTCGAGGCCCCCGGCGCCGGCCAGCGCGTGCAGCAGCCACTCGTCGATGCGCAGCGGCGCCGCCGTGAGCGAGCCGGGACCTGGCTCGATCAGCTGCCAGTGCCGCAGCGGCGCCCAGGGGGCCAGCGCGCTCCAGTGCGCGCCGGGGAAGGCGGCCAGAGCCAGGCCGAAGGTCGGGTAGGCGCGGGCCGGATCCCCCTGCGCGGTCGCCAGCACCTGGCCGAACTGTCCGTCGAGCTCGACCGCCGCGCAGAGCACGACGATCCGCCGCTCGAAGCCGGACAGCCCGAAGCAGGTACAGACCGCGTCGAGCGAACTCGAGATTTCCTCCTGGGCCCCCTCCGGTCCCGGGCCGGGGGCATCCGGGCCGAGCATCGCTCGCACGGCGGCCACCTCGGCCATCAGGGCGCGCTGGTTCGCCGCGAGCCAGTCCTGCCCGGCGCTGAGGGCCTGCGATGCGGGGATCGTGGTCACAGCGTCACCACCGGGCCGGAGTACACCGTGGTCCCAGGGTCGGTGCCCGGTCCGGTCGCCAGCACGCTCTCCGCGCCGTCGACCCGGACCCGGACCAGGTAGGCCCCCGGGCGGGTACCGAAGGTAGTGAAGGTCACGCCGTCCGGCCTGATCTGCGACGGATCAGCGTCGAAGGTGAACGACAGCGGGGCCGCGCTGACCGGGGGACTGAGCTCGTTCAGCAGGAGCTGCACCTTCTGAGTGCTGTCGGGCACCGGATCGAGCCGCACCGTCACCGGCGTCCGCCCGCCGCTGGCCGCGCCGGTGGTTGGCGGCTGCTGGATGAGCGGCTGCAGGTAGAACAGCGACACATTGGACTCGACCACGTTCTTCGGCGGCGGCGCGCCGACCGCCACCTGCTGGACGACCCGCAGCGTGTTAATGCCGGCCGGCAGCGGCGGCACCGTCACGGTGACCGTGCCGCCACCCGGTCCCGCCGGCTGCGGGCTCTGCGGCGCCGTGGGATTGTTGTCGAAGACCACCGTCACGCCCTGGCCGGTGAGGTTGGTCCCGGTGAGCGTGAGGCTCAGCGAGCCGCTGGCCCAGGGCAGGTACATCGGCGTGACCGCGGCGATGTCCGGCTGCAGGAGCTGCAGGACCTGGAGGTTGCGGGCCTGCACCGGCAGCGCGGACTGCACCGGGGCCGTGCTCTCGATCAGCACGACCGTCGCCAGGTACCCGGCCGACGGGCGGAACTTGCTGCCGAAGGCGGTCCACAGCTTGGACAGGTCCTCGGTCGACAGCGGCTCGGGCGTTATCTTGATCATCTCAACTTGCGCGGCCAGGCCGGCGGTGGCCAGGGCGGCGTCAACCGGGCTGAGCGGAGGCGGGGAAGTGAAGACGTTGCTGATCTGCTGCCGGTACAGAAACGGCGTCTCGTGCAGCGCCTGCATGCCCAGCCCGAGGAGAACCTGCGGGATGTACTCGCTGTCGCCGTAAGCGATGAGCATGTAGTGCAGGTCCAGGGCCAGCGGCGGCCGGTCGATCCCAGCGCCTGCGCCGTTGCGCGAGGCCAATCCCGCTTCCCGCCAGCCCTGGTTGTAGGTGACGTGGTAAAGGAACAGGGACAGCCGCGCCGCCTCGCTGGCGCCGGTCTCGAGCTGGTCGGGCGCCTTCGACGTCAGGTAGGGCGGCGGCCCGACGATCGCGCTGGCGTCCGCGCCCTGCACGGCCTGGTCAATGATCGAGCTGATCACCCGGGTGGTGGCGGCGATCGCCAGCGCCGTGCTCACCGGCGCCCCCGGTCCCGGGCCCGCAGGTGTTCCTCCAGGGACGGCCCGGCCGGAGGTCGCCGCCGGGGAGCCGGCGCCGGCGGCGGGGCGGCCTGCACGGCCCGCACGTCCACCCGGCCGATCCGCACCACGATCGCGGGGCCCGGAGCCGGCGGAGGCCCGCCCGGCCGCCCGGTCGCGGCGGGCTGTGGCCAGGACGGCACGTCTTGGGGCCAGGGCGCCCCGTCGCCGGGCCCGGGCGCCCGGCGGTCCATCGCCGAGGCCATCCCGCCGGGCTCCCGGAAGAACTCCGTGGGCGCCGGCCCGCCGGCCGCGTCCGGTGCGAGCCACGCGGCCTGGCCGGGCGCCAGCTCCCTCACCGTGTTGGCCGCGGCCGGATCTGCGCCCGACGGGCGGGCCGGCCGCGTCTCCCGCTCACCCCGCGTCTCCCGTCGATCCTGCGCCGGCCGCGCCTGCGATACCTCCAGGGCAGCCAGCGCTGCGTCGCTGCGGTCCGCGCTCGCCGCCGGACGGCCCTGGTCCAGGTCGGGCCCGAAGAAGCCGCCCGGCGACGGGCCCGCCGTGAGAATCGTGTCGGCCGGCGTCTCACCGGCCCGGAGCGGGACCCGTCCTGATCCTGCGACCTGGTCCGGTGCCGTCGGGTGACCCTCCACCGCCTCGTGCCGCTCGGCCTGCGGGCTCTCCGGCTCGAACAAGGACGGGGTCGGCGGCTTGAGCACTGGCGCCGCGCCAACTGCGCGCGACGCCAGGGCGGCCAGGTAGCCGGTCCTCACGAGGCCAGCTCCAGGTAAAAGCGCCGCCGGGCCGGACTCAGGCGGAGGATCTCCTGCTCGCTCCAGCCATAGCGGCGGGCCAGCACATCCACGTGCCGCAGCAGGCTCCCGGCCAGGAGCTCGATCTCCCGCCAGGTGAAGGCGGCGATGTCGAGTTCCATGTCCCAGCCGTGCCCGCAGTCGGGACAGGCCAGCGTCACCGCGCTCGCTGAGACTCCCGCCCGACGGTCCAGTTCGGCCTCGACCGCCACCGCCACGGCGTCGCTGCTGGGGCCCGGGCTACCCGCCTGGTCCTCTTCGACACAGCGGCGGACCAGCGCGCGCCTGGCCGCCGCCAGGCTCGCGCAGTCGGCCACCGCGGCCAGATCCAGGCTGGTCGGCAGGCGCACCGCCACCCTCGCTCCGGCGACGTCGACGGAAAAGCGCTCCTCTAGCTCACCAGGCTCCTGCGGGTCATCCACGGTGAGCGAGACGTCGACTCCGCAGCCGCACTCGGGACACGCGGCGTAGCCGCCCAGGTTGTCCCCGAACAGCCGGGACCGCCAGGCCAGCAGCATCCGGTCGCGCCGTTCCACCGACATCGCGGCCAGATCTGGCCGCGGCTGCCCGGTGAGGACGTCAAGGATGGTGAGCGCCCGGTCGACCGGGCGCTCGGCCCGGCCCCGTTCCCAGATCCGGACGATGTCCTCGGCGACGATGGCGGCGGATGGCTCCACGTGTCATCCCGAGACCGGGACGTTCAGCGTGGGCTCGGTCGGCTCGGTCACCGACTGGTCCCGCTCCCATCCCTCGCATTCCAGCTTGAGATGCTGGATGGCCACGGCGTTGGCGTTGGCGTCGAAGTCGGGGACGGCCTGGTACTCCGATGGCCAGCACCGGTAGATCTTGTAGGAGATTACCTTCTGCCCGGCCTCGTTGAAGATGTCGAGGATGATGTCCTTGCGGAAGTCCGCCAGGGACACCTCGGAGCCGAGGCCGGCGCCCAGGCTCCAGACCTTGTTCGCCCAATCCTCGAACGCGGTGTCGTGCGTCACCCCCCGTTCGAGGGTGATCGCGTCGTATTTGGTACGGCCGGGCGACCTCCGGCTGACGCTGGGATCGCCGCCCTCCCGGAACTCGACCACCTCGGTGGTCCGCTTGAGCGCACTGCACTTGCTGACGCCCGCGACGTACTGGCCGTCCCACTTGATCCGGAACTTGAAATTCTTGTAGGGGTCAAACCGTGTGCTGTTCACCGTGAACTCGGGCATCGGTCTTCTTCCTTAGCTCGCGCCCTGGTTCGCGATCTGCTGGATCTGCAGGATCACGAACTCGGCCGGCTTGAGAGGTGCGAATCCCACCAGGATGTTGACCACTCCAAGGTCAATGTCCGCCTGCGTGGTGGTCGTGGAGTCGCACCTGACAAAGTAGGCGTCCTTGGGCGTGGAACCCTGGAATGCCCCTTGCTGGAACAGGCGTTGCATGAACGTCCCGACGTTGAGCCGGATCTGTGACCAGAGCGGCTCGTCGTTCGGCTCGAAGACCACCCACTGCGTCCCCTGGTACAGGCTGGCCTCGATGTAGAGGGCCAGGCGCCGCACCGGGACGTACTTCCAGTCAGAGGCGAGTTGGTCGGCGCCGTCCAGCGTGCGCGCGCCCCAGCACACGTTGCCGTACACGGCCAGGCTGCGCAGGCAGTTGATGCCGAGCGGGTTGAGCACGCCGTTCTCCGCGTCGGTCATCACCTGCACGCCACTCGCGCCGGTCACCAGATAGTCCAGGGCTGCGACGTTGGTGAGCGTGGCCGCGGTTCCGGCCGGTGCCTTCCAAACCCCCCGCTGGCCGTCGGTGCGGGCGTAGAGCCCGGCGATCGTCCCGCTCGGGGCGACCGATCGCAGCCGGTAGCCGTTCAGCGGGTCGGGGATCTGGGCCCGGGGGAAGTACAGCGCGGCGTAACTGCTGCGCAGCGTGGCGTTCTGGGCGAGCCAGCCCTGGATGCCGGTCAGGGTGTCGCGCTGGGCCTCGCCCGCGCCACCTTGCGGGGCATCGACGAGCAGGAAAGCGTACTGCGACTGGCAGAACGTCTCCGCCGCGGAGATGACCGCGAACGCATCACTATCAGCCAGGTTCATCAGATCGGGCAGGCACAGGATGTTGAAGCCGGTGCCGGTCAGGGCGTAGATGCCCGTCTTGGCCAGCTGATCCCCGATGAGACCGGGGCCGTTGGGCGGGCTCCCGGGCTTGCCGTCCTCCAGGGCGTACTGGACCGGATTGGCCTGAGTGCCGCCCGCACCGCTGATATCCAGCTTGAGCGTGGCCGCAAGATCGCCAGAGAACACGAACTGCGAGGTTGGGTCGGCGGCGACCGCCGAGATCTGCAACTGCACGTCGCCGCCGGCGCCAGGAACCACGGTGACCGTGGCGTTCGGGATCGCCGGAGGGCTGCCCAGGCCCTGCAGCCGCGACTGGAGGATCGCCGCCAGCTCGGTGAGGCTTCCCGGAACCGTGCCCAGGGTCACTCCCGTCGTCAGCGGGGTGAGCGCCGAGGAGGGCCCGAACGAGACCTGCAGCTGCTGGCTGGCTATCCCGGCGGTGCCCAGAACCGTGGCCGAGGTAAGTTCCCCGCTCACCGTTCCGGTGGGGGCCGGCAGCGTACCCGAGCTGCCCAGCGTGAGCCGGACGAGCTGAGAGGCGTTGTTCACCACCGCCGCCGCGTTGCTGGGGTCAGCCGCGCCGACCGTCAGATTGCGGTACACCTCGGTGGCCAGGGCGACCGGCGGGCTGCTCGAGTCCACCAGGGTGACGGTGAGGTTGAAGCTGGTGAGGGGGGTAGGCGTGTTGTTGTCCACGGCCAACCGGATGCTGTCGCCCCACTGCCCGGGGCTGGCCGCCGTGACGTCCATGGCCTCGGCGCCATTGATGTCGTTGATCTTTGCCGATGCGGCCTGCGGCGGCTTCTCGTCGTCCAGGACCGGACCCGGGCTGCCCGGAGCCGGGGCGGCGGCCACCCGGACCACCCAGGCCTCGGCGCCTCCGTTGGCGAAGAACTGGCTGACGGCGTAGCCGGCCTCGCTGCTGGCCATGAGGCTGCCGAAGTTCCGCTCCAGATCGGCCACGCTGAAGATCTGTACTGGCGTGTTCATCGGGCCTTGCGCGAAGTAGCCGAGGAAGGCCGTGACCGCTGTCGAGACGCCGGTGATGGTATGCACCCCGCTGGGCAGCTCTTCGACGTAGACCCCTGGGTAGGTGGGGGAGACGGGCATTCGTGCCTCCTGGCTATCCGCCCTGGTGGGCCCCGGGCCGGGAAGCGGCGCGGCCGCGGCCGGCCATCGTACTGACATGCGCTGCGAGCGGAGCCGCGGTAAGCGCACCTACGGCCGGACCGCCCGCAAGGAGCGAGCCCGCTCGCTCGAAAATTCTCGAACGGACGTGTCACCGTGTCGTCGCGGCACCATCACCGGCACACCCCGCATCGGCCGGCGATCTTCGTACCGCACCGTCGGCGATCCTGACCAGGCCTGGCCAGTGATGCGCATCACCCGGAACAGGCGGCACGCTGGCCACGTGACGCAACGGTGACAGCACGGAGACGCCAGGCAAAGCCGGCTCGGATAAAAGCTTGATTCCGGGCAAGGGCACGCAGAGACTCCCAGTTAGCGGGTTGATCACTGGTGGATCGCTAGGGCCGATTGACGGTTCCGCGTCCCGATCTCGCGGCTCCGTCGTCGGCAGCGGCTTCGTACGATCGGGGGGTTCTGTGACCAATGGTGAGATTGTCCAGCCGATCCGGCTCACCCTACTGGGGGCCTTTACGCTCCAACGCGGGCCGAAGGAGATCGTTCTTCCGGTGAGCGCGCAACGGCTCGTGGCTCTCCTGGCCCTGCGCGACCGACCGCTCAGCCGTACCTACCTGGCCGGCGTGCTGTGGCCAGACTGTTCCGCCGAGCGCTCGCTCGCCGACCTGCGGACGGCGCTCTGGCGCGCCAACCACGCCGGTGCCCCGATCATCGCCATCACCGGAATGTGCCTCGGCCTGCGCGCCGAAGTGGAGGTCGACCTGCGCGCGCTGGTGGCCTTCGGGCGTGCTTCCGCCGATCGCACGGCCAGAAGCGCAACCGCGGAACTGGCCGGTATCTCCTGGTGGGAGCTCTCCCAGGATCTGCTGCCCGACTGGTACGACGACTGGCTTGTCGACGACCGGGAGCGCGCGCGGCAATTGCGCCTGCATGCGCTCGAAGGCCTGTCCGACGAGTTGAGCCTGCGGGGTTACCACGTAGCGGCGATCCAGGCCGCGCTGGCGGCCGTCGGGCTCGAGCCACTGCGCGAGACCGCGCACGCGGCGCTGATTAGGGCATACCTCGCCGAAGGCAATAGGTCGGAAGCGTTGCGTCAATTCCGCCGCTGCCGGGAGCTACTGGCGGCCGGGCTATCGGTTGAACCATCCGAGACCATCCGTCAGCTGATTGCGAACCCCGCGAAATTCTCAAGATCGGCGCTGGCCAGCTGACGGCACGGCCGGTCAAGGCCACCCCAGACCCGGGCGTCCGGCCAGGCCGCGAGTAGGCCAGCCCGAGGCCGCCTACCCAGGCCGATGCCCCCGGCTTCACCAGTGCCGTCATTTGCCGTGGTGCTTCGCCGGCCGGCTGGGCGCGGCGCCTACCTGCACCGGGGTGCCCACGGGCAGTTTGAAGACCCATTGCGCGTCGGTCGCGCTCAGATGGATGCAGCCGTGTGATGGGGTCGAGAGGAGACCTTCGTGGAAGCCGAAGTCGGTGCCGTCCCTGCCACGGTAGAAGCGCCGGAAGTGCTTCATCGGCGTGCCCTCGAAGTGCTCGCCGTGCTTGAGTTGCTTATGGCTGCAGGGCCGCGGTTTTCCGTGCGCCGGCGTACAGGTGCCGTAGATCGAGGATTTGGCGTCGGCTTCCCCCGCGTCGCCGAGCGTGTACTTATCGGCCGGTGTCGGGTGACCGTGACGGCCGGAAGTGATTTGCATCCGGCGCACGATCTTCTTTCCTGAGTACGCGATCGCCTCGCCGCCTGCGCCTCCCGCCACCTGGTTGATGACGATGTGGGTGATCGCCGGAGCGTGCCGCGGGGGCCCGCCATGCCCCTGGCGCTGCACCGAGGCCGTACCTCGGCCCTGCTGTACCACGTGCGCGAGCTCGTGCGCCAGTAGCTTCAGCCCGTCGTGGCTCCCGGGCCGGAACTGGCCACGACCGAAGTAGATGTCATTGCGGTGGGTGTACGCGCGCGCCGCGATATGCTCGGCCGATCCGGCCGCATCGCCGTCGGCGTGGATGCGCACGCTCGCGAAGTCGAAGCCGGCCCGTTCCCTCATGAACCGCTGGACGTCGCCGCCGAGCGGCTGGCCTGCGCCCCGCGGAAGGCTGCTCGCCGGGACCGTCGAGGGAGCGGGCGCTGCGCCTTGGGGAAACAGCATGCCCGTCGCGAGCTCTTCGGGCATGACGTCGTCCGCCTCTTCTTCGGCCGGTCCAGTGTCCTTCTCCGGTTGCCGCTGCACCGCCGGCGCGGCCTCGCGGAACTCCACGGGAGCCCCGCCCCGCATCACCTGCTCGGCGAAGCGGTCCGCCTCCTGCTCCAGCGGATCGCCCGGCTGGCTGACGGACAGCTTGGCCTCGACCCGCTCTTCTTCCGCCTGGCATGCGGTGCAACTGCGCTGGATCAGCGGCGCAGACTCCGCTGAGACGATGGCGACGTCGGCGAATCGGAAACTCGCCCCTGGCGCGCCGGCTGCGACGGCGGGGCTTCCCGGGGTGCGCATCGCTGGCTTCCCGCTGCGCGCCAGCCACGGCGACGGTGTGGCGCACGTCGCATTATCAGTTCCGGGCCGACCGGCCCGCGTTCTGCCCAGCCGCACACCTAAGTATCGCCGCTACTGCTGGTTCCGGCCAAAGACCTGCAGGCTGAGGAGCCGGGCGATGGCCGCTGGCGTCGACACGGCCGCGGGTCGAGGACCGTGGTCAGGCCGGCGGTCCGCTGGGTTCCCCCCGGCTGGTGTAGGCCGGACGGTCGAGGAGCTGCAGGAGCGTGCGGCGCAGCTGGCGGACCGCGGGTTCGCCGAGGCGGCCGGCGATCTCGGCCTCGAGTTCGGCGAGTGCGGACAGGGCGAGGTTCACCGTGGCCCACCCCTCGTCGGTGAATTCGATGATCTTGGCGCGCCGGTCGGCCGGGTCGGTGGTGCGCCGCAGGTACCCGCGGCGCTCGATATCGGCGACAAGCTCGGCCATGGCCTGCTTGGTCATGTTGGCGCGCGCGGCCAGCTCGGTCAGCCGGATCCCGGATGGCGGGATGTGCGGCATCACGTTGTTCCATGAGTCGCGCTGGCCGGTGACGCCCGCCTCGGTGAGCTTGTCGTTCAGGTCGATGGCCATCTGGCGCGCGGCCATGCTGAGCAGCCGCGCCAGCGGGGCGTGTTGTTCGGGATGAGGCACGCCGCTCATTGTAGTCAGGTCGCTTGACTAATTACGGCCGGGCATGCCAGATTAGTCAGGACGCATGACCATCATGGCAACGCTACCCGGCGCCGGGCGCCCCGGCTGAGCAGCGCTGTGCCGAGACCGCCGCGGTCGTGGCCGGAGAAGGAGCACCCGATGGATACCGGCAAGCACGGCGAGGAGCAGCACATGAGCACGAGCACCACCGGTCAGGCCGAAGCGGGCCGCGGGGCGGGCGGCGAGCCGACCAGCCAGGAGCGTGCGGCGGCCGCCGCGGTGCTGCAGATGATCTGGGGCATTCACATCTCGCGGGCGGTGTACGTGGCCGCCGAGCTGGGCATCGCGGATCTGCTGGCGGGCGGCCCGATGACCGCAGCGCAGCTGGCCCGGGCCACGCAGGCCCACGAGCCGTCGCTGTACCGGGTCCTGCGGCTGCTGGCCTCGCTGGACGTGCTGACCGAGCATGACCACCATTCGTTCAGCTTGACGATCCTGGGCGAGCGGCTGCGGGCCGACGTCCCGGCCTCGATGCGGTCCTTCACGCTGACCGCGGATGCCGGCGGCCTGCGCCCGTTCGAGCCCATCATCGAGATAGTCAAGACGGGCAGGAATGGCATGGACATCGCCTACGGCATGGGCCCGTTTGAGTTCCTCGCCGCACGCCCGGACCTGGCGCAGAAGTTGCAGGCCGCGTGGTCGGAGCGGACCGCGGCGTTCGCGGCCAGCGTCGCCGCCGGGTATGACTTCTCGCCGATGCGGACCGTGGCCGACATCGGCGGCGGCAAGGGCACGCTGCTGGCCGCCATCTTGCGGGCGCACGGCCACCTGCGCGGCGTCCTGCTCGACCGGCCGCCAGTAGCAGCCGAAGCCGCCGGGGTGCTCCGGGCGGCTGGTGTCGCGGATCGCTGCGAGATCGTGCCGGGCGACTTCTTCCAGGGCGTCCCCGACGGCGCGGACGCCTACATTCTGGCCAACGTCCTGCATGACTGGGATGACGCCGACTCGGTGCGGATCATGGGTGCCTGCCGCCGGGCCATGGCCCCAGACGGCCGGGTGCTGATCGTCGAGCGGCTGATTCCCGACGACCCGGCCGAAGCCGTACCGGTGCTGCTGAGCGATCTGAACATGCTGGTCGTCACCGGCGGCCAGGAACGCACCGACGCCGAGTATCGCCAACTTCTGGCCGCGGCCGGCCTGAGCCTGGCCAAGACGCAGCCAGTCGCCCCGCCGTACGGTGTCATTGAGGGACTCGCATAGCCCGCGCCTATGCCGTAAGAGCCCGTGCCGCCTTCCCCGGCGGAGGTTGGTGAGGTGAACTGGCCAGATGTTCGATGACAGCGGATACGAGCGGCCACTCAGGCGACGGGGGAGGGGCAACGTACTGACGCACACCCTGGTGGGGTTCCTGGGGGCGGGGCTCGCGGCCGCCCTGATCCTGATCTTCTACAGCCCGTCGGGCGGCGTTTCCCTGCCGGGAAGCGGCGCGGTTCCCGCGCCGGCGGCTTCGGCTCCCCCGCTGCCCCGCGGCGAGCAGGCCCTGGCCGCGAAGGTCAAGCCGGGCCTGGTAATCGTCAACACCACGCTCCAGTACAACAGCGAGGCCGCCGCCGGGACCGGCATGGTGCTCAACGCCGACGGGCTGGTGCTGACCAACAACCACGTCATCGACGGCTCTACCAAGATCACCGCTACCGTAGCCTCGACCGGCCAGACCTACCCGGCCATGGTCGTCGGCTACGACAAGACCGGCGACGTCGCCCTGATCCAGCTGCAGCACGCGTCCGGGCTGACGACGGTGCCGATCGGCAACTCCTCCTCGGTCAAGCCCGGGCAGGCGGTCGTGGCCCTGGGCAACGCCGGCGGCCAGGGCAGCATCACCGCCACGGCGGGCCATGTCACCGCGCTGAACCAGACCATCACCGCCAGCGACGAGGGAAGCTCGACCGCCTCCGAGACACTGCACGGCATGATCCAGACCAACGCCGACATCGTGCCCGGCGACTCCGGCGGCCCGCTGGCCAGCTCGGCCGGTGTTATCGGCATCGACACCGCGGGCGACGACGCCAACGACCAGCAGGCGGCGACCGGGTTCGCCATCCCGATCAACACCGCTCTGTCGGTCGCCCGGCAGATCGCCGGGGGCCGTGCCAGCTCCAAGATCACGATCGGCTACCCGCCGTTCCTGGGCGTCTTCACCGGCTCCGGATCGGCCAGCAGCCCGCAGGCGCAGGCCCAGCAGCAGGCCAATGGCAGCTCTGGCGGCTCCGGGAGCGGCCCGGCCTGCTACACCAGCAACACCGACCTGGTCGTGCCGTCAGAAATCGCGCCGGTCAGCTCCGGAACCCTGATCGTCGGGACGATCTGCCGGAGCCCCGCGGCCTCGGCCGGCATGACCGGCGGAGCGGTCATCACCGCGATCAACGGGCACGCCGTCGGCTCGCCCGACGGCCTGGTCCGCATGCTCTCCGGGTTCCATCCGGGCGACACGATCACCGTCACGTGGGTGACCCCGTCCGGGCACCGCACCACCAGCAGCCTGCACCTGGCCGCCGGCCCGCCGCAATGACCGCCGCCGACGGTGGCGGCGGGATGGCGGCATCAAGCTCCGGGCTCGCCAGCGACGGCGCTGGCGCCGGCGAGGACCAGCGGCCGGTAGCCGGGTACGGCGTGAGAGCCGGGAGCCAGCGCGCTGGCTGGTTCTGGCTCGTCGGCCGCTGGCGGCGCTGCGATCTCCACCAGGAGCAGCGCGACGTCGTCGTCGAGCTTGCGGCCCGCGTGGGCGGCCAGCCGGTCGAGCAGCCCGTCCGCGGCCGCCTGAAGGTCAGGGTCGCGCAGCGTGTCCACGTAGTCCTTGGGCCGGAAGTAGCGGCCGGCCCGGTCGCGCGCCTCCAGCAGGCCGTCAGTGCAAAACAGCACCCGGTCACCCGCGTGCACCGTGAAGGTTGATGGCTGCATGTCGGGGTGCAGGCCCAGGGGCGTGGCGTAGGCGCGCGGGCTGAGCGCCCGCATTCCCCCGTCCGCGGCCAGCAGCAGTGGCGGGGGGTGCCCGCAGGTGACCAGCTCCAGCCAGCCGCCCGGGTCGAGTTCGGCGAACACGGCCGTCACGAAGTCCTCCTCGCCGGCGGCCCTGGTGACCGACCAGTCCACGGCCCGGGCTATTTCCGCCAGGTCCAGGCCAGGCTGGGCGCAGGCGTCCCGGAAGCTGGTCATCGCGACGCTGGCCAGGCGCACCGCCGGCAGGCCCTTGCCACGGGTGTCGCCGATCAGCCAGCGCGGGCGGGCGGCATCAGCCACGACCTCGAGCAGGTCGCCGCCGACCCGTGCCTCGGCCGCGGCGGAGACGTACCGTGAGGCCAGCCTGGCCGCGGTGACCGCCTCCGGGACCTCCTGCAACAGCGCGCTTTGCGCCACCCGGGCCACCGCGCGGACCTGGCGCAGCCGCCGCTGCGCCACCGTGCGCAGCGCCGAGTTGATGACCGCGAACGCGGCGAGCAGCAGGCACACGCTCAGATGCGAGGCCAGCATGCCCGGCCGGACGTGCCCGGCCGCGCTCAGCCCGGCGGCCAGCAGCAGCGCCCAGCCGGCCAGCACGGCGGTGACCTGCGGCGACAGCACCAGCGAGGCCAGCAGCGGACCCACCGCCAGCCAGGCCACCGGGATGATCGCGGGGCCAGCGGCGTACAGGGCCGCCGCCACGGCCGTGATGGCCAGCACCAGCACCAGCCCGAGCCACCCCCGGGCCCGGCGGGTCTGCGGCTGGGCAGGCCCCGATGGTTCCAGCGCGATGCTGCCCCGGGCCGCGAGCTTCGTGCCGCCGCGGACGGGATCCGCCGCCGGCCTGCTGTGCGTGTGGTGCATCAGTCCCATGCCTATTAAATATCCGCGAGCGATCTTCGCGTTCGCTGACCGCAAGCTCAGCGCGAGCACAGAGCCCGGCCGCCGGGCGCGGCGACCTTGCGGGCCGGGCCAACCACCCGCAAGACCCAGCGGGTAGCCGCCCAGGCTTAGCTCAGCCCTTACAGAACGGCTCCGCAAGCTCCGCAGGTGCCGGTCTCGTAGTCCCAGGCGTCGGCCGGGTGGGCGCACTCGGCCTGGTCCGGTGGTTCGGGCGGCTCGGGCGGGTCGGGCGGCTCGGCGGGCGCAGCCTCAGTGGCGGCAGGCGGGACAGCCGGGCTGGCTGCGTCCGGAGCGGGCGTCGGGGAACCGCCAGCCGTCGGCGCCGGTGGCTGGCCCGTGGTTACTGGCTCAGTGGTTACTGGCTCAGTGGTCGCTGGCTCAGCGGTCACTGGCTCAGCGGCGGCAGGCCGCCCGGAATCGTGAGCCTGGCCAGAATCAGGCACGGGGACATTTCCCGCGTAGTACCGCAGGGCCGACCGGATTATCTCCCTGCACCACTCGGGGCGGGTCCATCCGGCGAACTCGGGCCGCGCCAGGACTTCGTCTATCTGCGCGGCCTCAGCCTCGGAGACGTTGAGGCCAATGGGAACCCGGGCTGGATCTGGCAGCCTGGGATGCTCCATGGGTTCAAGGTACCCACGAATACGCGGGAATCAGCTGGTCGGCACCCCGTGGCGTCGGGCGGCGGTGCCTGACGTTACCGTGCGTCCCGCGCGGGTCGTATCTCGGCCGACGCTCCGGCCAGGTCCCAGCCCCCGGTGTCCTCGCCCGCGGCCAGCTGCAGCAGGGCCCACGCGACCACGGCTGCCTCGGCGACGTGGGCAGCCTCGACCGTTACCGAGACGCGGACGAAGTCCTGGCGCTGGCGCGTCACTAGTTCGATCTGCCGCTCGGTCACCAGGAGACTGGCCTGCGCGGCCAGGCCCTGCTCGAAGGCCGTGGCCGCGGCGCTCCATCCGCGCGTACCGCTGATCCGGGGAATCTCCACGCGGACCCTGTAGCGAGGACGCTCCGGCGGGGCGGTCACGTGCCCGTTATCCCCGGCGCAAGCCATGCGACACCGGGAAACGCGGGATCGCGAGGCCCCGGCAGTCAGTTACCAGCCGGGCGGGCCCGGTGATGGCGTCGTCCGGTCTAACGATCTCTAGTCACGGAGGCGGGCGTGCCTGGCTTGGTAGGATCGCTGCCCCTCGACGAGCTCGGGCATCCGCTGGACGGTGGAATCGCCTTCGTCGGCTGTGTAGTCCGAGGGATGCGTGAGGTCCACTCCGCTGGCGATGCCGCGCCAGTGGCAGACCAGGGTGCCCGCCGCGGCGACGGCCAGGTTGACGACCAGCGCGGCCAGGCCCGCATAGACCGCGAACCGGGTGGCCAATCCCAGGTGGGCCAGCGGCCAGGAGCTGCCGCCGAAGTGGTGGCTAGTGATCTTCCCGTTCGCGGCCACACTCGGGATCTGATAGAGCATGAAGATCGCGCTGAGCAGCCCGGCCACCAGCCCGGCGATGAGGGCACGGCGATGGAACCAGCTGGTGTAAAGGCCCAGGGCCACGGCCGGGAACAGCTGCAGGATGAGGACCCCGCCCATGAGCTGGAGGTTGACAGCGAACTGCAGGTTGAGGGCAAGCACAACCACGATCGCGCCCAGTTTCACGAGCAGCGAGGCGGTTCTGCTGACGCGGGCTTCCTGGCTCGGGGTGGCGTCCGGCCGGATGTACTCCCGGTAGATGCTCCGCGTGAACACGTTCGCCGCCCCGATCGACATGACCGACGCGGGGACCAGGGCGCCGATGGCCAGCGCGGCGTAGGCCAGGCCCAGGGCAGCGCCGTTCAGCGTCGAGTGGAACAGCTGCGGAATGATCGTGTCGACGTTGCCGCCCTTGGGCTTGATGCCGGCCGATATCGCGACGAAGCCGAACAGCGCGAAGACGCCCAGCATCAGTGAGTAGACAGGCAGCGTCGACATGCTGCGCTTGAGCGTGGCGCGGTTCCTCGCGGCCAGCGCGCCCGTTATGGCGTGCGGGTAGAGGAACAATGCGAGCGCCGAACCTAGGACGAGCGTCACGTATCCGAGCTGACCGGTCGGCGCCAGCAGCAGGCCTCCGCTGGAGCCGTGGGCGAACTTCGCGCCGGCGGCCTTGATGACATCCCCCCAGCCGCCCTCAGTCACCCCCAGCCAGAGCAGCAGCATCAGGACGGTGATCAGCAGGAGGAAGTCCTTGAGTATGGCGAGCAGAGCGGGCGCCCGCAGCCCTGAGTTGAAGGTGAAGAAGGCCAGCAAGCCGAAGGCCAGCAGCAAGGGCAGGGCACCGCCGAGGCCCAGCGCCTGGAACACCACCTGCAAGCCGACGATCTGAAGTGCGACGTAGGGCAGGGTCCCCACGATCGCGACGACCGCGACGAGAACCGACAGCCCTGGCGAGCCGAAGCGGGCGCGCACGAACTCTGAGGTGCTGACGAAGCCGTGCACGTGGGCAACCGACCACAGCCTGGGCAACGCCAGGTAGACCAGCGGATAGACGATCGCGACGTACGACACCGCGAAAAAGCCGAGGCCGCCCTGCGCGTACACCAGCGCGGGCACAGCTACCAGGGTGTAGGCGGTGTAGAGGTCACCACCAACCAGGAAGAAGGTGATCGTGCCGCCGAAGGCGCGTCCGCCCAGGCCCCACTCTTCCAGATCCCACTGCCCGGGCCCGGCCGATGATGGCGCCCTCCGCCACCGCGCCGCCGCGAATCCGAGCACGGCTACCAGGCCGAGCAGGGCGATCATGGTGGCAATCTCGGCTCCGCGGCCGGCCAGCACACTCATGATCCGCGCCTCTTCGTGGCCAGATAGACCACCGCGGTCACGCATGCCGCCAGGCCGACGAACGCCATCTGGGACCAGTAGAAGAACGGCAGCCCGAAGAGCCGCGGCTGGATGTGGTTGTACAGCGGTGTCAGCAGAGGTACGACCACCGCGACGACCAGTAGCCACGGCCACCGGCTGCGGTGGCCTGACTGGGGTCGCCGCTGGCCCGCAGCGGGCGGCGGACTCTTCGACGCTACCTGGAGCAGGGTGAGATCGTTGTCTGGTTGACGACGCCGGTCGGGTGCTTCGAACATGGCCGAGTCCACCCCTCCCTGGACTCTTGGACCTCTTCTACCGCGCCTTTCTCATACACAACATATTTCAGCGGAACCCGGTCGTCCGTGACCAAACGAAACGCGGCCGGACTCCGTAGCCCCAGGAGGGTAGCAGCGTCTGACGTCGCCCGCTATATCCGGGCCAGAAAATTTGCATGCAGGCATATGGGGTAACACTAGACGTCCAAACAGGTGACAATCTGTACCGGCGATGTCGCTCTCGCCACACCATTGTTACGGCACGTGAACTTCGGTGACGGTGAGAAAGCGACTGCCTTCGCCGGCGCAGCAGGCTGGCGGACGTACCCGCCTATCGAGAAGCCCACGAGGAGGGGTCATGAAGCCGTCGAGGTCGAGGGGCAGGCGGTCGCCGTGGTGGCTGATGTGACCGAGGCGACCCGTGGCTGACCGTGAGAGAAGGAGCGACTTCATGAAACCAATGGATGACAGGGTGGTGTTCCTCACCGGAGCGGCCGAGGGCCTCGGCCGGGAGGTGGCCAGGGAACTGGTCAAGGCCGGCAAGCGCCTGGCCCTGCTTGATGTGCAGGCGGAAAAGCTCCAGGCGGTGACCGCCGAGCTGGCGTCGGTCACGGAGATTCTGCCGCTGGTCGTGGATCTTGCCGATGCTGCCGCCACCGGACACGCAGTTCAGCAAGCACTGGAGCACTACGGGCCGCCCCGCGCGCTGATCCACGACGCCGCCGTGCTCAAAGAAGTGTCCATGCTCGACGTCACCTTCGAGAACTGGCGACGCGAGGTCGACATCATCCTGCAGGCGGCGTTTATCTTGTCGCGGGCCGTGTGGCCTGGAATGGTCGACGCACGCAGGGGAAGCATCCTGTACGTCTCCTCGGGCTCGGCGCTCAGCGGATTCGTGAAGGAGACGGCCTACACGCCCGGCAAGCATGCCCAGGAAGGACTCATGCGGGTCCTGGAACTGGAAGGACGGGAATTCAATATCGCGGTGAACACCATTACGACCGGCAAGCCGATCGATACGCCCATGTCCCATGGCCATTATACGCCCGAAATGTGGATCGGCGCGGTGCACCCGTCGCGGCTGGCGCCCGCGTTCGCGTTCCTGGCTCGCATAGACGCGAGCTTCGCGACCGGACAGCGCTTCAACGCTTTCCAGATGTCGGAAGCGATGCGGTCCGCGGTCGCGTGAGCCCGGCCCGGCTGCCCAGCCGCGCTACCCGTGCGGCCATCACGCCCGGCCCCGGTCCTGGCCGCGCCCGGGACCGGGCCGCGGGCCGTCGCACGCCGGGCCGTCGTCAGGTCGCTGCGGCACGCCCGGCGTACCGCCCAGGGAACCATTGCTCTTCTCGTGATCACCCGGGCAATAACGGCATAACGCCAGCGTGAAGATCCGCCGGACAAGAGTGGCCGACGCCGATATCGGTAGGAAGCTGTGACATTTGCCGATAGAAACTTCGTCATCCGTGAAACTACGCTTTAAAGCGAACCACAGCGGCTGAGCAGGAGCCGGTAGGACATTACGCGCGTACGCGGCATCACGAAGGGAGCCCACATGAACCCGTGGAGACGTAAGCTGCGACTTGCGGCGGTTGCCGGGGTGGTCGCGGTCGGGTTGATTGCCGCGGGCTGCAGTTCCGGCGGCAGCACCAGTTCGTCGGGCTCATCGGGCCAGGCGGTCACGGGCGGGACAGCGACGGTCGCGCTGCCGGCCGGCGTCACCTACAACTACATTTTCCCGTTCTACCCGGTTACCTACGCCAGCGTTTACAACCTGCAGTTCCAGTACCTGCTGGTCCGGCCGCTGTACATCTTCGGCAACAACACCAGCACCTCGGTGGGTATCAACTACCCGCTGTCG
>Ga0306920_100000985_pt1 | contig 34923 bp, 61 predicted proteins | sample flu12Cox44000170_FD_204666 | JGI IMG/M metagenome (GOLD analysis project Ga0306920, IMG submission 204666) | Lab enrichment of tropical soil microbial communities from Luquillo Experimental Forest, Puerto Rico - flux4day.12C.oxic.44.000.170 (v2)... | ecosystem: Environmental > Terrestrial >...
ACCGGGTCCAGATCGACACGGACCCGGCGTTCGTCACCCTGAACTTCAACGAGCACGACACGGCGACGACGCAAGTCGTGTTCACCGGGCTCACGACTGGGCCGTCTGGGACCGTCTATTACGTCCGGGTCCAGGGCGTCACGTACACCGGGCAGGAAGGAGCCTGGTCGCCGACGGTCGCCGTGACGGTCATCGCGGCGATCACCGGCAACGAACTGACGGCGCTCAACCTCGCCGTCGGCCGCTTCATCCAGTCGACGTCGTACGTGCCCGGCTCGGCTGGCTGGGCGATCAACGCGGACGGCTCCGCCGAGTTCAACAACGTCGTCGTCCGCGGGCAGCTACGCGCCTCGCAGGTGACGACGGTCGAGGGCGCGAACATCGTCCCGAACGGCGAGTTCGAGACGAACGTCCTCAACTGGACCGTCAACGCGAACGGGACGATCGCCCGGGACACGTCGACGTTCACGCCGTTCGGGACGGCCTCGATGAAGGTCACGTTCACCGTCGGGTCTCCCGTCCCGATCGTCACGTCCGACGCGTTCCCGGTCCAGCCGAACCAGGCGTACAACACGGTCGTCTACGTCCGCAGCAACGCCGGGACCGGCCTCCAGCGGCGGCTCCTGTTCACGATCACGTGGTTCGACGCGTCGATGGCGTCGCTCGCCGGGGGCCTGTCGATCAATGTCTACGAGATCCAGGGCCAGTGGGTCGCGGTCGGCGGCTCGACGATCGTCGCTCCGGCGACGGCGGCGTTCGCTCAGGTCCAACTTTCGTGGCTCGACGTCGGAGCCGTTTCCGAGACGCACAACATCGACCACGTCGAGTTCGTCCCGGCGTCGCGCCTGATCGGCTCGATGCAGACGGCCAGCTTCGGGAGTCGGGTCCAAATCGGCGCTCCTGCCGGGCAGCCGATCGTGCTCATGGAGCAGAACGACTACGACGCGGGCGGCCTGTACGCGGACCTGACGCAGAGTCCGTCGAACAACACGGATATGCCGCGGGTGATGCTCCTCGCCGACAACATGAGCCCGACGACTCCTCCGTCGGCGACGTCGTACATCTCCGTGATCGGGAACGCGACGACGACGAGCGACAAGGGCCTGATCTCGCTCAACACGGCCGGGGCCGTGAACCTCTCCGGCGCGCTCGGCGCGCACATCGGCGGGTCGCCAGTCACGGTCTACAACGGCTCGTACGGCGCGGTCTCCGTCCTCGTCGACAACAAGCCGATCTACGCCCAGATCGCCGAGGCGCGCGTCCGCTCCGGCACGAACATCGCGACGTACACGCGGGCGGCGAACGCGACGGCGGTCGCCGACATGGACGCCACCAACCTGATCGTCACGTTCACGGCTCCGCTCTCGGGGATCGTCCTCATCGAGTACATGGTCCGGCTGAACGCGTCGGCAGGCGGCAACATCTTCCTCGGCTGCCGCGACAACAGCAACGTCGACGTCACCAACTCCCACTTCGCCGGTCCCGACTTCGGGACGAACTGGGCGACCTCGTTCGTGCCGGTCTACGGGCGGGTCCGGGTCTCCGGCCTGACGGGCGGGACGAGCTACACCTGGAAAATGACGTGGTGGTGCCAGGGCGCTACGCAGAACCTCTCGGCCTACTCCGGCCCAGACAACGGGGAGATTGCCATGCGGATCATCGGAGTGTTCTCGTGAGCCAGCCGTCCGTCCCGAGCCCGACGGAAGTCGGCGTCGACGTCGCGCTGGAGGTCTACCGGCGGCGGCTCGTCGAGAAGGAGGACGAGATCGTCGCGCTCCAGATGACGCTCCACGCCCGGGAGCAGGAGATCGTCCGCCTCCAGAACGCGCTCTCGACGGCGCACGTCCAGATGAACCAGGCGGCCGCTCCAGCCGAGTCGGGGAGTCCGCCCGCTCCGGCGGCTCCTGACGTACCATCCGCGCCGTGATCCTCGCGGCCGCAGTCCAGTCGTCTCCGTTCGTCAGCAAGACGATCGACGTGGCGCTCGTCGCCGCGGTCGTCGGCGTCGTCATCCCGTTCCTCAATGCGCTCATCTCCCACATCAACGCCTCGGCGTGGGTCAAGAGCGGCGTCGCCGTGCTCCTCGCGGCGCTCGGGACGGTCGCGACGTGGGCGACGTCGGTGATCGGCCCGGTCACGGTGAAACAGTTGATCGTCGTCGCGCTCGGCGCTCTCGCCGCCGCTGGAGGGTCGCTCCGCTCCTGGACGTCGCAGGCGACCTCGTTCGTCGCCTCGAAGGTCCCGGGAGGGATCGGCGGCCACACGGTCTCGATCCCGGCCCCGGCCCCGGCCCCGGCTCCGGTCTCGACGACGACGGAGACCGGGACGACTGGCGGCTCGGCGACCGTGACGAGCCCGACGGGCGACGCGGCTCCCGCTCCGGCACCGACGAACGGCGAGCCGCCGCTACCCGACCGGGCCTGACGCCGTGAGGTCGATGGCGGACTCCGTCACGGCCTCGGCGATCCCGCCGGGCTACTCCATCGTCGGCGGCTACGTCGACGGCCGCTACGCCTGGACGGCGGCCGACTGGGCTCGTTTCCCGAACGCGGCGCACGTGATGATCGCCGTCCACCCGTCGACGCTCCGAGGCAACTGCCTCGACATCGAGACTGGCGACGCCCGACCGGAGGACGGCCCGACGTGGGTCCAGAAGATGCGCGGCCTCGGCGGCTGGCCGTCGGTCTACTGCTCGCTCTCCATCTGGGGCGAGGTCCGCAACCTGTTCGCCGGGATGCCACCGCCGCCGTACTGGGTCGCGGCATACCCGGGCGGCGGCCCGATCGTCTACGACGGCTCGACGGCGCATCAATACGCCGACTCCGGGCCGCACGGTGAGAACATTGACCTGAGCGTCGCGCTCGACTACTGGCCGGGCGTCGACGGCGCGGGCGGCGGCTCCGTCCCGCCGCCCACGACCCAAGCGGAGGACTTCGACATGCACATCGGACGCACCGCCGAAGCGAACCTCGACGGCTCCCACGATTTCCACCTGTGGGTCGGAGACTCGGCGATCCGCCAGTTCACCGGGGCTCCGCAACCGCCGTACGGGATCCCGTCCGACGCGATCGACTTCTCCGGCGGCGCGCTGCTCCTCCGCCAGTTCTCCCGGCAGGAGACGGCGGACGCGCTCGCCCGGGCGACGCTCAAGACCGGCGCTCCGGTCCCGCCGGTCGACCAGACGAAGATCGCCGCTGTCCATCAGGCCGCCGAGGCCGCCGCGGCGGCGACGAAAGCTCTCGCCGACGCCGTCGCGGCGCTCGGCTAAATCCGCCCTCGTCCGCCCCGGTCAGGAGGTTCTCAGGGCAGCCCAGTGAGCTACGACACGGATCGGTCGTCTCGCCGTCGACGGTGGTGGCGGCCGTCGGCCCCGGACATTCTCATCGGCATCGCGATCCTGCTCCTCGTCGTCGGGAACCGGCATGGGGCGAACCCGTCCGACGTGACGGTCGCGCTCGGGATCCTCGGCCTCTGGGTGACGATGCGAGTCGAGCGGAGACGGCGATGAAGGCGGAGGACCCGGACCCGGGCGAGGAGCGACGCTGGCTCGCCTACTGGCGGACGCCGGTTCGACGGTGGACGTTGTCGCTCGTCATCGTGCTCCTCACGGTCGGGTTCGCCTGGGGCCTCACCCGGGAACGGACGCAACGCAACGAGGACGCTTGCCGGATCGTGACGGCGCTTCTCCCGCTCCACACGGAGCAGCCCTTCCACGCGGCGTTCGTCCGCATCCACTCTGACGTCTGTTAGCCCGGGCTCGTCGCCGTGGTCGTCGCTGATGCGGAGTGGGTCGCGCCGGTCGTCGTCGTCGGCGCGTTCGTCGTTTGGTGCGTCGTGATCGCCGTCGCGATCTGGATCGAACGGAAAATCGGCGACTAGGACTAGACAACGTGCCCCGTATGGTCTAGTCTCCTCCGTAGCCAAACCAGTGCCATCCCGGCACCCCGATCCCGAGGAGGGACCTATGAACAGTTTTCCGCTCCCGACCGGCTCCCGGCTTCCCGAGGGCGTGATCGTCGGCATGACGCTCACGGCCTACGAGGTCGAGACGCCCGAGGGCGAGACGGTGTTCGTGCCGTTCGTCCGGGTCCACAAGCCGGTCCCGGCCGTCCCGCTGGTCATCTTCGGATGACCAGCGACCGGCTCTCCGTCTACCAGACCGTGCTCCAGTCCTACCTCTGCCACCCGGACTGGAGCGTCGAGACGCACGTTGCGTACCTCGATTCCGAGTGGTGGCAAACGGACGACTGGAGGACGTCCATCACCCCGTCAGCCATCGGCGTCTCGACGCCGGAGGAGGCGGTCGCCAAGTGGGTCGCCCGGCACCGGGCGACGGTCCGACTGGAAGGAGGAACGCCTGCGTAGAGCACAGCCGACTCCGCTCCGGCTTCCCCTGGCCGGAGCGGGCGGCGGGTGTGCTCGCACGCCACCGGGACGTAACTGTCTCACCCCGGCGCGAGGATCGGCCTCGTCGCCAATCACCGAGACCCCGAGGAGGGCTCAACCATGAACGACTCACCGACCCTGCAAGTCCCGACCTCCGCCCGTCACGCGACGTTGAACGAGGTCGTCGAGATGCTCCGGCTCCAACAGGACGTGAAGTACGACATCGTCGTCGAAGCCGAACGGCTCGCCTACCGCGACGGGCTCCTCCGCGTCGACGGCGGCGGCGTCCGCTGGGACGAGGACGGCGCGACGGAAGTCCCGGTCGACCTGCGTCCCACGTCGATCTTCGAGGGCGGCGTCGCCGAGAAGCTCGGCATCCCGGTCGTCTACCTGCGCCGGATGCGCGAAGCCGAGAAGCTCGGGCTCCTCGACCACAACGTCAACGACTGGCTGGCCGACGCCCCGGAGCGGAAGTTCCTCGTCCGCGGGTTCCGCACCGACGACGTCGACGAGGTCGGCGTCGCCCGGGCGTTCCTCTCGGACTCGTACCGGACGATCGACAACCTCGACGTCCTCATGGCCGTGCTCGGCGGGATCCGCGAGGCGGGGATCGCCGACGCCAAGGTCTACGACGGGAACGTCTCCGAGAACGGTATGTCGATCCGAGTGACGGCCCCGGAGGTCAACGTCGTCGCCGACGCTCTGCTCGCCAACTACCGGTCGCCGTTCGGCGACTTCGACCCCGACGGGCGTCGCCCTGGGGCGATCGGGAACATGCTCGGCGCAGCCGGGCACGAGTACCGGCCCCACACGGTGTTCGCCGGGCTCCTGATCCGGAACTCCGAGACCGGCGGCGGCCGCTACTCGCTCTCGCCGCAGGCCGTCATCGAAATCTGCTCGAACGGGCTGACCATCAAGCGCGACGCCATCGCGCAGGTCCACCTGGGCGGGAAGATGGACGCGGGCCGGGTCGAGTTCTCCGCCGACACGCAGCGGAAGAACCTCGACCTGATCGTCGCCCAGACCCGGGACGCGGTGCAGCAGTTCCTCTCGGCGGACTACCTCCAGGGGATCGTCGACGAGATCAGCGAGAAGGCAGACAAGCGGGTCTCCGACGCCCCGGCGACCATCCAGCGGATCGGTCGTCAGGTCGGGTTCTCCGAGTCGGAGCAGAAGGCGATCCTCGACTGCTTCATCTCCTCCGGCGACCTCACGGCCGGAGGCGTGATGAACGCGGCGACGGCGGCGGCGCAGATGGTCGACTCGCCGCACCGTCAGGCGGAGATCGAGGACCTCGCTCTCGACGTCCTCGAAGCCGTCTAACGTCCCGGCTCGCAGTCTGCGAGCAGCGGAGCGTGGGAGCCCGGGGGAAGCCCCGGGCTCTCCCGCGAATTGGGACTAGACAACGGCTCCGGTTTGGTCTAGTCTGTTCGTAGCCAACCACCCTGGACCCCGAGGAGGGACCATGAACAGCAAGATCCGCAAGCACTTCGAGGGCCGGTTCGAGAACCTCTCGCCGGTCGTGGTCGAGGCGCACTGCCCAAGCGGCTGGGTCACGCTCCCGGTCCCGGTCCGTCCCGACCGTTCCGGTCTGGAGAACCTGCGCCGCGTGGGCTACACGCACGTCGGCGTGGCTCCTCGTCACCCGGTCAACGGCTCGCCCGAGACGGTCGCCGACTTCTCCATCCGGGAACTCCTGGAGGCGGACGACTTCGAGGCGGCCATCAAGGTCGAGCGGAAGGGCCGCCCGGCGCTCACGTCTCACCAGCGGTCGATGTTCCTCAACCTCGTCCGCCGGTCCGAGGCCAAGCGCGGCGCTCCGGTTCCGCTCGCCGAGATCGGTTCGCCGTCGGCGATGGCGCATCTCGTCCGCAAGGGCTACGCGGCCCGGTCGGTCGAGTTCGGCCCGAGGGGAGGGGAGCGGTTCTCGTACACGCCCATCCGGTAGGACCCAGCGTCTCGGGCTCGCAGGGGGCGAGCCCGGGGCAGTGGGCCAAATCGGCTCCAAGGTCCCGAGGAGGGGCCACCGCCATGAACAAGAACACGCAGGATCGGATCCTCGCCGAGATCGAGCGGCGCGTCGCCGCGATCGACGAGACCTTGACGGTCATCAACGACCGGGCGCTCGCCAACACTGGCGTCCTCGGCGTCGTCCGTCCGGACGAACTGGTCGCCCAGCACCGCATGAGCTACCAGTTCAACGACGGGATGGCGACGTTCCAGCGTCGCTCGACCGGCGGCAAGGACGTCTCCCGCACGGACCGTGGCGCGGTCTACGTCGACTACGCCAAGGGACCGGGCAACGCGTCCGACAAGATCGGTCAGGTCGTCTCGTTCCTGGTCGGGCTCGCATGAGCCCGGCCGGGATGCCGCGCGCGGGCGACGCTCGTTACTGCGGCCACTGTGCGTACGGCGATCATCGGCTCTGCTCCGGCGGGTCGATCGGCGGACCGTGCGGCTGCGCCGGGGCGGAGCACCGTCCCGACGAGAGCGTCCAGGCGGCGATGCGGCTGTATCAGCGGCCGGACCTCGCCGGGGACGTCCGCGAGGTACTCGCGGCCGAGTGGAGGGAGTCATCGTGAAGATCACGCGCCGTGAGCGCATCGAGTACCGCCGGACCGAGGACGGTGACCGGGAGCGCGTCGAGACCGGCCGGTACTCCCGGATGCGGACCCTGGAGAAGACGGACCTCCCCGAACGGACCGTGATCCGGGACGAGATCCGGTCGATCGTCGAGCGTGAGGGCGGCCCGATCCGGGCCGACGCCGTGGCGGACATCTGGATCCGGCAGGTCGCCGACCGGCTGTCGCCGCCTCTCGCCCCGGACGAGGAAGACGCCGGGTTCGTCGGCGACGGTGACTACTCGACGCCGTTCCACGACCGGACCCGGACGACGCTCAACTGGCTCGCCGAGAAGGGGACCCTCGTCAAGTGGGGCCAGAACGACGTCCGGATGCCGACGGTCGGCGGCTGGCGGTCGCCGGACGCTCCGCATTGGGCGACGGCCGAAGCCGCGGCGCTCGCCGGGGAGTGGGCGACGGCGGTCGACGTCGCACGCCAGAACGCCGAAGACGCGCTCACGGCTCGGGTCGCTGCCGCACAGGAGCGGCTCGACGTCGCCCTGCATGGCGTCCTGAGCGTCGTTCTGTGGGATCGGGAGGAGAAGACGGCAGTCCTGTCGCTCTCGGACGTGGAGACGCTCCTGGGGCACCTGGAGCGCCTCTCCGGGCACGTCGCGCGGGTCCAGTGATGGACGCTCGGCTCCGGAACCCGATCTTCACGACCCACGCTCGGCTCCGCATGGCGGAGATGGGCGTCTCCGGCCGGATGGTCAAGCGGATCCTCCGCTCGCCGGAGGTCGACTACGAGCAGGGCGACCGGGACGGCGGCCGGGTCGCGCAACGCGGGAACCTCGCCGTGGCGTACGTCCTCGACTCGTCTCGGGGAGCGGAGCGGCCGCTCGTCTTGACCGTGCTCTACCGGACGGCGGACCCGTACCCTCGCCGGGTCCTGTCATGAACCGCGACGCGCTGCCTCCCGCCGGGCCGGAGATCCCCGACGACGATCCCCGGTCCGGCTGGGCGGCAATCTCCGCCCCGTTCCCGCAGATCGGCGCGCCCGACACGACGGTCTCCTCGCAAGGCGAGTATCAGGCGTACCGCCTCGTCGAGATGCTCTACGGCCTGTCGCCCCGCATCGAACCGAAGACGTTCACCGTCGACCGGCTCGCCCACTACGACGACGACTGCCGCCTCGACGCGGTCCTCGTCCGGTTCAACGATCGGATCTACGACGGGCTCGCCCGGCTCGTCGAGGTACCCGGCCGGGCGATCGTCGTCGTCCGCCCCGACCGTCGCCATCTCGGCCTCGGCCTCGCCATCTGCCGGGTCGGCGACCGGCTCTGGAACGAGTCGATCGTCGGCCAGTCCGCCACGCCCGGCGGCGTCGCGATCGCCGCGCACATCGCCGCCGACCGGGAAGCTCGCCGCGGGTCCTAGACTTCGCCGCCCGGTTCGTCTAGTCTGTTCGTAGCCAACCGCCAACACGCCCGAGGAGGGCTCCCATGAACCGTCAACGCATCGCCCACTGGTACTGGAACTGGTGGCCGTTCCTGTTCCTGATGACGCTCGTCCTGACGTGCGGCTTCCTCGAAGGCGCACTCCGATGAACGCTACGATTCCGCCGTTCGGCTCCGCCGTCGGTGCCGGATCCGAGGGCGCAGGCCCCGGTCGTCTCCCTGGTGGTTTGGCGATTACCGGGACGACCGGCGGCCGCCCCTCGCCCATCCGGGTAACTGTCTCACCCCAGCGCGAAACTGCGTCTGGATCGCCGAACCGTCCCGAGGAGGGAATCCAATGACCGATGCACCGCTCGCTAGTTGGCACGACGCCGACGGCCGCCTGTACGAACTCGACTGCGACGAGGACGGCGACGACCTCGTCCTCAACATCGGCCCCGACGGGATCGTCGGCGTCGTCCCGCTCGCCGAAGCGGCGGAGTGGATGGCCGGGCCGCTGATCCGGTCGCTCATCATCCACGCCGGGGAGCAGGTCCAGTCGGAGGCTGTCCGCTCGCGGATCGCCATGCTCGAAGCCGCCTCCAACCTCGTCCGCCGGGCGCTCGACCTGGAAGCGGACCCGCCCCGGACGACGGCGCTCCGCTGCGTCCCTCCGCTACCTGAGGAGCCGTTCTAGCCATGACTCGTACCGTGGACTGGTCGCTCGCGATCCAGCGGGCTCTCACCGACGAGGAGACCAAGGCGTTCCTCGACCGGTGGGCGTCGCTCAACCCGCACTGGCGCGGCGCGCAGGTCGCCGACGTGCTCGAAGTCCTCTGGGACTCCGACTCGCATCTCGACCTCGTCGAGCCGCGGTGGGAACGGCTGATGGCCGCCGACGACGCCGACGAGGACGCGGCCCGGATCGACTGCCTCGCCGCCCTCGTCGTCATCTACATCGACGGCGAGTACGCCACCGTCGACGAGGCGAAGATCGCCTCCATCGTCGGGAGGGTCGAGCCCAAGTGAAGATCCGCGTGACGCTCTGGCCGTCGGACCGTGACGAACGCCAGGAGTACGAGGTCGACGAAGTCGACGCCGGGCCGGGCTGCCTCCGGCTCGTCGCCCGGGCTCCCGGCCCGATGAACACGGTGACGCTGATCCCCTGGTGGGCGATCGACTCCGTCACCTACGAGGTCCCTCGCCTGATGCCGGACCCGGGCGTCGAATCGTGAGGGCGTTCACGATCCGCTCGTCCGACATCGACCGCTGCCCGCAGCACGTCCTCGTCCCGCGCCACTACCGGGACGACGGAACCTGCCGCTGCGACGAGGGGACGCCGTGCTCCGCGTGCGGGACTCCGGCGGTCGAGTGCCAATGGATCTTCCAGCAGTCCGAGCCGGACGCGCGCCGATGGTGCTGCGACGCCTGCCGCATCTCCGGCCCGACTCGCCTCCATCGACTCTCCCAGGAGACCCCATGAGCATTGATGACGCCCTCAACGACCTCGACGACGCTCTCCTCGCCATCGACGCGCCGGACTACGACGCGCCGGTCGAGCCGCCAGCCGACGTGAACATCGCGACGGCTCGCCTCGCCCGGCTCGGCCGCCTCCGCCGCGAGTTCGTCGAGATCGAAGCGGCGGCGGAGACCCGCAAAACGCAGATCGACGACTACGTCGACGCGCAGCGGAACCGGATCGCCCGGGAGACCGGCTGGCTCGAAGAGTCGCTCCGCCGGTATCACGAAGCCGTGCTCCGCCTCGACCCGACCCGGATGACGCTGCACCTGCCGACGGGGGATCTCATCTCCCGGATGGGGCAGGCGACGTGGACGGTGACGGACGAGACGGCGCTCATCTCCTGGCTCGCCAAGCACGCCCCGGACGCGGTCCGGCGTCGGCCGCCGATCGTCGTCCCGCCCGACGTGGATCGGGCCGAGATGAAGAAGCTCCTCGTCCGCCGGGACGAGTCCGGCAAGCGGGTCCTCGCCTACGGGATCGACCCGGAGACCGGGGAGCGGCCGCCGGGCCTCGTCGTCGAGGAACCGGTCCGCAAGTTCACGCCGACGCCGCTCGACCCCATCGGCAGCGCCGAGCCGGAGGAGGACGCATGAGCGACGAGATCCCGACCGTCGGCGACCTGATCGCCGAGTCGATCACCGTTCCGAGCCCGGATCAGGTCCTCTCCCGGATGCGGCTCAACGCCGCGGTCCAAGCCGCTACTCGGCTGCCGCGCTGGCGCGTCGTCGAAGTCTGGCGGCGGGAGTACGAGGTCGAAGCCGTCAACGAGCAGTACGCCCGCATCGTCGCCGACGAGGTCGCCCTCGACCGGCTCGACCTGACGTTCGAGGGCTACGAGACCATCACCCGCATCGAGGAGCAGCCGTGAGTTTCGACGCCGCCACCATCACCGTCGAGCAGGTCCCGTCCCTGACCGGCCAGCAAGCGCGCGAAGTCGCCGAGCACTACCACGCCCCGGCGCTCGGCAAGTCGGCGAAGGTCGCTGACCTCCGGGCCGTCGCCGAACTCGCGATCCGGGCGCACACGCCGCTCGCCGCGATCGAGGCTCCGGCCGCCGGAGAACCCGACGTGCTTCCGACGCTCGAAGAACGTCCCGGCTCCGTCATCCCGTCCGAGTCGCGGTTCAACACGATCATGCGGATCGCGCAGGTCCTCGGCGAATCGACGCTCGTCCCCGAGGCGCTCCGCAAGAAGCCGAACGACATCGCCGCCGTGCTCCTCCGGGCGAACGACCTGGGAATCCCGCTGACGGCTGGGCTCGACCAGTTGTACGTCATCAAGGGCAAAGTCGGGATGGAGGCGAAGCTCATGCGCGCGCTCGTCCGGCGCGACGGTCACTCCATCAACCCGGTCGTCGTCGACGACCCGCAGTACCGGGCGATCGTCCACGGCAAGCGGGTCGACAACGGCGACGAGGACGAGGCGGAGTTCACCCTCGACGACGCCGTCGATCAGGGCCTCATCTCGTCGTGGCGCGTCCAGGGCGACGCCATCCAAGTCGTCGCCGCCTCGGGCAAGGAGCAGTGGAAGAAGATCCCTCGCACGATGATGAAGAACCGGGCTACGTCGATCCTCTGCCGCGACCTGTTCTCGGACTGCCTCGCCGGAGTGACGTACACGCCGGACGAGTTGGGCGACATCGGCGACGTGATCCCCGAGGCCCCGGCCGAGGACCGCAACGTCGACCAGCCGCTCACCGCCGCGCAGACCCGGGCGGAGATGGAGTCTCGGGTCGCTGCTCTCGACCCGGACCTCGTCGACGAGGTACGCGCCGCGTGGCGCGACCGTCGCCTCCCGCCGATGCGCGTGATCGAGGGCGCGGCTGCCGGTCAGGCGCTCCGCATCATCGCCGCCGCCGAAGCGAAGCAAGCCGAACGTGAGCAGGAACATGACGAGGCGGCCGTGCTCGCCTGCGCCATCTGCCGTTCTGAGGCCGGGCCGTTCGAGGAATCGACCGACGGCGATTCCGATGTCGTCCGCTGCGTCGACCGGCAAGCCTGCATGGACCGTGCCGCGACGCTCGCCGCCGCAAACGTCGCCGCTGCGGCCCCTGAGGGCTCGCTGACGGTCACGGAACCCGAACCGGCTACAACTCCGGCCGAACCGGCTGTCGAGCCGGGAGACGGCACTGTGGCGGTCGTGGCGTGCCGGGAGCCGGGCGGCTGCCCGAACCCGGCTGTCGAGGACGGCTACTGCACCGAACACGCCCCAATGTGAGCGGAGGAGACGCATGACCGAGTACCGCACGAGGACCGGCCGGGTCCTCACCGACGCCGACATTCAGGCGCTCGCCGACGAAGCCGAACGCGGCTACGACGTGGAACGGCTCCGGCCTCGTCTCGTCGACGACGGCTCCGTCACCGTCGCCATCTTGGACGTGCCCCGCGCCGCGCTCCGGCGGCTCGCCGTCGTCGCACAGCGCGTCGATGAGGAGACGACGGGCTCCTCCAAGCCGGTCGAGGCGTACACGCTGTCCGAGGCGTTCGCCCTCGTCCTCAACAACGCCTGGGCCGAACTCGACGTGCTCCTCATCGGTGAAGAACGTGCGGCTGGATGGTCGGCGTCGCCGACGGGCGGATGGCCGGAATGACCGCCCTCGGGTTCGAGCCGACCGACGAGCAGCAAGCCGCACGCGACCTGTTCGTCTCCGAGGAGGAGAACATCGCCATCGAGGCGCTCGCCGGGACCGGCAAAACGTCGACGCTGCGGTTCATCGCCGCGACGGTCCCGGCGCTCCGCTTCCAGTACGTCGCGTTCAACAAGGCGATCGTCACCGACGCCGAGAACTCGATGCCAGGCAACGTCTCGGCCCGGACGGCGCACTCGCTCGCGTTCGCCGCCGTCGGCCGCCAGTACGCCCATCGGCTCCAGTCGAAGCGGCTCCGCTCCATCGAGATCGCCGACCGGCTCGGCATCACCTACGGGTTCGACATCACGTACGGCAGCCAGACCAAGACGCTCCCGCGCGGCTGGCTCGCCTCGCACGTCATGCGCGCCGCGACGGCGTTCTGCCAGACGGCCGACCCGGAGCCGACGGCCCGGCACTTCCCGTACGTCGAAGGGATCGACGTGCTCGCCTCCGGCGGACGGCGGACGTACGTCAACAACAACGCGGTCGCCGAGGAGATGCTCCCGGCGCTCCGCACCGCCTGGGCTGACCTCTCGTCGCCTGGCGGGACGCTCCGCTTCTCCCACGACGTCTACCTCAAGGTCTGGCAACTCGGGACCCCGAAGATCGACGCTGACGTGATCTTGTTCGACGAGGCCCAAGACGCCAACCCGGTCCTGCTCGACATCGTCGAACGCCAAGACCACGCGCAGCGGGTCTGGGTCGGCGACTCCCGCCAGGCGATCTACCAGTGGCGCGGCGCGGTCGACGCCCTCGCCAAGATCGACGCGTCGGCTCGGGCTCACCTGACGCAGTCATTCCGGTTCGGCCACCCGATCGCCGAGCACGCCAACCTGATCCTCGCCCGCCTCGGCGAGACGCTCCGAGTCCGTGGACACGACGCCGTCGAGTCCCGCGTCGGCGCGCACGAGGCGCACACGGCGATCCTCTGCCGGTCGAATGCTCGGGCTGTCCGCCACGTCCTCGACCATCAGCAGGACGGTGGAGCGCCGCATCTCGTCGGCGGCGGCAAGGAAGTCCTCGCGTTCGCCCGCGGTGCTCGCCAACTCCGCGAGGAAGGCTTCTCGTCGCACCCGGACCTCGCCTGTTTCAAGTCGTGGGCCGAGGTCGAGGACTACGTCGCCAACGACCCGTCCGGCTCCGACCTCGCGCTCAACTTCCGGCTCGTCGAGGAGTTCGGCACGACGACGATCATCACGGCGCTCGGCCATCCGATGCCGGAACCCGACGCTGACGTGATCGTCTCGACGGCGCACAAGGCGAAGGGGAGGGAGTGGCCGACGGTGCTCCTCTCCGACGATTTCGAGGCCCGGCTGGCACGCGAGGAGGAGCCTCCGCCGGAGGAGTTGCGGCTCCTGTACGTCGCGTCGACTCGGGCTCGGCACGGTCTCGACGATCGCTGGGTCCGTCACATCATCCAGCCGCCAGAACCGGCCGGGGAAGACGACGAAGCGGAGGAGGCGGCATCGTGAGCGGTCTGACGGGCCTCCCGGCCTGCCCAGTGTGTGGGAAGTCGCCGCGGTGGGTCTCCGCGTCTCGGCGCGGCCTGTTCCGTTCCTGCGGCCACAACATGGTCATCCAGGATCCGCCGACGGAGCCGATCCTCGGCTTGAGCGACGAGGCTGCACCATGAGCCCGCGCACGTCGTCTCAGGACCTCGTCCCGTTCGGGGAGGACCCCGACCCTCGCCGCCAGCGGCGGAAGCGACGGTCCGAGCAGGCGCAGGCGTGGCGCGACCTCGGCTGCGCCGTCGTGATGATCGCTGGAGGCGTTCTCGTCCTCGCCTGGGCCGTCCTGTGGGTCCGGCTCCTCGTCAAATGAACCGGGTCGGGTTCCGCGGCGACGGCCCGTACGTCATCACCGTCGAGCCCGGCGGCGACGCCGACGATCCGTTCCTCGCCGAGTACGTCGAGCGCGGGTACACGATCCGCCGGTTCCCCGACCGGCTCCCTGACGCGACGCTGATGATCCCGCCGAAGTCGCCGGGCTGGTACGGGCGGCCGGAGTGGATCGGCTGGATCGACGCGCTCGTCGCCTCCGGCGCGATGCATTGGTTCGACAATCACGGTCCGACGAGGGTCCGGATGCGGGTCTGGCTCGGCGACGATCGCGCTGCGGGGAACCGGGCTCTCCTGCCGTTCGTGGAGGCTGCTCGGGTCCAGTGAGTGGGGCTGGCGCGCGCGGGCTGGGCGCGCGATGCTCTCGCCCCTGACGCGAGTCGACCCCGGCGGATCACCGGGGCCAACTCAAGATCCCCTGCCCTGGGACCTGTTACCCGGGGCGGGTCAGTGGCTATCGCCGTGAACCAACACTTCACGGAGAGGCCGAGGCCGACTCTATCGGCTCCGCCCTCCCCGCGAAACAGCAGGAGGGGGATGCCGTGAGCATCAAGGCCATGACGGCCGTATTTGACCACTCCGAGACCCGGGGCTCGACCCGGCTCGTTCTCCTCGCCATCGCCGACCGGTCGCACTCCGACGGCACCGGATGCTGGCGCGGCAAGGAGTCCCTCGCCCGCATGGCGCGCGTGAGCCGGGCGACCGTGACCGACGCGATCCGGACCGCCGAGGAACTCGGCGAGTTGATCGTCGAACGCCGAGACGGCGCGACCAACGTCTACCGGCTCGTCCTCCCGGGCCTCGACGAACCCGAGGAGGAGGGCGGCCGGAATCCGGCCGGGTCCGAATCAGGGGGGCGGCTGAAATCTGGCCGGGTAGGGGGCCAGGATCTGGCCGGGGGGCGGCTACCCGTCCAGCCGGGGGGCGGCTACCCGTCCAGCCGCGATACGTCCATAGACGTCCATGAACCGTCCAATGGCGCGTCGCCGTCCTCGTCACTGTTTGAGGACCAGGGAGACGCGTTTGACTCGTTCTGGGCGATCTACCCACGCAAACGGGGGAAGTCAGACGCGCGTCGCAAATGGGTCGCGCTCCTCCGTGCTCACGCGTCCGTCGAGGAACTCCTCAACGCGACGCGGATCTACGCGGCCTCCGACGTGGTCGCGCGCGGCTACGTGATGAACCCGGTCAAGTTTCTCAACGGGTCCTGGGAGGACTACCGCGGCGGAGACCCAGACCGTCCCAACGCGCCTCCGCTCGTCGTCGTCGACGGCGGGAAGCTCACCGACGACGACTGGAACCGGATCGTCAACATGCCGTGGACCCGGATCGACTGCCGTGTCTGCGGAGATCACGGCGCTGGTGGCAACGTCGGCTACTGCGCCGAGCATCTCGCCGCAGCGCAGGAGTACATCGCCCGGAGGGGAGCCCGACGTGCCTGACGAGACCCCGATCCCCAACGAACCGTCCCGCTCGGGACGGGTCCCGCCGCACGACCTCGACGCCGAGACGGCGCTCCTCGGGGCGATGATGATGTCCCGCCAGGCGATCCGCGACGCGCTCGACGTCGGCGTCACCGCCGAGGACTTCTACAAGCCGGGCAACGCCCGCATCTACGAGGCGATCGAGCGGCTCTCCGAGACGGGCGGAGCCGTCGACCCGCTGCTCGTCACCGCGGCGCTCGGCTCTGCCGACCTGGATCTCGTCGGCGGCAAGAACGCGCTGCTCCGCATCCAGGCATCAGTTCCGGCCTCGGCGCACGCCACCCGGTACGCCGTCCTCGTCAAGAACGCCTCGACCCGGCGGCGGCTCCTCACGGCGTCCGCGGCCATCTCGGAGACGGCCTACGACGAGACGGTCGACGCCGTCGAGGCGATCGAACTCGCCCTCAAGCGGATCGAGGCGATCGACACGCAGATGGTCGCCGGGCTGCCCGACCCGAACGTCGAGGAGTGGCTCCGCCAGACCGAGGACTTCGACTGGCTCATCCCCGGGCTCCTCGCCCGCCAAGAGCGGCTCCTCATCGTGGCGACCGAGGGCGGCGGTAAGACGTCGCTCCTCCGCCAGATCGGTATCGCCATGAGCGCCGGACTGCACCCGTTCCGGTTCACCGTGCTCCCCGAGGCGTTCAACGTGCTCCTCGTCGACTTCGAGAACCCGACGACCATCTCCCGCAAGAAGGTCGAGCGGATGGTCGCCAACGTGACGACGCTCGAAATGTCGATGCAGGGCCGGTTCTACGACCCGGCCCGACTCATCCCGACCTGCCGTCCCGAAGGGATCGACCTCGCCTCCGCCGCCGACGAGCGATGGCTCCACGATCGAATCGACAAGAACGCCGCGGCGCTCCCCGACGGCCGCGTCGACGTCCTCTGCATCGGCCCGACGTACCAGATGGACTCCGAAGCCGAGGAGAAGCAGGCCGGGGCTCGCCGCGTCATCAAGGCGATCAACCAGATCCGGGTCCGTCACAACTGCGCCGTCGTCATGGAGACCCACGCCCCGCACGAAGTATTCGCCAAGGGCGCAGGCGAGCGCGCGCTGCGCCCGGCCGGGCCTCGCCTCTGGCTCCGCGCCCCGGAGTTCGTCATGGCGATCCAGGCGATCCAAGGGCAGCCCGGCTACTCCGACTTCTACGAGGTACGCCCCGGCCGCGACGAGCGATCCTGGCCGAAGATCCTCAAGCGCGGCGCGCTCTGGCCGTGGATCGAGGACGGCGACTGGGGCGTCCCGATGGCAAGCGCCGAACACTGAGACATGCGAGTCTGACGAGCCGCCTCGGCTCCCCCAACCCGAAGGACCAGCCCATGCCCAACGAGAAGATCGCAGACGTCCTCGCCGACAACGGCCTCGCCCTCCACCGTGGCGGCGACGTCGTCGGCATGGCGATCGACGTGAGCAACACCGGACACGGACTCGCCGACGCGGTCGGCGTCAACCCGGTCATCATCCCCGCCGCCGAGACCGGCTACGTCGTGTTCGAGGTCGCCGTCGACGGCGACGGCTTCAAGAAGGTGATGGCCGGGAAGGGGAAAGACGCCGAGTGGACCGGCGAGTGGACGTTCATCCAGAAGCTCAAGGCAGGGACGGCGCTCCTGCTCCTCGGCGACGCCGCCGACGTGATCCGCTCGCAGGTCCGCGACCAGGCGGAGCGGGTCCGGATCTTCCGTGAGGAGCAGTCCGGCCAGTACCGCCTCGACCGGGCGCTTCAAGAGGCGCACAAGGTCGGCGACCACGCCCTGGAGCGCGTCGTCGGCTGCCTCGCCTGCGAAACCGAGGAAGCGTTCGAGCGCCTCGACGCCGCCGGGCGTGAACTCTCCAAGCCGGAAGGCATGACCGACGAAGCCTGGGAGGCGTCGGCCCGGTCCGAAGCCGCCGCGCTCCCGCCCGCACCGTCGGAGATCCAGAACGAGGTCGAGATCGCCCGCCAGAAGCGGGAGGAACGAGCCGCGGAGTGATGCGCCTCGCGGTGGCCGGGCTCGCCGTGCTCGGGCTCGGCTGGGCTCGGCCGCCGCATCCGCACCCGACTACGTCGACGACCACGACTACGACCACGTCTCCGCCGTCGACGACCCGCCCTCCGCAGACCGTGACCACGACGACGCCGACTACAACCAGTCCGCCGCCGGTTACTACCAGTCCGCCCCTGATTACGACCAGTACCGCCCCGGTCCCGTTCCCGGCTCCGCCGACGTTCACCGGATGACCGACACGCCGCTCCCGCTCGTCGACCACGAGCACTGCTCGGCGTGCGGGGCCACGCTCCGGTTCCGGGCGGCACCGTACCGCTGGGATGGGACCTGCCCGGCCTGCCACCGGTACGACGTCGTCATCTGGGACCCGCACATGGACGACGAACTCGCCCGCTCCGACCATGCTCGGGCCGTCCGGGTCCGGGTCATCCCGACCGGCGTCGAACCGGCCCGGGAGTTCCACGTCGCCGATGAACCCTGAACTCCGGCGCTCCGTCCTCGCCCGCGACGGTCACACCTGCCGCGTCGCCGGGCTCGCCCCGGGACCGTGCGACGGCCGGGTCCGCCTCCACCACCGGCAACCAAGAGGCCGCGGTGGACCCGATACCGCCGAGAACCTCATCGCCGTCTGCGGTGGGGCGACCGGCAGCGAGGGTCATCACGGCTGGATCCACCGCGACCTCGACGGCGTCTCTACCCGGCTCGGGCTCCTCGTAAGCCAGTACGTCCCGGCTCCCGTCGAACCGTGGGAACCGCCGCCCGACCCCGACGCCCTCCCCCGATTCGGGTTCTGACTAGACAGGTTCCCCGGTTTGGTCTAGTCTCCGGGCCGTATGCCGAACGCGACGATGTCCCCCGAACAACACATCGAGCATCTCCGCGTCCTCCACGACCTCGCCGAGAAACGAGCGACGGCCGCCGAGGTCGAGATGGCACGGTTCCGCGTCGCGCTCGCCGAAGCCGAAGCTGACGGCGTCCCACTCGCCAGGCTCCACGCGACGTTCGGCGAGAAGATCGTCGACGCCGCCCTCGCCCGCGCGCAGGTCGAGCGCGCGCGCCGGGAATGGCCGACGATGCCCAAGGCACTCGCCGTCGAACGGGTCCTCCGCGAAGCCCGCGGCCCGGTCCGCCCCTCCGAGATCGTCCTCATCCTCGACGGTCACGGCCGCGACGACTCCGTGCTCGACGTCTCCGCCGCCCTCCAATACCTGGAACGGAAGGGCAGGGCGCACCGTCCGGCGTACGGCGCATGGCTGATCGGACCCGGAGAAAATCCCCGAGCATGACTAGACATTGTGCTCCGCCGGGTCTATTCTGGGGTTAGTCGCCAAACCACAGGACCCGAGGAGGGACCATGATCGAGACCCTGAGCCAGCAGCAGACCGAGACCCCGATGGCCGCCGTCGTCACCGAGCGGACCAACGAGATCGAGACCAACGCCAGCCGCCAGGCTCGCCGGGGCCGCCGGACCAACGTCCCGGAGCCGGTTTTCGAGACCTGCACTTCCACGACCGGCCACTACTCGGCCACCTGCCCGCAGATCGGCGACCAGCCGATCGTCGCCCGCAACGTCCCCATGACCGCCAAGATCGCCGGTCTGCCGTGCGAGTGGTGCGAGCCGGGCGCAGCGTTCGGGGACGACCTCGTCGCCGCCGAGTTCAACCGGTTCGAGTCCCGCCGCCAGGGTTCCGGCTCCGGCCGCACGACCGAGCCCGAGCCGACCGACGCGCAGGAGGGGTTCATCCGCTCGCTCCTCGCCGACCTCGGCATCGACGCCGACGAGAAGATCGCCGCCTACCGCAAGGCGGGGACCTGGACGAAGCGCCAGGCGTCGCACACGATCGACGACCTCAAGGCCGACCTCATGGTCGCCCGCCGCCAGGCCGACGACCAGCGTCCGGCTCCGGCAGCGAACGTGCCCGCAGGCGTCGAGATCCAGAACCGCCCGAACCGCTACTCCGGCAACTGCGTCCTCTGCGGCGGCCACGTGGCGGAGCAGGCCGGTCGCCTCGGCAAGCAGAACGGCCGCTGGATCGTCGCCCACAACGACGGCGAGTGCGTCGAGCAGGCGGCGGCGGCTCCGGCTGCGGCTCCCGGTCACGGCTTCCGCTCGGACGTCCCCGAGGGCCACTACGCCATCCCGAGCCAGGGCGACAACGACCTGTTTTTCGTCCGGATCGACCGCCCGACCGAGGGCCAGTGGGCCGGTCGAGTGTTCGCCAAGATGATCGTCGGCGGCCACCCGGACCAGAAGATCGCCTACAACCGGATCGCCGGGATCCTCGACCGCATCGCCGAAGCGGGCGTCGAGGAGTCGGCACGGCTGTACGGCCAGGAACTCGGCCAGTGCTGCCGCTGCAACCGGTCGCTGACCGACGAGACGTCCCGCCGCCTCGGGATCGGCCCCGAGTGCCGCAGCAAGGTCGGGTTCTGATGGGGGGAGCCAGCGGATCGACCCGGTCCGGCCCGAACACGTCGGGCCGGGTCTCCGTGTTCCAGCCGATCGTCCAGGTCGACGCTCAGGGCCGGGTCGACATCGACTGGTGCGACTCGTACATCTGGGACGTCGACTCGAACGGTGAGGAGACGCCCGACGGTGTGCCGGTCGGCGACCTCGACCCGATCCTCGGCTCCGGCCCCGAGTGGAAGCGGCTCCGCCGCCTCGCCCGGACGCTGCGCCGTCAGGAGCGTCGCCGTGCTCGATGACGCTCCGCCGACGCTCGCCGACCACGTGTTCGTCCTCGCCGCGCTCGTCAACGGCCTCCCGCCCGGCTGGCTCGCCGACCGGGCGTTCAACGGCGGCCAGCCCGGGCCTCGCGGTCCGGTCTCCGTCGACCTGACGGTCGCAACCGGCGACCGCTACCGGGTCACGATCGAGAGGATCACGACCACGCCATGACCATCGACTGCTACACCGCTCGGCCGACCCGGGCTCGCATCTTCTCCGACGCCGCCTACGCCAACATCGACGGCCAGATCGTCGAGCAGCGCGAGTGGTTCCTCGACGGCGTCGAGGAGATGGACGGCCGCTACACCGAGGCGTGCTGGTCGTACGACACGTTCGCCGAGGCGCTCGCCGACCTGCCCGAATTCTGGCGGCTCTACGTCGCCCCGAACCGCATCCCAAGTCCCTGACCGGAGGTCTCAATGCCGCATGAACCGACGCTCCACGCCCAGCTACGGGTCGACCTGTACGGCGAGGCGCTCAACGCCCCGATCGAGTCGCTCGTCGAGGCGATCGAAACTGAGGGCGGAGCGTGGGAGAACCTGCACGTTCACGTCGACGTGGTCGACGTCCACGAAGTCACGCCGCCGCCCCGGTTCGTCTCGTGACCGCTGCGCCGGAGCCGTACTGCAATCACGATGCCGCCGCGGTCCGCGACGGCGTCTGCGAGTGCGGCGAGATCATCGTCCCGGCCGACTCCATCGAGGGCGTCCTCTCCTGGATCCTCGACCGCGAGGATGGCGACGTGGGCTGGATGATCGACGTGGCGGCCAAGCGGGTTCGGGAGTTGACGTGAGGCGCGCCGTATTCGGCGCGCTCATCGTCCTCGTCGCCGGGCTCGGCGCGGCGTGCTCGCCGAAGCCTGCCGTCCGCACGGTGAGCGTCGTGACTCCTCCGCAGGCCGTCAGCCAATTCGTCGCCTGCACCGCGTCCGCGCAGGCGCTCGGCCCCGGCTCCTGGAACATCGTCGTCGGCCAGAACTGCCCGGCTCCGCCGTACCCGGTCACGTCCTACGCCACGATCGACTCGTCCTCGACTGGCAACCCGACGTGCCCGGCGGTCGACGTCGCGCTCGCGACGACGCCCTGCGCCGCATGGTCCGGCTCGTCGGTTTCCCTGACCGGCCCCGGCAACGACCAGCACGGCTACGTCCCGTTCCCGTACACGCTCCAACTGAACTTCCCGGCCGGGACGCCGCCTCGCACGTCGATCACCTACGACTGCGCCCACGTCGACGTCGCCCCGGGCGTGACGGTCGTGATCGGCAATACCGGTCCGGGTCCGTTCCTCTCGTACTGCGCCGGAGCCGTCCCAGGTACGCCATGAAGCACATCGTCAAATACAGCCTGAGCGCGGCGGGATTCCCGACGTCCATCGCCATCGACCGCGACCCGATCGGCTTCTCCATCCAGGACGGGTTCCCGACGGTCTGGGTCGAGGACGCCGGAGGGCCGTACGTCGGCCGCCAATTCGTCGTCGCCGGGCTCGGCTCCGCCCTCCCGGACGAGGCACGCCATTGGGGCTCGATCGCCGACGGCGGCATTGTCTGGCATCTGTACGAGATCCCGACGTGAGCCGACCGATCCGCGTCGTCGGGTTCCGCGCGACCGGCGCGGTCCGGGGACCGTGCGACCATCGGCACGGCACGGCGCTCCTCGCCCAACGCTGCGCCGACGCCGACGCCCGCCGCTGCGACAAGCGCGGCCTCTACTCGGACCGGGTCGTCGTCCCGGCGCTCACCGGAGACGCCGCCGTCGACCAGGACGGCGACGAGGTCTGGCTCTCCGCCTGCGCCGACCGGTACGCCGAGGCGATCGTCCGCGACCTCGGCGCGATGCCTCGGAAGGGCGATCGGATCTTCCTCGTCCACGGCGTCTGGACCGTCGGCTGGGAACCGCCGACTCCGGCGAAGCCGCCGCACCGTGACCAGATGACTCTCGACGTCGACGTTACGACCGTCGCCGCCGAGGTTACGACCAAGCCGCTCGAAGCCTCTCCGATCTTCGATCGGATCCGCGACGCCGCCGTCCTCGACTTCGCCCGCGAGGCGTCCGAGCGGTACTTCGGCGTCCGGTGATCGCCGTGATCGTCACCGAGTACGTCTGGACCGCCCCGGGATTCTGGCGTACCGGCCCGTACGAGGCTCGCCCTCGGACCGGCCACATCGACCCGGCGTGCTCCCGCATCGACCCCGACGCGATCGTCGCCCGCAACGTCGAGATGTCGTCGCGTGCGGCCGGGCTCCCATGCTCGTACTGTGTGCCTGTCGTCGACGGCCCCTTCGGACCGCCCGCTCGCCCAGCCCGGGGTCCCAGCCCCTCTCCGCGTGAGCCCGGCCCGGAGGGCCGCGACGACCTCGTCGTCCTACGCCGGAGAAACGCTTACCCGGGAAATTGCGTCCGGTGTGGCACTCGGGTAGCCGCGAACGCCGGACGGCTCGCTCGGGGCACGAGAGAGCGTCTGAGCGTCATCTGCGAGGAGTGCTCCAGATGAGCGAGGAGCAGTTCGCCGCGCTCGACCCAAGGTTCACTCCGGCGCTCGATCTTCTCCACCGGACCGGCCTCGTCGAGTTCCAGATGCGATTCCAAGACGACGAGAAGCCGCTCGTCTGGATCGCGCTCGGCCGATGGCGGCCCGAACCCGCCTACGGCCGTCCCAAAGGCCACTGGGAGACCGCCTCGGCGCTCCATCCGGTAGAGGCCCTGTTACGCCTCTGCGCCCAGTCGATCGACGGCGGCCAATGCGTCCACTGTCACCGCCCGACCGGGTTCGTCGAGGACCTCGTCGAATCCCCAACGGAGATCCCGGCGCTGGACGCGACGGTGTGCTGGTACGCCTGGGACCCCGAACTCTCCACGTTCCGGAGGGGATGCGAATGAGCGACGACCTGGGCGACCGCTGCATGGTTTTCCACTGCCACCGTCCCGAACCGACCGCCGTGCTCTACATCGGCGATCAGGAAGCCGGGATCGTCTGCGCCAAGCACGGCGCGGTCCTCGGCGACGCCCGGCCCGGCGGCTGGACGGTCGACCCGGTCCGCGCGTCGGGATGGCGGATCGTCCAGTCGCTCTCCCGCCCCGACTCCATCACGATCTACCCGCCGGGGACGCCCGATGCCTGACGACTCGCCGCCGCTCGTCGCCTACGCCAACGACCATGAGCACATCTGCCCGTTCTGCCGCAACGCGATCCTCGTCTGCGGCCCGATCGCCGAGACCCACGTTCCCGGCTGGCAGCCGGGGATGCAGGAGACGATGACGGACTACATGCGGCCGTCGTCGCAGGCGCACGACGAACGCGTCCGCTCCGCGATGCTGGAGCACCGCTGCTACCTGGAGTCCGACCGGGTCCGGTTCCACGCGCTCCTCGTCGACCGAGGGTTCGTGTCCGAGTGAAGGTCGCCTACGCCCAGACCGAGAAGGAGTTCGCTCAGGCGCTCGTCGACCTCGCCCGGCTCCTCCACTGGCGGGTCTACCGGACGTACGACTCGCGGCGGAGCCCAGCCGGGTTCCCCGACCTCGTCCTCGTCCGCAACGGCCGTCTGATCTTCGCCGAGTTGAAGACGGCGAAGGGACGCCTCACCGCCGACCAGACCGGATGGCTCGCCGCGCTCGGCGACGTCGAGCGCGCGGTCGACGGCTGGGTCGAGAAGTTCGTCCGGGTCTACGTCTGGCGGCCGTCGGACTGGCCGCAGATCGAGCAAGTCCTGAAAGGGGAAGCCTGATGGTCCCGATGCTCCGCTGCGTCGACTGCGACGAGGAGGTACGCCCCGGCGCGTTCTACCGGGAAGTGATCGGCTGGGAGAAGCCGCGCGCTGACGGTGGAGCGAACCAGATCACGCTCCGCACCGAGACCGGCCGGGTCCGGTGCTCGGGCTGCGTCGAATCGGCGAAGCTCGGCGGTCAGAGGCCGATGCTGTGAAGACCGAAATCTGCGCGACGTGCGGCCATGCCGAGCGCCATCACTGGTCCGACGACGAGGCCGAGGGCGTCCTCTGCCACGGTACGGAAGTCTGTTCCTGCCAGGAGTTCGAGGCGACGGAGGTCCCCGGCTACACCGAGTTGGGCGTTCCCGGGCTCGCGTTCCTCGACGCCTGCGAGCAGATCACGACCAGGGAACTCGACGCTATGACCACGTGTCTCCCGCCGCCCGAGGATCTCCGCATCATCGCCGGAGCGATCGACCGGTTCTACCGGCAGCGCGTCTCCGTCTCCATCAACGTCGTCGAGGTCGTCACGCCGATGGAACCGGCAGAGTGAGCCGCCGTCGTACAGTCGGCCGTGGCTCCGTTCCCGTATCTGCTCCGGCAGGGCAACCGGGACCTCGCCCGCTCCGAGCGCGTCGTCTACGTCTGGTCCATCCCCGCCCTCACCGCGACGCTCCCCGACGGCACCGTCGTCAAGACGTGCCCCAACGCGGGCGTCTGCGCCGGGCCGTGCTACGCCCGCTACGGGACGTACCGGTTCCGCAACGTCGTCGACGCCCACACCTGGAACCTCCAGTACGCCATCGAGAAGCCGGAGCAGTGGGAGTGGCACTTGAAGGCCGAACTCGCCCGGCCTCGCTACCGGGGCGGCAAGTGGGTCCGGATCCACGACTCCGGCGACTTTTTCGCCGAGTGGTACGCCCGGGCGTGGCTCCGCATCGCGGAGGTCTCCTCCGACGTGACGTTCTATGCGTACACGAAGGAGGTCTCCCTGATGAAACGGCTGGAGCCTGAGATGCCGTACAACTTCCTCGTCATCTACTCGCTCGGCGGCCGTGAGGACCATCTGATCGACCTCGACCGCGACCGCCACGCCGACGTGTTCCCCGACGCCGAGTCCCTCGCCGCCGCCGGATACCACGACCAGGGACCCGACGACCGGCTCGCTCCGGTCGGCCCGATCCGGGTCGGGATCGTCGCCAACAACATTCCGCCCGCGCTGCGCCGTCAAGCCGGGCGCTCGTTCGGCGAATGGCAGGCGTCACGCCGGGCGCGCGCATGAGCCGCTGCCGCTCCTGCGGAGCCGAGATCCGCTGGGCTCGCACCGTCAAGGGCAAGGCGATCCCGCTCGACCAGGACCCGACGGTGACGGGCAACGTGCTCCTCGTCCACGGTCCGGGCTCGCCGACGGCGGAGGTCCTCGGGCCGCTTGAGGCGGACGCCGCCCGGGCCGACGGCCGCACGCTCTACATGCCTCACCACGCTTCCTGCCCGCAGGGGACCGCCTGGAAGAAGTGAGCCGAATCCGGGACCCGAGCGGCCAGTCGCGCTAGGGTCCCCGTCCAACGACCCGCCCCGAAGCGGGTCGCTCCGCGTTCACCGCTCATCGAGCCTGGGGAGGTCCGTGATGAGCAAGCTGATACGCGTCGTCGCGCTCGTAGCGTCGTCGCCCGGTTCGCGACGGCTGTCAACGCCGATGCGTTCGGCCGCCTCGTCCAAGCGAACATGCTGATCGCCTGGGTGAGCGCGCACACCCGGACGATCCCGAACGTGACGCACTCGGGCACGCGCGTCGTCACGTCCGGCCCGGCCCCGGTCTCCGGCGGCGGCTCCGGCTGCGCCCTCGAAGGACAGATCCGCGCCGCGTTCGGCTCCGCCGGGGATTGGGCTGTCCGCATCGCCCAACGTGAATCGGGATGCACCGCCGGGGCGTATAACAGGTCAGGCGCGTCCGGAGTGTTCCAGCTACTCGGCCACCAGGACCTCGTCAACGCGGTCTGCCCCGGCGGCTCCGTGTTCAACGCCGAGTGTAATATTGCAGCCGCGAAGCTATTGTACGACTCGTCGGGTCGTGCGCCCTGGGGAGGCTGAATGGGAGGACCGCGCGGGGAGCCGATCGAGCGACTCCTCGCTCGGACCGACCAGTCGGCCGAGTGCTGGACGTTCCAGGGGAGAGTGAACAGCGCGGGATACGCCGTCGTCATGCTCCGGGACCACACGCTCGTCTACGGCCATCGGCTCGCCTACGAGCACTTCATCGGCCCGATCGGCGATGCCGTCGTCCACCACGACTGCGGAAACCGGCGATGCGTCCGGCCGGATCATCTCCGGCTCCTCTCGTCCTCGGCACATTCGTCGCATCACCATCCCGGCGGAGCCGAGGAGTGCCGCGCGTGCGGCTCGTCGGAGTGGGGCCGGACGCCCAAGGGACGCCGCTACTGCAAGCCGTGCGCCCGGGAGCGGGCTCGCCGGAGCCGCTGAGACGCGAAAGCGGCGGCCGCGCGAGGCGACCGCCGTCCGCATCCGTGGGCTGGGGAGGTCCGTGGACGGCCGGATGATAGCGGACCTCGGACCGGCTACATGCGTTGGAACGAGAGGGATCGGGGAATTCTCAGAAAATGTCACGGAAAGACTAGACAACGGCCGCCCGATGGTCTAGATTGGTTCTCGTTCGGCCGGGAACATCCCTGGTGCTGCGGGCAAGGCAAGCCTCGGCTTCGCGCTTCTCCAAGGGCCAGCGGTGAAGAACGGCGGAACGCGATTGACAACCTGGATGACCTCCGAGGAGCCCTCGCAAGTACGGCGTTGAAACGGCCTACGGCAAGCGCCTCCCGGCACATACCGGTCCACGTTCGCCCTGCCCGGGCGGAGGTCCCGGTCGGGAGGGTCGAGCCCTCATGAAGCTGGCGGAGCCCGAACGGTAAGGGGAGCGAAGGAGGAGAACGGGCCAGACCAAACCCGAGAAGATCCCGGAGCGGCCGCGATGGGGGAGGGTACGGCGAGGCGAGGCCCGGCATCCAGGACCGACGGTCGCTCCGTCGGGTCAAGAGGCGAGCGGCATCCCGCCGCTGTCGGAACAGGCTGGGCAGCCTCTCCTCCGACGGCGAGCGGGATCTCTCGCGTCTCGGGCCGATGGTCCCTAGATCGCCCTGACGGCCCCGTCTAGCCTCTCCGGCATGACCGCCCACGATCCTGCCGCCCCGATCGTCGAGGAGCAGGAGACGCTCCCTGAGCCGCCTGAGCGGGTACTCGACGGGACGGACGGTCCCGTCCTCGTCTACTCCTGGGCTCCGCTCATCCCCATCGACTCGATCGCCGAACACCCGGAGAACCCGAACGAGGGGAACGACGCCCTCGTCCGGGAACTCGTCGAGCGGCACGGCTTCCGCGGCGAGGTCGAAGTCCAGGCGTCCACCCGGTACGTCGTCGTCGGCAACACGCGGCTGCGCGTCATGCGTTCACTCGGCGTCACGGAGATCCCGGCGTCGATCATCGAACTCACCGACCGGGAAGCACGCGAGCGCCTGCTCTCCGACAACCGGGCGCGCGACGTCGCCCGCCAAGACGAGGAACTCGCCGCCGCGCTCCTCCAGGAGATGTCCGAAGAACCGCAAGGGCTCCTCGGAACCGGCTACGACGACGCCACCGTCGGGAATCTCCTCGCTCCACCGCCGCCGCTCGTCCGGCAACCGTCCCGGCCGCCGCTCCCACGTCCCGACTCCGACGGGAACTTCCTCGGCTCCGAGATCCGCCAGCTAGTCCTCGTCATGGGCGTCGTCGAGTTCGAGCGCGCCGTCGCCGTGCTCGCCATCGCCCGAACCCGCCTCGAAGTCGGCTCGAACTCGGAGGCGATCATCGCTCTCATCGAGGAATGGGCCGCGTCCGAAGGCGTCGAGCCCGAACCTGCGGAGGCGACAGCGGAATGAGCGACGAGCAGCAAGTCCCGGTCCACGAGGTCGCCTGCACCGACGGCACCGTCCAGGTCTACTCCTGGGCTCCGCTCGTCCCGATCGACGCCGTCACCGAGCATCCCAAGAACCCGAACCAGGGCGACGACCGGCTCCTCGAACGCCTCGTACGCCGTCACGGCTTCCGCGGCGAAGTCGAAGTCCAAGCTGAGACCGGCTACGTCGTCGCCGGGAACACGCGCCTCCGCGTGATGCGCGCCCTCGGAGCGGAGTCGATCCCGGCGCTCGTCCGCCCCATGACCGACCGTGAGGCCCGCGAGCGGCTCCTCTCCGACAACCGGGCGCGCGACCTCGCCCTCTACGACGACCGGATGCTCGTCGGCGTGCTCCAGTCCATCTCCGACGACGGCGACATTCTCGGCTCCGGCTACGACGACTCCGACCTCGCTCGGCTCCTCGGCTCGCTCGACACGACGGTCAACGCCCGGGAGGCAGGCAAGACCGCCGAGGAACGGCATGAGAATTTCATCGGCTCGGCGATCCGGCAGTTGATCCTCGTCATGGGCGTCCCGGAGTTCGAGCGAGCCGTGGCGATCCTCGCCGTCGCGCGCGAGCGCCTCGACGCCCACTCGAACTCGGAGGTCATCCTCGCCCTCATCGACCGCTGGGCGGAGCGTGAGGAGATCGAACTGCAACCGGCGGCGACGTGAAGGAGATCGTCCGCCGCTACGACCCGGCGGCGGAGGCCGCCGCGTGGGCGAAGTACCGCTCCGGTCCGGCGTCGGCCGACGACTACGACCTCGTCATCGACTCCGACACGGTCATCCGCGACGACGACGGGACGCCCCGCGTCGTCTACCTCCGCCGCGACGACATCGACTCCGGCGGCCTCGCCGACTCGCTCCGCGACATCGAAGTCGGCGTCTCAACCCGCTCCGGCGGCCTGCCGACCCGCTCCCGCCAATTCGGCGCACGCCCACCCATCGCCCTCCGCCACTACGACCACTGCACGGAAACGACGCTGCGCCGCGAACACCCGGACGTGTTCGAGCGGCTCCGGCTCCTCGGCGGCGTCTGCGCGGAGGAGTACCGACGGTGGAGACCGGAACTGTTCGCCGCGCAGATGGAACTCGTCGAACGCATCCGCCCCGAGTGGCGCATGGTCGGCCCGTTCACGTCCGGCATCGTCAATTTTGAGTCGGCTCTCCCGTACCACCGTGACGGCGGCAACTACCGGTACACCTGGAACGTCATGGCGACGCTGCGCGCTGGGGCCGACGGCGGGATGCTCGTCCTGCCCGGGCTGCGCCTCGCGCTCGTCTGCGCCGACCAGACGATGAGCCTGTTCGACGCCCAAGGCACGACGCATGGCGTGACGCCGATCGAACGGACCCGCCGCGACGGGACCCGCATCTCCGTCGTCTACTACTGCCTCAAGGGACTGTGCTCCTGCGGCTCTCCCGAGGAGGAGATCGTCCACTCCCGCCGGAAGCGGACTGAGCGCGAGGAGCGCCGCGCCGGGCTCATCCCATGATCCGCCCCGGTCGTCCCGACGGCGCAACCGACGAGACCGACCTCGTCGCCGGGCTCGACTTCCGCAAGCCGGAGTACCGCCGGGAGACGTTCCTCCGCTTCTACGAGTTCCATCTCCGCCACCGTGCTCATCCCGGCGGCGTCTATCACCTGATCCCGTACCTGCGCGAACGGCTCGGCTGGGACGACGAAGAGGCGCTCTGGTACGCGTTCCTCAACGGCAACACGCAGCATCCGGTGACGTCGCTGATCCTGCACGACGCCTGCCCGCGCCCGACGGCCGCCGGGCTCGACCGCCTCACCGACCGGTTCTACACGGACTACGCCCGGCTCTCGTTCGACACCGACCGCCGCCACCACAAGAAGTCGCTCCTGACGGCCGTGAGCGGCTATCTGAGCGCCGTCGGCTCGTCGCAAGCTGAGTTCTGGCGGCACCATGCCGAGCGGGGATTCTGCGGCATCTGGGAGGCCGCGACGGCCATCCCCACGTTCGGACGCCTGTCGGCGTTCTCCTACTCGGAGTACCTGACGCTCGTCGGGTTCGGCGTACCGTGCGACACGCTGTTCCTCGACGACCGGTCCGGCTCCCGGTCGCACCGCAACGGCCTGTCGATCGTCCTCGGCCGGGAGGACCTCGACTGGCACGACTCCAACCCGGGGTTCGATGGCCGCTACCCGCCCGACGTGATCGACTGGCTCGCCGAGGAAGCCGCCCGGCTCCTCGCCGAAGCTCGGTCTCGCATCGACCATCCCGACGTCGGGTACTTCACGCTGGAGTCGGCGTTCTGCACGTACAAGTCGTGGCATCGCCCGAACCGGCGCTACCCGAACGTCTACAACGACATGGCGTACGACCGGATCCGCGCTGCGGAGCGTGCCTGGCCGGACCGTGACCTGAGCATCTTCTGGGATGCGCGCGCGGCGTCGCTCCCGCCTCGGCTGCGCCTGGAGGACTCGCCTCACGATCCGGGCTGCGTCCCGCTCAAGCAGAACCACTACCGCACGACGGGGGAAGTCGTGATGATGGACGCCGACTGGCCGTGCTACACGAACGAGTTGAACCGGGCGATCGACGCCGGGCTCACGCCCCTCCGATGACCGCGACGATCTTCCCCGACGCGACGCTCGACCGTGCCCGGTCCCGCTGGGAGGACCGGCTCTGGGAACCGACGCCGGTCGAGTCGCACGGCGGCCGCCTCTACAAGCGGGAGGACTACTTCGCTCCGCTCGGCTACGGCGGCATCAATGGCGCGAAGCTCCGCCAACTCGTCTGGATCGTCGACCGGTACTCGTCCGAGCATCCCGACGGCGGGATCCTCACCGGAGCGTCCGTGCTGTCGCCGCAGGTCTCGATGTCCGCCCTCGTCGCCGCCCACTACGGCCTGCCGTGCGTCGTGGTCCTCGGCGGCTCGAAACCGGAGACGGCGATCCGCCACGAGAACGTCGCGATCGCCGCCGCCGCCGGAGCCTCGTTCGCCTACACGCCTGTCGGCTACAACCCGACGCTGCAACGCGCCGTCGACGAGATCGGCCGACGCCCCTTCCACGACGGCTGGCTCCGCATCCACTACGGCATCACGACCGCGGCGGACGCCGACCCGGTCGACGTCGAGGCGTTCCACGCCGTCGGCGCGCACCAGACGGCGAACCTCCCGCCGCTCGACACGCTCGTCATGACGGCCGGGTCCTGCAATTCGTGCGTCTCCGTCCTCTACGGCATCGCCCGCGACCGGGTTCCGCTGCGCCGCGTCGTGCTCCTCGGCATCGGCCCGACTCGCCTCGCCTGGATCCACGACCGGCTCGGCCTGATCGAGAAGGCGTCCGGCGTCGAGATCCGGCCCCTGTTCCGGCGCATCTTCCACCACGCCCCGGGCCTCGCGATCGACCAGGACGATGACGTCGGCGCGTCCTCGTCCGCCCCGTACGTCCTGGAGCACTGGGACCTCCACGCCACCAAGTTCGCCAGCTACGGCGACCGGATGCCGCGCACGCTCGACGGGATCGCGATGCACCCGACGTACGAGGGGAAGGCGATCGCCTACATGGAGCAACGCCGGGCGGAGTTCGAGTGGTTCTGGAACGGCGACGGCGTCCTGTTCTGGATCGTCGGCTCCGCCCCGTCGCTCGGAGCGATGCGACCGGCGCTCCAATGAGCCGCCTCGTCTACGTCATCGGCGCGCCCGCGTCCGGGAAGACGACGCTCGTCGAAGCCGCCGCCGGGCCGCTCGTCGAATCACACGATCAGCCGTTCGCCTGGCGGCAACACGAACACGCCATCGTCCTCGGCGCGCTCCGGCCGCCGTTCTCCGGCACCGACACGCTCTCCATGAGCGTCTCGCCCCGGGCGCTCGCCTGGGTCGTCGGTACGACGCTCTGGCAGCCGATCCTCGCCGAAGGCGACCGGCTCGCCCACATCGGGTTCCTCGGCGGCTGCGCGGATGCCGGAGTCGACGTGACGGTCGTCTACCTCCGCTGCGACCCGGCCGTCCTCGCCACACGCCGGGAGGACCGCACCGCCGCGGTCGGCAAGGCGCAGAATCCGACGTGGGTCCGCGGCCGCGAGTCGAAAGCGGAACGCCTCGCGACGGCATGGCAGGCGTCGGGTCGCCGGTTCGTCGTGCTCGACTCCGGGCCGCTCGATCCGCTCGTCGCCAGCGTCCAAGACCTGCTCCTCGGCCCCGAAATCTTCCGCCTCGCCTAGACTTTCACGGCCGTATCGTCTAGTCTGTTCGTATCGCCAATTCCCGAGGAGGGACCGAAATGGACAACCGTCAGGCCAATCTCGTCGTCGCCAAGCTCCACGAGTTGGGCTACGAGGAAGCGCACGTCTACGCCAACTACTCCGGCCGTGGGATGCACGGTAAGACGACCTGCGGGATCGTCGGCTCGGACATGCTCCGCGTCGGCATCGCGATCGGCTGCGTCATCTCCGACTCCGACTACGAGGAGGAATTCCTCGACTGCCCCGACGGCGGCCTGCCGTGGCGTGAGGACGCCCTCGGCAAGTCGACGATCGTCTACTGACCGCCCCGAGGCCGCCGCCCGCTGCGTCAAGCGCCACCGCCGGGAGTCCGAGGCGTTCGCCGCCCGGGCCGAGACGGTGGAGGCGTTCCTCGCCGGAGGTCCCGGCGACGCCTGGGAAGTCGTCCGCATGGTCGCCGGGCCGGTCGAGCGCCGGTTCTCCTGGCCTGACGAAAGGAACCGCCGTGTCTGACTCCGAACTCGTCTCCGACTCCGAGATCGCCCGCATGTACGAGGCGGCCGACGACCACGAAGCGGCCGTCCTCGACGAACTCCGGCACCGCGCCGGGATCGTCTGGACCCACCGCCCCGAGGGCGACGACGGTCACATCTGGACGAACCTCGCCGGGGAGCCGTGCGACGTCTGCGGCAAGCCGCAGGCGGACGCCGAGCGGGACGGTGAGACGTGAGCGTCTACCGGTTCGTCGTCGGCTCCGCCCCGGACAAGGACTCGCTCGGCGCGCCTCCGCTCTGGTCGCACGTCGAGGTCGAGGCCGACTCGTACTGGGACGCCCGCCTCGTCGCCGAGCAGATCGTCGCCTGCCGACGCCAGCCGGTCGAGGTTCACGCCGTCGTGGTCCACGCCGATGACTGACGGGACGTGGCCGTTCATCATCGTCATCCTCGTCATCCTCGGCGTCACGACGACGCTGACGTCGTACGCCCTGTTCAACCTGGACCGGCTCGAAAAGCGAATCGACCGGCTGGAGCGCCTCGACATCGAGCCCGGCGATGACTGACGAGCCTCGCATCCGCACGTCCGCCTCCGCCGTCCGGGGCCGCAACGTCGACCTCGGCCCGGCGATGGCGCTCGTCACCACGCCCTGCCCGCGCTGCGGCGAGCCCTGCATCCTCGCCACCGACGAGGCGCAACGGACCGTCGTGTTCGTCGACCCGGCCATCGTCCGCCGCGGCGGCGGGATCATGCTCGCCGGGCGCTACGCCCGCTGGGCGATCCCGATGGCCGTCAACATCACCGAGGAGGAGAAGCGACGCCGTCGCCGGAACCGCCTCCCGGCCGAGTACCGCAACGTCCACCAATGCCAGGAGGCACCGTGAGCGCGTTCGACAATCCGTTCGTCCGGCTGTACCACCGCCGCCCCGACGAGGCGACCGTGATCGGCACGATCTACGACGACCCCGCCGAGCGGTTCGTCGTCGCCCTCGTCGTCTCCTACGACACGGCGACAGCGGAGGAAGCCTGCGCCGCGGCGCTCGACCTCACCCGGGACGCCGCCTCGGAAGGGACGCACTGGTACGTCTACGACCGCCGCACCGGGGAGGCCCGGATCGTGGAGCAGAAGGAATTCGTCGACATTCCCGTCCCATGACTAGACAACGGCTCCCGCTGGGTCTATTCTCGGGGTAGTCGCCAAACCGTCCGAGCCCGAGGAGGGCCAGATGACCGCTCGCCTGCCGCAGACCCCCAGCAAGTCCGGCACCGTCCTCGACCGCGCCGCGGTCGCCGAGGCCATCGAACTGCTCGGCATCGAGCACCACGTCGAGATCCGGTTCGTCGCCTCCAAGTGGACCGGCGGCACCCACCGCACCAAGCCGGTCGTCGAGGACGGCCCGGACGGCCGCCCGGTCGTGACCTACAAGCACGCCATCACGCTCCGCACCACCGCCAGCGCGGATCGCACGTCCCGGTCGCTCTGGCACGAACTCACCCACGCCATGCAGTGCGAGAAGTACCCGAAGCCGTCCGACTTCGACTGGGCGTACGCCAACGAGACCCGCTACCAGGGCGGCGGCGACCCCGGCTACACCAACAACCGGTTCGAGGTCGAGGCCCGGGCGCACGAGTCGCTCTCCGAAGACCTCCGCCTCACCAAGATCACCGCCCACGAGCAGGCGCTCGCAGCGATCGACGCCGCTCTCGCCCTGGAAGCCGAGGAGGCCCTCCGATGAGCATCACCTTCACCGTCGCCCGGTTCGTCGAGTTCCCGGCGGACCACGAAATCCACCCGGGCACCGTGCTCGTCCAGGAGCCGTGCGACTACGAGGTCAACATGAGCAACGCCAACGCGTTCGCCGTCCTCGACCGGCTCGGCTACTCCGTCACCGAGCCGTACGGCGAGGCGACGCCGGAGGAGTTCCTCGGCCGGGCGCTCGTCGCCAACGTCGGCCTCGACGACTCCGGCGTCGACGGCGCAACGACGTACCTCATCGACGGTCCCGTCAT
>Ga0306920_100000986_pt1 | contig 34918 bp, 27 predicted proteins | sample flu12Cox44000170_FD_204666 | JGI IMG/M metagenome (GOLD analysis project Ga0306920, IMG submission 204666) | Lab enrichment of tropical soil microbial communities from Luquillo Experimental Forest, Puerto Rico - flux4day.12C.oxic.44.000.170 (v2)... | ecosystem: Environmental > Terrestrial >...
GTTGTTCCGACGCACGTCTGGGCGCAGGCCACCGTGGCGACCGGAAGCATTTCGGGAACGGTGAGCGACCCGACAGGAGCAGCGGTTGTCGGCGCCTCGGTGGTCATCACCAATACTGGCAGCGGATCGGCAAATACGGTCGTAACCAACAATTTCGGTTATTACAACTCGGGCTTATTGCTACCCGGAACTTACAGGATCACCGTCACCGCTAAGGGTTTCCAGACGATGGAAACGCAGGCGATCGCCCAAGTGGGAACGGCTACCACGACCAACCTTAAACTTACTATGGGGTCGGAAACCCAGACGGTGAACGTCGAAGGTGAAACCGTCGGGGTTAACACTGAACAATATTCGGTGCAAGGCGTGATTACCGCGCAACAGATCGACACTCTGCCGGTGAACGGCCGCAACTTCCTCGACCTGGCGCAGCTTGAGCCCGGCGTCCAGATTCAGGATGGCACGAACTTCGACCCGACGAAGGCGGGATACGAATCGATTTCATTCGGTGGTCGCTTCGGGCGTACCGCTCGCATCCAGGTAGACGGCGTCGACATGTCGGACGAAACCGTCGGTACCGTCACGGGCGGTCTGCCGCAAAGCGGGATTCAGGAGTTCCAACTCGCGCAGTCAACCATGGACTTGTCCAACGACTTGAGCTCTTCCGGCGTGGTAAACGTGACCACGCGCTCGGGCACCAACGCCATTCACGGTATGGCCTTTGGCGACTTTCGCGACAGCAGTATGGGTGCCACGCTGCCCCATCCTCCGGGTTTGAGCAGCACCTATCAGCGTAGCCAGTACGGTGGACGTATTGGCGGAGCCTTCATTAAGGACAAACTGTTTTTCTTCGCAGACAGCGAAAACACCATTCAGCACCAGTTCAATCCGGTACAGTATGCCGATCCGTTTACTGCGTTCTCCGGCGGGTATCAGTCTCCTTTCAAGGAGAATGACGTCATAGGGCGCCTTGACTACAAGGGACCGCACGGCGCGAATTACTTCTACCGGTTCAATTACTCGCAGATCAAGTCGGTTTCCACTTTCTTCCCCGACAGTCTTCAGCCTTATGCCAACAAGAACTATGTCCGTCAGCACGTTGTCGGCGTCGACTTCAACACCGGGTCCTTCAGCCACAGCATTCGCTACGCGTACATGAAGTTCCAGAACGAGATCGCGGATGCCGCCATTGGCAGTGGTTTGCCGTTGTCGGATTTCCCCGGTAATGGTTTGGTCGTGAACATCGCGCCACTGACAGCTGGAACCGGTCCTTCGACGGGCCCGAACCTGTTAGCCCCGCAGCAGACGCCACAGCAGGACAACCAGGTGAAATACGACGGCACCAAAACGTGGGGTCGACACATTCTCCGTTACGGTATTTCCTACAATCGCATCCAGGGTGGCGGCTTCGCCAGCTTCTTTGGCCTGGCGCCGCAGCTTTTGTACGATCCCACTTCCCCTGTTATTGGTAACTTCTGCACCAACGGCATTTGCGGCGCAGGGAACCCGCTGAACTATGCCCCGGCGGTCGTGATCCTGGGCAACGGGCAGGGCTTCTCGACCGAAAAACCGGCGCTAGGATTTCCTGCCGGCGGACTGGGGCCTGACAACCGGATCGGTGTTTACGTATCCGACACCTTCAAGTGGAAGCCGAACTTCACCGTCAATATCGGCCTTCGCTACGATCGCGACACGGGACGCACAGACAGCGACCTCCCGGCCATCCCGCAGCTGGACAACCTCACTCCGGCCTTCCCGAACCTGGGGAATCGGATTCCCAATCCCAATAAAAACTTCGGCCCCACCCTTGGCATCGCGTGGGATCCCTGGAACAACGGCAAGACCGCGATCCGGGCCGGCGTCGGCTTGTATTACGAAAACGTGATTTACAACAACGTATTGTTCGACCGGCCTAAGAGGTTGCCTTCGGGGGCATTTCTGCAGACCCCAGTTGCGTGCGCGTTCGGTTCTCCCGTCCCGATCACCGGTTACACGCTAAGCGCTACGACCGCGATGTGTAGCGGGAGCATCGGTGACCAAGGCGCCGCCTTGGCACAACTCCAACAGCAGTTGCAGGCTCAGACACCTTTCAACCTGAATGTCCCCAATCCGAACTATGTGCTGAACAACCTGAATTCAGGGGCGAGCATTGGCACACAGGTCAGTAACCCGTCGGGTATGTTCGCACCCAACTACCGTACGCCCCGGTCCTTGCAATTTAACGTCGGCATTCAGCGAGAGCTGAAGCCGGGCATGGTATTCAGTGTGGACTATGTCCGTAACGTCACCACGCAACTCCTCGTGGCCGAGGATCTTAACCACACCGGTGATGTCAAGTACTTCAACTCGGCCGCGGCGAATTATGCGGTCAATACCACAAACGCATCGTTCGGCTGTCCTCCGGGGCCGGCTGGAGTACAGTGCGCCATAGCCGCCGGCGCGACGCTGGGTAGCTATACCGGGAACGGTTTGGACTCGCAAGCCGATCTTGGCGCGACCTGCACGAGTAATCCATTCGGCTGCGCCTTTGGTGGGTTGAACCCGCAAGCCCCATCTCTGCAGTTCCTGGTTCCCGCGTCCAAGTCGGTTTACAACGCGGTCGATTTCAAGTTCACGGACCAGGTTGCGAACCCTGTCAAGGGACTGAAAAACCTGAACATGACTGCGTCCTACAGCCTGGGAAGTTTCCGGAACTGCGGTGGCCAGGCTCCGGCTACCGTCGGCGGTTCGGACCAGGACTTCGTGCTTGGCGCGATGGATAATAACAACCCTTGCAGGTACCTAGGCAATTCGCTACTGGATCGCACCAGCCAGATCTCCTTCGGTATCGTGGCCGATGTCCCGTGGGGCTTCCAGTTGAGCATAATCAGTCACTTCGACTCGCCGCTGCCGGCATCGTTTGTCAGTGGCAACGGCGGCGTGTCGCCTGGTCAAATCTATAACACCGACTTTACCGGCGACGGAACCGTCGACGATCTGCTGCCGGGAACCAAGCTCGGACAGTTCGGTCGCGGAACTCCGACGAGCTACGTCAACCAGGTCATCGGCAACTACAATGCTGTCTACGCGAACAATCCGACTCCGGCTGGCCAAACTTTGATTGGCTCCGGGCTGTTCAACCTGTCCGAGTTGCAGTCGCTGGGCGCAGTAGCAGCACCAGTACAGCTTGCACCTGCCAACCAGGTCGGCATGGGATGGTTGCGCGCTTTCGACTTCAAGCTGAGTTGGATCGGCAGGAAGGCACTGGGTGACCACATTATCGAGCTCCAGCCCAGCGTCGGGTTCTTCAATCTCTTCAACTTCTCCAACTTTGATCTGCCGCCAAACACGTTGAACGGCGTAGTGAACGGATCCGCCGGCGCCATCAATGGCACAACCCCGGCCAATCGAGTCACCGACCGCGTCGGGATTGGCACCGGAGTCTACGGGCTAGGTTCGCCACGTGCGATCGAGTTTGCATTGCAGATCAGCTTCTAAACGTCGCTTTGCTTCCGGCAGCTTCGTCTGCCGGGGCTTTATGCCACTCGCGCAAGCGGGTGGCATTTTTCTTGACTATGAGAGGTACGCGGTGGGCCGTTGCCTATTTAGTAATCGACGGGTTCGCTCCATTCGAAGCGACAAATCCTCCGAGGTAGCACTGTCGCGTTCGATCCAAGCAATCTTCTTCTCTCAGTCCGATGCTTAACTGTTTCTCACGTCCAGAACAATCAAAGGCCATCGTTCCGAATACACCAGCCGGTGAACGCAGCAGCGCTGGCTGAAGCCATAAGAATGCTGCTTCTGTGAGAAACAGGAGGTTCCTCCACGTTCTCGCCGTCACGGGGCGGGCTCACACCTTTCCCTCACACGCAGTCGAACTGACACAAGGACTTGAGCGATAAAAACTACGGCTCGGGCTGGCGCAAACAAGCGAAGCCAGCCGTATGCTTGCGATGCTCAATGGGAGGAATCATGAATTCATCAACTTCGGCGACCTCGTTGTCGGCACAGCCACGCGCCTTGCCGGTCATTGTCAGAGCCGGACTTCTGTGTGGGGTTCTGGATATTACGGCTGCCTTCGTTACCTGGGCTCCCAAAGGCGTGATGCCGGCGGACATCCTGCATGGGATCGCTAGTGCGCTGATTGGCCCACAGTCCTTCCAGGGCGGCTGGCCAACGGCCGCGCTTGGATTGGCACTGCATTTCTTCATCGCATTTTCTGCCGCGACGGTGTTCTACCTCGCCAGCCGAAAGCTGCTCTTCATGACCCGCCAGCCTGTGCTCTCGGGGGTGCTGTACGGTGTTGTGGTTTACCTGGTCATGTACTGGGTTGTGGTCCCGCTGTCGAGATATCATCCGCATCCGTTCTCGATTTCCGTCACGGCGATTGCGATTCTTACGCACATGGTTTGCGTCGGCCTTCCCATTTCGCTGGTGGTGCGCAGCTATGCCCCACTGCGACCGTAACCGGCTACTCGCGACGGTCCTATAATGAACGCGTTCGACGGGAGGCGATGATGGCTGTCCTAATGGTGAATGGCAAGGAGCAACAGGTAAGTGCACCACCCGATGAGCCGCTGCTCTGGGTGCTGCGAGAGAAGCTCGACCTGACCGGTACCAAGTACGGATGCGGCGAGGGTCAATGCGGCGCCTGCACCGTGCTGCTGGACGGGAAAGCAGTGCGGTCTTGCCTCACGCCTTTCTCAGCCGCGAGCGGCAAGAAGATCGTCACGATTGAAGGGCTGGAGCGCAACGGAGCGCTGCATCCGGTCCAGCAGGCCTTCCTGGCGGAAGAAGCCCTGCAGTGCGGTTATTGCACATCAGGCATGATTCTCTCGGCAGTTGCGTTGCTTGAGAAGAGTCCCCAGCCCAGCGATGACGAAATCGTGCATTCCATGAACGGCAACATCTGCCGCTGTGGAACCTACCCGCACATCGTGGCCGCCGTGCGGCAGGCCGCACACGCCACGCAGAAGGGATAAGGTGCCTGCATGCCAGCAAGCGTCGATCACGAACTTGCAATTGAATTGAAGCAACAGGAAGTCGAAGGCGACCTGCACTGGTTTGAACTCGAGCGGCGCGATTTTCTGAAACTGTTTGGCGGAGGCGTCTTGGTCTGCCTCTGCGCTCCGGGATCCATCGCCCAGGAGTCAGGCCGGATGCGTGGCGGCCATGAACTACCGAAGGACATCGCAGCGTGGCTGCACGTCGCCGAGGACGACCGCATCACGGTGTTCACCGGCAAGGTCGAAGTCGGGCAGAACATTCGCACCTCGCTCGCGCAGCAGGTGGCCGAGGAGTTGCACGTGACGGTTGAATCGATCTCGATGACCATGGGCGACACCAACCTGGTTCCGTGGGATGCCGGAACATTTGGCAGCCGCACCACGCCCACGATGGCTCCGGAGCTGCGCAATATGGCAGCTGCCGCGCGTGAAATGCTGGTCGCGCAGGCCGCGAAGGAGTGGCAAGCTGACCCTTCCACGCTGGTTGCGCAGGATGGCAAGGTCATCAATCCAAAAACGAAGCAGTCGCGCACCTATGGTGAGCTCACACACGGCCAGGAACTAGTGAAGGTTGTCGAAGGCGACCCCGCGCTTACTCCGGCGACGCGGTGGAAGATTGCGGGCACTGCGGTTGCAAAGACCGACGGGAGCGTGTTTGTGACGGGCGGACATCAATATCCCTCCGACATCACGCGGCCGGGAATGCTGTACGGCAAGGTGCTGCGTCCGGTGGGATTCCATGCGACCCTGACATCGCTCGATGATCAGCAGGCGAAGAAGCAGCCCGATGTGACGGTTGTTCGCGATGGTGATTTCGTCGGGATCGCGGCTCCCGACACATGGTCGGCCGAGCAGGCACTGGCGATGTTGAAAGCCCAGTGGAAGGTGCCCCCACAGACTTCCGATCGCGAATTGTTTGCTTATCTGAAGTCGAATGCGGACAAGGGCGAGCAAGAGGCGCCGCGCATCGCCGGCTCAGTCGCTCAGGCCCTGGCTGGCGCCGAGGTAAAGCTGTCGCAGACGTACACGGTCCAGTACATCCAGCACGCTCCACTGGAACCACGTGCGGCGGTCGCGGAGTGGCACGGTGACAAGCTGACGGTGTGGACGGGCACGCAGCGACCTTTTGCTGTGCGTGACGAGTTGGCGGAAGCATTCCGCATCCCCTCGCAGAACGTGCACGTCATGATGCCGGACACGGGATCCGCTTACGGTGGCAAGCATAGCGGCGAGGCGGCTATCGAGGCTGCCCGCTTGGCGAAGGCTGCAGGCAAGCCTGTGAAAATCGTCTGGACGCGGGAAGAAGAATTCACCTGGGCCTACTTTCGACCTTCGGGTGTAATCGAGGTCAAGAGCGGTGCACGCCGTGACGGGACTCTTACCGCGTGGGAGTATCACAACTATAATTCCGGGCCGGCGGCGATCGATACTCCGTACGCTGTCGCCAACCAGCTGGTTCAGTTCCATCCGGTGGAGAACGCCCCCCTACGCCAGGGCTCTTACCGCGGACTGGCAGCGACAGCCAATCACTTCGCGCGGGAATCGCACATGGACGAATTGGCACACGCGGTCGGGATGGATCCACTGCAATTCCGTTTGAAGAACCTCAAGGACAACCGTCTGCGTGCCGTCTTCGAAGCTGTTGCTGATAAGGCTGGATGGAGCCAGCAGAAGTCGTCGCCCACTCGCGCCTTAGGGATCGCCGGTGGAGTCGAGAAGGGTGGATACATCGCCACGATTGCTGAGGTGGAGATCGATGCCAAGACTAAGGCCCCGCGCATTCGTCGCGTGATAGAAGCGTTTGAATGCGGTGCGGTGGTAAATCCCAATGGGCTTCGCAATCAGATCATGGGATCGATCGTGATGGCGGTCGGTGGGGCGATGTTTGAGGCCGTTAAGTTCGAGAATGGACGGATTCTGAATCCCCATTTTTCGCAATATCGCGTGCCCAGGTTCAGCGACATGCCGGAGATTGAAGTGATCCTCGTCGACCGGAAAGACCTGCCTTCGGCTGGTGCGGGTGAAACCCCCATCGTGGGCCTGTCTCCAGCAGTGGCGAATGCCATCTTTTCCGCCACGGGGGAACGGTTACGCTCGATGCCGATGGCGACAAAACAAACATAAACCCGCAAAACGGCACTGCAACAAGATTGTAATCGTGAAAACCTGCACCAACTGCAGGGGGGACGTGGTATGCTGTGCGCATTCCGAGGGTAGTAAGTGTCTTCGGCTGATCCAATGACGAAACGGCAGCGCATTCTGTGTATCGACGACGCAGAGGTCGCGCTACAGGTGCGCAAGCTGATATTCCAACAGGCTGGGTATGACGTCACTACCGCCTTGTCTGGCGAAGATGCGCTGAAGATGTTCAAGACCAAAGAAGTAGACCTCGTGATTGCCGATCATTTTCTCAGCGACAAGACCGGGACCGAGATCGCGCGTGAGATGAAGGAATTGCGGCCGCAGATCCCGATCCTGCTGGTTTCGGCCGCCGCTGACAGGCCACAAGGGCTGGAGTTTGTCGATGCATTCCTGCCGAAGGGCGGGTCTCCGCAAACTTTGCTCGACACGATTGCGCGACTTCTGGCTTCCCACGGAATCAGGCCGTAAGGTAGTTGCCTGGCGCTTTCCCTTCCCATCTCGTCAGGGCTCACAAGGAACGCTAAAATAGGAGTTACCGGCTCCCCCCGAGCAGGAAGTTTCCATGTCGTTGACCAAAGCCGAAGCGCTCGAGATGTTTCGCTCAGATGACCTGATTGGCATCGGCATGGAGGCCGATGCGGTACGGCGCAAGCTGCATCCGGAGGGCGTCGTGACCTACATCATCGACCGCAACATCAACTACACCAACTTCTGCACTGAGTACTGTACCTTCTGTGCTTTCTATCGCCCGCTCAAAGGAAAGCTGGCGACGGAAGGCTACATTCTCGATTTCGAGACGATTTACGACAAAGTGCGCGAGACGGTGGAGCTGGGCGGTACCGGCGTGCTCCTACAGGGTGGTTTGCATCCCGATCTTAAGATCGAGTGGTACGAGGCCCTGCTGAGTGGTCTTAAACAGCGTTTTCCGCAGGTTCATCTGCACTGCTTTTCGGCGTCGGAGATCATCTGCATCGCGGAGGTGAGCTGCCTGACGATCGAAGACACGATCCAGCGGCTGCGCGATGCCGGGCTCGATTCCATCCCAGGTGGGGGCGCCGAGATTCTCGATGACGACGTTCGCTACAAGGTCGCGCGCCTGAAGTGCCTGACCAACGACTGGCTCAACGTGCATCGCACGGCACACAAGCTCGGTATGCGCACCACGGCAACGATGATGTTTGGAGTCGGTGAGACCTATGAGCACCGCGTCAATCACTTCCAGTGCATTTACGACCTGCAGGAAGAGACCGGCGGCTTCACCGCTTTTATCCCATGGTCGTTCCAGCCGCAGAACACCGCGCTCGGCGGCCGGGGGTGGGATGAGGCCACAGCCGTCGAATACCTCAAGACCCTCGCCATTTCCCGCATCTTCCTCAGCAACTTTGAGAACGTGCAATCGAGCTGGGTGACGCAGGGCCTGAAGGTATGTCAGACGGGCTTGCGCTTCGGCGGCAACGATGTCGGTTCGGTGATGATCGAAGAAAACGTCGTGCGCGCCGCCGGGGTGCATAATTGCACCACGGAGGAAGAGCTGCGCCGCATCATCCGCGACGCCGGCTTCCGCCCGGCGCAAAGAGATACGCTGTACCGGAAATTTTTCCTAAACTGAAAGGTCCCAGCCTCATGTCCACTCCCGCAATCGAAGCCTATAAGGCTCGCATCGCTTCGTTCATCAAAGGCAGAGATCCACTGCCGGTGCAACGGCAAACCGTGCCAACACTCACTCAGCTTATCGCGGGCGTGCCGGATGGCAAGCTGCGCGAGCGTCCGGCGCCAGGCAAGTGGTCGGTGGCAGAGCTGCTGGCTCATCTTGCCGAAGCGGAAATCGTCGCGACCTGGCGCTATCGCCAGATGATCGAGCACGACGGCTCTCCGCTGGCAGCTTACGACCAGGAACTGTGGCATCGGCTGGGCCAGTATCCGTCGCGAAAGCCCGAGGAGTCGCTGCTGCAATTCCGGCTACTGCGTGAGGCCAATCTGCAAATGCTGGACAAGCTCACCGAGCAGGAATGGGAGAGGTGCGGGGTTCATGCAGAGCGAGGTCCGACGACGGTTCGGGACCTTGTCAAGCAAATCGCCGGGCACGATCTGAATCACCTGGAGCAGGTGCAGAAGATCGTGGGGCAGTAAGTCGCCTGTCGCCTCTCGCGCCTGCCCTCCGCTATCTTGGCATTTGGCCTTTCCCGCCGGCGCGGTGATTCATCGACAACTCCCACGACCGCGGGCCCGCGCCTCTGAAGCGCCTCGGTGGGAAGACGACGCTGGACAAGGGGTAGAACAAAGAGCAACCGGCGATGGCCAGGCTCGAAAGGCGGGCGACAGCGGCTCTACCGTTTCTTCGGGACGGGCGTCCCGTTCATCTGCTGGTCTTGCATGGTCTCGCCCGGACGCAGCAGCGTAGGACGCTGCGATGCTTGGGCGCCCGCGTCAGGCTGCGGGGGATGGGCAGCCGCGGGTGTGGCCGATGATTCCGATCCTGACCCAGCACTCTGCGGTCCCGCATTGGAAGCCGTAGTCACGGGAGAAGCTGGATGTACCGATGGCGTTGAAGCATCCCCGGCCCCCGCCGGCCGGGCAGCACCCGTCGTTGCTGCTGCAGTGTCTGGCGCCACCGGCGGTTGTTCTCCAGTCGAAGCTGGCACCCCTCCTCCTCCCGCCAGTTCTTCGCTCTTGCTTCGATTCGGAAGAGGCTCTGGCGTAAGAGTCATTTTCGCATTCATCAAGTCGCGAAGCTCACTATCGTGCGGAGCCGCAAAGAACCACGTCAGCAGGTATCCTGAGTGCTCGGTGGTCGCCATGGCAATCGACAGCCGGCGCGAAAGCTGTTCGCCATCCGTCTGAAAAGCGACCACGCCTTCCGTGAGCACAAAAACCTTCCCCGCCGATTCGAACGCCTTGCCCTCCCGCATTTGGCGCAAAAGCGGATGGGTCAGGCTGAACTGAACCAGGAAATTCTGTACCGTCGCGGTATCAGACGGGCTGGCAGGGAATTTCATGTCGGGAAAGCAGGCCAGTGACATGATTGAGAGCGTGATCTCTCCAAAGTCATCATATGTCACGTTCCCGTTGGCACCGGGGCGTTCCTTCCAGGCGGAAAAGAGAATTCGCTTACATGCTTTGACCAACTCGCGCTCGGCGGTGCCCATCCATGGCCTGCTCGCACCCATACCATCGATGTCGAGCGAGCTCTGCGCCTTGGTGCGTTCGATCGCTGCTTCCAGGGCAGGCTGGGTGCCGATCAGCCACCCGGAGGGAAGCGGGTAGCTGAGGCCGATTTCGGCATTCTCGTATTCATTGCCCGCCACCTTACCGGCATTGATATGACTGGCCGGGGGGTCGGCCTTCAACATAGCCAGGCGATGTGCCGAGAGGGCCGGCCCCTCGTAGGGCTTCGCGCTCGCACCCGCATATTGCCTCGCCTGCGAGGGATCAAAGAACGTTATGGCGGCAAACGAGGTCTCCAACTGCTTCACCAGCCTCTCGTCATGAGCAGCCAGCACGACATGCAGCACATAGCCATCGAGGTCAGTCGCCAGCAACACGTGCTCATCGATGCCACGGCGGGTGTGGTAGCAGAAGAATTGGTGCTTGGCGATCGTTGTTTTCGACAGGCCTCGCAGCTCCTCGACTCCATAAAACAACTCGGTATCGAGTTCACGGCGCAGCATCCGCTTCGCATCAACATCGCTTTTGTCCCGTTTAAGGTAGGCCGTGATCTGAATCTCGGCGTGTTGCGGTGGAGGGCCATCCACGTCCAGCAACTGAAAGTGCCCATCAGGTGCTACCGGGCGATGCACGGGCTGCAAGTGTGCGTCAGCCGGAAGGTCGAATCCGAAGCCGAAGTATTCGCTGGTGTAGCGCGAATCCGAGAGAAAGCCCTCGTCGGGATACCGTTGTTGCTCGCTAAAGTTCGCCGTGACAGGGGAGGCCGAGGCGGCCGGTGTCGACTGCGCTTGGGCAGGGAACCACGCAGGCCACAGCACGATCACCAACACTAGAAATGTGTAAGTTAGCCCTCGAAGCCTCATCGTGTCCGGCACCCCAACTATTGTTGGCCACCCGCGGAGCAGAAGTCAACGTAGCCGGCGGGAGTTGGGATGAATTGTTCACAATGGCCAGGATTGGGCTTCGGCTCCCCGGACACGAGAGCGTTACTCGCGCACCCTGACGTGGAGTACGCGGATTGCCGACCGGCGAATGCCCGAACTTGGCGAGCCCTACCCTGGTGTCGCCAGGCACGTAAGTTGAGCCGTACCGCTGACATTCGTCGAGGTGTTATTGATTCCGTTGTTGACCGTGATGTTCAACTCGGAAGGTGCGGAGGCGGTGATCGTCACCGGTCCGGGTGCAACACAGGTTGCGCTTCCATTACTGTTGACGGTGGCGATGCTCGAGCTCGATGTCGTCCACGTGAGCCCATCAGCAACGGTCAGTTCACGGCTGGATTGGTTGTCGAACGTTGCCGTGGCGGTGAACTGCACATCTGTGGGCGGAACCGTCGGAGCAGTAGCTGTCGCCGGCGTGACCGTAATGCTGACAATCTTGGGATGGCCTGCGCCGCAACCGATGAACAAAGCGGCAAGGGCCGGCAGCAGGATACAAGGCACGGACCTTAGTTTCATTGTGTCACCTTAGAGAAGTTGGATTGCTTGTCTTGTTCAGAGGTTGGTTATCGCGAACCAAAGCGGTTTTACATCACCGACTCTTTTTCTGGGTGGCATCGGCTCCTTTGAAAGCAAGTTGTAGAAGTAGTGGTAGGGTGAGAGGCAGGGCGCCTAAAAGTGGATACGCGGAACCAGCGCCCCAGTGGTGCGGATGTAGTCATCGTACTCTGGGCCGAAGGCTTGGCGCATGAAACGTTCTTCCATCCTGCTCTTCAGCAGAAAGGCCAACCACAGCAAGAGAAACGCGATGACACCACGAGGCTGGCGACGAACCAGTGCCGTGCCAAGCATTGCGAGGAGAATTCCCGAGTAGATGGGATGGCGCACCCACCCGTAGGGTCCTGTACGGATGAGTTGATGCCCAACTTTGATGGTTACAGCGCTACTCCAGTTTTGACCAATGTAGAGGCGAGCCCAAATCGCGAAAGCGACTCCCAATGCAGTGAGCGTGACCCCGGTTGCAGCGAGCACTGTATTGCTGTGAAAAATAGGCACCACCAACCAGGAAAGAGACACTGAATCCGAGTCGGCAAACATCAGAGCAAAGGCCACGAGCACGGGAATGCCGTAGCTGAGGCGAGAGATGAAGTCGGCCCGCTGCTGGGTGCGCTTGGTGCGACGGGCACCGATGAACCACACCATGCACAAAGCCATCCAAAGGTAGCCGGAAGCTTGTATCGCGGTCATCAGGGTGCTTTGCGTCTTCGCAGTCGATAATACGTGGGCGAAAGTCCGGAAGTTTCAGCGACCCGCAACTGTGTCCAATCGACAGCAAGCATTCGGAGCCTTCGGGCAATCGGAGCATTCGGTACTGCGCTGGCCTCGGGTGTGGGGGGCTGTGCTAAACTCCACTTCTTCGGCAAGATCCAGTCCTGCGAGGGAGTTTCCTCTATGCGACTCGGCGATACCATCGACGACCACTGCTCACGCTGCAAACGTACCACTGACCATGCGATTGTCGCAATCGCCGGAGATGAAGTGGTGAAGGTGCTCTGCCGCACCTGTAACTCCGAACATAAATATCGGCATAACAAAACCGGCAAGAAGGAAATGACCACAGAAGAAGCGTTCCAGAAAGTGCTGGGGAGTGTCAGCGGGCAGATGGGCCCAGCGTCGGAGTCCGGACCGGTTTCCCCGAAGAAGAAAACCGGGGAGAAGTCAAAATAGTGTCAAAAGCGCTCGCTTCCTCTCCGATTTGGGGTACACTTATTCCCATAATTCTGCTCTGTCGAGCGGTCAGATGGCTGGCTCGACGCCCAGTTATGAGTGCGACCATGTTCCTCATCACACTTGCCTGACGTTCCAGCCCACGTGATTTTGTCGATCCGCTGACAGCGGATCCTCTGCCAATTGCAAGGTTACTGTTCCGCGCCGGCCCTGCGCTTTGCGCAACGCCCCGCGCAGAAAGCTGCCCTCGTTTATGGATATGGAAGCCGTTGCCGCGGTACCGCTACAACCAACCCTCTGGGGGTCTTTGCGCGAAGCCATCAAGGGCTCGCACCAGGACTTCACCACGGGCAGCCTGAATCGCGCCATCCTGCTGCTGGCTGTGCCGATGGTGCTTGAGATGGCGCTGGAATCGCTGTTCGCGGTAGTCGACGTCTTTTGGCTCGCTCATCTCGGGGCGAATGCGGTGGCCACCGTCGGACTGACCGAGTCGATGTTCAGCCTGGTGTTTGCCGTGGGCCTCGGGCTGAGCTTGTCAACCACGGCGATGGTCGCACGCCGTATCGGGGAGAAGGATCGCGAGGCTGCAGCGGTGGCCGCCGTGCAGGCGATCGTTCTCGGCCTGATCGCCTCGCTAACGATTGGTATCCCATGTTTTCTCTACGCGCCTCGACTGCTTGGCCTGATGGGAGGCTCCCCCGGGATCGTCGCGGTGGGCAGCGGTTATGCGCGGATTTTGCTGGGAGGCAGCGGCGTCGTGCTGATGCTCTTCCTGAACAACGCCATCTTTCGTGGCGCAGGTGACGCTGCGATTGCCATGCGGCTGCTGTGGGTGTCGAACATCATCAACCTGATACTCGATCCGTGCCTGATCTTCGGCCTGGGGCCGTTCCCGCGCCTAGGCGTGACTGGAGCGGCGCTGGCGACGTTCACCGGAAGAAGCATTGGTGTTGCCTACCAGTTTTACCGGCTGTTACGTGGAACCGAGCGCATTCGCATTCTCCGCCGGCAGATTCGGGTGAACTTCAAGGTCCTGCTGCGGCTGGCAAGGGTATCCGCCGCAGGCATCTGCCAGTTTGTGATTGCACACACCAGCTGGATTGGACTGGTTCGCATAGTAAGCGTTTTTGGAGCAGAGGCGCTGGCAGGCTACACGATTGCGATTCGTGTCGTAATCTTCCTGATCCTGCCTTCGTTGGGGTTGAGTAACGCTGCGGCCACACTGGTCGGGCAGAACCTAGGCGCAAAGCAACCGGAGCGCGCCGAGGCCTCGGTCTGGCGCACGGGCTTATACAACATGATCTTCCTGGGCGCGGTGGGGGTATTCTTCATCGTGTTTGCCGAGCCCACCGCGCGCCTGTTCACTCACGACCGCTCGGTCGTACCACTAGCCGCCGCTTGCCTGCGCATAATCAACATCGGCAATATCAGCTATGCCTATGGCATGGTGATGATGCAGGCGTTCAACGGCGCAGGCGATACCATCACGCCGACCATCGTGTACCTGTTCGGGTTCTGGCTGACGGAGATCCCCCTGGCGTATTGGCTGGCGATACCTGCGCACCTGCACGCCAACGGCGTTTATTACGCGATTGTGATTGCCGAGTCGGCGATCGCGGCGGCCAGCGCCGTGCTGTTCAAGCAGGGCAGATGGAAGATGCAGAAGATCTGAATTGAATTAGACTGCGTAAACCGATTACTTCGCGTCGAGGTCGACATCCTTGACCGGCACGTCCCAGTGACCTTCAAGAATCTCGAAGCGGCGTTGCTCCTCCCGCTTATAGGTCTCCTGATCAGGAAAGAGCTGCTTGACAAGGGGCTTGGTATCGAAGTCGTCGTTGGCCACGGTCGCGTTCTTGAAGACGATGGTAACGCGATAGTCCCAGCGGCCGTCTTCGCTGGCATGGTAGCGCGGCGCAACCGCTGTTACCTTCAGCATACGGCCAAGCTCCACCTCTTTCTTCAGCAGCGGGTAGTGGTTCTTCTTAAACAGCGCGATGAATTCGTCGGCATAGCCCCACTTAGCCTTGTAGTAATACTCCACGACAAAGGGCTTGTCGCTTGCGCCTATCGACGGCGCAGCCTGGGGCGAAGCAGCGTCCGCAGGCAGGACCGTCAGGCCGGCAAGGAGGAGTCCGGAAAACATTGCGCCGGCAAAGGTCATACGTTTGGTGGATTGCATGAGTGCTCCTGTGAGACACGAAGTCAAACGTCAGTCGTCGACTACTCCCTCGAACAAGTCATTTTCCGGTTTTGCTTCGCGGGGCTCGGCCGTGCCGACCAGATGGAACACCTCCACCGGCTCGCGGTTGCGGATGTTCTTCTTCAAGCGGTCGAACAGCGGCGCCTGGGTGGTATGTTGCATGAACGCTTCGATCTTCTTCTGGAAGCGTTCTTCGCCTACCTCGAGTTGCGCCGTGACGGTGGGTGGCGCGATCGTGGGGAAGTCCGCCTTGGTGAAGCGCGTCGCAAGATGATACAGCTTTTGGGCGCGATGAGGCCGTAGCCCCGCTTCGATCTGCTCGGGGTAGCGATCGGCCCGGCGCGCCCACTGAAACGCCATCGTCGCCAGGACTCCTGCCATGGCATGATCGGGATGACCGGTGAGTCCGCCGTCCATGCCAAAGGTCAGCATTACGTGAGGACGAAGCTGTCGTGTGTGTCGCACCAGGTCTCCCGTAACGGCATGAAAGTCGCTGCGATCGAGCCTGCCATCGGGATAGTCGAGCACCTCAGCGTGGGTGACACCCAGCATCTTGCACGAGGCCCTGAATTCGCCTCGGCGCATCGTGGCAAGTTCCTGGTTCGTGCGGGCGGTGCCGCGGTTCCGTGCCGCCGTACCGGCGGTCAGGCAGAGAACCGACGTCTCCACGCCGCGATCGTGATAAAGCAACAGAGTGCCGCCAAATGCGCCGGCCTCGTCATCAGGGTGGGCAGTTACGCAGAGTAGTCGAAGCATGATGTCGTGATCTCGTCAGGGGCTGCAGTGTCCGGAACTGACTCCAGCGCGCTCTCTTCCACTTACAGCTTACATGGAAAAACCCGCCGGGCATCAGGGCCACTCACCTGCGAATCGCCTGGGTCAGCAGCACCGCGCCGATAATCAGCAGAGCAGCATGAACATACTTGAAAAACGCTTCTCCTCGAAGACGATTGTTCATCGCCCTGCCAACGAAGATTGCGGGGATCACCAGAGGCAGGGACAGCAAGTAGTAGCGTGTAACGAGCCGGACCCACAGGCCGGTCAGCAGGTAACCAGCCATACCGATGACGCTGGCAGGAAGAAAATAGCCTTGCAGTGTTGCCCGGAAATGCTGCGCTGACCAGCGGCGCATGGCGCCATAGATTGCCAGCGGCGGGCCGTTCATGCCATAGGCCCCTCCCATTATGCCGGCCAGAAAACCACAGCCGAGGAGCCAAGCCCGGTGGTCCGTGCGTAGCTCCGGTGGCTTGCGACCAATCAACGCATAAGCCGCGAATGCCATGATGATTATGGCGAGCGAACCCTTGACCAGGCGCTGGCCACCACTGGTCAGCAGCAGGAGCCCCAGCGGAATCCCCGCCAGGGTCGAGAGCACCAGCCAACTCATGCTGCGAACATGGATCTTCTGCCAGTCCTGGAGCACGATGACGACGGCCACCGTGATCGACACCAGCACGGCGAGCGGGGCAGCCACGGTGATAGGTATCCGGAGAGCGAGCAGGGGAACGGCGATCAAGCCCTCGCCGAACCCGAAAGCAGATCGAATCAGCGTGGCAATCAAGACTACGAGGAGAACGTAAACCATGGTGCCATCCATATGTGTTTCGGAAACCGGCTAGCCGGGACTTGCTATTGTAGTGGCAATCTTGGGAGTTTCTCTTTCCAACGAACAGAAGAAGGCTCTCGCTGAAACAAGGCTCTGTGTCGCAAGCCCATTCCAGCACCCCTGACTCGCCTTCGCGAGCCTGCGGACGTATAGTAGAGCCGACAGCGAAGAAAAACAGGCATCCTTTGGGTGAGAGATGAGGCCACTTCAACCTCACGATCCTGTGCAAGACCCGCAGGCAGAAGTCCGAAGTGTTGCCGATTCACTGCTGTCGCCCAGTCTGCTGGAGGCGGTACCGGATGCGATGGTGGCAGTGAATCAGAAGGGCGTCATTCTCCAGATCAATACCCAGACCGAATGTATGTTCGGGTACACGCGGAAGGAGCTGATCGGACAATCAATCGAAATACTGGTCCCCGAGTGCCAGCGTTCGCAGCATATTGGACACCGCCAACAATTCGCCGAAGAGCCCAGGATTCGGCGAATGGGGGTCGGACTGAACCTCTATGGTCGGCGACGCAACGGCTCGGAATTTCCAGTGGAAATCAGTTTAAGTCCCATTCCCACGGGAAACGGTATTCTGGTCTTGAGTGCGATCCGCGACATCACCGATCGCAAGCTGGTCGAAGAGCAATTGCGCCGGGCGCATGAGGAACTTGCACGCCAAAGAGATCGCGAGCTGTGGGAAAACCGGGCCCGGCTGGCGTTGATTGTGGATTCGTCGCAGGACGCCATTATCGGGAAAGACTTGAATGGGATCATCACACACTGGAACCAAGGCGCGGAACACATCTACGGGTACACTGCCGCAGAGGCAATCGGGCAACCCATTTCTCTGCTAGCACCCCAGGATCGTGTGGATGAAGTCTCCAGCATCCTGGAACAGGTCCGGGAGGGACAAAGGGTCGAATACTTTGAGTCGGTGCGCGTTACCCGGGACGGCCGCCGTCTGGACATGTCGATTTCGGTCTCGCCCATTCGTGATGCCAACGGCGAGACCATCGGGGCTTCAACCATCGCCCGCAACGTTACTGGACAGAAGCGCGTGGAAGAGCAGTTGCGGCAGGCGCAAAAGATGGAAGCAGTTGGCCGACTGGCGGGTGGCATCGCACATGACTTCAACAACATCTTGGGCATCATCACCGCCTGCACCGAGCTTCTAATCCCCCATGTCGACCCCGAGGCAGCTTCTTCGCAGTACATTGATCACATCCGCGAGGCTTCGACGCGTGGGGCATCGCTAACGCGGCAGTTGCTGGCCTTCAGCCGCAAGCAGCCCACCAAGCCCCGGGTGCTCGATTTGAACGAGCGATTGCGTGAGGTTAGTAAGTTGCTGCGGCCGCTGATGGGTGACGATGTCGAAGTGTGCCTGCTGGCCCGATCTCCTGTGCCGCTGGTGGAAGTCGATCCCGGACAGCTCGATCAAATCGTGCTCAATCTCGCGGTGAATGCGCGCGACGCCATGCCATATGGCGGCAAGTTGATCGTTGAAACTGCAGCCGTCAATCTGGACGACGATTTTGTTGCTCAGCATCCTCCCATGAAGATAGGAAGACATGTAATGCTGGCGGTTAGCGACACCGGTACCGGCATGGATCTTGCTACACAGCAGCGCATCTTCGAGCCGTTCTTCACAACCAAGGAAACAGGCAAGGGAACCGGCCTTGGACTCTCCACCGTCTATGGCATCGTGAAGCAAAGTGCAGGCCACATCTGGGTGTACAGTGAGCCTGGGCACGGCACGACATTCAAGATCTATTTCCCGTGCGTGGACGAGAAAGTCTGGCTGGGCCAGGAGGCGAAAGCAGAAACGGAATATCCACGGGGCGAGGGTAAGACGATCCTGGTGGTGGAAGACGACGAGATCATGCGCACCCTAACCCGGAAGATGCTGGAAGAGCAAGGTTATGCGGTGATCGAGGCTTCCGACGGCAAGGTCGCGCTGGAGAAGCTTGCTTCCAGCGGTCATCCTGTGGACCTCACTCTCACCGACGTCGTCATGCGCGGCATGAGCGGTCCTGACCTCGCGCTGCGGCTGATGAATTCCAATCCCGGCATGAAGATTGTCTACATGTCCGGCTACACCGACGAACTGCTTGACCATGAGGGAGGCCTCACCAGCGGAATTACTCTCCTGGAGAAGCCCTTCACGCGCTCGGCTCTGTTGGGCACGATCAGTGGGGCGCTGGACTGAGCCGGTGAGACTGCGAGCGGCTGGACGATTCACCTGCTCCCCAGCTGCGTTGTGCGAGCTGTTTGCTGTAATGCTCCTCGTCCCTGCGGCGGCTGCGCAGAGCCCGGCCCAGCAGATCCCCGCCCTACCCAAAGCTGACGCCGTTCGCATCAATGAGTTTTATCGTCTCGCTGCGCGAATTCAGGACCAGATTTGGCCGCGCTGGAGTGCCACTCCAGCACCGCTTCTTCTACTCACCGCTGAGATGGAGTTCCTGACCCATCATCCTGCGCCCCCAAGTGATTTCAAGAAAGTTGGTGATGACTGGTATGCGCGTGCGCGCCACTTTCCACCCGATCTGCAGGCGACATTTCCGGCCTTCGGACCGCCTGCGGTCATTGTCATCGGCGAGCCCCAAAACACCAGCAGCAAGACCAGCACGCCCTGGTTGTTCACCGTCATGCATGAGCACTTCCATCAGTTACAGTATGGTCAGCCCGGTTATTACCAGGCCGTAAAGGGGCTCGGACTGGACCAGGGCGATCAAACCGGGATGTGGGTGCTGAATTACCCGTTTCCCTACAAGAAACCAGAAGTCGTGCGCGCCTTCACTGCGCTGCGCGACCTGTTGCTGCGCGCTATTGCCGAAAACGACCAGGGAAAGTTCCAGAAACTGGCTGCACAATACGTCCTGGCGCGTAAGAGATTTTTCGCTGAGCTTTCACCCGACGATGCCAAATACCTGAACTTCCAGGTATGGCAGGAAGGTATTGCTCGCTATACGCAGATCAGGGTCGCAGAGTCCGCGGTCGAATACCAGCCAACCGCGGAGTACAACGGTCTTGCTGACTTCGAACCGTTCGCCGCCTATGCGAGCACAGCGCGTGAAGAAACGCTGGCTGAGCTGAAGCGGGTCGACATTACGAAGTCGCAGCGGGAGGTAGTGTATTCGTTCGGCGCGACCGAAGGGTTCTTGCTCGACCGGCTGCATCCGACGTGGACGGAGCGGTATTTTGCGCAGCCGTTTAGGATGGATGCCCTATTTGAAGATTGATGGGTAGATTGGCGCCTCGCTATTGCTTGGGCTTGGCCGGTCCGCCCGGAGTCGCAGCACTGGCAGCTGTTCCCCGTGAGAAGGCCTGCAATCCTAATTGGTCGTGCCCTTCTTCTACGCGGTAGAACTTATCGGCGTCCACATCGTGAAAAACCTGGTGCTGTCCGCTGGGCCATGCCACTTCGACGGTCTCTGCACGGGTCGCCTTCCCCAGCCCAAAGTTGGCACGAAGATCGCTCTGCGACAGATAACTGCCGCCTCCGGAGATCTCGCGAATCTGTGAGAGCCCCGCAGCCTTCACCTTAATACGAGCTCCCATTGCGTCACGGTTGCTCTTGGTACCTACCAATAGAAAGTTCAGGAAGTGGTTTCCATTACCGCCGCTGTTATGTAGCAGCAACGGCGGATCCCCGTTATTGGCAACAACCATGTCGACGAAGCCGTCGTTGTCGAAGTCGGCGAAAGCCACGCCGCGCCCGGCGTGAGGCACATCGAATCCGCTGCCCGACTGCCTGGTTACATCCACCAACTTGCCATTGCCCTCGTTGTGAAACAGCGAGTTGAGCTGCTTGTAGTGGACTTCGGGCGTGACCTCCTCAACTTCGGGATAGACATGTCCATTGGCGATAAACAGATCAAGCCAGCCGTCATTGTCGAAGTCGACAAAGCCCCCCCCGAAGCTCAACACGTCGCGGGTGGCGCCCGTAATACCTGCTTCGTCGCTGACCTCATCGAAAAAGCCCTTGCCGTCGTTATGCCACAAATGGTCGGACGATTTCTGGAAGTCGGAGATATAAAGGTCGAGCCAGCCGTCGTTGTCGTAGTCGCCGAGCGAGATACACATCGCAGCCATGGCCAGCCCGCGGCTGGTGAGAGCCATACCCGCGCTTAGACCAACCTCCTTGAAGGTGCCATTGTGCTCGTTGTGATAGAGGTAGGCTTCGACACCGTCGTTGGCGACGAAGATGTCGGGCCATCCGTCATTGTCGTAGTCGAAAGCTCCAACCGAAAGGTTCTTCCCTTGTGGCTGATAGATCTTCGCCGCCTTAGTCACGTTGGTGAATGTGCCGTCGCCGTTGTTGTGGTACAGAGCGTCTGTGCTGCCCTTGTATGCGCTGGGCGGACAACTGCTCTTCACTGTACCAAGATCGCAGTAGCGCCGGGCATCGGGAGGCAAATCCACATATCCCCCGACATAGAGGTCGAGGCGTCCATCGTGGTCGTAATCGACGAAAGTGGCTCCTGAATGGAAATAGGTGCCGTCTTCCATTCCTGCAACGCCCGCCTTGTCCGTGACGTCGGTGAAGGTGCCGTCACCATTGTTGTGGTAGAGAACGTTACGGCCGTATTGTGTGACAAAGAGGTCAGGATGACCATCGTTATCGTAGTCACCCCACACGCAGCCTAAGCCGTAGCCTGTGCCGGGAACGCCGGCTTTATCAGTGACGTCAGTGAAGGTGCCGTCACCGTTGTTGTGATACAAAGCATTTTGCACCTTGATGCCGCGGTTGTAGAGGTCGCGGCCGTTGACGAAGTAGATGTCCTGCCAACCGTCACCATCGTAGTCAGCGACACAGACACCCGGCCCGAACTCTTCGCGGTTGATGGAGATGCCCTCGTTGCCCTTGAAGTGAACGAATTTGATGCCCGCCTTTTCCGCGATGTTGGTGAACTGGATGGTTGCAGGCCTCGAATTCTGGGACTCGGCGTGCAGAGTCACGACACGAGCGCAGATTATGACTGCCGCCACCGCTGTGATTGACAGCCACTTCAGAGGCTTGACGGCACAGCGCCGGCCGCCCGGCATGAATCTAGCAATATCTGGAACCTTCATCGGTTAGCAGTTAGCTGCAAATGATTCTATCGAATGTGCGCCTGGCGACGACCGGCAATGTCAAATGGCCTGTATCGCACCGCGGGCTTCGATTCAAATTGTGTTTCTGAATAACTGTTCAACCATGGACCCGGTACCCGCCGACACGCCGTTCGCACCAACGCGGTACGAACGTGATCCCACCTTCAGGTATGATATAGGTCTTCTTGCGAAAGACTGTGCAAAGGGGATCAACTTGGAGAGAATCGCGCCCGGTCGAGGCCTCCGGCTCGCCCTCGTGGGTCTTGGTGTTTGCCTTTGCGCCACCCTGGGCCATGCCTCGGACCCGCCGTCACGGGGACGAGCGCTCTGGGTCCGGTTGACCTCTCCGGTTTCCAGTTACAGCGCCCATCCCGGCGACCCGGTCCACGCGATCCTGACGGAAGAAGTGCAGTATGACGGCGAAGTGGTGCTCCCGGTGGGAACCCGGGTTGACGGAGTCGTGCGATCGGTCCATAAGGTAGGCTGGGGCATCCGGCACGAGACCGCCGCCTTGCGCCTGGAGTTCAATCAGGCGGTCACGCCTCAAGGTGGGTCCGTCAGCATTTCAACCACGGTTGCAGAAGTTGAGAACGCGCGGGAAGAGGTCAAACGCGGTGTTATTGACGGCGTCTGCAGCTCAGATACGCCTCAGGGCCGCATCACCAGCCGTTACAAGTACCTGCCGAAGTTGAATCCCTATCCCGATGTTGGACTGATCGCGTTCAAGGTAGCTTTCCCGATCTTCCCGGAACCTGAGATTTATCTGCCGTCCGGCACCGATCTTCGTCTAAAGCTGGAAACCGATCTCAGCGCGCTTACGCCCCTCGGGCCACCCGCTGCCAATCCCGTCGATGTTGCCGAACAGGTGCAGCTTGAACACCTGGCGCAATCGATTCCGCAACACACCACGACCTCAAGCATGGTTGACGCAGACCTGGTAAACCTGGCGTTTCTTGGCTCGCGCGAGCAGGTCGAATCCGCATTTCGACACGCAGGATGGAACAGCAGTGACGCCTATTCGAAACGCGCCTTTTTGAATAACTTCTACGCATTTCTCAACGACAGCGGCTACGCCCAAGCCCCAATGCGGCCCCTGCTGTTGGACGGCAAACTTCCGGACATGAACTTCCAAAAGAGTCTCAACAGCTACGCCAAGCGCGACCATCTGCGCATATGGCAGTGGCCGGGCTCGGAAGAAGGCGAACCCGTCTGGCTGAGTTCCTCCACTCACGACACGGGGGCCACCCTGTCGGTGAAGTATCACCGGTTTCTTCATCACATCTACCCGTACATTGATGAAGAGCGGAGCAAAGTGATCCGCGATCTCAGTCTCGCTGGCTGCGTGAAATCGGTTTCCTTTGTTCCCCGCCCTTCGGTGCCCGGTTTTTCGCAGAACGCCATTGGGGATCTGGTACGGACTGACGGCGAACTGGCGGTGTTGCAGCTACAGAATTGCCAGCCGACCATTCCCGGGATGGTGACAACTGTTTCTGATCCGCGGTTTAAGCCGGGCAATAAAGCTTTCCGCTACATCCGCCGGGAGATCCTCACGCTACGTAGCGATATTTGGCGGGCAAACATCATCTATGGCGCCTACCAACTCGGCAGTATGGCGGTGGAAGCGTTTCGCCATCATCCAGTAGTAGTGCCAGTCGGAGAGGAAAGCGCAGTTGCAGCCAAAACGATCCAAGCCAACCCGGTGTCCGCCAGCAACCCAGAGCAGGGCAGGGTCCAGTAGCTCCCAAACTTGCAACTCAGGGAATTGTGCAAAACTAAAAGTATTTGCCATTGAGAACAACATCGTGAATTTCCGTTTTGCGGCTCTGTCCTTGGCATGTATGACAATCGCCTGCTTGCTGTGGGCGTCGGAGAGTAAGTCGGAACCGATCTCGGTTCACGGCTGGGTACTAGATTCGGCCTGTGCCATCACAAAGGGTCTGGATAAGCCGATCAGCCGCGACTGTGCCCTAGCGTGTGCGAGGGCAGGATCTCCTCTCGTGATCCTGGCCGACGATGGGACAATCTATTGGCCAATCTCTGACAAGACTCCTTCGTCGGGACAAAACGAACGCCTGTTGCCGTTCGCAGGCGAGCGGGTAACCGCCAGCGGCAAAGGGTACGCGCGTGGTGGGTCCCATGCTATTGTCGTAGAAGACATTCAAGCGGAGAAGGGCAAGTAGCACAGCCTTTGCGTACCAGTGGGTGCTGAGGGCCGATTTCTGTTTTGCGACGGTTGAGCATCCAACGACGCTTGAGCTGGGCGGGTCGAAAAGAACCCCAGGATTACACCGCCGAATCGGGTCGTGGCGGCACAGTTCTGATGTAACGCGCACCGTGCATCTGATGGCGCGTGCCTCCAGACCTTTCCGCGTTCCCCTGCAGGGTGTCGTAGCCGGTTCTATCCCTAGCCCGAGGTTGGTCGCTACGTCTGCTGCAGCCCGTGTTTCAGATCGGCTGCCAGCAAGCGGTGGAATAGATGCTCGCCTGCTTCTCGTCGCACTGAAAGACGTCCTGCACCATAGGCTCGCGACTGTAGTCCACGCTGCACTGCCTCGCAGATTCCCACATCTTCGTCGTTCACCCGCTCGCCCACGGCGATGCTCTCACGATTGCGCTCGATCGCAATGTCGCTCAGGTCAGCGAAATAAAAATCGAAGATGACCAGGCAACGATCGACGCCGTCGGGAAGCACCAGGTTCGTGTCCATGTAGCCCCGGTACAGGTTAATCATGAAGTTCGGATACTGCCAGAAGTACCATGCCCGGTCACCCTGGCGGGTCGCCGCCGTGGCGGCATCGGCTTCAGAAGCGACCATAGGGCTTGATTGCAAGCAATAGCGATCTTCAGTCTCGATGGTGTACTGCCGGTACTCCAGGACGCTGTTCAGCCCCTTGTGCCGGTGCGGCACGTGATAACCGCCGTCGAGATAGTTGTCAACGAAGACTTTCCAGTTGCAGTTCAGCCTGTAGGTGCGGCGCTCGAAGAAATGAACGGTGTGCAGGTTCAGCGGTGCAACGCGCCTGATCAGTCCACCCAGAAACTCCGCGAGCGACTCAGCTTGCGGATCAAGATTGACGAGCACAAACTGTTCCCAACGATCCACCTGAACCGGAACCAACCCGTTTTGCGAGCGATCGAAGCCGCAAACGCCCTCGAACTCCGGCGCGCCTTTGAGCGAGCCATCGAGGCCATAGCTCCAGCCGTGATAAGGACAGCGCAAGATACTCGCGTGGCCATCAGGTTCGGGCACAACCGCGGCAGCATGATGCCGGCAGACATTATAGAAGGCGCGAAGACGGTTATCCGTACCGCATACCAGAACCAGCGGTTCCCCAGCGAGCTGAGTGGTAACGAATTGCCCAGGATCGCGGACCTGATCGGCTCGCGCCACCACCTGCCAGGCCCGTCCGAACACGTTCAGCCGCTCCAGAGAGGCCACTCGCTCGTCGACATACCATGGGGCAGGAATGGTGAATGCCTGCTCGAGAGGACTCTGGTCGTTGTAGGACGAAACGATCTGATGCAAGGATGCATCCATGGCATGGCCCCCATAGGGTTGAGTGGAAGGCCATAATAGCAGGGGCGGCGGTCATCGACTAACGAGGTTGCTGCAAAGCAGTTTTGCAAGATAAGCGCAGTGGCTCTTCTCCACGTCACGGTGACGGGCGTGTACTCTTTCGCATCGCTTACTTCTTTGGTAGGTTTCAGGGAGACGCCTAAGCGGCTTTCCCGTTGCCGATCGCGCTCCGCAGCACCCTGAGAAATTCCTCGATTCGATCCTGCTTCGCCTTAGTGCCCACACCCCCGGGTCGCCGGAAGAGCCCGGGATCGAATTCCTCCGTCAACAGTGCGTCGCGAAATCGCTCAAATGTCCAATCGAGAAACGAAACCACAAGTTCCCGGTCAACATCATCACGGATTTCGCCCCGCTGTACCCCGATCGTGATGAGAGCAAGTGTGCCGAGTGGATCCTCATTGACCAGATAGCGGTTGATCTGCTTCTTCAACTTGAGATCGGAACCATAGTTGCCGAGCAGTATGATGCGGTAGGCTATGTCGTGCTCGCGTCGAAATTCTTCCGAGCGAGCCAGGTGATGACGCACTAATGCGAAGAAGCCTTGCTGGACGGTCTCCTGGGGTGCATCAAGGAAAACCGGGAAAGTGCGCAGCGCCGCTTTGTAGGCCTCAAGAAATAGTCCGTCCTTGCTCCCGAAATGCTGGAAGATCGAGCCCTTTGCTATGCCGATCTCCTGGGCAATGTCCGAGAGCCGGGTAGCTTCGTAGCCGAGATCGGCAAAGTGCCGCATAGCGGTTTCAAGGATGCGAGCATGCTTTTTTTGGGCACGTGAGCTCGGTACGGGTTCAATCGCAGCCGCAGCTGCGGACGATTGGGAGGTCTCGCTCATATCATGCCCCTTGGATTTGTCTTCCGGTCTAGTGGCGGCTCGGATGGCACGACCTACTAGTACCGCGCCCCGGAAAACAGTGCCTTGGGGTCGTAGATGGCGAATTCCCAGCTTCACACTTTCGGGGTTGCGCGAAATCATACACGAAAGTGCTCTGCGACGTACACAATTTTTGCTATCCAAATCCTGTTATCGATGGCACTTTCTGGACGGCGACCGGGGCAATTACAGGATGTCGAAAGCAGCGTTCGCGACGGTTGGAGTTGCCCCAAATATTGGCCTCCGACAGAGGAAAGGCACCAAGCAGGCAGCCAAGAAAATCGTTGACGGATTGCCGCGCGCATGGTTCCTTGTCCCCATGTGCCGTGTATCCGCTGGTCTGGAAATCCTGCAGGCAGGCCCCGCCGAGGTTGGCCTGGTGGCGCCATTGTTCGATGCGTACCGCCAGTTCTATAAAAAACCAGCCGATGAGGAAGCCGCGCGCCGATTTTTGTTCGCGCGCCTGAGCAAGGGCGAGTCCGTGCTCTTTTACGCCTGGAGTAGCGAGGAGCCTGTCGGCTTCGTCCACCTCTATCCCGTCTTCTCGTCGCTAAGCCTGGCACGACAGTGGATCCTAAGCGATCTCTATGTGGTTCAACCGGCACGCCAGCGGGGAGTGGGACGCGCTCTAATGCGACATGCCCAGCGCTTCGCAGCCGAAACGCAAGGCGATCGTCTTATGCTGGAAACAGCCGTAGACAATCACGCGGCGCAACGGCTCTATGAGAGCCTGGGTTGGAAGCGTGAACAAGAGTTCTATACCTATTATCTGCCGATCGAAGGCTAGATAAGATAGCTCTGGCCCGACAAAATGGGAGAATAGGCGCCCCAGGATGACATGCATCAGTCCCCGGTAGGGAGTGACACGAACACCTCCCCGGCAACACACGATCCCGCGGTCCAGCCCCGCAAGGCAATGGGTTTCGGCGACCTCGTTATGTTCTACGTCGTCGCCACCCTCAGCCTGCGCTGGATTCCTTTCGCCGCCAGTGCTGGGCCAAGCTCGCTCGTCATCTGGGTGGTCGGCTTGTTGACGATCTTCGTCCCGCTGGCTCTCTGCATCATGGAGTTGTCCTCGCGCTACCCGCAGGAAGGAGGAATGTATGTTTGGAGCAAACGGGCGTTCGGCGACTTCTCAGCGTTCATGACGGGATGGATCTATTGGACGAGCAACCTGCCTTACTTCCCCGCGGTGCTGTACTTCGCGGCCAGCAATGCACTCTACGTCGGCGGTACGCGATGGCAGGCGGTTCAGGGCAGCGCCACGTTTTTTGTCGGGTTCTCGCTGTTCGGCCTTGCGCTGGCTCTTGCCCTGAACATCGTCGGCCTCGACATCGGCAAGTGGCTAAGCAACCTTGGTGCAATCGGAGCCTGGCTGCCAGTCTGTCTGCTGATTGTGCTCGGGGGGCTGGCATGGTGGAGGTTCGGGTTAGCGACCAGCTTCACCCCGGCAACGATGAAGCCTTCGCTGAACCTGGGCAACATCACAATCTGGGGCACACTGCTTTACGCTTTCAGCGGCGCCGAATCGGCATCATTCATGGGAGATGAGATCAAGGATGCGCGCCGCACCATTCCGCGAGCCCTGGTTGTTGCGGGCTTTGCAATCACAATCGGCTACGTTCTGGGAACCGTGTCCATTCTTGCAGCACTGCCAAGAAACCAGGTAAGCAGCCTCGAAGGCATCATGCAGGCGATCTCCAGTAGTGCACAGCGCGTTGGGTGGAGTGCGGTTGGACCGGCAATGGCGCTGCTGATCTGCCTGGCCAACCTTGGCGGGGTCGGCGCCTATCTCGCGGCTCTTTCACGTATTCCATTTGTGGCCGGCATCGATCGCTTTCTTCCGCCGGCATTTGCCCGCGTCCATCCAAGGTGGGGCACCCCCCACATCGCACTCATCGTACAGGCTCTGTGCTGCATTTTGTTCATCCTGCTGGGCCAGGCAGGCAGCACGGTCCGTGGCGCTTATCAAGTCCTGGTGAGCATGACCATCATCACCAACTTGGTGCCCTATCTGTTCATGTTTGCGGCCATGATCAAGCTGCAGCGCGAGCCGATCGAACCCGGCGTCATTCATGTTCCGGGAGGAAAGGCGTTTGCCGTCGCGCTCGCGACGCTAGGGGCCTTGACCACAACGGCGGTGATTGTTGCCTCCATCATCCCCGACCCAACTGAGCCGAATAAGGCGCTGGCCGTGGGCAAGATCCTCGCGCTTAGCGCCGTGCTGCTCGGGGGAGGCGTGGGGTTATACGCGGTTGGAAGAAGAAGGATATCGATTCCTTAGCCCGGTGGGAACCTTAATCAAGTCTTTCCTCTCGTCCACATCCATATGAGCCGGGCTGTGAATGCTTCGCAAGATTCCGACAGGCATTTCGTGCTTACCTGGTAAGGTTGCTGCGTCAACTGTTTCGCCTGACGTCGCACAACTTCACTGGCGAGCTTGAGCAGTCTCGACGGACCCGCCGCTCCCGTGGATGCTTCACTTCACGAAAAAGTAATGGACGAAGCCGCACCTCAACCTCGATCGTTCGCACCTTAGGTTAACCTCGTGGGTCGCGCGGGCTCGAAGTGCAGTTTCAGCGCCTCTTTCAAATCGAACAGGGCTTGCTCTTCGGTTTCACCTTGGCTGCCCACCACGCCTTCCAGGCATTGCACAACATGCCATCGGCCCTTACGCCAGCCGATCGGGTAAACGGTCTCCATGGCGGTATTTTTTTTGCACGGCAGGTACGTCGGACACGCTATTTCACTGCTCGATTCAACGCTGGTGGGCAGCCCTCGCGGCGGTTTGGCTCAATGTGATCGATGCGGCTCGGCGCTATAATGCTGTTATCTGAGGAGCTTCCACAACATCATGAGTGCAGAGAACGGCAAGAATGGCAGCAATGATAATGTCGCAACCGCGGTAAATCCGCGAGCCGAGTGGATCACGCTCCGACGCGAGGAAGCGGCGGGCACCGGCGACGGCAACATGTCGCAAATGCATTTTGCGCGCAAGGGCCTGCTTACCGAAGAGATGCTTCACGTCTCGCAACGCGAACAGCTCACACCCGACGTGGTGCGCGAGGAAGTTGGTGCCGGACGCATGATCATTCCAGCCAACGTGAATCATCCTGAGCTGGAGCCGATGTGCATTGGTATCGCGTCGAAGTGCAAGATCAACTCCAACATTGGCAATTCGGCTGTCACCAGTGACATCGAGCAGGAGCTGCGCAAACTGCACACCTCGATCCACCATGGAGCCGACACGGTGATGGACCTCTCGACCGGCGGCAACATTCACGAGATACGCGAAGCCATCCTGCGGCACTCCTGTGTGCCCATCGGTACGGTGCCGATTTATGAGGCGGTGTCGCGAGTGAAGCGCATTGAAGACTTGACCGCCGACATCATGCTTGAAGTCATCGAAGAACAGGCCGAACAGGGCGTGGATTACATGACCATCCACGCCGGGGTTTTGATCCAGTACTTGCCGCTGATCACCAAGCGCATCACCGGCATCGTGAGCCGCGGCGGAGCAATCCTGGCGCAGTGGATGGCGCATCACCACAAGCAAAACTTCCTGTACGAGCGTTTCGACGACATCACGAAGATTTTCGCCAAGCACGACGTGAGCTATTCGCTGGGGGATGGCCTGCGGCCGGGATGCATTGCCGATGCCAGTGACGAGGCCCAGTTCGCCGAGCTGAAGACACTAGGTGAGCTGACCAAGAAAGCCTGGGAGCATGATGTTCAGGTCATGATTGAAGGACCCGGCCACATACCTCTCGACAAGATCAAGGAGCAGGTGGACAAGGAAGTTGAGATGTGCCACGGCGCTCCCTTCTACACGCTGGGACCGCTGGTGATCGACATCGCACCGGGTTACGATCACATTACCTCGGCCATCGGCGCGGCACTGATCGGATGGCATGGTGCGTCGATGCTGTGTTATGTCACGCCGAAAGAACACCTCGGCCTGCCGAACGAGAAAGATGTAAAAGACGGCATCATCGCCTACAAGATCGCAGCTCATGCGGCCGATGTTGCTCGGCATCGTCCCGGGGCTCGCGATCGCGACGACGCCATCAGCTATGCACGCTATACCTTCGACTGGGACAAGCAGTTCGAGTTGTCGCTCGATCCCCAGACCGCACGCAGCATGCATGACGAAACTTTACCCGATGCGTATTACAAAGAGGCGGCCTTTTGCTCGATGTGCGGGCCGAAATTCTGCTCGATGAACTACTCGGCCAAGGTAGACGAGTACAACAGGCAGGTACACGGCGTCGAGAAGAAGGACTACTCGGAGCTGGTGAATAGGCTGGTGGCGATCAAGTAAGCGGCAATTAGCCATGAGCGGAAGCGATGGCCATCAGCGCAAGGCCTCAATGATCAAACCACAGTAGCGAGTGGCCTCGGGTTCCGGCGGTGCGCTTGCGCTGGGCGTCAGCTTTAACCGCCGAGCGTGGGAAGGCGCAGGCGATTTGCACACCGCCCGCATTTCCTGATCGATCCGGTATCCTTATCCACTGACCATTTTTCTATCAAATCATCGTCCTCTCGCTTCGGATCCTTTTCGGGCGCTTTGCTAGACTCCCTACGTGAGAAGAATCCGCCGCAATGCCTGGGTCTTCGCCTGCAGCTCAGGCGTGCTCCAGGTGCTGATCTTCCCCAAGCCTGCGCTATACCTGCTAAGTTGGGTGGCATTGGCGCCGCTCATTTACGCTATCCTCAAATGCCGTGAACAGGACGTGAGCATGGTGCTGGCCGACGGCGGACAGTTTCTCGCGCCCGCAACCGCGCGCCAGGGCTTTCTTCTCGGTTACGTCAGCGGCGTGATTTGGTATCTGGGTAGTTGCTTCTGGGTCTTTCATGTCATGTATTCCTATGGTGGGCTTGGGCCAATAACCTCAGCAGTGCTGCTGGTGCTGTTCGCACTGTACCTCGCTCTCTACCATGGGCTCTTCGGACTGCTGCTTTCACTCATCGCGGCGCGGCGCAATACCTTCAGCCTGCGAGCGCTGGTGTTCACGCCGTTCTTATGGGTTGCGGTGGAACTGGCGCGGAATTATATCAGCGGATTTCCCTGGGACCTGTTGGGGACGACGCAGGTGGACAATATTCCGCTGGCGCGCATCGCGACGGTCACCGGCGTGTACGGCATGTCGTTCGAGATCGCACTTGTCAATACCGCCCTTGCTGCGGGACTCCTGGTGCCTCATGCGCGCCGCCGGCTGATGCTGACGGCAGCCCTGGCTGCGGCTCTCGTCCTGCACGCCGGGAAGCTCGTCAAGTCTCCTGCGTTGCCGACGACTCGGGGCGCAACCCTGGTTCAGGCCGATGTTCCCATACTGGACTCCGGCGAATGGACGCTCGACTACCTGCAAAAAACCCTTGCCGGCCTCACCGAGCTGAGCGTCCGCCCCGCTGCTGAGCACCCTGATGCTCCCGGACTCGTTCTCTGGCCAGAGGCGCCGGCGCCGTTCTTTACCACCGATTACCATCTGCGTCTCGCACTGGGTGAGGTGGCGCGGCGAACCGACTCTTCGATCATCGCCGGCACGCTCGGCATCACTCATACTGGAGATCCGAATCGCGCGCCAGAGCTATATAACTCAGCATCGGTCATTGCTCCCACCGGCGCATGGACCGAGCAATACGACAAGATCCACCTTGTACCCTTTGGCGAGTATGTACCCTTCGCGAGCCTGCTGACCTTCGCCAGGAAACTTACCCGCGAGGTCGGAACCTTCGACCGCGGCCACAGCCGCTATCCGGTCACGGTTGACAGTACGCACGTCGGTGTCTTCATTTGCTATGAGTCGATTTTTCCGAACGAGGTACGGCAGTTTGCCAACAACGGCGCCGAAGTCTTCGTCAACATCTCAAACGACAGTTGGTTTGGAGACACGGGCGCGCCATGGCAGCATCTGAACATGGCGCGCATGCGCGCAGTGGAGAACAATCGCTGGCTGCTGCGCGACACCAACACCGGCATCACCGTAGCCATCGATCCACTGGGGCGCGTAACCAAGCAAGCTGCGGCGAACCAACGCACTGCCCTACAGGTTACATATGACGTGGAGGAGGCTACCACGTTCTATACACGCCATGGCGATTGGTTCCCTGTGCTGTGTGCGATAATCACGATGTTGGGACTGCTGCTGCGCTTTTTCAAGCCTGCAGGCGCGGCGCTGCCCCAAACTGCATAACAGTCGGCGTATTTCCAGGTGCTCAGAGCCGGGCGGCATGCCGCACCCTGATGGCAGTAAGGAAGGTTACTACTCGCGAAATGGTGGAAGAACTGGAACAGGAATACGCCGCGCTGCGCGGCAAAGTACACGACCTACAGGAGTATCTTTGACGCGCCCAAGCTGCGCGAAAAGCTGAACCAGATCGAGAAACAAACTGCCGATCCAGCTCTCTGGTCGAATCCCGAAAAATCACAGCAGGTCATGCGCGAACGCAAGCGCCTGGAAACCGCGCTGGCGACCGAGGCGGAATTGGCGCGCCGGGGCGGCGACATCGACGCCTATTTCGAACTGGCGCGCGAAGGCGAAAGTGTCACACGAGAGTTGCGCCGCGAAGTGGACGAGCTGCGCACCCTGGTCGAGCGACTCGAGACGGAGACACTGCTCTCCGGCGCCAACGACGACCGTAACGCGATCGTCACAATCCATCCCGGCGCAGGGGGAACCGAGTCACAAGACTGGGCCGAGATGCTGATGCGCATGTACCTGCGCTGGGCGGAACGTCAGGGCTTCTCGACGCAGATGTATGAGTACCAGCCGGGCGAAGAGGCGGGCATCAAGTCCGCAACCTTCGGCGTCAATGGCGAATACGCCTATGGATTGCTGGCGAGCGAGATCGGCGTGCACCGCCTGGTGCGCATCTCGCCCTTCGACCAGGCAAAACGCCGTCACACCTCCTTCGCCAGCGTCTTCGTCTCGCCGGAAATCGACGAAAGCATCCAGATCGACATCAAGCCGGAAGACGTGCGCATTGATACCTATCGTTCCGGCGGCAAAGGCGGACAACACGTCAACACGACGGACTCGGCGGTACGTATCACGCACATTCCAACGGGCATCGTTGTCGCCTGCCAGAACGAACGCTCGCAACATAAAAACCGTGAGCGGGCCATGAGCATTCTGCGTTCACGGCTCTACGAGCACGAGCTCGAAAAGAAGCGCGAGGAGACCAAGCACATCGAGGACTCCAAGCTCGACATCGACTTCGGCTCACAAATCCGCTCGTACGTGCTTCAGCCCTATCGTATGGTGAAAGACGTGAGGACGCGCGTCGAAATCGGTGACGTGGACCGCGTGCTCGACGGTGATTTGAACGAACTGATCCGCGCGTACCTGCTCATGCGGCGTAACGAGCAACGTGGCTAGACGCAGCTGCACCATCGGCCGGGCAAACCCGCAATGTTCGCTCATCTCACCTGCGCAACTCGAGTGAGTCGTCGGAATGCCGGCCAAGCTGGAACCAACGCAGCGCTACACCACCTGAGAGATCTTACAGGGGCGTCGAAGATAATGCTCGCTTCGAGCTGCGCCGCTCCGGGCATGCCATGGTTTTCTCCGGATTAGCCCGCGGCCTCGTCTGCTCGCGAAAGGGGCGCAGAAATTGCAGAAGTTGCGTCGATCAGACAGAATCGAGAAGAAATTATGACTTGGCCGGTACCTACTTACAGTTCAGCGTCGCCCGCGCATCTTCGCCGCGACGAAGATCCGCCACCAATCCCGATTCCGCCCGGCGAAGATCCCCCACCGCCGATCGAAGAACCGCCTGACAAGCCGATTACCGAGCCCGACAGCCCAGTGCGTGAGCCCGGTCCCCGCAAACCGCGAAGGCTGTAGTCAATCCACCTTCTCCAGCTTGCCACTGCGCAGACGGAAATGCAGGCCGCGCCACTCGATGCGATTGCCCGTAAAGCTGGCTACCCAGATCGCGAGCGCGACGAAATCGCGAACGGGAAGCAGCCACAAGTCACGGAGCACTTGCGGGTCTTGTAACACTCTAAGGCCACAGACGAGGGCGGCTCCGACTCGCAGAGCACCCGTGATGGCCAGCACCACCCACGTCCACCAGAAGCGGGGAGCAGCTACAACTGCCAGCACCGCCCAGGCGAGAGCGAAGGTGACGATCACCCCAAGATATTGTGCGTGACGGCGGTCCTTCACGTTGCGTGCCCACCGCATCTGGTGGGCCCAGAAATCGCGAAACCTATAGTCAGGCAGCGCGGTTTCAACAATCGTGTCAGGAAGCTCGATCCTGTATCCAGCCGCGGCGGCGCGAGCGCCGAGTTCGTAGTCATCACCAAGATGATCGACCAGCGGCTCGAAGCCGCCGATCTTGTCCAGGACAGTCTTCGTCGTTGCAATTGTTGCGCCCAGGCCGAAGCGGATGCCGTGTTCGATCTCCCGCGCGACCAGCACGCCACCCGTGAAGTCGGTGCTGATACCAAGCGCCTCCAGTTTGGAGCCAAGCGTCTGGCCTGCGAGCGCACGGTACAACGTGGTGGTCATGCCGACGGCCTGGTCGACGAACGGAGCCATTACCCACCACAGATAGTCAGGCGCAACCAGGATGTCGCTGTCGTTAATTAGGACATGCTCGTAGTGTGCGTGGGGCAG
>Ga0306920_100000987_pt1 | contig 34913 bp, 32 predicted proteins | sample flu12Cox44000170_FD_204666 | JGI IMG/M metagenome (GOLD analysis project Ga0306920, IMG submission 204666) | Lab enrichment of tropical soil microbial communities from Luquillo Experimental Forest, Puerto Rico - flux4day.12C.oxic.44.000.170 (v2)... | ecosystem: Environmental > Terrestrial >...
CATGTAGTAGTCACGGTCGATGTCCCGTTCGACCTGGTCCACCGGGCGGCCGGTGTGGTGGGCGATGATCTCGGCCATCCGACGCGTCAGCGACATCACCTCCCGGAGGTGGATCTCCATGTCGCGCGGCGCCCCCCGGGCGCCGGCCGAACCCTGGTGGATCATGATCTTGGCGCTCGGCAGCGCCAGCCGTTTGCCCGGTGCGCCGCCGCACAGGATCATGGCCGCCGCCGACATGCCCATGCCCACGCAGATGGTGGACACCTCGCACCGCACGTGCTGCATGACGTCGTAGATCGCCATCCCCCCGTAGGCGAGGCCTCCCGGGCTGTTGATGTAGAGGTGGATGTCGCGGTCGGGGTCCTGGGCCTCGAGATACAGCATCTCGGCCACGAGCAGGTTGGCGATCTGGTCGTCGACCTCCTGACCGAGGAACACGATGCGTTCCCTGAGGAGCAGTGAGTAGATGTCGAAGGCCCGTTCGCCCCGGGCGGACTGGTCGAGCACGGTGGGGATCACCGAATGGCGCAGGGGGGTGGCCGTCACGGGTGCCTCCTCAGGTCGGCGTGGTCGGCCTGACTATATCGAATGTGAGATACTAGATGTGAGGTAGCGCAGGGAGGACGCGCAGGGGAGGTTCGGTGAACGAGCGCCGTCACGAGCCGGTGTTCGGCGGGTTCCGGGAGATGGCCGAGCGCCGCCGGGCGCTGGCCGCCGAGCTGGTGGCCGGGCGCAAGGCGCTCGGGCTGTCCCAGACCACGGTGGCGGCCCGCATGGGCACGTCGCAGTCGGCCGTCGCCCGGCTCGAGGCGGGCGACGGCGACGTCCGCCTGTCGACTCTGGAGCGGTACGCCGAGGCCGTCGGACTGTCCCTGCGCTGGCGACTGGAGGAGGGCTGACCATGGGGCCGGAGCGGGCGGACGGGTCGGGCGTCGGATGGGCGGACGCCCTCCGCGAGCGGTTGTTCGAGCAGCGCACGGTCCTCGTGCGCGGGGAGCTGACCGACGTGCTCGCCAGCGAGACGGGGGCGGCGCTGATGACGCTGGACGCCCTCGGCGACAGCAGGATCACGGTCCAGCTCGACGTGACCGGTGGTGGCCTCGACGCCGCGTTCTCCGTGATGGACGTCATCGACCTGCTCGGGGTCCCGGTCGAGGTGCGGTGCGTGGGCCGGGCCGAGGGACCCGGCGTCGGGATCCTCGCCGTCGGGAGCCACCGGGTGGTGGCGCCCCACGCCCGCATCCGTCTGGTCGACCCGAGCGCCAGCGCCGCCGGCCGGGCCAGCGAGCTCGGTGCGTGGGCGGCCCAGCACCGGGCCCACCTCGACGCCTTCCACCGCCGCCTGGCCGACGCCGTGCGCCGCCCGGTCGCCGAGGTCGCCGACGACTGCGCCCGGGGCCGCTACCTGAGCGCCGAGGAGGCCCTGCGCTACGGCCTGGCCGACGAGGTGGCGGGCCCGCACGGCGTGATCCGCGCCCACCGCCCGCGCCCACTCGGCTTCCCCGAGGGGTCCTGACCGGCGAGCCCGGTGCCCGGCGCGACCGTCAGGGCAACGCCGCCACCCACAGCTGCGAGCTGGTCGCCCCCCGGAGGACGGCCGCCACGGTGGTCCCGTCGAAGGCGAGGGCGACGGCGCGCAGGCCGGGTGGCGCGGGCCCGGGGGGCGGGTCGACCGGGCGCCACCGACCGGGCCGACCGTCCCCGCCGAGCGGGGCGAGCCACAGCTTCGGCACGCCACCGGCCGCCGCCGCCACCATCACCGACGAGGAGGTGGCGGCCAGCCCCCCGACGGCGAGCGCCCCCGAGGTGGCCGACGCGGGCAACGTGGTCACGGCCGGCGCCCGTCCCGGCCGCCACGTCCACACCACCACGTCGGACCGCCCGTCCCGGGCGCGGACGCCGGCGGCGGCCCAGCCGGCCGCGGTCGGCACGACCCGCTCGACCTGGACCTGACCGGGGCCGTCGCCCAGCGAGGCCGCGCCGGCGTCCAGGCGGATCCAGGCGGCGCCGTCGGCCGACTCCCACAGCGCGCCCCGTTGGGCGGCCGGGGTGGCCGGGGTCGGGACCAGCGCGCTCCCCACGGTGACCAGCCCGTGGACCCCGTCGCCGACGGCCTCGGCCATGGTCAGCTCCCCCGGCGCCCCCGCCAGTGCGGCGTCGTGGTCGTTGCGCACCCATCGCCCCCCGTCGGGCGACTGCCAGACCGTGGCCACCGATCGGTCGTCGGCGGCCACCCACGTCCCGGCCACGAAGAAGCCGTGCGGGCCCGAGCTCAGGGCGCCGAGACCGACGATGTTCTCCCCGCCGAACAGCTCGCGCAGGGTCGGCACCTCGGACCAGGAGCGGCCCCCGTCGTCGCTGGTCCACGGCGAAGGGCGGGGAATGCCGTGGATCGGGCTGGCGTGGGACCCGAGGGCGACCGTCACCCCGCCGGTGCGGGCCAGGCCCAGGATCGTGTCGAGGGGTCCGTCGTTGGTCACGGCGCGGAACGTGGCCCGGTGCCACGGGCCCGGTGCGGCAGGGGCCCACCAGACCGCCACCGCACCGCCGCTCGATCCCCCCACCAGCCACGGATCGGGGCCGCGTCCCGCGAGGGCGGCGGTCAGGTCGGCGGCGGCGAATCCGGCGGCGCTGCAGGCGACCGCGGTGGCGACGACGCCGACCACAACGGCCGCCACCGGCACCGACCGTCGGTGGGTCACCGCAGGGCCGGGCCACGCCGGGATCGCCAGACGGCGCCCCGTGCTACTGGCGGTACCGCTCGACCGTGGTGGCGGGGCGCACCTCGGCCTCGTTGGGATCGAGCCCGGCGTTGCGCCGCGCCCGTCGTTGACGCAGCAGGTCCCAGCACTGGTCGAGGGCCACCTCGACCTCGGTGAGGCGGTTGCGCTCGTCGGGCGACAGTCCCTCGCCGGCGTGGCGGCTCTCGAGCTGGTGCTCCTCGGCCACCAGCGCGTTCACCCGCTCGAGGATCTCGCGGTCGTCCATGCCTCCGACGATAACGGCTGCCCGCCAGATGCGTGTGCCAGATGCGTGCCCCGACGCCAGCCCCCACAATGGACGGCCATGTTCCCCGCTGGTGTCGGGATCGTGGACACGCTGATCGGGATCGTCCACCCCGACGTCAAGGATGCCTACCGCTGGGTCACCAGCCGCACGCGTGACCCGGTCGCGCTCGAGTCTCCCGTGGAGTTCCTTTTCAAGGACGTGCCCGACAAGCGGCTCAAGGGTGTCGCCGACCGCGTGGGCCTCACGCTCGAGGAGATGGACCGGTGGGGCGTCGAGATCGGGATGATCGGGGTCAACGCGACCGGCGACGACGGCGAGCAGGCCCTGCGGCGGTATCCCGACCGGTTCGTGGCCTCGACCGCCGCCGATCCCAACGACGGGGTCGCCGCGCTCGTCAAGTTGCGCCACGCCTACGAGAGCTGGGGGATCCGGGCGGTGACGCTGTTCCCGGCAGGGACGTCGCCGCCCGTTGCCATCAACGACCCGGCCATGTTCCCGATCTACGCGGCGTGCGTGGAGCTCGGGCTGCCGGTGTTCTGCACGGCCGGTGTTCCCGGTCCGCGCCTGCCGCTCGCCACCCAGCACGTCGCGCTCATCGACGATGTGATGTACGAGTTCCCCGACCTCGTCTTCGTCACCCGGCACGGGTGCGAGCCGTGGGCCGACCTGGCCGTCAAGCTGATGTTGAAGTGGCCGGGGCTGCACTACTCGACGAGCGGCTTCGCCCCGCGCTACTACCCCGAGTCCGTCCTGCGCTTCGCCAACACGCGGGGGGCGGACAAGGTCCTCTACGCCGGGTACTTCCCGTTCGGCCTGACGTTGGAGCGGATCATGACCGAGATGGCCGGCCTGGACCTGCGCGACGAGGTGTGGCCCAAGTTCCTGCGTACCAACGCGCTGCGGGTCCTCGGCCTCGACCGCTGCTGAGTCCTCAGTCCTCGATCAGAAAGCCGTGCTCGTCGCGTCGTTCGGGGCCGTTGACGCGGGCCCGCCCGTCGCCGAAGGCGGCGTCGCGCTGACGGATCGCCTCGCGCCAGCCGAGATCCCGGACGCGCCGGGTGTACTCCGCGGTGCCCGGCGCGAGGTGGGCGCGACCGTCGATCTCGGCGGCGAGGCGCTGCAGCGTGCGCGCACCCATCAGCTCGAGCCCCAGGTTGATGACCCGCTTGTTGGCGGCGAGGAGGTGCGGGTCGATCAGTGCGAAGCGGTCGGCGAGCTGCTCGACCTCCTGTTCGAGATCGGCGATCGGCACCGACTTGAGCGCCAGCCCGAGTTGCGCCGCCTCCCGTCCGGTGATGGTGTCGCCGGTCATGGTCAGGCGCTTGGCCCACTGCGGCCCCACCAGGTAGAGCCACATGTTCGACGGGAGCGCGCCAAGGTCACGCGCCGGTGGGAAGCCGAAGCAGGCGTCGTCGGCGCAGATGACGAAGTCGCAGAACAGCGCGATCACCGTGCCGAGGGCGAGGCAGTGTCCGTGCACCTGGGCGATGACGGGCTTGTGCACGTCGAACGGCGCGATGTTGGCACGTTGGCCCCGTTCGATCTGCCAGATGTCGTCGTCGATGGTCGACGTGAACGCCCGGTGCCGCACGTCGGGCTGGTCCTCCTCCATCCGGTATCCGCTCAGGTCGGCGCCCGAGCAGAACGAGCGGCCGGCACCCTTGATGATCACCGAGTGCACCGACGTGTCGTTGTCGGCCTCCCACAACCGGTCGTGGATGTCGCGGCTCATCGATTGGGCGACCGCGTTGAGCTTCTCGGGCCGGTTGAGGATGATCCGGGCGCGGCCCCGCTCGACCTCGTAGCGGATCAGGTCCGAGCCGGACACGGGTCGGGAGGCTAATCGGCCTGGCCAGGGTTAGGCTCGGCGAACCGGTTGGCGAGGGGGACGAGATGAAGACGATGGCAGCGTGGATGGAACACTCGGGCCACGACTTCGAGGTCACGGAGTTCGATCTCGACGGCCCCCGCGACGGAGAGGTCCTCGTCCGGCTCGAGTACGCCGGACTGTGCCACTCCGACCACCACCTGAAGCACGGCCTCGGCATGCTCCCGATCGTGGCCGGCCACGAAGGGGCGGGCGTGGTGGAAGCGGTGGGCGACGGCGTCGTGGGGCTCGCTCCGGGCGACCACGTCCTCACGTCGTTCCTCCCGGCGTGCGGCCGCTGCCGCTGGTGTGTCACCGGCCAGTCCTACCTGTGCGACAGCGGGGCCAACGCCATGACGGGGGCCATGGCCGACGGGTCGTTCCGCTTCCACCGCGGGGGCGTCGGGGTGGGCGCGCTCTGCTGCCTGGGCACCTTCTCCCAGTGGACGACCGTGAGCCAGGACTCGCTGGTCCGCATCCCGTCCGACATCCCGCTCGACGTCGCCTGCCTCGTGAGCTGCGGGGTGCCGACCGGTTGGGGTTCGGCGGTCTACGCCGCTCAGGTGCGCGCCCACGAGGTCGTGGTGATCTACGGCGTCGGCGGGATCGGCGCCAACGCCGTGCAGGGCGCGGTGCACGCCGGCGCGGGGACGGTCATCGCCGTCGATCCGGTCGAGACCAAGCTGAAGTTCGCCCGCTCGCTCGGGGCCGACGAGGGGTTCGCGTCCCACGAGGAGGCCATGGACTTCCTCACCCCGCACACCCGCGGTGTGCTGGCCGACAAGGTCATCGTCACCGCCGGGGTGGTCGACGCCACCATCGTGGCCCAGGCCTTCGAGGCCACGCGCAAGGGAGGGACGCTGGTCCTCACCGGCATGAGCGACGGCACCGTCGACCGCAACACCGTCCAGCTCCCGGGGACGATGCTGAGCATGTACGCCAAGCGGGTCATCGGCGTGATCTACGGCCTCTGCAACCCCCGCGTGGACATGCCCGCGCTGCTCGAGCTGTGGCGGGCCGGCAAGCTGAAGCTCGACGAGCTCATCACCGCCCGTTACCCGCTCGAGGACATCAACGCCGGGTACGCCGATCTCCTCGCCGGCCGCAACATCCGGGGCATCCTGGAGCTCGATCACTAGGGGCGAAGCTCAACCTGGGCTCGGGTACGCTGGGCCCCACAGGAACCCGGAACCCATGGGGGAACGCCGATGCCCGAGGTCGTAATCGTCGATGCCGTGCGCTCACCGTTCGGTAAGCGCGGCGGCGGACTGTCGACCACCCACTCGGTGGAGCTGCTCGGGTCGGTGCTGGGTGCCCTGCTCGAGCGCACGGGCATCGACCCCGCCACGGTGGGCCAGGTGGTGGGCGGTTGTGTCGGCCAGGTGGGCATGCAGGCCATGAACGTCACCCGCAACGCGTGGCTCACCGAGGGCCTTCCCATCTCCGTGGCGGCGACCACCGTCGACGCGCAGTGCGGCTCGTCGCAGCAGGCCAGCAACCTCGCCTACGCCCTGATCGCGGCCGGCGTGGTCGACGTCGCCATCGGCTGCGGCGTCGAGCTCCTCAGCCGGGTGCCGATGGGCTCCACGGTGCCCAAGGACGGTCCCGGCAAGCCGGTGACGCGGAAGTACTGGGCCCACCACGAGTACACCTCGCAGTTCGAGGGAGCCGAGCGCATCGCCGACACGTGGGGGATCGGGCGCGCCGACTGCGACGCCTTCGGCAAGCTGTCCCAGGACCGCGCCGCCCGGGCCCAGCGCGAGGACCGCTTCGCCACGCAGCTCGTCGCCGTCGAGGCGCCGGTGCTGGACGGGGAGGGCAAGCCGAGCGGGGAGACGCTGACGGTGAGCAGGGACGAGGGGGTCAGGGACACGACCCTGGAGGGGCTCGCCGGGCTCAAGCCCACCGGGCGACCGGACGGGGTGCACACGGCCGGGACCTCGTCGCAGATCTCCGACGGCGCCTCCGCCGTTCTCCTGATGACCGCCGACCGGGCCGCGGCGGAGGGACTCACGCCGATGGCGACGATCGTCGACACGTGCCTGGTCGGGTCGGACCCCACCCTCATGCTGACCGGACCGATCCCTGCCACGCAGAAGCTCCTCACCGACAACAAGCTCACCATCGGGGACATCGACGTGGTGGAGATCAACGAGGCGTTCGCCTCGGTCGTCCTGGCCTGGCAGCGGGAGATCGAGCCGGACATGGAGACGGTCAACCCCAACGGTGGCGCCATCGCCCTCGGCCACCCGCTGGGCGCGACCGGCAGCGCCCTCTTGGCCAAGGCCGCCCACGAGCTGGCCCGCACCGACGGGGAGCACGCCCTCGTCACGATGTGCTGCGGTGGGGGCCTGGGCACGGGCACGCTGCTGCGGCGCTGACCCTCCGTCCGGGTCCGTTCGCCGACCGCTAACGTCGGCGGCCGTGAGCTGGTTGCGGGGCGGGGACGGCCGTGACCCGGTCACGGCGGACGCGCTGGCCGCGGGGCGGGGCGATGTCGCCGCCTTCGAGCGCCTGGTGTCGGCCACCCAGCGCGACGTGTGGCGGCTGTGCTGCTACCTGGGTGACCGGGACGTCGCCGACGACCTCACCCAGGACACCTACCTGCGCGCCTGGCGGTCGCTGCCGCGGTTCCGGGCCGAGGCGTCGGCGCGGACGTGGCTCTTGGGGATCGCCCGAAGGGTGGCGGCCGACCATGTCCGGGCCGTGCAGCGGCGGCGCCGGCGCGCTCATCTGGCGCCGAGCGACGCGGTGGCCGTCGATCCCAGCGGCGCGGTCGAGGTGGCGATGCTGCTGGCCGGCCTCGACGAGCAGCGCCGGCTGGCGATGTACCTGACGCAGGTGCTCGGGCTGTCCTACGCGGAGGCTGCCGAGGTCTGCGAGTGCCCGGTCGGAACCATCCGCTCGCGTGTCTCGCGGGCCCGGGCCGACGTGGTCGAGGGGCTGCGGGACGCGGACGCGCGGTAGCGGCGGGGAACTCCGGCGGCTCGGCCGACGACCACCTGACGGTGGTCGAGCTTGGGAGTGAGGGCCATGAACTGTGAGCGCTGCCGTGAGGCGATCTCCGCCCGGATCGACGGCGAGCCGTCGGTGGCCGGCCAGGGCGAGCTCCGGCGCCATCTCGCCGGGTGCGCCGAGTGCCGGCGATGGGAGCAGGCCGCCATCGGGGTCACCCGGGCGATCCGGCTGCACCCCGCCGAGGCGGTCCCCGACCTGACCCCGGGGATCCTGCGGGCCGTCGCCGCCGACCCCCGCCGGCCGGTGACGGCGGCGACCGTCGCGACACCGAACGTCATCCGCGTCACCCTCGCCCTGGTCGCGGTGGCCCAGCTCTTCATCGCCGCCCCCGCGCTGGTCGGCCGGGATCTGGGGGCCACCGTCCACGTCGCCCACGAACAAGGCGCCTGGGGCCTGGCCCTGGCCGCCGCCCTCGCCCTCGCCGCCTGGCGGCCGTCGCGGGCCGGCGCCCTCCAGCCGTTCCTCGCCGTGTTCGTCGTGGCCATGGGGGTGCTGTCGCTGAGCGACGTGGCCGCCGGCAGGGTGACCCCCGGCGCCGAGCTGCCCCACCTCATGTCTGCCGTCGGCCTCGCCCTGCTGTGGCTCGAGGCGCACCCACCGGCCGGGCTGGCCGTCGGGAGCCGACCGCCGCGCCGCCTGGCCGCCGCCTGATCGCGCCGCCCTTCGTGGCCCGGCTTCGTGCTCGCGGCGCGGCCGCACCGGTTGCAGGTCGGCGTCGCTACCCTGGCGGCCTCGCCCTTTGGGAGGTCGCATGGACGTCTTGGTGGTGGTCGGCGAGGACCCGCCGCCCGCCCGTCTGGTGGCCAAGGCCCGCCACGTCGAGCAGGCGGGCGCCGGGCCGGCGCTGGTTGCGCTGATCGGCGAGCTGCGGGGCCGGATCCCGCGTCTCGTCGGTGTGTGGGGACCGGCCCTGGACGCCGTCCCGGTGGCCGCCGCCCTGCACCGCGCCGGGCTGCCGGTCGAGCTGTTCGCCGACGTCGAGCTGCCCGCCGATCGGCTGGCCGAGCTGACCGGTGTCGGGATCCGGCCCGTCCACGACCACGGACCGGCAATGGACGTGGCCGAGACGGTGGTCGACCTGATCGGGCACACCCCGATGGTCCGCCTGGACCGCACGGCCCGCGACCTGGAGTGCACGTTGCTGGCCAAGCTCGAGCAGTTCAACCCGGGTGGCTCGTCCAAGGACCGCCCGGCCCTGGCCATGATCGAGACGGCCGAGCGCGTCGGCCTGCTCCGGCCCGGCGGGACGATCGTGGAGCCGACGAGCGGCAACACCGGGGTGGGCCTGGCCATCGTCGCCGCCCGCCGCGGCTACCGCTGTGTGTTCGTCTGCCCGGACAAGGTGGCCACTGACAAGATCGCCCTCCTGCGCGCCTACGGCGCCGAGGTCATCGTGTGCCCGAGCTCGGTGCCGCCCGAGCACCCCGAGTCCTACTACTCGGTGTCGGACCGGCTGGTGACCGAGATCCCCGGCGCGTGGAAGCCCGACCAGTACCACAACCCCGACAACCCCCGGGCCCAGTACGAGACCGCCGGTCCCGAGATCTGGCAGCAGACGCAGGGCCGGGTCACGCACTTCGTCGCCGGCGTCGGCACGGGCGGCACGGTGAGCGGGATCGGCCGCTACCTCAAGGAGCAGAACCCGGCCGTGCAGGTGATCGGGGCCGACCCCGAGGGGTCGGTGTACTCGGGGGGATCGGGCCGCCCGTACCTCGTCGAGGGCATCGGCGAGGACTTCTGGCCCACGACCTACGACCCCGCGGTCGTGGACCGGATCGTCGCCGTCAGCGACGGCGACAGCTTCGCGACCGCCCGGCGGGTCACGCGCGAGGAGGGGATCCTGCTCGGCGGGTCGGGGGGCACGGCCATCTACGCCGCGCTCGTCGTCGGGCGCGACCTCCCCGCCGACGCGGTCGTGGTGGTGCACATCCCCGACTCGGGACGCGGCTACCTCTCCAAGCTCTACAACGACACGTGGATGGCCGACCACGGGTTCCTCCGGGCGACCGGGGTGACGGCCGGCGAGATGCTCCAGGCCCGTGACCCGGGGCTGCCCGCGCTCGTCCACACGCATCCAGAGGAGACGGTGCGCCAGGCCATCGCCATCCTCCGGGAGTTCGGCGTCAGCCAGATGCCCGTGGTCAAGCACGAGCCGCCGGTCGTCCTGGCCGAGGTCGTCGGGGCCGTCAACGAGCGCGACCTGCTCGACCGCGCCTTCCACGACGCGGGTGTGCTCGAGCGCGCCGTCGGCGAGGTGATGGGTCCGCCGCTGCCGACGATCGGCCTGGGCGAGCCGGTGGACATCGCCGTGTCCCGGCTCGAGGAGTCGCCGGCCGTGCTCGTCCTCGACCGGGGCCACCCGGTCGGCGTGTTGACCCGTTCCGACGTCCTCGGCTCGCTCACCGGACAGGGCCGGGTGTGAGCGCCGCGGGAGCCGCCGGCCGCCGGGGTGTCGATCTGGCGCGGGCCGGCTTCGAGACCCGGGCCATCCACGCCGGGGGCGGGCCCGACCCGGCGACGGGAGCGGTCAACACCCCGGTCTACCTGTCGTCGACCTTCGAGCAGGACGCCGTCGGGGTTCACCGCGGCTACGAGTACGCCCGCACGGCCAACCCGACCAGGGCCAGCCTCGAGGCCAACCTGGCCGCCCTCGAGGGCGCCGCCGCCGGCTTCGCCTTCGCCAGCGGGATGGCGGCCGAGGACGCCGTGCTGCGGCTCCTCGCCCCCGGCGACCACCTCATCCTGCCCAACGACGCCTACGGCGGCACGTACCGGCTCGCCACCCGGGTGCACGCGCCGGCGGGGCTGGCCGTGGACACTGTCGACCTCGTCGACGTGGCCGCCCTGGAGGCGGCGTGGCGGCCGGCGACGCGCATGGTGTGGGTGGAGACACCGACCAACCCGCTCCTGCGGGTGGTCGACATCGCCGCCGTCGCGGAGATCGCCCACGCCCGTGCTGCGCTCGTCGTGGTCGACAACACCTTCGCCACGCCGTGGCTGCAGCTCCCCATCGCCCTGGGCGCCGACGTCGTCGTGCACTCGACCACCAAGTACCTCGGCGGCCACTCCGACGTGGTCGGCGGGTTCGTCGCCACCAACGACGACGAGCTGGCCGGCCGCATCGCCTTCCTCCAGAACGCCGCCGGTGCCGTCCCGGGCCCGTTCGACTGCTTCCTCGTGCAGCGGGGCCTCAAGACCTTGGCTGTGCGGATGCAGCGGCACGACGAGAACGCGCTCGTCGTCGTCGACGCCCTGGGCTCGCACCCGGCGGTGGCGTCGGTGCTGCACCCGTCGCTGCCACAACATCCCGGCCACGCCGTGGCCTGCCGGCAGATGCGGGGGTTCGGGGGCATGGTGAGCTTCACCCTGCGCGGCGGGGAGCCCGCCGCCGTCGAGGTCTGCGCGCGGACGCGCATCTTCACGCTGGCCGAGAGCCTCGGCGCCGTCGAGAGCCTGATCGAGCACCCCAGCCGCATGACCCATGCCAGCGTCGCCGGCTCGCCCAACGAGGTCCCGGCCGATCTCGTGCGCCTCAGCGTCGGCCTCGAGACCGCGTCGGACCTGGCCGACGACCTCCGCCAGGCGCTGAAGGGTCTCTGATCCTGTGACCGCCACCTTCCACTACCAGCTGCGGGGGTCGGGTCGCAGTCCCCGCAGCGTGGAGGACTACCGTCGCCTCGCCCGGCGGGCCGTGCCGGCCATGGTGTGGGCCTACATCGACGGCGGCGCCGACGACATGCGCACGGTGGCGTGGAACCGGGAGGCGTTCGACCGCTGGAGGCTGCGCCAGCGGGTGCTCACCGGCCACCCCGCCCGCGACGACCTCACCGTCGGGGTGGCGGGCGGGGAGCTCGCCCTGCCCGTCCTCCTGGCGCCCACCGGCCTGACCGGCCTCACCCACTGGCAGGGCGAGCTCGGCGCCGCCCGCGCCGCCGAAGCCGAGGGCACGCGGCTCGTGCTCAGCAGCGCGGCGACCTACTCGCTCGAGGAGCTGGGCGCGGGCACCGCCGCCGACCACTGGTTCCAGCTGTACCCGTGGCGTGACCACGAGCTGATGGGCTCGCTCATGAGCCGCGCCTGGCGGGCCGGCATGCGGACGCTGGTGGTGACCGTCGACGTCCCGATCCAGGGCAACCGCGAACGCGAGCTGCGCCACGGCATGTCGTCGCCGCCGGTGCTGACGCCGCTGCGCGTGCTCGACGCCGCCGTCCGGCCGCGGTGGTGGTACGGCCTGTTCCGTCACCAGCGGGTGTCGCTTCGCAACCTGGTGGACGAGGGCGGCCTGCCCGACGCCGTGCGCTCGGTCGCCCGCCAGGCCGGCCTGATCCGCGTCGACCTGGCCTGGGCCGACATCGAGTGGATGCGCGAGCAGTGGCGGGGACGGCTGTTCGTCAAGGGCATCCTCGACCCCGACGACGCCGTGCGCGCCCTCGACGCGGGCGCCGACGGCGTGGTGGTGTCCAACCACGGCGGCCGCCAGCTCGACGGGGTCATGGCGAGCCTCGACGCCCTGCCCGCCGTCGCCTCGGCCGTGTCCGGTCGGGGCGACGTGCTCCTCGACGGCGGCATCCGCCGCGGCAGCGACGTGGTGAAGGCGCTGTGCCTCGGTGCCGATGCCGTGTGCATCGGGCGTCCCTTCCTCTACGGCCTGGCCGTGGCCGGTGAAGCCGGCGTCCGGGCCGTCCTGCGCATCCTGCGCACGGAGATCGCCCGGACCCTCACGCTGATGGGCGTCGGAGGCGTGCACGACCTCGACCGCTCATGGTTGATCCCGGCGGCGGCGAGCTCCATCGACCACGGACACGTCGGACACGTCGACCACGGACAAGGGGTGCGGTCATGAGCGAGCGCAGCGAGCCGCCCGAGCGCCACGCCGGAGCGGCGGGGAGCGGGCAGTATCCGAGAGCGGGAAGTACGGAGCGAACGCACGGAGTGCGGTCATGAGCCAAAGCCTGGACGGGGTGTGGGCCGGCGGGGGAGTGGCGTTCGGGGCGTGGGTCACCGCCATGTCCGACAGCACCGTGGAGGTGCTGGGCCGCGCCGGCTACGACTACGTGGGGATCGACTGCCAGCACACCCTGCTCAGCGAGAGCGACGCCGGGCAGCTGCTCCGACCTCTCCTCGCCGCGGGGATCCCCAGCATCGTGCGTGTGTCGCGCAACGAGCCGGCCGCCATCGGACGGGTGCTCGACGCCGGGGCCGACGGCGTCATCGTCCCGCTGGTCGACACCCCGGAGGAGGCCGCCGCCGCCGTGGAGGCCTGCCGGTACCCGCCGCGGGGCGTGCGCAGCTTCGGTCCCATCCGCCCGAGCCTGGGCTTCGACGCCGAGTCCCTCGAGCGACGGGCGAAGTGCTTCGTGATGATCGAGTCGGCGCAGGCGATCGACCACCTCGATGCCATCTGCGCCACCCCGGGTCTGGCCGGTGTCTACGTCGGTCCCGGCGACCTCTCCATCAGCATGGGCACGTCGTGGCTGCTGCGCCCCCGCCCGGCGGCGGTGACGGCCGCCATCGCTGCCGTGCCCGCCGCCTGCCGCCGGGCCGGCATCGTGCCCGGGATGCACGCCGGCAGCGGTGCGTTCGCCGCCGAGCTGGCGGCGGCCGGGTTCCGGCTGGTGACGCTGACGTCCGACGCCGGCCTGCTCGCGGCCGCCGCCGGCCGCGACCTGGCGCTCGCCCGTGGCGAGGCCGGGGAGGGCTGACGGTGCACCTCGACCTGGCCGACGCCGGGTTCAACCACGACCCCTATCCGGCGCTGGAGGCGGTGCGGTCGATGGGGCCCCTGGTCCGCGACGAGATCAGCCGGGAGTGGCTCCTCACGGGTTACGACGACTGTGCCCGCGTCCTCTCCAACGTCGAGCGCTTCACCTCCGAAGTCCCGGCGGGGAGCGGCCCCGGGGTCTTCGGCGGGCCCGTGTTCGAGACGATGGACGGGCCGCGCCACGACGAGATCCGCGGGGTGTGGGCGAGGGACTTCCAGCGCGACCGGCTGGAGCGGCACCGGCCCATGGTCACGGCGGTGGTCGACGACGCCCTCGACGCGTTCGTCCCGCGGGTGCTCGACGGCGAGACCGTCGATGCCGTGGAGCACCTGACCCGGGGCATCCCGACCCGGGTCATCGCCGCCCTGCTCGGCATCGACGACGCCGACCAGGCGCGGTTCAGCGCCTGGAGCGATGCCATGGGCGCGGTGGCGGGGGCGTTCTTCGACCCGTCGGACCGCGGGCGCGAGACGCTGCGGGTGGGCCTCGAGGCCACACGCGCGCTCAACGCCTACATCACCGCTGAGGTCGACCGGCGGCGGTCGGCGCCGGGGGACGACCTCATCAGCGTGATGCTCGCCTCACCGGTATCCGAGACGATGTCGGAGGCCGAGATCACGGCCAACAACACCCAGCTGGTGTTTGCCGGCAACGAGACCACGGCGAAGTGGATGGCCCACACCCTGGTGACGCTCGCCCGTCATCCGGAAGCCGGGCGGTGGCTGGCCGAGGACCGGACGCGCATCTCCCGCGCCCTCGAGGAGGTGCTGCGGTTCGAGACCGTCGCGCAGGTGGCCCGCCGCACCGTGCGCAACGGTGACGCCGACGTGGCCGGTGTGCGCGTCGCCGAAGGCGACGTGGTGACCTGCCTGCTCGGTGCGGCCGACCGTGATCCGGCGCGGTGGGCAGCGCCGGACACGTTCGATCCCGGGCGTGCCGCGAAGACGCACTTCGGCTTCGGATTCGGGCTGCACCACTGCATCGGGATCCACCTGGCCCGCCTCGAGACGGGTATCTGGCTGGACCGGTTGCTCGAGCGACTTCCTGTCTGGGACGTCCCGTCGGACATCGACTACGGCTCGAACTTCGTACTGCGGGGGCCGTCGGCCGTGCCGGTGTGCCGCGGCTAGAACGCCTCAGCTCCAGCCGGGCACCAGGTTGTACTTGCGGCACAACGCCTGGGCGTGGACGATCCGACCGAGAAAGCGATCGCCGTCGTCCTCGGTGGCGAGCCACCCGATCACCTCGCCGGCCACCTCGGGCGGATCGCCGTGGAAGTGGGCCGCGTACGCGTCCTCGGTGTGGAGGGCCAGGGCCCGCTCGGTCACGGTGTATCCCGGCTCAACGGTGAAGCAGCGGATCCCGGACTGGCGGAACTCGACGTCGACGACGACGGCGACCTGGTGCAGGGCGGCTTTCGAGGCGCAGTAGGCGAGGCTCCATCCGCCCTCTCCGGCGGGTGCCGGCGGGGGCACCAGGGCCGAGCCCGATCCGAGGTTGACGATGGTGCCCCTGCCGCGCTCGAGCATGCCGGGCAGGGCGAGCTGCACGAGGAGCAGCTGGTTGAGGTGGTTGGCCTCGAGGATCCGGGCGGCCACGCCGAGGTCGATGTCGAGCACCCGGGCGTCGGTGCCCGGTCCCGAATAGGGCGCGTTGTTGACCAGCACGTCCAGCCGTCCCCAGGCGGCGATGGTCTCGTCGAACGCGTCCCGGATCGAATCCCGGTCGGTGACGTCCATCGGTACGACGAGCACGCGTGCACCGAGGTCGGAGATCTCCTCGGCGGTCTTGTCGAGGCTCCCGGGCAGGACCACGTTGCCGACCCGCCCGTCGCCCTCGTGCACGGTGCGGGCGGTGATCACCACGTCGAAGCCGCGCTTGGCCAACGCCAGCGCCGCGCACCGGCCGATGCCCCGGCTCGCCCCCGTCACCATCGCCACGTCTCGCTCTGCCATGGGGCGACGCTAGCCACGGTGTCTGTGGAGCCGCCAGGACGGCGGCCCCGTGTCCACCGACGGCATGCACGCGTCGGCAGTCGGGGTCCCCACCGCAACCTCCGGTTGCGGTGGGGTGACATGGGCCCCCGTCGACACTGTGAGCCGACGCCCCGGAAGGGCGGAGGCGAACCAATAGCATCACGTCTCGTGAGCAAGACCGAAGACGGTGAACTCGGCCACGTCGCCGACTGGCTGGAATCAGAGCTCGACGGCCGGGTGGTGCGGATCGAGCGGCAGCCGCGGTGGCGGCCGGTGTGGTTCGCCGACGTCGTCCGCGGCGACGAGCTACTGGAGTTGTGCGTGCGGGGAGACCGCCACGACTTCCCCGGCATCTTCCCGCTCGAGCACGAGATGTTGTGCCAACGGCTGCTCGACGAGCACGGGATCCCGGTGGCGCACGTGTACGGGTGGTGCGACAAGCCGCGCGCTTTCGTTATGGAACGCGTTGGAGGCGCCAACGATTTCGCCGCAGCGACGGAGGCCGAGCGCGACGCCGTGATGGACGACTACATGGCCATCCTGGCCCGCATGCACCAGCTCGACGTGGAGCCGTTCGCGCGGGCCGGCGTGACCCGCGCGGCAACACCGGCACAGTCGGGCGACGTCGGCATGGAGCGGTACGAACGCGGCTACCGCCGGGACAAGAAGCGCCCGGACCCGTTCCTCGAGTTCTGTCTGGCGTGGCTCCGTCGCCACCCGCTCCGCAACCCGGGGCGGGAGGCGGTCATCGTCTGGGACTCCGGCCAGTTCCACCAGCGTGACGGCAGGATCCTCGCCCTGTTGGACCTCGAGCTCGCGCACATCGGGGACCCGATGATGGATCTCGCCGCCTTCCGCATGCGCGACACGGTGATCGGCTACGGCGACTTCCAAAGGCTCTACGACACGTACGCGGCGCACGCCGGCCATCCCGTCGATCTCGACGCCGTCGAGCACCACCACATCGCCTTCACCCTGTCCAACCAGCTCGCCTTCCACGCCGCGCTGGCCGAGCCGCCCGACGCGTCGGACCACATGACCAACCTCCAGTGGTGCTGCGAGACCAACCTCTTCGCCGTCGAGGCGCTGGCCGACGTGGTCGGGATCGAGCTCGAGCCCGTCCCCGTGCCCGACGACGAGGTGTCGCCGGTCGCCGTCGCCCACGAACACCTCGTGCGGTCGCTCCGTCCGCCGCCCGACAGCGACGAGTTCACCCGCTACCGGACCCGCATCGCCTTCCGCCTGGCCCGGCACCTGCAGCGCTTCGACCAGGTCGGGCGGCAGCTGGTCGACGCCGATCTCGACGATCTGGCCGAGCTCCTCGGCCGCCGTCCGGCGACATGGCAGGACGGCGACGCCGACCTCGAACGGTTCGTGCTCGAGGACGATGGGCGCCACGACGCCGAGCTGGTGGTGCTGTTCCACCGGCGGCTGTGGCGGGCCCAGCAGCTGCTCGGTCCGGCCGGATCGGCGATGACCAGGCACCTGCCGATCCAGCGCTTCGCCTGACGCCGTTACGGTACGGGCATGGCGAAGGGTGCGGTGGTCGTGGGGACAGGGTTCGGCTCGCGCGTCCACGTCCCGGCGCTGCGCAACGCCGGCTTCGAGGTGGTCGCCATGGTGGGCCGGGACCCCGAGCGCACGGGCCGGCGGGCCGAGCGCCTCGGCGTCGCGACCGCGTGCACGTCGCTCGCCGAGGCGCTGGCGCTGCCCGGCGCCGACGTGGTGTCGATCGCCTCGCCCCCGGCGTCACACGCCGAGCTGGCGCTCGAGGCCGTCGGCGCCGGGCGCCACGTCCTGTGCGAGAAGCCGTTCTCGATCGACGCCGAAGAGGCGCGGCGCATGCGCGACGCGGCGGCCGCCGCCGGCGTGGTCGCCCTCGTCGGCCACGAGTTCCGCTTCGCCGAGGACCGGGCCGCCGTGCGCGACGCCCTCGCCGCCGGCATCGTCGGCGAGCCCCGGCTGCTGAGCCACCTGTCGTTCACGCCCCTGCTGGCCAATCCGGCGGCGCCGACACCCGAATGGTGGTTCGACCGGAGCCGCGGCGGAGGCTGGCTCGGCGCCTCGGGCTCACACCTCGTGGATCAGGTGCGCTTCTGGCTGGGCGAGCTGGCGGCGGTGTCCGCGTCGCTCTCGGTGGTGTCCGATCGCACCGGGGTGGCCGACGACACCTTCACCGTGCGCTTCTCGACCCGGTCGGGGGTCGAGGGCGTGCTGCAGCAGTCGGCCGGTTGCTGGGGCCCGGCCGTGAACGTCACCCGGGTGTCGGGACCGCTGGGCACGGTGTGGACCGACGAGGCGGGGGCGTGGTTCGCCTCCGACGCGGGTGAGCGCCGGCTCGAACCGAGCGAGGGCCTGCGGTTGCCGCCGCCCCCCGAGGCGAGCGACGACCCCCGCCACCGGTTCACGCACATCGAGCTGGCCCCGTTCACCCGCCTGTGCGAGGTGATGGCCGACCTCGTCGCCGGCCGGGCGCCCCGCAGCCCCGTGCCGCCGGCCACCTTCGACGACGGCTGGGCCGCCATGGTCGTGCTCGACGCCGTGCGCCAGTCGGCCGCCGCCGGCGGCGTCAGCATCCCCATCATGTGAGCCGACGCCCTGGAGGGGCGGAGGCGAACCACGCCTTCAGCGTCCCTGTTCCACCCGCTCCAGCGTGACGGGGAAGCCTGAGAAGCGGGGCATGGCGGTCAGCGGGTCGAGCTCCTCGGTCGAGGAGGTCAGCTCGTTGACGTTGGGGGTGGACCACCCGTGCGGGATGGACACCACCCCCCGGCGCACGCTTTCCGTCAGCTCCACCTGCGCCGGGGACGATCCGTGGCGGGTGGCCACCCGCACCTCGTCGCCCGTCGCCAGCCCGTGGTCGGCGGCGTCGTCGGGGTGCACGAGGAGCGTGGGCATCGGACCCAGCGCGGCCTGAGCCCCCACGTCGCGCATGGTGGAGTTCATCTGCCGGGGCAGGCGCCGGTTGATCAGGACCAGGCCGTCGCGCGGGAGCACGGCGTCCCACGAGGCGAACTGCTCGACGAGCGGGGCCGGGGCCAGGTCCAGCTTGTGGGGGAGCAGGTCGGGGATCAGCCAGCCCGGACCGGGGGCGTCGATGGCCAGGATCCCGTGCTCGGCCTGGCGGAGCGAGGACCACGGGATCCGGGATTCGGCGGTCATCACCTCGAGCACGTCGTCGTCGGTGAAGCCGTCGGCGAGGCGCGCATCGGCGGCCGGGTCGTTCATGACGGGCACGCCCATCCGCCGGCTGAGCTCGCCGAACACCCATGACGTCGGCTTGCGCGATGCGGCCGGTGCGACCACGGGCGCGATGTACTGGACGAAGGGGTAGGGGAAGAACCCGCCGGTGTTGAGGTCGGCCCGCTCGAGCTGGCTCGTCACGGGCAGCACGTGGGTTGCCAGCTCGGTCGTCTCGGTGTGCCTGATGTCGCACACGACGAGCAGCTCGGCGGCGCGCAGGGCGCGGCGGATCTTGCTCGTCTCCGGGAACACGAGCGCCGGGTTGCCACCCATCACGAACAGGGCGCGCACGCTCCCGGCGAAGATCTCGTCGGCCAGCGCCGCGGACGGCAGGCCGTTGAACACGGGCCGGATGTGCGGCATGGTCGTGGCCCGGGCGCCCGAGTCCACCGCGGGCGGCAGCGGCGCGCCCTCCTTGGGCCGGAGCACGCCCGGGTTGAAGATGGAGCCACCGGGGCGGTCGAGGCTGCCGGTGACGGCCAGCAGCGCCCAGCCCAGCCACTCCGACACGTTGCCCGCCGCGTTCATCGACGCACCCGTGCCGCTGGCGAAGGCGATCCGCGTGCCGTTGAGCACGGACGCGGCCGCCGCCTCGAGGACGTCCGCGCCGACGTCGCAGACCTCGGCGGCCCGCTCCGCCGTGTAGGGCGCGACGAGCTGAGCGACCCTGGTCACCGATTCGGCGTCGGCGCACGCCGTCAGGTAGGCGTCGTCGCGCTGGCGGGCGAGCGCTTCCCGCACCAGGTAGGCGAGGAAGGCCGGATCACTGCCCGGTCGCAGGCGCACGTGCACGTCGGCCAGGCGGGCCGTCTCGGTGGTGCGCGGGTCGGCGACCACGATGCGCCCCCGGGCCTTGATGGCCCGGAGCGTGACCACCGGGTTCGGAACGATGTTGCCGTGCCCGTGCGACACCAGCGGGTTCTGTCCCACGAGCAGCAGGGTCTCGGTGGCGCGGAGGTCGGGGTTCAACCACGGCATCGAGCAGCCGGTGATGAGCTCGGGCACGACGAACTTGTTGGGCCCGTCGATGGTGATGGCGCTGTAGATCTGATCGCTGCCGAGGCCACGGAAGAACGGGTCCGACACGGCGACGCCCGGAAGGTCCAGGCCCCAGCCCGAAGCCCGGTAGGCGGCGACGGCGTTGGGCCCCGACCCGGCGATCACCCGCCGCAACACGGTGGTGATCTCGTCGAGCGCGGCATGCCACGTGGTGTCGACCAGGTTGCCGCCGGCATCGCGCCGGAGGGGCCGGTCGAGCCGCTCCGGGTGGTGATGGAGATCACCCGAGGCGCGGCCCTTCGAACACGTGTAGCCCTGCGACAGGGGATTGTCGGGATCGCCGGCCACGTCGACGACGCGGTCGCCGTCGACGGTGACGATGAGACCGCAGAACGCCGGGCAGAGCCGGCAGTAGCTGGTGTGCCTCACCGTGGCCACGTCGCTCACCCCCTCGCGCTGGGTGCCAGCGCCCCCGCCGATGCTACCGGCGAGCCGCCTCCCCTAAGGTCGGCGCGTGGGGCTGCTCGAGGGCAAGGTGGCGATCGTCTCCGGCGCCGCGCGCGGGCAGGGTGCCGAGGAGGCCCGCCGGTTCGCGGCGGAGGGTGCGTCGGTCGTCCTCGGCGACGTGCTCGACGACCCGGGGGCGTCGGTGGCCGCCGGCATCGGGGAGGCCGCCCGGTACGTGCGCCTCGACGTCACCAGCGAGGCGGACTGGGACGGCGCCGTGGCCGTGGCGGAGGCGTCGTTCGGCCGGCTCGACGTGCTCGTCAACAACGCCGGCACGGCCCGGTTCACGCCGATCATCGGCGGCCGGCTCGAGGACTACCTCGCCGTGGTGATGGTCAACCAGGTCGGCGTCTATCTGGGCATGCGCGCCGCCGCCCCGGCGATGGCCCGCGGCGGGGGAGGATCGATCGTCAACATCTCGTCGGTCGACGGCATCGTCGGGATGCCGGCGGTGTCGGCCTACGTCGCCAGCAAGTTCGCGGTGAGGGGGATGACGAAGGTGGCCGCGCTCGAACTGGCGTCGCTCGGCATCCGCTGCAACTCCGTGCATCCGGGGTACATCGACACCGTGCTGTTGCGGGGTGGGGGCTCGTCGGGCTTCCCCGAGACGGATCCGAGGGCGTTGGCCGGGACCGTGCCCGCCCGGCGCCTCGGCACCGTGGAAGACGTCACCGAGGTCGTCGTCTTCCTCGCGTCGGACGCCAGCCGCTACTGCAGCGGAGCCGAGATCGTCGTCGACGGGGGGCTGATCGCCGGAATCCGGGGGCCGTCGCCGGCCCGATGACACCTCGGCCGGAGGTCGTCAGCCGCAGTGGTCGGGGGCGGACACGTCGAGGGCCGGGTTGCGCCCGAAGAACCCGACCGGCACCAGCTGGAACCCGCAGTATTCGACGGGCATGACCGGCCAGTCCTCGGGCCGGGGAAGGTGGGTGACGCCGAACGTGTACCACAGCACCACGTCGGTGTCGGCGAGCGAGCGGTCGGCCGCCGTCCAGCGGGGCAGCCCGTCCCCGCCCGGGTGCTGGTTGGGGTAGTCACCGGCCGCTCGCCGTTCGTCGGGCCGGTAGGGCGTGACCCACAGGTTGCGGGTGGCGAACGCGGCCCGGCGGCCCACGCTCGACGTCGGGGAGGCGAGCAGCGTCGGCGTGGCCCCGGGCACGAGCTTGTAGCCCACGGGCTCGCCCAGGCGGTTGTGCACGTGCGGGTTGACGATCCGCCAGTGGCGGCTGCGGGCGGGGTCGATCAGGCGCTGGGCCGCCTGCTCGGTCGCCAGCTGGGTGGCCGACGAGACGAAGGCGTTGCCCCACGGGTTGTCCTCGCCCGGAGGCACCGTCTCGGCCCCCACCTCGTAGACGTCGTTGTCGGTCCCGTCCACGTCGAGGTCGAGGCGGGCCGAGAACAGGTGCTGGTGCACGGGCGCGTGGAGGCCCGGCGCGATCGGCGCGGCGTACCGCGACCGCTCGCCCGGCGGCAGCGCCTGCGTCGACATGATGCCGGTGAGCTTGACCTCGAGCTGGATCGTCCCGTCGAGGTAGAAGTACCAGTAGAACCCGTACTCGTAGTTGCCGATGGTGGCGATCGACGAGATCACGAGGCGGCGGGAACGGCGGACCTCGCTGCGCCCGCCCATCAGGTCGTGGTGCTTCCAGAGGATGCCGTAGTCCTCCTCGTGCATGCAGATGGCGTTCGGGAGCGCGTACGGCTCGCCCGTCTCGGTGGCGGTGACTGCGTCGAAGTAGTGGATCTCGCCCAGGCAGTCGCACCCGAGCGCGAGGGAGTTGGCCAGCCGTCCGAGGCCCCATTCGCCTGCGTCGAACGCGTTCTTCCAGCCGTGCAGCGGACCGGGGTCGCCGTAGGGGACCACCATCTCGCTGATCGAGGCCCGGTAGAGCACCGAGCGGGTCCGCCCCCCGTCGTCGTAGGACACGGTGTGCAGGACGAGGCCCTCGTAGGGGTCCATCGACACCCGCAGGGACCACCGCTGCCAGCGCACCAGGTTGCGGTCGACCGTGAAGCTGGGGCCCTCGGGCTGGGTGATGCTCAGCGGGCGCAGGTCGTCGCGGGCCGGCTGGTTGTCCTCCGGGTAGTAGCTGCCCTCCTCCGGCGGGAGGGGCACGACGCCGTGGTCGACCACCTCGAGCACCTCGCCCCGGCCCCCGTCGACGAAGGCGATGATCCCCTCGATGGGCCGGGCGTAGCCGTTGGACGTGGCCTGGTCGCGGTAGAACGAGATGCAGCGCGACACCCGTCGCCCCTCCTCGAGGGCGATGCCGAAGTTGCCCGTCGGCCAGGGGTCGATCTGCACCCGGTCGAGGTCGGTGATGCCCCGGACCCGCAGCGCCTCCAGGAAGCCCGGGTCCGCCTTCAGGGCGTTGATGATGCGCAGGGCGTCCTCGAAGAGGAGCGCCGGCCTCACGCCCTCCACCTCCCTCCACGACACCACCGTCCCCGCCGTCGTGTCGATGACCGCCTCGATCACCTCGCAGCCCGGGCCCGGGACGATCGTGAGCCGGACCCGGCGGGGGACCGGTTCACCCGGCGCGTGGGCCAGCACCTCCCCCTTGGGCGGCTCGTGCAGGACGATGGCGGCGAAGCGGGCGGCGTCGTCGATCCGGCCGCTGGCCCGGGCGACGCGCACCGCGGTGCGGATCTCGTCCTCGCCCAGCGGGTCGAGCGGGTGCGGTGCGGCGGTGGCGCCCACCGCCGGTAGGGTCGACGACTCGGTCACCTCGGGTCCTCCTCGCAGCGGTCCGGCCCGCGGACACTACCCGGGCTCCCGCCGCCAGCGGCCCGGCGCCTGCGCCGGTAGGGTGCACGCGCCGTGGGGGACATCGACGAGATCGAGGCGCTCGTCTACGGCTACGCCGAGCGCATCGACGCCGGCGACATGGAGGGCGTGGTCGACCTGTTCGCCCACGCGACCTGGCGCTCGACGCTCACCGGCCAGGTGCTGCGCGAGCGGGCCGAGGTGAAGGCGGTCTACGACCGCATCGCCCTCTACGACGGATCGCCGCGGACCAAGCACCTGATGACCAACCTGGTGCTCGACATCGAGGGGTCGTCGGCGACGGGCCGGTCCTCGTTCACCGTGCTGCAGGGCATCGTGCCCGGCGAGCGGCTCCAGGTCGTCGTGGCCGGCCGGTACTTCGACCGGTTCGAGCGCGGCCCCGACGGGTGGAGGTTCGCCGACCGGCTGTTCGTGCTCGACCTCGGCGGCGACCAGTCCCAGCACTTCCGGTGAGGTTCGGCGTCGCCATCCCCGCCTACGGGGAGGGAGCGGAAGGGCCGTTCGTCCGGGAGACGATCGCGGCCGCCGAAGAGCTCGGGTTCGAGTCGGTGTGGCTCCCCGATCACATCGCCGTCCCCGACTACGCGACGAGCGTCAACCTCTCGGTCCCGTTCCTCGAGCCGCTGGCCGCGTGCGGCTGGGGGCTCGGGGCCACCACCCGGCTGCGGTTCGGCATCGACGTGCTGGTGGCGCCCTACCGCCACCCCCTGCTGGTGGCCGCCATGGCCGGGACGCTGACGCGACTCGGCGGTGAGCGGCTCGTGCTGGGTGTCGGCATCGGCTACCTCCGCGGCGAGTTCGACGCCCTCGGCCTCGACTGTTACGACGAGCGGGCCGCCGTCACCGAGGAGTTCCTCCGCACGTGGCGCGACGCGCCCGAGGGCGTCCACGTGGTGACCCCGCCGTCCCGGGTGCCCGTGTGGGTCGGCGGCAACGTCCGCGCCGCTCGCCGCCGCGCCGCCCTCCTCGGCGACGGGTGGCACCCGCTGTGGATGCCGGCCGAGGCCTACCGCGCCGCCCGCGACGAGATCGTGGCGTGGCGCGCCGACGCCGGGTTGACCGGGCCGTTCACGTTCTCCTTCAGCTGCGGGCCGACGGCACTGACCGACGGTGAACCCAGACCCTCGCCGCTGGGGCCGCGGGCGCCGGTCGGATCGGAGTTCCGCTACGCGCCGGCCGCGTGGACCACGCCCGACGGGCGCGTGCGCCTCGTCGGCACGCCCGAGCAGGTCACCGGCGACCTCCGGCTGCTCGAGGAGGCCGGGGTCGAGCACGTCGCGCTGCGCTTCGGGCCCGACGGCATCGAGCAGATGGCGCGCTTCGCCCGGGAGGTGCTCCCGGCCCTGTCTGCCGCCTAGAAGTGGTACTGGAGCTCGAAGTGCTGCCCGAGCACGAGCAGCCCGGCGGCGACCACGTCGGTGTGGACGAACGCCTGGATCATCGTGTCGGTCAGTGACCCGGGGTCGCCGGGCGCGAACACGGCCGACAGCTGGATCCTGCCGGCCAGCTCGGGGTCGTGGGCACCCGCCTCGCGGACGGACTCGAGCACGTCGTCGTAGGCCTCGCGGTCGTGGACCCGGATCCCGAAGTGGGTCGAGCGCTGGGGCTCGCGGCGGAGACGTTCGAGGTAGGCCAGGGCCGTCGCCGCCACCGGGCCTTCGGCGGCGAGGGCGTCGGTCAGCGCGCACTCCAGGCGCCACTGCTCGGGTGTGACCTCGGAGCAGTACACCGTGTTGTTGACGAAGTCGCTCTCGGACGGCTCGACGAACGACGTCAGGTAGGTCCCGCCCCGGTCCTGCGGCCGGCATCCGAGGAGCTCGAACACCCTCCCGGCCAGGGCCCGCTCCCCGGGTCGGTACACGAGCTCGACGTGGTTGAGCGCCCGGCCGGTCCCGGCGGCGCCCCCCTGGGCGGCGATGTCAGTCACGTCGCGATCGTACCGAGCCCCTGCGCGACGGGGAGCAGCTCGGCGGCGAAGCGCCGCACGCCGGCCACGGGGTCCTCGTCGAGGCGCCACGGTCGGGCGAGGACCCGGTCGACGCCGGCCTCGGCGTAGCGCTGCACGTCCTGGGCCCGGCGGATCGGCCCCCAGAACGTCACCTCCACCCGTCCCGGGCGGCCGGCGGCCGACCGCAGCCCGGCCATCCGGGTGATCGGGCCGGCCAGCTCCTCCAGCCGGTGGTTCATGGGCACCCAGCCGTCGCCGACGAGGGCGGCGCGGCGCAGCGCCGCCGGCCCGTCCCCGCCGACGTGGATCGGGGGCCACGGGCGCTGGACCGGCTTGGGTTCGAACGCCACGGCCGAGAAGTCGAAGTGGTCCCCGTGGTGCTCGACGCGGGGCTCGGACCACAGCCGCCGGCACACCGCGATCGCCTCGTCGACGCGCCGGCCCCGCCCGGCGAAATCGAGGCCGACGGCGTCCCACTCCTCGGCCAGCCACGAGGCGCCCACACCGAAGTGGCAGCGACCGCCCGACACGATGTCGAGCGTGGCGACGGCGCGCGCGGTGATGAACGGGTGGCGCAGCCCGATGTTGTAGACGTGGGTCGCCAGCCCGATGCGCGACGTCCGCGCGGCCAGGAACGCGAGCATGGCGAACGGCTCCGGGAACGCCGTGTCCGGCGGGATCGCCGGGTGGGAGGGGCCGGCGAAGGGGCTGTCCCCGGTGACGAGCGGCATCACGAGGTGCTCTGGCAGCCACACCGAATCGAAGCCCGCCCGGTCGGCCTCCACCGTGACCCGGGCCGCCACCTCGGCGTCGAGGTCGCCGATGGGGATCCCCACCTTGAGCGCCATGACGAGAGTTGACCACGCCGCCGGGCGTGGGCATCTACGGTGCCGCGGTGGACGCCGATGAGCTCGACCTCCTCGCCGCCAAGCAGGCGATCACGGAGGCGATCCACCGTTACTGCCGCGGGGTGGATCGCATGGACCGTGCCCTCACCCTGTCGGTCTGGCACCCGGGCGGCGGTGCCGACTACACCCCGTGGTACGAAGGCGACGCCGCCGGGCTGGTCGAGTGGGTGTGGGCGGCCCACGCCACCGTGGCCGCCCACGCCCATCAGATCCACAACCTCTCGATCGAGGTCGACGGGGAGCGGGCCGCCAGCGAGGCGTACTTCACCGCCGTGCTGCGCCTCGAACGCCCCGACGGCCGCCTCCTCGACCGCGTCATCCGCGGCCGTTACCTCGACCGGTGGTCCCGGCGCGGCGGGGTGTGGGCGATCGACCACCGCCGGGTCGTGCAGGACCTCGAATCGGTGACCGAGGTGCGCACCACCGGAACGAGCGACGGCGCGGCGAGACGCGACCCGGGCGACCCCTCCTACGACCTGTTCAGCGGCTGAGCACGACCGCGCTGGCGTTGGCGCCCCTGCCCACGGTGTGGGCCAGCGCCACCCGTGCCCCGTCGACCTGTCGCGGCCCGCACGCGCCCCGCAGCTGCCGGACGAGCTCGACGACCTGACCGAGGGCCGAGGCCCCGAGGGGCTCGCCCTTGGAGAGCAGGCCGCCGCTGGGGTTGACGGGAAGCCGCCCGCCCAGGGCGGTCGCGCCGTCCCGGAGCAGCGCGCCGGAACCGCCCGGTGGGCACAGCCGCAGCTCCTCGTAGGCGAGCAGCTCCCGGGCCGCGTCGGTGTCCTGGCACTCGACGACGTCGAGGTCCTCGGGTCCGACGCCGGCCTCGGCGTAGGCGGCGTCCGCCGCCATCCGGCTCGGTGTCGGCGGGTCGGCGCCGATCAACCCGCACATCGGCGTGCCCTCGTTGAGCACGTACCCGGGGAGGTGGCTGCGCAGGGCGGCGGCCCGGAGCCGGACATCGCCGTCGCCCGCCCGCAGCACCACGGCGGCCGCCCCCTCGTTGGGCGAGCACAGCATCCACAGCCGGAGCGGCGCACACACGACGCGCGACGCGAGCACCTCCTCGGCCGTGACGGCCGAACGGAACATGGCGTCGGGGTTGGCCGCCCCGTGCCGGCGGTTCTTGACCACGACGTCGGCCAGGTCCCGCTCGGTCAGCCCGGAGCCGGCCATCAGCTGCTGGGCCCGCAGGGCGAAGTAAGCCGGCGCCGGTGTGAGACCGGCCGCCTCCTGCCACGGCGCGAAGAAGCTCGAGCGGATGAACCCCGCCGGCATCTTCTCCACGCCGAACACGAGGACCGTCTCGTACTGGCCGGCGGCGATGGCGCCGGCGGCCAACGACAACGCCGCCGCCCCGCTGGCGCAGCCGGCCTCGATGTCGACGATCGGCCCGCCGGTCAGGCCGAGGGCGGAGAGCACGCGGTGTCCGGTGGCGATCCCGCCGTAGGCCGTGCCGCAGAAGGCGGCCCCGAAGCCCCCCCGACCAACGCCGGCCTCGAGCAGCGCGGCGCGCACGGCACGGGCACCCATGTCGGTGGCGGTGACATCCGCGTGACGCCCGAACGGGTGCATGCCCACCCCGGCGATGTGGACCGCGTTCACGCCCGCTCGAAGGCCCACGTGACCGTGCCCGGGGTCAGGGGCACGACCCGGAACCGCATCACCGTCCCGACGGCCAGCACCGACGGATCGGACTCGACCAGCCGGGTCACGACCTGGATCCCGTCAGCCGGCAGCTCCACCACGCCGAAGCCGTAGGGCACGGGACCGTCGTAGCCCGGTGGAGCGGCGTTGACGGCCGTCCACCCCCAGAGCGTGCCTTCCGATGACAGCGTCACCTCCGCGACCTCTCCGTGCCCGCACCACGGGCAGATGGTGGCCCGGGGAAAGTGACGACGGCCACAGGCGCCGCACTCGCCTCCGAGCAGCCCGGCTTCGCAGAACAGGCCGGGCTGCACCGGCTCCACGTCGGACATCGGTCGTCACCCTAGGCGGGGGTGCCCGCGGCCGTGACCGTCAGGCGGGCCAGCCGGGGAGCAGGCCGAGCTCCTTGCAGACGTCCTGGGCCTCGATGTTGCGGCCGTTGGGCTCGGCCGCCGCGGGGTCGGTCACCAGCCACGCGACCACGGCCCCGACCACGTCGGGCGGCGCGCCGCTCGACGCGTCGAACCCGAACTCGGCCATGTCCTGCACCATCCGCTCGGTGGCGATGAACCCGGGCTGCACGTTGTAGGCCCGGATGCCGCGGTCGCCCAACTCCAGCGCGAGCACGCCGGCGACCCGGTGGAGGGCGCCCTTGCTCATCGCGTACCCGAGCCCCCACCCGCCCTTGCCCGCCGGCGCCGGTGGGTCGGCGTAGGCGGCCCCCGACGTGATGTCCACGACGGTGCCCGACCCGCGCTCGAGCATCCCGGGGAGGACCGCCTTGGTCAACGCCAGCGGGGCCATCACGTTGGCCTCGAGGTGGGCGTCGAGCAGCTCGAGCGGCGTGTCCTCGAAGACGTCCATGTGGCCCGGCCCGACGTAGCGCCCGTTGTTGACGAGCACGTCGACCCGGCCCCACTCGGCGAGGACCTCGTCGGCGGCCGCGGAGACGCTGGCCCGGTCGGTGAGGTCGGCGGGCACGGTGATCGTCCGCACCCCGGCGGCGCGGACGAGATCGGCGGTGGAGGTCAACGACCCCGGCAGCGGCCTCGTGTCGGACCGGTGCAGCGTCGACGAGTGCTCCCGCGCCTCACCGTCGGCCACCGTCCGGGCCGTGATCGCCACGTCGTAGCCGTGCTCGGCCAGGTGCACGGCGATGGCCTTGCCGATGCCACGGCTGGCGCCCGTCACCAACGCCACCGGTCGCTCTGTCATGACCGGCGACCCTAGCGAGGGATCTCCTGCGGCCGCCATGGATGACGGCGGCCGGGAGGAGGTCGGTGGCGCTGAGCGGGCGGTGGGCCCGGCGAGCGCCACCAACCTCGCGCCGCCAAGGGGCACGGGCCGCGCAGCATGCCGGAGGTGAACCCGCGGTTCACCCGGCGGCCGGGATCAGCGCGACCGGTCAGCGACGCGGTCGCTCAACCAGCAAGGAGATCGTGGGCGCCGGTGCAGTCGGCCGACGGGTGCCGCAGCTTGGACATCGCCCGCGACTCGATCTGGCGGATGCGCTCACGCGTCAGGTTGAAGTGGGCACCCACCTCGTCGAGGGTGCGCGGCTCGCCGCGGTCGAGGCCGAAGCGGAGGCGGATCACGCTGCGCTCGCGGTCGTCGAGCGGCTCCAGCAGGCGGTCGACGGCGCCGGGAAGGAGGGAGGCGGCGACCGCGTCGAACGGGCTCTGGGCGTTCATGTCGGCGATGATGTCGCCGAACTCGTCGTCGGAGTCCTCCGACATGGGGGCGTCGAGGCTGGCCGGGTCGCTCGACACCCGCATGATGTCGACGACCTGGGACTCGGGCCAGTCGAGGGCGACGGCGAGCTCCTCGGTCGTCGGACGACGGCCGAGGTCGTTCTCGAGGCGGGTGGCGGTCTTGCGCAGGCGGAGGACCATGTCACCCGTGTGCACGGGCAGGCGCACGGTGCGGCCGGTGTTGGCGATGCCGCGGGTGATCGCCTGGCGGATCCACCAGGTGGCGTAGGTCGAAAACTTGAAGCCCTTCTTGTAGTCGAACTTCTCGACCGCGTGGATCAGGCCGAGGTTGCCCTCCTGGACGAGGTCGAGCAGGGGAAGGCCCGACGACTGGTAGCGCTTGGCCACCGAGACGACCAGCCGGAGGTTGGCCTTGACGAAGGCGTCGGTGGCCTCCTCGGCGGCCCGGACGTCGCGGGCCAGGGCCCGCCGCTCCTCGGGTGGGACGCCTTCCCGGTCCAGCCGGGCGCGCGCCGCCGCCCCGGCTTCGATGATGGCGCCGAGGCGGGCCTCGTCGTCCTTGGTCAGCAGGGCGTGGCGCCCGATGTCGTTGAGATACAGGCGGACGAGGTCCTCGTCCTCCGATTCGGAGCGATGCGTGCGGGGGGTGGTCACCGTGATCTTTCAGGTCGGTAGGGTCGGCACAAAGTTGAACGCCCAGCCTGATCTGCGGATTCCCGGTCAGCGGGCGTCGAGGGGGCGCCCCCAGTGTCCCACCGCGGCGGCCGATCGAGACGGCGCTATTCCCCCTTTCTTTTCGTCACTTGACGGAACGCAACGGGACGCGGGAGAACAGGGCCGGTCCGCGCCGGGGCACCCCGCCGGATCCCGAAGGGAGATGGGGCAATGGTGACCGTGGCCGAAGTGATCGCCGACCACGCCGGCGACGACGCCACGGCGCTGCGCTTCGAGGACCGGCGGTGGTCCCACGCCGAGGTGGCGGCCGCCGTCGCCGCCCGCGGCGCCCTCCTGGCCGACGCGCCGACCGACCCGCCGCACGTCGGGGTGCTGCTGGACAACGTCCCCGAGTTCCTGTTCTGGCTGGGCGCGGCCGCCGTCAACCGGGCCGTGGTCGTCGGCATCAACCCGACCCGGCGCGGCCCCGAGCTCGAGCGCGACATCCGGGCCACCGACTGCCGTTGGGTCGTGACCGACGCCGAGCACCTCCCCCTGCTGGCCGGCATCGACGCCGGCGTGCCGCCCGACCGCGTCCTGGTGGTCGACGACGCGGCGTACCAGGGGCGGCTGGACGGCTACGCGGGCGCACCGCTCCCACCGCCGACCGCCCGGCCCGACGACCTCTTCGTGCTGTTCTTCACGTCGGGCACCACCGGGACCCCGAAGGCGGTGCAGTGCACGCAGGGTCGCCTCCGGCGGGCCGGCACCGTGCTGGCCGGCCGGTTCGACCTGAGCGGCGGGGTCTACCAGGCCATGCCCATGTTCCACTCCAACGCCCTGCTGGCGGGCGTGTCGCCGGCGTGGGCGGCGGGGGCCCCGATCGTGCTGCGCCGGCGCTTCTCGGCGTCGGGGTGGCTGCCCGACATCCGCCACTACGGTGCGACCTACTTCAACTACGTGGGCAAGCCCCTCGCCTACATCCTGGCCACCCCCGAGCGCGACGACGACGCCGACAACCCCCTGCTGGCCGCCTTCGGCAACGAGGCCAACCCGTGGGACATCGAGTCCTTCGGCCGCCGGTTCGGGTGCCGCGTCGTGGACGGCTACGGCTCCTCGGAGGGCGGCGCCTCGCTGAGCCGTACCCCGGAGACGCCCACGCAGGCCCTCGGTGTGGTGTCCGACGACGTCCGCATCCTCGATCCCGAGACGGCGACCGACTGCCCTCCGGCCGAGTTCGACGCCGACGGACGCCTCCTCAACTCCGACGCGGCGATCGGCGAGATCGCCACCCGGTCGGGGCCGCGCGTGTTCGAGGGCTACTACCACAACCCCGAGGCCGACGCCGAACGGGTGCACGACGGGTGGTACTGGACCGGTGACCTCGCCTACCGCGACCACGACGGCTTCGTGTACTTCGCCGGCCGCGGCCACGACTGGCTGCGCGTCGACGGCGAGAACTTCGCTGCCGCGCCCCTCGAGGCGATCGTCGCCCGCCACCCCGACGTGATGCTCGTCGCGGCCTACGCCGTGCCCGATCCTCGCGTCGGCGACCAGGTGATGATCAGCGTGCAGTTCCTGCCCGGATCCGGGGACGTCGGGCAATTGGACGAGTTCGTCAGGGCGCAGGCCGACCTCGGGACCAAGTGGCTGCCGCGCTTCGTGCGCGTCGTCGACGAGATGCCCATCACGGCCACGGCCAAGGTGCAGAAGCGGGTCCTGCGGGCGGCGCGGTGGGAGACCGACGACGCCGTCTGGTGGCGGCCCCGGCCCGGCGGCGACCTGGTGCCGATGACCGGCGCCGACCGGACCGCCCTCCGGGCCGAGTTCGCCGCCCACGGCCGCAGCGGAGTGCTCGACCTCGCCTGAGCTCCACCTACTGCTCCCACCGGGGCCGGTCGCCGATCACCCCGCGCCCGGCGAGGTCGGCGATCTGGTCAGGAGACAGCCCGAGCTCGGTCAGGACCTCGAGGTTGTGCTGGCCGAGCAGCGGCGGTGGGGACGCGTAGAGGTGGGGGCCGAAGGCGGAGTACCGCATCGGGAAGCCCGGATAGCCGCTGGTCCCGGTGACGGGGTGGTCCAGCGGCTGGAGGAAGCCGCGGTGGGCGAACTGCGGGTTGTCGTGGGCCGTGCCGGTCGGGACCACGGCGGAGGCCGGCACGCCCGCCGCGGCCAGGACCTCGGCGGCGGCCGCCGCGTCGCGGCCGGCGGTCCACGCGTCGATGGCGGCGTCGATCGCATCGGCTGCCGCGTCCCGATCGCCGAGCGGTGGGCCGACAACCGAGACGAGACCCTGCCACTGGGCGTCGGTCTCGACCGCCACCGCCAGCCAGGCGTCCTCGCCGCGCGTCCGGTAGATCCCCTGCGGGTGCGCCCACGGGCCCCGGTTGCCATGGCGGGTGAGCACTTCGCCGGTGCGCTCCCGCTCGAGGACCTGCTCGGCCGCGATGTTGAGGGCGCCGTCGACGAGCGGCACCTCGAGCAGGTGCCCGGCGCCCGTGCGGTCGCGCACCTCGAGGGCGGCGAGCAGCCCGAGCACGGCGTGCATGCCGCCCATGGGGTCGCACGGCCCGCGCGGGACGAGGGGGACGTCGTCGTAGCCGGTCACCCAGGCCAGGCCCGACGTCTGCTCGATGGTCATGGCGAACCCGGCCCGGTCCCGCCACGGGCCCTCGAGGCCGAACGCCGGCATCCGGACCATCACGAGTGCCGGCCAGCGCCTGTGCAACGCCTCCCAGGTGAGGCCGAACCGGTCGGCGACGCGCGGCGTGAAGTTCTCGATCAGGACGTCGGCGCCCTCGAGCAGCCGCCACAGCACGTCCCGCCCGGCAGGGTCCTCGAGGTCGATGGTGAGGTCACGCTTGCCGGGGTTGGCGCCGGCGAACACCATCGACCGTTCCCAGTAGGCGTCGCCCGCGAACGCCCCCAGGAACCTGATCCCGTCGGGACGGGCGGTCGACTCGACCTTGACGACGTCGGCACCCATGGCGGCGAGGTAGGTGGTGGCGAACGGGCCGGCCCAGAAGGCGGTGAGGTCGACCACGCGCAGTCCCCGGAGGGGGCGGTCGGCCGGGGGGCGGGGCACCGCCGCGGCCGCGCCGGCGGGCCACAGGTCGTCGGGGGCGAGGCGGTCGTGTTCCCCGAGCCGCGGCGCCGGGGCGGGCGGGCGCCGCCCGACGCCGTGCACGCGGTAGGGCGGGGTCGGGCGGGTCACGCCGTCGGCTCCCCGTTCGTAGACCCGGCGGGCGACGAGCTGGTCGAAGCCGGTGACCGTGGCACCGTTGCCCACCGGCGTGACCGGGACCCGCAGCGCCACGCCGAGCTCGATCACCTCCTCCAGTGGGCGCTCGCCGATGGCGGCGGAGATGGCGGCTTCGATCTCGTCGCGCCGGGCCGACCGCTCGTCGGCGCGACGCAACGTCGGGTCCTCGGCGAGGTCGGGACGGCCGATCACCACGCAGAAGTCGGCCCACTGCTGGGCGGTCTGTGTGCAGAACCCCACCGGACCGCCGGCCGTCGCCTCGATCGAGGGCACCTCCACCGCCCGCGGTGGATTGAAGCCCGGGTACCACTGCCCGGCGATGGCGTGGTAGGGGCCGTTGAGGCACAGCGTCGCCACCTCGAGCATCGAGACGTCGACGTGCTGGCCGGCGCCCGACCGGCGCGCGTGCAGCCAGGCGGTGACCGCGCCGACGGCCGCGAACGCGCCGGTCAACCACTCGACGATCGCCCCGCCGGCCGAGACCGGGGCCCGGTCGGGCAGACCCCGGCGGGCGGTCGCACCGCACGCGGCCTGCACCGTGAACTCGGTGGCCGGCCGGTCGGCCCATGGCCCGTCGCTGCCCCACGGGCTCACGGACACGACGGCAACACGGGGGTTGGCGGCCATCCACCGCTCCGGCCGCAGGTCGCCCCAGTGGCCCTCGCCGGGGGCGTAGCTCTCGACCACGACGTCGACCCACGGCGCCAGGGCCAGGGCGCGCCCGCGATCGGCGAGGATCGACCGGGTGGACGCGCGCAGATAGCGGAAGAGCACGCCGTCCTCGCCGTCCGCCAACGGGGTGACGGCCGACGTGTGGTGGCGGAGGCGGTGACCCTCGGGCGTCTCGACGACCACCGCGTCGGCCCCGCCGTCCACGAGCAGCTTGGTGGCGTAGGCACCGGCGATGCCCGTCGACACGTCGAGGATGCGCAGGCCCTGGAGCGGCGCGTCCGGCACCGCCCCCCTCTAGCACAGCCGTAGGGTGGGAGGCATGGAGTCCTACGCGCCACCCCTCAGGGACATCCGCTTCACGCTCGAGCACCTCGTGGACCTGGCCGGGCTGTCCAAGCTGCCCGCGTTCAGCCACGCCGATCCGGAGACGGTCTACGGACTGCTCGAGGAATACGGCCGCTTCGTCGCCGAGGTGATCGCCCCACTCGATCACCTGGGCGACACCGTCGGTTCCGTGCGCGACCCGGCGACGGGATCGGTGTCCACCCCGCCCGGCTTCGCCGAGGCGTACCGCCGGTACGTGGACGCCGGGTGGGGGAGCGTGCCGTTCGCACCGGAGCACGGGGGCGGCGGGTTCCCGTGGCTGGTGGCGCTCGCCATGCAGGAGATGCTCACCTCGGCCAACATGGCCTTCTCCCTGTGTCCGCTCCTCACCCAGGGGGCCATCGATCTGTTGGGCAGCCACGGTTCGGAGGAGGAGCGTGAGCGGTTCCTGCGGCCCATGGTCGGCGGCCGGTGGACGGGCACGATGAACCTCACCGAGCCACAGGCCGGGTCGGACGTCGGTGCGCTGCGCACCAGGGCGGAGCCCGCCGACGACGGCACCTGGCGCGTGAGCGGCACCAAGATCTTCATCACCTACGGCGAGCACGACATGGTGG
>Ga0306920_100000988_pt1 | contig 34897 bp, 30 predicted proteins | sample flu12Cox44000170_FD_204666 | JGI IMG/M metagenome (GOLD analysis project Ga0306920, IMG submission 204666) | Lab enrichment of tropical soil microbial communities from Luquillo Experimental Forest, Puerto Rico - flux4day.12C.oxic.44.000.170 (v2)... | ecosystem: Environmental > Terrestrial >...
ATCCCAGAGATCGAGGTGGCTAGGTCCGCCCTGTAGATAAAGAAGGATGACGCTTTTCGCTTTGCCGAAACCAGCGCCTCCTCCCGCTCCTTCCGCGGCTGTCGCGCGTTGCCAGCCGAAAAGATTTGCCAGGCTGAAGCCGAAAACCGCTGAGCCGCCAACACGCAGTAGCTCTCGGCGTGTAATTCCATCACATGTGTCTTTGCTTAGTCCCGCAGGAATTACCAGCATAACAGGTTCCTCTTTTATCGATTTTCGCGTGGAGACTTACCCCGTCAATATATCCTGTGGTTCCCGGCAACGTCAATCACTTAATTCGGTTTCTTTGGTGTGGGAACTCCGGCCAACGTTTGACAAGCACAATACAATAGTCATTGCGTTCCCTGATTTTTTTGAGATGATCGAAAAATGTAGATCAATGAAATCCGATATTGGCTGTGTTTCTCCCGCCGCTTGTATGACCGGAGAGCCAACCCCGGCAAAATATCTTGCAAATGTAAATCGTTTATCGATACCTTAATGAATTGGGGTTGCTGCCCGCATTTGCTTTGACTCGAACTACCGGGTGCTTGCGATGACTGTTGTTCGAAAACTCGTATGGTTGATTATTTGGGTGAGTTTCCCAGTGATGCCGATCTCTGGTGCGGAACCGAAGAATGGCGAAGTCCCAGCCAATGCAGGTGTGAGCTACTATCGGCAAGTCCGCCCGATCTTTCAACAACATTGCCAGGGGTGCCATCAGCCCGCAAGAGCCCAGGGCGACTATGTCATGACCAACCACGCAGCTATGCTCCAAGGGGGTAAATCCGGCGACCCCGCAATTGTCGTCGGGGACCCTGGGCGCAGCAAACTTGTCCAACAGATCACTCACCAAAATGGCAAACCGCCCGAGATGCCGAAAAACAAACCTCCGCTGACCGATGCCGATGTCAATCTGATCAAGTCCTGGATCCAACAAGGCGCGAAGGATGATTCGCCCGCCTCCGTCCGAACCGTTGTGGATACGGATCACCCACCCCATTATGTCCTTCCCCCGGTGATTACGTCCCTAGCATATTCGCCGGACGGCCAGTGGTTGGCGGTGACCGGTTACCACGAAGTGCTGCTGCATAAGGCCGATGGGTCCGGCTTAGCGGCGCGTTTGGTAGGATTGTCGGAGCGAATTCAGTCATTAGCGTTTTCCCCGAATGGAAAATTTCTGGCTGTTACGGGTGGTGACCCGGGCCGTTGCGGCGAAGTGCAAATATGGGATGTGGCCAAGAAAAATCTAAAATTATCGGTGAGCGTTACTTTCGATACCCTCTACGGAGCGCGCTGGTCGCCGGATGGGAACCTGGTTTCCTTTGGCTGCGGCGACAATACCCTCCGCGTCATCGATGCCAGAGACGGCAAGCAAGTTCTTTTCCAGGGCGCCCACAACGATTGGGTGCTGGAGACTGTTTTTTCCACCGATGGTTCGCACTTGGTTTCCGTGAGCCGAGACATGTCGATGAAATTGACGGAAGTCGCCACGCAAAGGTTTGTGGACAATATCACCAGCATAACTCCTGGCGCTCTCAAAGGCGGATTGATGACAGTCGATCGCCATCCTCGCCGGGACGAGCTGTTGATCGGCGGGTCGGACGGTGTGCCAAAAATCTATCAAATGTATCGGACCAAAAAGAGAGTAATCGGCGACGACTTTAACTTCTTACGGGGTTTTGAAGCGATGCCGGGCCGAATATTCTCGGCCCGCTATAGCGCCGACGGCAGCCGGATTGTCGTCGGCTCCAGCTTTGACGGCAAGGGTGAAGTGCGCGTCTACCACTCGGGCGTGCGCGATCCGGACCCCCAATTCATCAAGCTTTCCGGGCTGCCGGTAGTTTCCACCAAAGGGCTTACCACGCTGGCGCTGCTTCCGGATTACAGGCCGAGCACAAAAATGATTTCAAGATTCGACGGCCAACGAGGACCGGTTTATGCCGTGGCCTTTCGACCGGACGGCAACCATGTGGCATCGGCCGGCTTCGACGGAGTGGTTCGGTTGAATGATCCCAACACCGGCAAATTAATCAAAGAGTTTGTTCCGGTCGACGTGAAGGCAACCGGACTGGTTACATCAACCGGAGGCAAGTAAACCATGATTGCCAAAACTTCTCGATTTTTGTCATTCGCATTGGTTGTGGGGTTTGCGGGCCTCCAAGCCCAAGCTCAGGAAAAGCTGCCTCCGGATACCTCAATCGTCCGGATTGAAGCGCAACCGGTGCAGATTACGCTGCAAACTCCATTTGCTTATTGCCAATTGCTGGTAACCGGGCACCTCAACACCGGCGACCGCATTGATGTCACGCGCGTGGTTCAATTTGCGGCGCCGACCAATCTGGTAGCGATCTCTCCCACCGGCCAGGTTCGGCCTCGAGCGGACGGATCCGGGCAATTGAAAATCTCTATGGGAGCAAAGACACTCAGCATTCCCGTAAACGTTTCCGGGCAAAAGGGGGTTTACGAACCGAGTTTTGTAAAGGACATCATGCCGGTCATGGCTAAGGTCGGTTGCAATGCAGGCACCTGTCACGGTGCGCAGTCCGGAAAGAACGGGTTCAAATTATCTCTTCGCGGCTACGATCCTGTATTCGACCACCGCGCCTTGACGGATGATAACGGCGGCAGGCGCTTCAACCGAGCCGCTCCGGAACAAAGCTTGATGTTGTTGAAGCCATCCGGCGGTGTGCCGCACATGGGCGGGGTGGTGATTCAACCGGGTCAACCCTATTACGAATTGATCAAGAATTGGATCGCCACCGGAGTGAAGTTGGATCTGAACAGTCCGCGCGTCGTGGGCCTCGACATTCATCCCAAAAACCCCATCATGCCGTTGGTCGGATTGAAACAGCAAATGGCGGTCTATGCTACCTATAGCGACAAATCAGTGCGGGATGTCACCGCCGAGGCGATCATCGAATCTAGCAGCATAGAAGTCGCAAGCGCTGACAAGCAAGGGCTGATAACCGGCATTCGCCGTGGGGAGGCCGCCGTTATGGCGCGCTATGAAGGAGCCTACACCGCCACGACGCTCATCGTCATGGGCGATCGCACCGGTTTCACCTGGAAGGAGATGCCGGCTACCAACTACATTGATTCGCTGGTATACGAAAAGCTCAAACAGGTGAAAATTCAGCCAAGTGAGCTGTGTACCGATCCGGAATTTATTCGCCGCGTGTATCTGGATTTGACCGGCCTGCCGCCGCAACCCGAGGAGGTGCGCGCTTTTCTGACGGACCCGCGCCATTCCGAAGTCAAGCGCAATGAATTGGTCGACAAATTAATCGGCAGTCCGGATTTCGTGGAGCACTGGACTAATAAATGGGCGGACCTGCTTCAGGTCAACCGGAAATTTCTCGGCGAACAAGGCGCTGTGGGGCTGCGGAAATGGATCCGCGATGCAGTTGCCGACAATATGCCATACGACAAGTTCGTATATACCATTTTGACGGGATCCGGCTCCACCTTGGCCAATCCCCCAGCAGCATATTACAAGGTGTTGCGCGAGCCGGGACCCGCAATGGAGAATACCACCCAGTTGTTCCTTGCCATTCGCTTCAACTGCAACAAGTGCCACGACCATCCTTTTGAACGGTGGACCCAGGACCAATACTATCAATTGGCTGCGTTTTTTGCCCGTGTCGGCCGGCAGGAGGATCCCAAGTTCAAAGGCCAAAAAATCACTAGCGGCGATATTAACGGCGCGACTCCGCTGGTTGAATTGATTTCGGATCTCAACGCTGGGGAAGTCAAGCATGATCGGACGGGACGCGTGACTGCTCCACAATTTCCATTTGGGCATGCCGCGCTTACTCCTGCCAACACGAGCCGGCGAGACCAATTGGCAAATTGGATTATCGCAAAGGAAAATCCGTATTTCGCGAAGAGTTATGTCAACCGTTTGTGGAGCTATTTGTTCGGCGTGGGGATCATCGAGCCTGTGGACGACATTCGCGCGGGGAATCCGCCGAGCAATCCGAAGTTACTCAATCGCTTGACACAAGAATTCGTCGCAGCCGGTTTCAATTCCCGCAAGATTCTCCAGGACATTTGCAAGTCGCGAGTTTACCAGCATTCCATTGCAACCAATGGCTGGAACAAAGACGACGACATCAACTATTCGCACGCGATGGCGCGTCGGTTGCCTGCGGAGGTCTTGTACGACACGATATATCGATCTTCCGGAGCGCCGACGCGGTTGCCGGGCTTGCCGGTTGGGGCCCGCGCCGCCCAATTGCTCGATTCCACCGTGGAAGTTCCGAGCGGCTTTTTGGGTCTATTCGGCAAACCGCCTCGCGAAAGCGCTTGCGAGTGCGAACGATCGGCGACGATGATGCTCGGCCCCGTTTTAAACATGGTTAATGGGCCCATTGTTGCGGATGCGTTGAAGGACCCGGCCAATCGCCTCTATCGGATCACCGCAACTGCCAAGGACGATGCGCAAGTCGTTGAAGAGCTTTTCCTGGCAATCCTTTGCCGGTTCCCCACGAAAGATGAATTGGAAAAAGGAGTCAAGGCTCTGCATCAATCGCAGGATGATCATGCCAGGTTTGTCGCCGAATACGCCAAATTGGAGGCCGATTTGCAAGACGCCGAGAAACAGGTCCCAACGCGGCAGCTCGCCTGGGAAAAGTCAGTGACCAGGGTGATACCGTGGGCAGTGGTAGAAACCATCAGTGCCAAGGCCGCAAAGGGGACCACCCTGACACTTCAGCCGGATGGTTCCATTTTGGCAACCGGCAAGAATCCCACACCCGAAATCTACACCATCACCGCCAATAGCAGGCTCAACAATATTACTGGAATCCGGTTGGAGGTGTTGGCCGATCCCGGATTGCCAAGTAAAGGTCCGGGGCGAGCACCCAACGGCAATTTCGTCCTAAACGAGTTCCGCCTGAATGCCGCACCTTTCGGCGATCCTCCCAAGGGAAGACCGATTGCATTCCAAAAGGCGTACGCAGATTATTCCCAACCGATGTTTGATGTTTCGCAGGCCATCGATAACAACGTCCAAACCGGCTGGGCGATCTCCGCAGGAGGCAAGGATCGCGTGGCCATTTTCGAAACTCGCCAACCAATCTCTTTCTCTAATGGAGCGGTCTTGACCTTCACTCTGGACCAACAATTCCCCGGCAAGTTCCACAACCTCGGTAAGTTCCGCTTGTCGGTGACCTCGGCCAACCGGCCGCTGGCAATCACTACCTTGCCGGAACCAATTGCGACCATTTTGAGCATACCGCCGGCGAAACGGACGACTTTTCAGTTAATGGAAATAAGTAATTATTACCGTACCATCGATACGGACTTAATAAGGCGAAAACAGGTCCTGACTGATTACTCCCCGCCCGGAGATAAGCGGCTTCAAGGAGCGCAGGACCTGGCCTGGGCGTTAATAAATACTCCGGAGTTTATTTTTAATCATTAACCTTTTTTGGCGGAACGAGGAACTGGACCTTCTGAGAGTCGATGAGAATCGTTTCATCGATCAATAAAAGTTCATTGTCAGGCCATTTTTTTTCCTCCGCAACTCTCGGCCAGAAACGGTGAAAAATGAGCCGCAGACGAATTCTCTCTACCATGGCAGGGAATTGAAAGTCTATTTGATCGACCTCGCCGGGGAATAACCGGCTATCGAGATAGTCGGAATCAGCTCGCCAAAATGGAACCGGACTTTGGTGTTCAAAATCCTTCAATTTTTTGGCGAATACTTTACCCGGCAATCCGGCGGTTTTTCCAGCTAGTTCCGGTAATTTAGGGCCGAATCGACTCTCTAACCCGTTCCCTTGGGAATCCAAAGCTTCTACAACCAGAATCAAATTGCGGTCGACAAAACCGGTTGGCACTCGATGGCCCACGTCCCGTGCCAGGATTTCCACTTTAACCCGAGTTTCGTTGGCATCTCGTTGTGCTTGCAGCAACAGTTGCAGACATCGCCGTAACATTGCCGGTTGCCCTCCGGGAAACTGATGGCTCGCCAACGTCCAGGGATTCCGGCGTATCCCTCCCTTGCCTGGTGCAATGTTCTCCAGCTTGCCGGTGGGCGCCATATGACACGATTGACAGTGTTTGCCTTCCCGCTTCGCCGGGCTTTGCAGCCATTCTGAATAGGTGCTGTAAACCGGAACGCCGAACAAGACACCCTCATGGCATGAAGCACAGTATTTGCTCTGCTTATAAAGGGGAGAATAACTGTCCTCATTGCGGTCCACATCATCCAGGGATGCGAAGAACAGTTGGCCGTTTTTCGGCCGCAGTAGTTTCAATGCATAACGGCCATGACTGAGGCCCAAGTTATCCATAGGACTTTCGGAGATTTTGTGGCAGAAGTCGCAATGAACACCTCGTCCAGCAACTCCGCGGAGGCTCCGAAGGTCATCTTCAAACGATACTGTGGGCGCATGACAGGCATTGCATACGCCGGCAGCAGCAGGATTGTCCGCCAACAAGTTCCAACCTACGTTGGGATTACCGTGCCAATCAGTTCCATCGTAAATATTGAGCAGCCGCCGACCGGTGGAAGAGCGCGCATGACCGCTTCGTGACCATTCCTGAAAAATACTCTTGTGACAATTGCCACAGTTTTGCGCATGTTGCGGATTAGACACCGGATCGACCCAATCGTAGTCATTCCAATCCTCGATGGGTAGTTTTTGCAAATGAATTGCTGATTGGGCTGATGCCGGCGTTGCGGTGATGACATAACCTTCTTTGGCAGCGGTGATCGGGGAAGAACCATTTGCCGTTACCGGCAAGCGAAATTGTCCTAGTGCATCGGTCAAGACATAGTTCCGGTGACCTTTCAACCGGACCCGCGCCCCTGCCACAGGCCCGTTTTCGTCGTTCACCTGGCCGACAAACACCGGAGGATCGGCACCGGGTAGTTGAAACCCTGTGACAACCAACCACAGCACCGCAAGAAAAATGAACCAAAATCCCAGGACAAACCAGAGGCATTTACCTGCAATAGCCATACGTCGCGAAAAATTCTTCACCGCCCATTTTGTCTGGCAAGCCAATCATGCCATTTACGGGCGGCTTCGGCGCGTTCCTTGCTATCGGCATTTTTGATGGGTCCATAGTCGACGCCGGGATTGAGCGTTACCAGTGCCTCGTGTGCCGCCTGGCGGAGGTCCGGATCCACATCGCGAAGGATTTCGATGAGATCCTTTTCGAAATGCAAGCCTCGTTTGCCGACCTGGCGCGCCGCGGACGCGCGGACTTCTACCAACCCCGTTTGGAGATATTTTTGCAGGGTTTGCGGATTCTGCCGGAACAAAATACCGTCCAACAAATCGCGGGCCTGTTTTTGCAGTGCAGGGTTGGAATTACTGGCGGCGGCGGCACCCAGGTCGGCCAGCACTTCGTCCAGCGGCAGTTTTTCCAAATCCTGCACAATGGGTTCCCGGCTTTGGTCGGGCTTGAGGTCGACTGCCCGCGCCAACAGCTGGAGAGGGGTTCCCGGCCGTAAGTAACTCGGAACAGGAGCGGTTTGCAGGATCACCGGATTTTTCTCGACCGCACGTTTCCGCATAGTGCAAGCCAACCGCAAGTCGCGGAGCACGCCCAGGTGCCGGGACTGCGTAACACCAGCGCCGATGTTTTCGCGCGCGAACTCCAGCAATTCCGGATCGTTTGTAGTTTTCAGATAGGCCGCGAGCTTCTTGGCGATGGTAACCGCCGGGCAACTGTGTTCAATTTTGGCCGCCTTGTTCATGCCACGAATCAGTGCCGGGATCGCCTCGACGCCAAGCTGTTTGAAATCAGCTTGAGCTTTTTTTCCTTCTTCTCCTTTCAGAAGACCGGTGTCAAATAAAATAAACCGGTCGATGATCTGGTCGAGAGCAGCTTCCTCCTTCGGAGTCAGGTAAGGAAGACTGGGGGCAAATGGATTTGCTTTGGTTTGCGATACTGACCGGGTTGGCATATCCGGCGGGGCGAGCAAAATAATAGACATGGTCCAGAGAGTGGCAATCATTGGAACGTTCCGCCTTTCTACCGCACACCATCTCGGAACAATGGCGAATTCGGCTCTTCCTCATCGGACGAGTTTAATGTAACCGAATGGATTACAAGTCTCAATTGGATTTACAGTCAACGCTACACGTCTCGATCCAGCGCCTGCGAATTGCGGGGTAACCCTCGCTCCGCCCGGATTCGTTCGACTTCATGCATCACCTCTTCAATGACACGTGAATTCGTGCGAATATTGCGATACTCGATGCCACAGGCCCAAATGTTGATCACCAGCGTGGCTAACGCCAATGAACCATGAACCTGCCACGGCCATCCGCCGATTTGCGCGCCCATTCCCGCGGCGGACGTTGCAATTGTGATTAGCATAGCGGCCAAGGCCGGGGGGAATGTTTTACGCTTCAACTCCCGGGTTAATAACGGCAAGGGTACGTCGGGAAGGCTGTACGCCAATTTTACTTCTTTGACCCAGCGACCGGTTCCCAAAAAATACGTGAATATCAGGCAATGGACCAGTAAAGTAGCAATTGCCGAAAATAATCCCAAGGTGAAATGGAATAAATAGAGTGAATCGGCGGGATTTTGGGAGGATGATTGCAAATGCGATGCGGATCCGACGCCGAATGCAGCAGCGAGCGCCAAGGCGTTAATCGACGCCAAAATGGTGAAAATACGAGTCATAACCAGGAGACCGAATTTATCAGCGAAAAACTCTTTCTAATCGGCGAACTTGCCGGACCTGGTTTTGCCTGTTCCCAAATGTCTACTTTGCAACCAATTCGCGTCGCTCATGACTCAGCACTCGTTCCGGTGGTGCCGAAGAGATTCGCAAAGCGCAACCTATACATTGTACGTCCTTTGTGGAGAGGCCACCTGCCACGTTGAAATTCGCACTGCGCGGATGCTGGACCTAACCCTATATCGGGCGCTATAATAGAGCACGAGCGGAGCACCAGCTCATGGGGGGAAATCCCCGAGCAGTGTTCGTCAAAATTCGCGGGAGACGCTGATGGTCGCTCCCGAACCTGTATTCCCGAATGCGAGCGTCCTGGTGGGTCGAGGTCCGGCGTGGGACCCAAATTACTTGTGGCCCCCACTTGCCCTGGTAGGTTTGCTTCTGTTTGGGGCGCTGGTCATATGGCTGGTGGACCGGTGGCGCAAGCGCTGGTCGCAGGAAACCAATACGAATTCCGGCGAGCAATTAACCCAATTTCGGAAGTTGTACGAAGCCGGTGACCTCAGTGCCGAGGAATTTGCCAGAATTCGGAACAAACTGACCGACCAGTTTATGAAAGATATGGACAAACCATCCCCGCAGACGCTGGAAACGCCGGTTTCGGGCAGTTCCCACCCAGACAGCCCGGCTATTTGAGTTTCTCCGAAATTGCTTGCTCCGAGCTTGTCCAGGGCGTAAAATCAGGCAAGTCGGTGAAGTACACTCCAAGGGAGAATGCATGGCGACAAAAGACTCCGGCCCAGGCAGCGGAGGTAAACGGCCGACCGGGAACACCGGGCGCAATCGCAACGCTTATTGTTCCTTTTGCCGCAAGAGTTACCGCGACGTCGGCCCTCTGGTGGAAGGGCCCGGGGATGTTTATATCTGCGGCGAATGCATCGAGCTGTGCCAATCGATCATCGATCAGGAAAAACGCCGCCGCGGCGTCTCCCGCGCCCTATTTACCAACATCCCAACGCCGCGCACCATCAAAGACAAGCTGGATCAATATGTTATCGGCCAAAACCGTGCGAAAAAAGTCCTGTCGGTTGCGGTACATAATCACTATAAACGGCTCAGCCTCGGCGATGAATGCCACAACGATGTCGAAGTGGACAAAAGCAATATTCTCCTCATTGGGCCGACGGGAAGCGGAAAGACTTTACTGGCCCGGACCCTGGCACGGATTCTGGACGTTCCATTCGCCATCGGAGACGCAACCACATTAACCGAAGCCGGCTATGTCGGGGAGGATGTCGAAAACCTCCTGTTGAAACTTCTTCACGCTGCCGACTTCGACATTGAGGCTGCGCAGCGCGGCATTGTTTACATTGATGAAGTAGACAAAATTGCCAAGACCAGTCAAAACGTAAGCATTACCCGCGATGTGAGCGGCGAGGGCGTGCAACAGGCCCTTCTCAAAATGCTGGAAGGCACTGTCAGCAATGTCCCTCCGCAAGGGGGCCGCAAACATCCCGAACAGCAATACATCCAAGTGGACACCACCAACATCCTTTTCATTTGCGGCGGCACGTTTGTCGGTTTGGAAAACATCATCGCCCGGCGTGTCGGCAGGAAAACCATCGGCTTCGGCAGCAACCCGGAACACCGCGAGCAAAACTTGGGGGAACTCCTTAACAAAGTCACCAGCGACGACCTTCTTGAATTCGGCATGATTCCCGAGTTCATCGGCCGCTTGCCAGTTCTCGCACCCCTCGACCCGCTCGATGAACAGTCGCTGGTCTGTATCTTGACCGAACCGAGGAATGCATTGGTTCGCCAATATCAGAAGCTTTTTGAAATGGAAGGCGCAGAACTCGAGTTCAGTCTTCCGGCACTTCATGAGATTGCTCGCAAGGCGAAGAACCGGGACACTGGCGCCCGCGGGTTGCGAAGCATCGTGGAAGAAATCATGACGGACATCATGTTTGAACTTCCGGATATCGAATTGAAGGGCAAATTCACCGTCACCGATTCCGTGGTTCGCGGGGAACAACCGCTTTTTGAAAAATTACCAACGACAGACAAGAAGAGCGCGTGAAATCAACTAAAAAGTGAAAAGGTCCAAACCCTCTCTGAATGCCCTCGGCGAACTTGCTCCAGGTCAATTCGCGGATTTCTTTTCCCTGTTGATCGAACGAACCCGTGGGGAAACTCGTGATGGCAAACCCTACTTTAACTGCCGATTTAGCGATGCCAAACGGACCGTGAGTTTCATGGTCTGGATGGATAGCGACTGGTTTGAATCGTGTTCACAGGACTGGCGGGTCGGGCAATTCTTCAAAATTCGGGGCACCTTTGTCGTTCACGAGCGTTACGGCCCGCAAATCGAAGTTCAGAATATTCGACGGACGGTGGAAAGCGACCGGGAAGACGGCTTCAATCCGGCTCAATTCGTGGACCACTCTCGGTACGATGTCGAAAAGATGTTCGGCGAATTGTTGGCAATTGCCGGCGAATCCATTCAAGACAAACCTCTCCGCCGGTTGGTGCTGACGATTTTGGAACGCCATCGGGAGGCGCTGAAACGGCTGCCGGCGACGCGGCACCGGTTCTTTCCTTTTTTCGGCGGTTTGCTGGAACACATACTCTCGGTAACTCACAGCTGCATGCAATTAGCGGACAAATACATTGCTCACTATCCCGACTTGCAGCCGCCGCTGAACCGGGACCTGATCGTTGCCGCAGCCATCTTGCACGACATTGGCCGAGTTTTGGAATTGAATGACGATGTAGTAAGTCCGCAACCCACCGTTCCGGGCCGTCTTTTGGGTCATTTGTTTTTAGGTCGCGACATGGTTCGCGATACGGCGAAGGAATTGGGAGACATTAACCCCGAACTCGTGCAATTGCTCGAACATCTCATCGTATCCCATCTGAACTTACCGGAATGGGGGTCACCGCGCCTGCCGTTGATCCCGGAAAGTCTCATCATTCATCACGCGGACGACCTTGATGCCAAAATGGAAATGTACACCCGCTGTTTGATCCGGGACAAAGAAGAAGGCCCTTTTACCGCTCGCGATCCGGGGCTAAATCGGCAATTATATAAGGGTCGACGTGTTTGAAATGTCTCGCATCCGGTTGCTCTTTGGAATCAATTAAGATTGACATTTTTCAGGATTTCCGCCAGCCGCGCCGGTTGTCGGCCAAAGCGGGCCAGGTATTCCCGGTAAGTGGGAACCAGCCGGGTCCGGACTTTGGTTTCATGGTGCAACTGGATTGAAGTAAGTTTGTGTTCGATAAACGGATTCAAGAACCGCTCCAAAACTTGGTGAGCAAATTCGCGGGCCGAGTTTATGCGGTCCTCGATAACCGGCACGATTTCTTCAAAAATAAGGCTTCGCAACCAGGGACCAATATGGGGATGCTTCACTGCTTCCCGGACTGTGGTAAGTCCTAAAGGCATTGCTTTGCACACCATAGCACTATGGGCTCCATTGAGAACGCGGATTTTGCGCAGGCTATAAGGCGTCACATCCGGGACAATTTGGATGGAGGGATGGCGGAACCAGGGAGCGCGCGCATCGGCGGAAATGGCCCAGAATGCAAACGGTTCCGTCGCCGTTAGTAGGGGGTCCTCATTCAGCAAGGGATGCTCTGCCGGCCTGCCAGTGACAATCCGGTCCACCAGCGTGGTGAGCCAAATGCAATCGTTACGACAATAGTTCAAAAAAGCAGCATCCAGACCCCAGCGCAGCGACAGCTGAACTACTAACTCGCGAAGTTGTCGCGCATTCTCGTCGATCAACTCACATGGTACAATCACCGGGCCGGGCATATCCTTGCAAAAGCGGTGATACAGGAATTGCGTTAGCTTTGCAGGAAACGATTTCGGGGGTGAAGATTCCTGAGAGTCGTCAGGAGCCAGCTCGTAGCCAGCTTCCGTAGTATTGGATAGGACATACTGCAATTCCGGGGCACTGGCAACCGCCAGAACTTGGTCCCATTGCGTAGCGGCCACGAGAGCCCGACTAATGCTGCGAACGGTTTTGACTTCATCCACAGTTCTGCCTTCGTTCAAGCCGCGAACAACAACATGGTACGTGCAACCATTTCGGTTCAAAGAGTCGGCGCGATGGCTGTCAGTGGACTGGACGACGACAATGCGTCCGACCCGCTGGCCGGAGTCGTTGGCTTCCTGGACAAAAAGGTCGGCGAAGGCGCGCAAAAAATTACCGGCACCAAACTGTAGGATGGTTTCCGTAAGGCCGTTCATAAACTTACTCCCTTTTTGGGAAATAAAAGCCTTGGAGTACTATACAAGGATTCCCCGCAATTACTCAATTGTTAATTGGAGTCGAGGAAGGTGACAACGAGTATTGGACAGGAAGAATACTAGTTGATCAGCTGATCACGGTAAAATAGTTCTCAACGACAAGATCGAGAAACTCCGGCTTCAATTCGAGAGGCAAGTAATTGTAATTGCAATAGTTTTGCACCTGGAGCAACAAGTCCCGGGCATGGCACCGGCGCATGGTCCGATCATAGGGTCGATACTGCACTGCATCCCGCTCGTCGCCATAAAAATATATTTCACCTGGTAGTACGGACCCGTTATTTTCGAAGAATTGCCAATTGGTGTCGGACAATTTCGAAAGTGAAAAAATCCATGAGGCGGAAAGGAAGATGGCGATTTGCCTCCGGGCTGCGGATATTCTAGTCTTTAAGTGGTATTCATGAATGACTTAGTTGAAACCTGGAGAACGTTGCCGAAAAGGCCGAAGTCCGAGGCACCGTACCATGCCATGTTGGTCCATATTTACCCGCCGGATAGTTCCATGGGCTCGCGGTTTGTCTTGAATGAGGGGCCAGTAATTATCGGCCGCGGCAACAACTGCCATATCCGCATACAGGATTCCTCGGTTTCCCGGCACCACGCGCGCTTACAATTGAACCCGGACGGGTACTACGTTTACGACCTCCAAAGCACCAATGGGACTTTCGTCAACGATACGTCTTCCACTATTTGCAGATTAGACGACGGCGACTACCTGCGCATCGGCAATTGCATTTATCGATTTTTGGCCGGCGATAATGTGGAAGCGGCCTATCACGAGGAAATCTATCGGCGAGCGATTATCGATGCTCTCACCGACATTCATAACAAGCGGTATATGATGGAGTACCTGGATCGAGAACTGGCGCGGTCCACCCGATTCCATCGGCCCCTGACGCTGGTAATGTTTGACATAGATCAATTCAAAACGATCAATGACCAGATGGGCCACTTGGCCGGCGACTTCACCTTGCGGGAATTGGCAAGTTGTGTGAAAACCGTGATTCGCAAAGAGGAAGAATTTGTCCGCTATGGTGGGGATGAATTTGCCGTCATCCTTCCGGAGACTACCCGCGAGGGTGGCCTCACATTTGCCGAACGCATTCGGTCTCTCGTCGAAAAGCAGCGATTTGTATATGAGGACAAGCCGTATCCCGTTACGATCAGCATTGGCCTGGCAATTACTACTGGTGAAAAAACCATCACGTCCGAAGATCTGATTCAACGAGCAGATGAAAAGCTCTACCAGGCAAAACGAGAAGGGCGGAATCGGGTGATGGCTTAGTCGGCGATCAAATTTTTCCATAACACGGCAGCGCCGATCACAAGATGTGCAACTCAGCTTGACCCCGACATGGCGTTGAAAAGCAACCAGGCCAAAAGAGCTGCCGCTACCACGGCCGCTGCAAATAGGGAAATCTTGATCCAACTATATGGCCGGGAACCCACCACTTTTCCTGACCGGCCATTTACCAACACGCGATGGGTCTGGGTTTGATAGCGGTAGACGGCGAGCCACATGGGAAGCAGCAAGTGCTTGAATGTGATGCCCATGTACTGGGTGTCTACCGTGGTAAGACGCTGGTGGTCCCCGCCGATTCTCCGGCAGCACAAGCGACGGATTTCCTGATCCATTAGGGCGCGTGCTCTTTCAAATCCATCCTTCAAACCGATGGTATATCGTTCCATCTGAAACCCGCTGAGAAAATCCGAACGAAAATCCTCGGCTTCGAGAAGGTCCCACGGAGCCAAGCCGGCAACATAGTTTTCCGGCAAACTGCGCGAGGAGTATATCAACACGTCATCGAAAAAGTGGCGGACTTCGCCCGAAACATAGGTCCAGCGGGTCTTCCGGACTTGCCGAGTTTTGGTCACCATTTGTCCATTGGCATCTCGTTCCTGGTAGCTTTCCGTTTCAAAATAGTCATCCCCGCGTTCGCCAGTGTAAGATGTGAAGGTCATGGAATCGTAGGTCCAATAGGGTGCATAAGTCCCGGCTAATTGTCCAAGATTGGCAAATTGTTTCAGACTGTTGGGAGCGAACCAGCGGCCGGCGAGCCACTGGCTGAAGGCCAAACGGGCCTGGTGCTCGGTGAGTTTGAAAGGCAATAAGCCGGTCGGCGGAATGAGCGATTGGGCGGTTTCGGGCTGGTTTTCAATGAAGTTGCCGCAATAAGGACACTTGTCAGCAGCTACCTTTTCTTCGAGCAGGACGACCGCGCCGCACACGGAGCAGGTTACCTGGCAATGGCGACCTTCGACAATCGTTTCCGCGCCTGCCGAGTTGGCCCAGAACTCATCCCAATCGCGCTCGCGGACATGGTCCGCGGCCGGTGCAATGGCTTCCTTGAACCCACAATAAGGACACTGCAGTGCGTGACTGGAAGGATCGAAATCGAGCCGTGCTCCGCATTTGGCGCAGGGAAACTTTCGCCCCGCCGGAGGTGAGCGCGTTATCTCAGTACCCTGCGGACAAACGGTGGAACCGGAGGCAGAAGCATTTTGCGGATTTTCGGACGACTTCATGATTGTAGAATCAGGAATGCAAAATTTGTTCGCCCAGCGAGCGCATCTTCTGAATGCTGGATTTCAACTCCCGATGGGCCGACCGCATATTGGCAATGGCAGTTTCGAACCTATGAATGCATTGGTTCAATTCCGCACGGCCGCCCGGACTGGGGTTGCCCGTTCCCAGAAGGCGGTTGGAAAGGTCCTTGATCGCCGGCTCAACTTCATGCTCGATGAGCTGTAAGAATTCCCGGCCCTGGTTTTCCGAATCAATGGTGGCGTGGTGCAGAATCGTTAGAAGTTCCCCATGAACCACGGGATCCACCAACCGATCCAAATTGGGGGGAGGGATTTCGGACGCCAGAACTCTGGGAGCTTCAGAAATCTCACTTGGGGTCTGGTGGGTGATCCCAAGAGCTTTTTCCGCCTGGGCCACCGCATTCAGTGCCTTGTCCCAGTTAGGCCGCAATTGCAATACCTTTTTGTAATGAGACAAAGCCAATTGATGGCGGCCAATCTCTAGATAAAGATTCCCGAGGTTGAAATGAGCATCCACCATGCGCGGATCGACACGGGTTGCTTCCAGATAGGCCTGGACGGCCAGGTTCGGTTTGCCCATATTTCGGTACACCAGACCTAGATTGTAATACCCTTCGGCCCGATGCGGATCCAATTGAATCCCGCGGCGCAAAGTCTGTACCGCTTCGTCATATTCTTCCAAACGGTTGTAGACAGCACCGAGATTGATGTACGCTCCCGGCCGCAGGGGATCCAAGCGAGTGACCTCCTTGAAGTGGTAGGCAGCGCTATCCAAATCGTTGAGTAAGAAGCAGGCCGTGGCCAAACCGTAGTGCACATCCGGAACGTCGGAGCGCAAGGCGAGGGCTTGCAAATACCATTGCCGGGCTTGCTCGATTTGACCCTGGGCGATGGCCTGGCGAGCATTGTGGCACAGGTCTTCGACCGTTTCGGCCATAATGGCGCCTCTGGAATTACGCCGCGTGAAATTGGCAGATTCCAATCCGCGTCTTGATGAAAATTATACCTGTGGAGCCGAGCGGGCCTCAATTGCAATTCATGGGATATCCTTCCTGTGTCACTTTTCCGCGGCATAACGCTGCATATCGGCCAGCAAAGCTTTTTCATATTCTTTGAGAAAAGCAATATGGACGTCGTGTTCCGCGATTTTTGCCTGGAAGTCTTGCCGGTCCTTGGTTCGCATTTGTTCAATTATTTTAGGCAGGAGCGATTTGCGCCGGGCTTCGAGGTTGATTTCAAGGTTCGCCATTTGCTTTTGGATTTCGCGCAGCGCCGGTGCGGCTTTGCCTTCCGCAGCGGTTTTTCGCGTTTTCTCCAGATTTTCCGCCATTTCCGTCAATTCTTGCCGAAGTTTTTCGATCGCGGGATCTTTTTTTAGAGCTTCGTCAATCGTGGCATCCGGGATCGAGGTCTCAAATATGGCCTTCTCGTTAGCCTTCAAGAATGCCAATTGCACCTGTTCTTTTCGGAGTTCGGTTTGCGCCTGGATGAGTTCTTTCGTAGCGGCATCCAGTTGGAGTTGAGCGAGGCGGCCGCCGATTCCTCCTTCGGGCTTGGCTGGCTTGTCCTCATGTGGTACTGCACTCGCGTACCAGGCGAAAAGGCTGAAAAAAAAAGCAATTGCACCGACCGTCGCCGCAATGGTTTTGCCGCGCCAAGACATGTTCGTTTCCTCCCGGTAAATTTCGCAAGTTCGAATGGTATACATTCAATGGACTCAACCTCATTTTGCAATCGATTCGGCTCCGGTGAAAGCCCAAACAGCTCCAATAAGGCGATCCGGGAATTTCCGCAAAGTTTTTCCGGAAAAAAGCTTGACAACGGGCGAGATGCATGTGACAGTAGGGGAAGTCGAGAAGAAGTGGATTGCACGCATCCCGCTTCTTTCTGACGGTCTCTTCTCTGTTCCGGCCTCGCTGGGTAACCTCCCGGCTATTCAGCGAGGTTTTTTTCTGCGCACATTCGGGAATTCGTTTCGATGATTTCCACATGTTTCGATCTTCAAGGCCACCGGGGTGCCGGGGGTTTAAAGCCCGAAAACACTTTGCCCAGTTTTGAAACCGCGCTGGATCTGGGAGTTACAAGCATTGAGACCGACGTCCACATAACCCGGGACGGTGTTCCCGTGCTCATTCATGACCCTTGTCTTTCGACGCGAATGTACCGGCGCTTATCCGGCGGAACGGCAGCCGAGGTGGATCACGAAATCTTTGTCCGCGACTTGACGCTATTGCAATTGCGCGCATATGCCGCGGATCGCAACCCCGATCCGCAACGTTTTCCGCGCCAGAACGACGCAATCGGCCCGTTGGCCGCAATGTACGCTGAACACTTTGGGATTCATCCCTTCACACCGCCCTCGTTGGCCGATCTTTTTGGATTCGCGGAGGCCTACACCGGGGAATGGGGTAGACTGGCAGGGAAAACGATTGATCAACAGAAGCGGGCCCGTACGATTCGATTCGATTTGGAACTCAAGCGTGTGCCCTTTCATCCGGAGTTTGTCGGGGAAACCTTTAATAGCGAAATGCCCGGTCTCCTCGAGGAAGTTGTCGTGGCAGCCGTTCGGTCCGCCGCCATGGTCGTCCGCACCACGGTTCGCAGTTTTGACCATCGCTCGGTTCTGGCGGTTCGAAAACTCGAGCCCGGGTTGACAGGCGCGGTGCTTGTGGACCGGGCGGTTCCTATTTCGCCGGCTCAATGGGTCAGGGAAGCGGACGCCGGGATCTATTGCCCGCAATTTGAATTTCTGGACCGAAATCTGATTCGGCGAGTTCATGATCAAGGAATTCGCATTGTCCCCTGGACAGTAAATAATCCGGATGACTGGATCCGGTTACTCGATTGGGGCATTGACGGCTTGACAACGGATTATCCCGATCGACTGGGAGAGTTGCTCAGCGAACGAGAAGTTCACTACTAAAATACCAGCAAAATCTGATAGCTTGGGCCGATTTTTGGCGAAGCCCGCAATTGATTTGTGAAAAAAAGAAAATGTGGTCTATTTAGTTTGCATTTACCGATTTTGCGACCTAGGCTAGTTGTGAGGCCCGGATCGACTGAATCCTTTTTGGCAGTCAGCTCGGCCGTCGTCCTCAATAAAAGCAATTTCACCGTAAGGTGGGAATGTGATCCGTTTGGCTCTTAACCGTCCTAGGGGGGGACGGATAAGGCTGCCAGGCTACCGAAGGGATGGACGGGACCCGTAAGTAAGCTTGGTGCTCCGGGCTTTCGCAAGGAAGCCCGGATTTTTTTCTACCCTTCTCTGTTGATTAAATCGATCAACAAGCGCAAGCGTCCCAGCCGTCGGCGATCGAAATGGAACCGGAGACGAGGAAAGTCGATTACGTCGGTGTCATTCGCTTCTGCCGGAAGCGCCTTGGTCAGTTCGAAGGTCCCCGAAACCACGATATCGGCGAATTCTTTGCGGATTTGCTCCATCAAGGACTCCGCAGGAGCATGCTGCAAGCGCAAGACCAGCGACCCGTCCACATAGCGCATGCTGTGGTACACCCGATAAAAGTTTTGAACTTCAGCAACCGCTTCATCCACCGAATGGGTGATCTTGAACAGAGCGAGATCGTAATCGGAAATCATGTTGCGTTTGACGAGGATCTTTTCAATGTAGCGGTTCCATTCATGCCAGTAGTCGCCCCCCGGTTCATCGATCATGATGATGGGAAAAATGTGACTTTTGCCGGTCTGGATCAGGGTCAAAACTTCGAACCCCTCGTCCTGCGTTCCAAAACCGCCCGGAAAAAGGACGACGGCGTCGGATTCCTTCACAAATAGCAGTTTCCGGGTGAAGAAATATTTTAGATGCATTAACTTGGTGTCACCGGCAATGACCGCGTTGGCATCCTGCTCAAAGGGAAGAAGAATATTTACGCCGATGCTATTATCCCTGCCGGCGCCGACGTGGCCGGCTTCCATGATGCCGCTGGCTGCCCCGGTAATAACCATGTAGCCTGCTTCAGAGATTTTTCGCCCGAAGTCAACTGCCTGGTGATAGGATGGGTGTTCCGCCGACAAGCGCGCGGAGCCGAACACCGTCACTTTTCGCCTGTTGCGATACGGTGCGAATACCTTGAAAGCGTAACGCAGCTCCTTCAGCGCAGTGCTGAGTAATTTGACATCTCCGCGATTCGCGTTGTCCCGAATTAATTTGTCGGCGGTTTCCTTGATTTGCTGCACCAGCCGTTCGACGCTAACTTGCTGGCGCTGGTCATCGTCCCGAAAGGTTTCCTGAATTTGCTCAAATGTTCCGCTTTCCTTGGCATACCGTTTCATCCCATTTCCTTTAAACGCAATTAATCCATACCGCCCAGGGCGTCCAAGGCTTGTGCACGCGTGTCATACAATGCCCATAGCGTGTCCAGGTTGGTAATGTGCAGCAATTCCCGGCTTCGCGGCGACGCCCCCGCCAGAACGATCTCCGATCCTCGCCTCTTGGTCAGCATGTGACACCGCAAAAGAAATGATACGAAAACCGAACCGAAGTACCGGACCTGGCTCAGGTCGATGACCACTCCGGCGGGTGGGTCCTTTTCCAATGGGGCCAACACCATATGGGCGGCCTGCTGGATCAAATTCTCATGCATGCTTTCCACTTCGGGTGACGGTACAATGACTGCAATGTCGCCATGCCGTTCTATGTGGAAAGATTGGTTTTGGGTGGTTTCTTCGCTCATAGCTTATAAGCAGAAAACGAATAACAGGAACCGATTATCCGTGTCTCCTAGGCTATCACGTTCTGCCCAGGATTCAAGCGCGATATAGCTTCGGCGCCTTGAATATTGCCAGTACCTTCCGCGAATTCGCTACAAAAGGAACTTGGAGCTTGATTCCATCCAGTTTACCAAAAATTCGATTGAAAATCGCCCGGCGTTCGTCCCATCCGTGGATTTTTCAAAAAATGGTCGAAAAACCCGATGCGCGCTTGCCGGGAGGCAGCGTCGTCGACATTCTGGACCGGGCGAACCAATGGGTCGGGCGCGGCTTTTACAACGGTCACTCGCGCATTGCATTGCGCGTTTTGACCGTTGATCCGAGCGAGGAAATTGACTCGGGTTTTTTCGAACGCCGTCTACACCGAGCCATTGTGCTGCGCAAGGAAATATTGCAGCTTGATGCCGTCACGGATGCGTACCGATTAGTCCATTCCGAAGGAGACGGCTTGAGCGGCCTGGTAGCCGATCGGTTCGGCTCGCTGCTCGTCCTCGAATTTTTTGCTGCCGGAATGTACCGATTTCGGACGGTCATTCAGGACGTTCTGGGCGCCCATTTTCGCGAAAGCCGATTCTATTGGTTTGCGGAAGAGCACGTCCAGCGGCAGGAAGCCATTGACTGCCGATCGCCGGACTCGTCTTCCCCGCAAATCATCACCGAGCATGGTCTGCGATTTCGCGTGGCACCCGGTAGCAAACACAAGACGGGGTTTTTTCTTGATCAGCGGGACAACCGAAAGGCCTTGGCCGGTTTTTGTGCCGGCAAGCGCGTGCTGGATCTTTGCTGTAACACGGGTGGATTTTCGGTCTACGCGAAGGCCCTGGGTGGAGCGGAAGAGGTGATAGGCCTGGATTTGGACGAAGAGGCCTTGGCCCTGGCGAAACAAAACGCCAATCTTAATCAAGTGCGCATCCGTTTTGTCCAGGCTGATCTGTTCCCCTGGCTGCGCGACACGCTCGCCGCCGGCCAGAGTTTTGACGTTGTCGTGCTCGATCCTGCCAAGCAAACGCGGGACCGGGACGAAGTGTCTTATGCGTTAAAACGCTACCTGGACATGAATCGGCTGGCGCTTCAGGCAGTGGCGCGGGGAGGTATTTTTCTGACGTGCTCCTGTACAGGCCTGGTAAGTGAAATCGATTTTTTGGAAACGCTGCGCCGGGCGGCCTGGCAGGCGGGCCGGGCACTGCAAGTGTTCCGCATTGCCGGCGCTGCCGCCGACCACCCATTTCTCGTGCACGCTCCGGAAGGACGCTATCTCAAAGCCATCTTTTGCCGGGTCGATTGACGCCGATATTTTCGAAGGATTGTTGCTTTTCGCGACAATAGAGAAGTGTAGGGACTGGGGCATCCCGGCCGAGGCACTGTTATGACAAGCGACGACCGGGTCTGGCGCGAACGCGGTTTGCGAAGCGCCGTTCTGGCCGGCGATGAAGACGCCTGGCGTATCTGGTACAACGAATCGTTCCCTCGGTTATATGCCTATGTCGCCTGGCGCTCTTGCGGCATGCGCGATCTGACCGAAGAAGTCGTCCAGGAGACGTGGCTGATTGCAGTGCGGAAGATGCGCCGCTTCAAACCCGAGGCGGGAAGTTTTTTAACGTGGCTGCGGGGTATTGCCGTTAACGTATTGCGGAACCAAATTCGATACCGCAAACTGCGCCGAGCGAGGACTGTGCCGTTAAACGGCGCTCAAATTCTGAGCGGTCAAGCATCGTCATCACTTATCGACGGCCATCAAGCCGAAAGAATCTCGGAAGCCTTGTCCCGTTTGCCGGAACACTATGAAGCAGTCTTGCGGGCCAAATATCTGGAACAGCAAAGCGTCGCCGCGATTGCCGAGAACCGCAATGAAACTCCGAAAGCCATCGAGTCGCTCTTGACGAGGGCTCGCGCCGCGTTTCGGGACGCCTATCAGCAACTGGAGTAAATCAATGAAACAGAATTCAGCTTTCGATTCGGAAGACCAAGAAACGCTGCTGACCGCTTTCAATGGAATGCCGCCCGACTCCCATTTCCAGGAAGCCCTGCTTCAGCAAACGACGCGGGTGTTGCGGCTGCGCCGGATGGTAAAACGCATGTCCTACGTCGCCGGCTTGTTGGTTTGCTACGCGGCGGGGGTATTGACCATGAAATTGCCTTTTGCGCCCGCGCTCGCACCGGCACCCATTCCGGATCAGGGACCGGTAACAGTCGATAAGAAACCGGACAGGCCGGAGTATCAATCGCCGCCGAATCATCCGGAAACCGCGGTGGCATTGGAATGGCGCGCCCTGGATAGCCGAGAAAAAAAGGCCGATGCATACCGCATAGCAGGCGACCGCTATTTGGCGGATCACGGCGATGTCCAGTCTGCCCTTCGATGCTACCGCCAATTCCTGGAAGCAGGATCCCACGAAGACAGTGCAATTTCCCCCGACGATAACTGGTTGTTAATGGCCTTGAAGGAGGCCAGGCGAAAGGAGAAAGGTCATGCGAAATTGGGTGGTTGATAACATGATGAATCAAAGATTGTTGTGGATGGTGTCCCTTGCGGTTTCGCTGGGCTGGAGCAATAACGCATTCAGCCAGGCTGCGCCGGAAAAAAGCGAACAAAAAAAACCGGCTTCCAAGGAGGCCAAAGACCAGAAACCTGCCGCGAAAACCGAATCGCCAATCCCAACACTCGAAGAAATGTTGACCCGGGCGATGAAAGAGAACCCGGATGTGCGTGTCGCGGAGGCCAAGCTGCGCGAGGCGGAAGCGGAGTTAAATCGGACCCGTTTGCAAGTTACCCAGAAGGTCATTGCCTATCAGCGATCCCTGGAAGCTCACAAGGAAATGGTCCAAATCGCCGAAAAGGAACTCAAACAACTGCAAACTCAGTTCAGTCAGTCGGCCGATCCCAATGTGCGTCAACAATTGGTTACGGCAAATGAATCAACACAGAAAGAATTGGTCCGCGCCAAAGCGAAGCTCGCGGAGATTGAGGCGGAAATGCCTTATTTACTTGGGAACCAGCCCAAGACGGTACACGAAAACCTTCTTTGGAACTATGCCCTTTTCCCGAACTCGAACAATGCTCTTTATGGCCAATATTACATTTCGAATACAGATCCATACCGGGATCTGAGCAACATTTATCTTGCAGTCCAACAACCGACTCAGGTTCCACCGTCGGCTCCCGGATCGATTACCGACAAAATTCGCAAAGCGCTGGACATGCCGATTGCATTCAAAATGGAGAATGCGCGGCTGTCCGAAGTCGTGGACTTCGTTAATGAAATGGCGCCCGGCGCCAATTTCCAGATTGCGAAATCGAGTGATATTGCCGAAATGAAAGTGGACTTGCATTTCCGGGAAAAAATTCCGCTTGGAGCCGCGGTGCAGGCATTGCAGGATTCCATCTCCGGATTGGCATTTGTGGTTCGGGACTATGGGGTTCTTGTGACCCTGTCCGACAAGGTCCCTCCCGGAGCGATTCGTCTGCATGACTTCTGGAATGCGAACAAAACGTCCTCTGAAAAACCCAAACCGTCCGGGACAGATCCAAAGAAGTGAGATCTCGATTGGCAACATGGGTTTCCGATGCGCGGTCTACAAAAGTTCTCATTTTCGGACGTTTAGTTGACACCTCGGTGTCCGTTAAAATCTTGCCTTTCCACTCGAAGGCACAGGCAGATGGCCAATCTCCCTTTGGGAGCTTGTGCGTCCGGACGACGCCTCGCGACAGATTTTTGTCACGTTCCGAACAAAAAAACGGCACCGAAAGGAAAAACGCCGCGTCCAGTGGCCTGCGCATCCCAAGGGCATCGCTCGCCAGCCGATAGCCATGGCACTGCCGGCTGGAGCGGAGTCCAAGCCCAGTCCTCAAATATGGACCGTTCCGGAACGAACAATTGCGCAGATATCGGCCAAGGCGATACCTACGGTCCGACATACACCGGCGAGTAGTAGGTGGTGCTGACTCGTGGGCGGCCGAACAAGCCGTACCGAGTGGTCGTCACGGCGGTCGGCGTAGCGTATGAAACAGGCGGCGTGTAGTAGCTCACCGATGGAGTGTAATAGGAATAAGTGACCGGCGGCGCATAGTAACTCACCGAGGGCGGGTAATACGACGTGTACGGCGCTGGCGGGGAGTAGTAGAATGCGACCGTGGCGCGTGGCGTGTAGACCACCGATGGGCTGTAGTAGGTCACGGCAGGCGGCGCAGTGTAGTACGCCACGCCGGGCCGAGAGACGACGACAAATTGGGCCTTCGCCGGACCGGACCCGATCAGGACCAAGAACGCCAGTGCCAGAGCCATGGTCAGCATGCGAGCGGTTCGTAACATCGGTATTCCTCCTGTAGTTTGAGCCATGATCATCCCGTAGAAGTATTCTATCCGGCCGGCTTCGCAGGTGCCAGCCGACCAGCGGGCGTCGTTCGGGCTGGGCCTTCGGTCAACTCTTTTGTTAACTCTGAAGCGGCGGTGCGGGGCCACGGGTGCTACTAACTCGCCGTCGAGGACCGTACCCACGTGGAGGAGGCGGAGTTATCCATGTTTACTCACCGCAACTGAGCGATTTTGCCGAAGACGCTGTCCTATTCTTTTTTGAAGTCACGGCCCGAGGTTCCGACATGCATCGGGTCCTCAGTCTGTGGTTAGTTATACCGCGCCCCAGAAGCGTTGATGGGAGAAAAAAGTGGGGACGATAATTGCGTCGCGCACACCCGACGGTCGGCCCAGTCGTTGTCCACTCTGCGGTAAGGATTTCCGAATCGATCCTTCATGCCCGCCCGGTGATGCGCCCTGTCCTCATTGTGGGACCTTGATCTGGTTCGCATCAAGACCATCGGCGAGGGACTTCCCAACGAGGCCGAAAAGGTTCAGCCTCTGCCGCGTCGCCGGAAAGTTTTGTCGGAAGTTCTTCCGGTTCTCCAAACAACTTCTCTCCCTAACCTGACATCGGAACTCGCATCGATGGGTTTCTCGGTAGTCCGTTCGGCGCAAGTTGTTGTAAATCGCTCTATGGCATATGGAACTCCATTGTTGCAATGGGGTGCCACGGGGTGTTTACCGGCTTCGAGCCAACAGAATTAAGCAAGTCTCAGAGTTTGTGTTAACTGCTGTCTCGAAGTTTCGCGTCCCTTTCGGGGACCTGGTTAATTTGGAGCAAAATTTCGCGACAATGGAGTTAGCGCACATCGGAAAAAATCACCGACTGGCTGATATCGGCGCTGAAGCTTGCCGCCACCGCTAACGAAGATGCCTTCACTTCTTGAGAATATCCCCCATGTGGACGATGAGCATGAGCGGGGCAGCGGTCGCCGGTAGCTCGGGCCCGGGCGCGTGGGGCGGCTCCTCCCAGTCGAGGCCGAGTTCGGCCAACCCTCCGCGGACGCCAGGCAGGTCCCAGATGTGCGGCGCTTGCGTATCGGCCCTGACGGCGGCTTGGTGTTGCTGCATCCGGGCCAGCCCGCACGCACCGTGCGCTTGCAGCCTCAGCAAGAGCTGGCCACCTGCTGCGACGACCATCTTATCCATCTGTGGGACGTGGCGGGATTGGTCACTGCCCAAGGCGCCGCGTACCATGTCTTCATACCTTCTTCAGGAGCATTCCCATGCCCTTAGCGAGCTACGGCGTTTTGGTCGGGACATTGAATCGTTTCACGCGGGAAAATCCGAACAACTTTGGCAAATGGTACCATGGCCTGGCGTATCTCGATACTCCTGCCGGGCAGTACGAATGCGCCATCGACGTGGCGACGCCTTCTGGCATTCTCGTGCAATACCAGATTGTCGCCAATCTGGATCAGAACTTGCTTGCCCCGGTCATAGCCCTCAGTCCAGGCTTTCATACTCTCGCAACTAATGTCACCTCCGGGGCCATCGACTATGTGCGTAGTCCTTTGTTCCTTCAGGGGCCGCCAGGAACTTGGATCGACAGCAGTGGCGACAATGCCTTGAACGAGATTGGTGCACAATTGAGCGGAGCTTTGCGCGTGTTCATTTTCGGTGAGCCGTATCTAGGAGGCAATCGTCTTGGTGTTCACAATATCCACATGAATCAAGGAGACCCACCGGGGCCGCATCGGGCCGATGACGGCATTTGGCAAGATGGCGGCACGATTGTAACGCGCCCCGGCGGACAGCTCGTCGCCGTGCTGACCAAGTTCGAGACGCAATCGTTGCACACCGACAACAGCGGACTGCCCTACTAACTCGATGAGCCGAATCCGGGGAAAGCCCGCGATGCCATGCGTCGATAGAATTAGCCAAATCTCGGAGGCGACGTTAACCGCAGTGTCAAAGTTTCGCGTCTCTTTCGGGGACCTCGTTGATTTGTAGCGAAGAAAAGCAAAAAAAAGTTGATCTCGCCGGAATTGGATGCTGCACCTTAGCCCGACGGGCCAGCGAGGGCCGATGAACGACTTGCACCTTATCCCGAAGCGCCAGAACGCGAGCGAGGATGGTCCCTCGCTGGCGCTTCGGGCCTATTCCGTCATTGATTACGACGATCTGATGTCCGGCGTCGATGCCGTCCTGCTGAAGAGTTACGTCGATGACAAGAACCTGTTTGTCAGCGGCGGTTCCGGGGGCGGCGTGCTGTCGGCGTGGATCATCGGCAAGACGAACCGGTTCCGGGCGCCCAGGGCGAACGTCTAGTTGTTCCAGGTGACCGGAGCGCCAAGCTCGTTGGCGGACAGGGCATTGCCATCTTCGTCGAGGCCGCCGCCGAAGGTCGAGCCACCGCTGACGATGCCGACCCGGTTGAAGGAACTGCTCAGGTCGACCGGGGTTGCTGAACCACTGTTTGCCTGCGGCGTCGCGGAGGCTTCGCTCGAGAAGTCGCTCGCGCCGGCGCTGTTGACGGCGGTCACTTCATAGAAGTAGGTGGTGTCATTGGTCACGCTGGTGTCGGTGAATGAAGGGCCAATGGCGCTGCTGGCAAGCAGCGTTTCACCACTGCTGCTTGGTGCCTTGGTAGATCTTGTAGCTATCCGCCCCGCTGACGGCATCCCAGGTCCTGTCGGGGTGGCGGAGACCTCCCTGGACAGGACACTCTCGGCAGAGCTGTTGACGGCGGACACCCTGTAGAAGTAAGTCGTCCCGTTGACCACGGCATTGTCGATGTACGAAGTGGTCGTGATGCCGGGGGCGAGCAGCGTTTCACCGCCGCTCTTGGTGGATCGGTAGATGTTGTAAGCCGTGGCCCCGCGGCTCGCCGTCCAGTCCAAGGCCACGCTGGCGTTGCCGGCAGTGGCTTCCAGGTTGGCCGGAACCGGGGGCGGAGCCCCCACCATGCCGTTGCCAAACTGATTGCCAACCTCGGTGATCTGTCCGTTGTTGTTCCAATCGACCTCGCTCATGAATTGGCTGGGGTTGATCTGACCCACCAAGTAGTTATCGTTGCCACTTTCCACGGCGTGAAGGTCGATCACCTGGGTGGAAAGTGATTGGTCCGTCGGCGCAATATAAGCATAATCACCGTTAATGTCCCCCGAGATCCAGTGCAGCCCCCCGTCGTAATCCTCCTGGGGCATGAAGATCTCCCTCAGGAATTGCGGTTGCATGGGATCGGACATGTCCCACACACTGACAGCATTCGTGTTACCCTCTCCGGTGCTCTGCAGCAGTACCCTCTGATCCGGGGACCAGAAGATGCCATGGGGCGTCGAGAGACCGAACAATTGATCTTGAGGGACGACGGCATCGATTACTTGGTTGGTTTGGCGATCGGCGACTTGGAAGCCCCGGAAGTTAGAGCCATCGGGAGCGCCTGTAATACAGACGGCGAAATATCTCTCCGTACCATCCATGACGAAAGGAGCAAGGCTGCTCTCATAGGGGCCCATCGTCGTGTCAAACGTCGTGTGAAAGGGGCCGATCGTCGAGACATCGTAGGTTGCTGGGTCGATCACGTACAGGTAAGGGGTAATGCCTTTCACCTCCTGGTAAACAAAGCGGCCTGAAGGATCCTGTGTATCATGGGATCCCTCAAAGACATGGACCTGCCTCACTACGTCTCCCGTTAAAGCATTAACCACATTGATGTAATCCACATTCCCGATGCCTTCTCCTGTTGGAACGTAAAGGTAAAGCCCGCTCGGGTCTGCCGCCAGACGATCCACACCGTCGAATTCTCTATCCCACACGACCGATTCAGTTTTTAAATCGACGGCACAGATCCTGGAATCGCCGTCGCTGGCCCTGTAGTAGCTAAAATAAAACATACCGGTCTGGGCGTTCGCAGCAGCGCCGCGAATGTTTCCCACGTCAGTCACAGTCGGGATGGATTTCACCAGCGAGTTATTGGCATCGATGTTATACACATCGATCACATCGTAATCAGACGGGTCAATGGCGCTGTTCACCGCGTAGAGGTATCGGCCTGCCGTGACTGATGGCACCACTCGCGATTCAAGCTCCTCAACAGATAATCGCACCTGAGGTGCCTTGCGGCTTGGGGAATGGAGCGACCTGCGGCGGAAGAGGTTCCAACTCATCGGTAGAGCTCCTTGTATTAAAGGGTCTTCAATTTAGGACAGGTCTTCAATAGTAGTAATCGTTTATCCTCGGTGTCGTTGCAGAGGACCGGGGTGGCCAGGTCGATCATGCCCCGGGCCGGCCAGTGTCCGGTAGCGTACGAGGGCACAAAGCCCTCGGCGCCGCCTCTCAGATAGCGAGCAGCCCTCTCGTTTGGGGGAAGCACTCGTTCAACCAGAGTTCCATCACGCCCCCAGAGTGTAACTTATAGTGACTTTTTTTTAGTGGATTCTATACGGCGACTTGGCCTTATCTTGCTGATTTCGTTCGAGAGGGTCTAAAGGTCTTAAACAAATAGCCCTAAAAAAACGCCTATAACTTACAGGAGACGGGATGTACAAGGCATGGATCACGAAGGCGGCGAACCATGCCGCCATAGCTCTGGACCGTTTCGGCTAACGGGTCCAGGGCTGTTACCGTAAATGTGCCGGGATCGCCCGCGATTGTGGGTGACGGGAAGCCGGCGACGCTGAAGTGCGAGTTGTGCACACTGTCCCTTTTTCTCCTTGCGAAAAAATTGTCCGGGGGCTTGACAACCGCCCCGTCGCCCGCACCGGCCCGCCGGGCGCCTTCGCCCCGCTTACCAACCTCTCGTAGAAAAGCTCGAGAATCAGGATTTGCGGAGAATGCTCGACAATGCTAAATCCTAAAGAGGCCGCGGAGTTCGACCAATACACGGCGAATTTCTGCGAAGTCGTAGACGGCATAAGCGCCGATCGAGATTTCACGGTGATGGCTCGGTTTTCAGGGCCTCGGTCACAGCCCTGCTCCCCCGGGCGCGGTCTTCTTCCCGATCAGGGACTCGATCTTCACCAGCAGTCGCGCGAAATCCACCGGCTTGGTGTCGTAGTCGTCGCAGCCGGCCTCCAGGGCCTTCTTCCGGTCGCCCGCCATTGCGTGGGCGGTCAGCGCGATTACGGGAATTCGTTGCGTTTCCGGCGCTGCCGTAAGCTGCCGCGTTAGACGAACTCGCCACGTATCAGGCGGGCACGGCCGCCCTACTTGCTGGTCAACTTGATCGTATAGCCCTCGGCAGGCGGCGGGTCGGTCAGCTCGATCGAGAGCGGGGTGGTATCTTCCCGGTAGTACTTGGCGGCGACCTTGGGGGCCGCCGACTGGCCCGGCTGCTTGCCCCCTTCGTTCGGATGGATGTATCTCACCTTGAACCATCCGACCGGGGCCCCAGGCCCGGTGTTGGCCCGCTCCATCCCAGAAGTCACCAGGTTCCACCGGCCATTCGAGATCGGCCCGGAACAGCTCACCCGCAAGTTGTTCCCCTTGGACACGTCGGGGATGAACTGGAGAACACCCTCCGTCATCGGCTGGCCGTCCAGGGTGACCGTCCCACTCGTCGGGATCCGCTTAATCCCGCACCCGGCCACGCCGACCAGGGCGGCCAGCAGGGCGCACCCGACCCCCACCCGCGCGCTCGGAAACCGTCGATCCATGTGCGTCACCTGTCAAGTAGAAACGGCGCTGCCGGGCCCGGCGCGCCCTGCCGCCGCCGGACCTGGGAAGGATTTACCAGTCGCTGCCCAGGATGTGGCCGTCGTCCGGGATACAGGCGTTCCGCCAGGTGGTGCCTGTGACGCCGCTCGACACAGTCCGGACACTCCCATCACCGAGCCCGCAGACCATCACCCCGGTGTGCGGGGAGGTCGGGACGTGCGGCTGGCAGTAACCCCGGGGCGGGTTGGTGTAGAATGGGACCGTGCTGCTCTCCCAGAAGTCCATCCGCGTCCCCGGCACGCCCCACTCGTTCTGGCGGACGCTGGGGCTCCCCCGGAGGGCGTTGTAGGTCGGCATGCCGAAGACCCCGGAGTCCCGGGCGTTGCCGGTTTGAAACGGGTGAAGCGCCCAGCCGGTATAGGCCCCCTGGCCGTCACCACCCCACACAACCGAGGCGTCGCACCACCGCAGCCGGTGGCCGATGATGACCGTGTTCGACAGGCCGTCAGGCATGGAATTCACGAGGTCTCGGTTGTTGCTGGGGTCGAAGACCATCACGTTGGCGGCGTAGTTCGACAGGGCCGGCTCCGTCGGGGGGATGGTCTGGTCATTGAAAGCCCAGCCCCAACCGGTCGTCGTCGTGAGCCCGCCGTCGGAGGGGCACACGTAGGTCTTCACCTGGACGCCGCCAACCCTGGGCCTGCTGCACCACAGCCGGATGCCCCAGCCGGCTACCGTCGGATCAGCGTTCGTCCCGAGCTGGTACAGGGCATCTTGCTCCAGGTAAGGCAGAATGAGGTGCCAGAACATCGTCACGTCCCGGTTGGGATAGTTGCCGCCGAAGCCATTCCATTGCCACAGCCAGGCGTTCGGCACTTTCTGGTTCGTATTCGCGTAGTTGTGGACGGCCAGGCCGATCTGCTTGAGGTTGTTGCTGCACTGCATGCGGGCGGCGACCTCGCGGACCTTCTGGACGGCGGGCAGGAGCAGGGCGATGAGGATGCCGATGATGGCGATCACCACCAGCAGTTCGATCAGCGTGAAGGCACGCCGGCGTGAGTGAACGGATACCATGGGATGCTCCTTCGTACGGGTACGAAGAAAGAATACGGCAGCTTGGGTATCGGTACGCCTGGTCGCAATCCTAGCACATCCGGTGCCCAGCGCCTATTCGGAAAATGCCCCTGCTCTCGGAGTCTCAGATTCTCGCCAACTGATTCGCCTTAACATTGGTACAGTAGGCAAGGGCCGGGCTTGCAGCTAGCCAGGGCAGGCTTCGCTTTAATCCTCCGGACTTTGCATCCCACAGGAAGACCTCGACGATCGTCGTGTCTTTCTCCTTCCGAAAGCTAGAGGTCGCCAGGTACCGGCCACGAAGCGAAGCGGGCCGAGCGCGAACCGCTAAACGGCCTCGAAAGTCAATAGATGAACCGTCTCCGTAGAAGATTTTTTCTTCTTGCTTGTCGTTTCCAACGGAACCTGTTGACTTTCGCCTCTTGGTCTGCGCCGCTTTTTTCATTACGGGGTTGCGGCCCGAGGGCTGCACCAAACAGCTAACCGAGGTCGAAGCCGGCCGGTCCTTGGCCTGGACCAGCCGGCTGCAGGCACTTGGCCTGCGCCTCAGAAAATCATGCGTTCCCCGCGTCGGCTAGTCAAAACGGCGGGTTCACGCTCCGAGGAACGTGGCGAGTTCTTGGTCGGCTCGACGCGAGGGCAGCTGCGGGGCAAAGTCATCACATTCCGCTCCACCTAAATAAGGCCGAGCCGCGCCGGGGGCCAATCCAAGCGGCGAGGTCGGGAACAATGACGCAGAGGTGCAGTACGGGATCGTAGTGCCGCGCACATCAGCCAAGCCTGCCACAGCTTTAGTTTGGTGCTGTCCATTCGGATGAGGATAACCCACCTTAACGGTGATCAGTAGGTCAGTTGCGACGGCATTTCGGGTATACTAACAATCAAGAACGGAATGTGTAGATCCTTAAATCCCAGGCCTCCAGGCATGGTAACAAACACCACATCGCAATTTGCGCGCTTGCGGATCGTTCGCCAAGGGAATAGAATTAGGTCGATTTCGCGCTGTGTTTGCGGCGCCTTATACGGACGGAAATCGACCGAATTACTATAGTTCGCCGCCTTAGCGGCAGGTTGCGCGCTGTATCCCTATGCGTTGGTACCACCTGTACGCAACTGGGCATTTTGGCTTTCCTCAGCCCGAGAGCGGCTACGCATTGGCGACTTATGACAGCACGTATTGCGATCGGTGTGGCATCGGCGGCGTTCAAAGAATTCCGTTTCGCTTTCGTTCCGAGCCAAGAGCCCGTCACAGCCAGTTTCTGCAGCTCAACTGGGTATTCGACGAGTTCTTTGTCCGCCCGGAAGTAGAAGCTGGTTTCAAAGACGCCGGGGTCACCGGGATCGCGTTCGGACCCGCATTACACGACAGAACGGGCCGCGCGTTGGAGTCGGTTCAGCAGCTCATGGTTTTGTCGTTGCTGCCGGCCGCATTAGCTGTCGTTGGGCTTCAGCCTGTCACGTGCAAGACTGACAATGAGGAAGGTCCACCATGGCATGGCGGCGGTCAACCTCGGTATCCACCCGACTATCCCTATTGCGGGCGCATAAAATACCACTGGCCGCAATCACAAGCGCTCCGATATCGACCCCAGCCGTTCGTGGCAGCGCCGGATATCGTGAAGTCCTTTGAGTGGTTCGGCAGCGGTGGTTCCGCTTCTCGGGCAATCCTGGTTTCGGAGCGTGTCGTCGGGGCCATCGAGAAGCATTGATGGCGCGGTGTCAAATGGGACCTGGTAGAATTCGCCGATTGAAAGCGGCGGCGAACCAGCCGTTGCACCTGACGGCGGCGGCATTACGGTTTTTCAGAGTTCAACGTCTGCCCAGCCGCCGCGGCAGGTGAACGGTGTCGTTAGGCAACGGAGAGCCGTCCTGATGACTGAGGTTCTCGAAGACCTTCGAGGGTTCATCGCTTACCGGCTACGGGAAGGCTTTGAGTCCGTCCACGAGATCGTGGAAAACGCGGACAACTACGCGTACGAGAAGTTCCAACGCGACGACTTGGGGAAAGCGATCAAGAAGCTCACCACCGAGTTGCTCGCGGCACACCAGGCGGAACAGGCCGGGTGTGATGGGCCGACTGACTGCGACCGTCTGGATGAGGCGTTCGCGGCACTCAACAGCCAAGGCATCGTGGCCCGGCAGGACTTCGCTTGCTGCAATAACTGCGGGTTCGCCGAGATCTGGGACGAGATCGAGGAACTGGAGAAGAGTCAACCGGTGGAAGGATACGTCTTTTACCATCTACAATGCACCGAAATGGCCATCAAAACGGGGCGCCTTCTGATGGCATTCGGGTGTGTCGAGGAGGATCCGGAGGTGTTGCAACGAGTCGCCGATAAGGTCGTGGACGAATTGCGTCGGGTAGGACTCGACGCATCCTGGGGCGGCACGGCAGGACATCCAATCGTCGTCGAGGGCATCGTCTGGCGTCGGCGCAGGCAGCAGTCACTTGCCTAACGAAAAGTTGCAGCCGACACCCGGCCGCCTTGCCGGTTCCTCGGGCTTCAACGTCGCGCCGGCGGCCCGGTGCGGCTGAACTTCGCGTTAGGCCCTTTGAGGCGTTTCCGCGGGAAACAGGTTGTGGGGAGGAGGGCCGCAGGCATCCTCCCGCTCCTCGCGCCGCGACCGACCGCCGCCCGTTTGGGTGTTGGCACCATGACCCCTGGATTGAGCAAGCTTCGACCCCGCGTGTTCTCGGGCGTCCAACCGTCCGGGATGTTGCACTTGGGCAACTATCTCGGCGCCATCCAGCGGTGGGCCGGCCGGCAGGACGGCAGTGAGAACTTCTTCTGCATCGTGGACATGCACGCGATCACGATGTCCCAGGAGCCGGACGCCTTGCGCCGGCAAACCCGTGAGGTGGCCGCCCTCTACCTCGCCGCCGGCCTCGACCCCCGCAAGAGTACGATATTCGTGCAAAGCCACGTGCCGGCACATGCCGAGTGCTGCTGGATCCTCAACTGTGTGACCCCCCTCGGCTGGCTCGAACGGATGACCCAGTTCAAGGCGAAGGCCGCCCAACGGGAGAGCGTCGGGACCGGTTTGCTCGACTACCCCGTGCTTCAGGCGGCCGACATCCTGCTCTACGACGCGGACGAGGTGCCTGTGGGGGAGGACCAGAAGCAGCATGTCGAGTTGGCCCGCGACATCGCCCAGCGCTTCAACCACCTGTACGGCGAGACCTTCGTGCTCCCCCGAGCCGCAGTCCCGGCGAGCGGCGCGCGCATCCGGGCGTTCAACGACCCGACCAAGAAGATGAGCAAGAGCGAGTCTCACGTTCCCGGTCACGCCGTGCGGTTGGTCGATGGCCCGGACGAAATCCGCTCCGTCATCCAGCGGGCCGTCACCGACACGGGCCGAGAGATTGTATTTAGTGACGCGCCCGAGAAAGCCGGGGTCAACAATCTCCTGGAGATCTACGAGCTGCTGAGGCAGCAAAGCCGCCCGACGATCGAAGAGCACTTTGCGGGTAAGGGGTACGCTGCCCTCAAGCGGGAGGTGGCCGAGGTAGTCATTGAGGCCCTCCGGCCGGTCCGGGAGGGATACCAGGCCCTGGTAGCCAACGGGGCCGAGTTGGATGCGATCTTGCGGGAAGGGGCTGAGCGC